>Ga0208193_1000795_pt1 | contig 15001 bp, 16 predicted proteins | sample June2015DPH_17_2_FD_184716 | JGI IMG/M metagenome (GOLD analysis project Ga0208193, IMG submission 184716) | Peatland microbial communities from SPRUCE experiment site at the Marcell Experimental Forest, Minnesota, USA - June2015DPH_17_10... | ecosystem: Environmental > Terrestrial > Soil >... | reverse complement strand
TCGGCCACACCGTCCGTGGCAGTTTGTTCAACTCCCTCGTCAACCGCTCAAACACACTGTGGCCGCCGGTCGCGCGCGTGAAGAGGTTTGTAAACTTGCCCGACCCCCGGAAAAACGACATAGTAGTCAGTCGTGCGAGACCCGAATAAGCAATCGGCACGCCCCACTGGGTCAGCTGCGCCCCACGGTTCAACAGCCTGCGCTGAGATTCATCCACCGGCGGCCACTCGTCCGTGCGCATTGCATCTACCAGCACCACACCTACCACCTCGTCGGGATACTCGGCAGCAAAATATCGCGTCACCAACCCGCCAAATGAATGCCCCACCAGCAGGTAAGGCGGCGCAATGCCGGCCGCCTGCAACATCGCCCGCAACTCCTCCACCACCTTCGAAGGAATTCGTTCCGACACTGCCGGGGTACTCCAACCCAGCCCCAACCGATCGTAAGAAACCGTGTGCGCGAACTCGCTCACCGACATCTGAATCCTGGCCCAGTTCTGACTCGTCGCCCCAAATCCCGACTCGAAGATCACCGACGGCCCCACTCCATCGCCCATTTCCATCATGAACAGCCGCCGACGTTCACCGATATCCACTAAGCGACCTAAACGAAGAAACCGCCTTCGGTCGTACCGTGACCCGACCCACTGATACAGCAATCCCAAAACCATGATGATGGGACCTAAGAGCAAAAACCACAACAAGCCGACCATGCACTGCTCTCCTTGAAGATGGAACTGATAAGTTTTATTTTTCCGTGCAACTCTTAGGATCGAAGCTGCGAAGAAGCAACACACTATTCCTTCATCTTTCCGTGTTGCATGACGACGACATTCGTTTCTCGCCCCCACTCTCAATCCCGAAAACGAAACAAACCGCCAGTGCCACCGGCGCCCTTCGCGTATGTCGGACCATTTAGCCTCGCCTTATCTGCTTCTCTATCATCTCTATAGCCTGTGCCACTTTTCTATTCCTCGGGTCTGTTTGAAGTCGCTATGTGCGGTGTGATCTACCTTCCTGATGGGCTTAAAGGAAGATGGCCCGTCCGCTGATGTTTGTGTCAATGGCAGCCGTCTTCCATTCATATCCCGGTACTAGATTCCTCACAGTAGAAAAGCTGCTTCCCGCATGGATGGTGGCCAAAAGGCCAAAGCCGACGTTGACGTCAACCGGTAGCCTGCGTGCCCGTTCATGAAGTCGCGCTTGCTGTTGCTCGATCGACATCGAGCCTTGGACCGAGGCCGACACATCGTGCATTTCAGTTCCCATTCCCAATGCTCCAATTCCTACGGCAAGTCGCTCTTGTGCTCATAGCAGATGACATGCCAAATGGGGAGTAGGCACGCAGACTGTCGCAAACAACAGATGAGAGCTTAAAAATGCGAGACGTCGGCGTTCTCCATGACCCCACATTCACGATCAGGTGCCAACTACTTGGCTAATTGCCAACCGTTTGGCATCCAGACCTCTTGAGCCAAGCCGACGGTTTACATCCCGAAGCAATTCGCATTAGGTGCCGTGTAGCTTCGGCGATGGCTCTGCGCCAAGAATCTTCTGTATGACCGCGAGCCCGTGAGTGAGATTGAGAATAATCCCCCGTCGCGAGCTTGTTTCCGATGCACTGGAAAAAGTCTCCCGAATGCATCGATTTCGAAGAGTTCCAGCTTCACACTCAACTCGAAGCACGATCCAATCCGGGTCTGTGAAGAAATTGATTGCGCGCCAACATATGGGCATCAGCGGCGAGTCTCCGACAGCAGTATGTGACTTGATGAACGAAAAGTATGGGGGCAAGTGTTTATTGGAATGGAATTTGTCGCGTCGGAAATGACTTCCTCCGGCCGCCAACTCCGCGTGGCCGCTGGCACTCTGATTTAACGATCTGATTCAAAACGTAGCGAAGAAGCGCGACGAACACAATCGTAGTCATTACAGTCAGCGTGTTTCGTCTGCTTCGCGAAAATGAATGTATCACGCGACTCTCCGCGTAGAGATAGAAATGCGGTATGTCATCGATAACCACCGCAGTCCGATGAATACCTGCACACTCCCAAGAAGCAAACGTGTAGCCATTATGTTCTAGTCATGACAAAAACATAAGCGATTGAAAAAAAGAGTACGTCGTTACGCGTGCCGTTTTCAGCCGGGGGGCGTCGGCACTCTTGGAAGTGCCAACGAATGGTACCACCAGGCCCGTCGTTGAGGTGGCTCCCGCCGGTTGTGGGAGCATCAGTCACGAGGACGAGATCAGATGATCAAACAGAGAATGAATCAGATGGCGTGTCCGCTTCGGAGAGAGTTCCGTGCCAAGAATCTTCTGTGTGACAGCTAGGCCATGAGTGAGATTGAGAATAATCATCATGAATTCATTCGGTTTTATATCCATGTGAATCTCGGAAGATCGCGCGAGGTTCCTGATGAGATTTCCCGCGTCGCGGACCTGTTGCCGATGTACTTCAACAAAGGTCTGCCGAATATGTTCGTTTCGAAGAGCTCCAGCCTCAAACTCAGTTCGAAGCACAATCCAATCGGGATCAGTAACGACGTCGGCGATTGCGTTTCGCATCTTTCTTAAGCGTTCTTTGGCTGACGGCTCCTCTTTGAGCATAGAGTGGAATGTCTGCATCCGGCGGTCCTGCTCCTCACGGATCACGGCAAGGAAAAGCTCCTCTTTACCGTCGAAGTTGGAATAAAGCGCACCTCGTGAATAGCCGGCATCTTCCGCAATCTTCTCCGCAACGGCACCACCTAATCCGTAACGTATGAAGTGCTGCTTTCCGACGGCCATCAGGGTCGCACGGGTCTGCGCTCTGCTTTCCTCCCGCGTGAGCCGCTTCCTCGGCTTGCTCGTGGTCTTAGGCATGGATATTCGCTCCTTCGAGCAGCTTGTTGCGGGTTCTCACATTGCCCCCACAGATGCCGGGCATCGTGATCAATAATGTACCAGCACAACTCTAATTCATTGAACAAATCGTATCCAGATACATAATAATTATTATTACGATTATCATTAGAGATTCCACGCGGATACTGCCTTCACTGGTTTGGGCGCCAAGGTGCTGATTCAGCACACAAGAAAGACCTTATTGCGCAGGAGAATGGATGCTCGATCTCTCACACCATGCCCTCAGCATCACCTATTTGCTTCTCTGGGCAGCTGTGTTTGCCCGCCAAATCTGTCTGCCTGTCCCGGCAAATCTCTTTCTTCTGACCGCAGGGGCTCTCGCCCGTGGTGGCGGATTGAACATGAGTCTCGTACTTTGTGTCGGAATACTCGGATGCCTCGCTGGAGATCTTGTCTGGTTCGAGGCCGGCCGCCACTGGGGCAGTCAGATCATGCGGATACTTTGCGCCTTTAGTAGCGACCCCCACTACTGTGCCCAAAGAGCCCATAAAGTCTTCGGCAGATGGGGCCTGCGGTCTTTGATTCTCGCAAAGTTCATTCCTGGATTGGACGGGGTCACTCCTCCGCTAGCTGGAATCGAAGGTTCATCCAGAAGCACCTTCCTTGGCTATGACTCCCTCGGCTCCCTCCTGTGGAGCGCCTCATATGCCGGGCTCGGATACCTCTTCGCGAATCGCCTGACACTGATTGCTGCTTCGATGGCCAGATTCGGTACGGTGCTTGTAGCAGCGATCGGCATACCACTGGCGTGCTATGTCGCCTGGCGCATAGGGATTATGGCGCAAATGCTGCACCATCTCCGGCTACGAAGGATAACGCCTCTGCTTCTGAACGAAAAGATTATAGCGGGGGAACCGATTGCCATCATCGATCTATTGGATTTCGAAGACCCGCAAGAGGACCGCTCTGGGATTCCAGGAGCCGTCCGGATGGACCCTGCCCGTCTTCGTAGCCGACTACGCGTAGTTGTGCCTGAAAACCTCGGCTTAGTCCTGTACTGCTCCTCCTCGGGCGAGTTGACCAGTGCGCGCGTGGCTGTGGCACTACGGAAGAAAGGCATCTCGAATGTTTGGGTGCTTGAGGGAGGGCTCACAGCATGGAAGAAGGAAGGTCTACCGGTAACTTTGCGGTTGAGTACATCAGCGGAAGCAGCGGAGCGATTCGGTATAAAGATAGTCGCGGATGAACCACACGTCGCGGCATGATCGCTCGCGAGCGCTTAGTGGAAAACCACTGCTCAAGATTCAGCCATATGGGCTACGTAGAGGTCATCACCGGAAGGTCCTGCTTTCCTATGATTTATTTAGTGCCAATTAGCTGTCGACTCGCCAGTCAATTGGCACTCGCGGCTCACAACCCAGGGCATTGTTGGGCGTGACAGCATTTTCCAGAGATGAGCATGATCGCGTAATTGGGCCAACAAATTGCTACTCGATGCTTGACCCAACGAAAAGCGCAATGGCCAGTATTCGTGAAAGTAGGCCACTATGCATAGCCAGTTAGTTGAGCGTGCCTCCATGATCGAGCAGTTCCATCAGTGCGTTCTCATAACGCCGCCTGTACCAGGACCCGCAGGCTCACACCCTCCGCTGCGTCAAGACCTGACACATCCTGACACCGATCGTTCCAACGCATCGATCCACGCTCACGAGACGAGCCCGAAATATGCTTAATGCAAATCGGAGCTTATCTGACTCTGCTCTGCCTCATTCAACTTCCGTTGACCAGTCGATTAGCCTACGGGAAATTATGATGAGCGGACTGACCCCGGCCTTCCAATCGGTTTACCCTGTTGGCGAGAGGATGCCTTTTGGGGTAGAAGGCGTGATTCGTGGTCCCGCTGGAAGCGCACTTGAAGGTCCCGACATGCTCTTTCAGGCTGCGCGGGAGACCGGTATGATCCTCGCCCTTGATGAGGCCGCCTACCTGGCCGTACTAAAGTCCTTCGCCGCCCTTCAATGGTCAGGCAAGCTTTTTCTCAATCTGCGGCCATCGTCACTCCAGGCCCTATGCTTACCCCTCAGCAACCTGCGGCGCGCCATCGCCGCCGTCGGCCTTCATCCGTCTCAGATCATCCTCGAACTTACCGAACATGAACCGATGCCCGACACGGCTTCTCTTCTAAGATTGCTCGATCCACTATTCGATGAAGGGATGACACTCGCTCTCGATGATGTGGGGGCTGGCTTTGCCAGTATGCGGGCCATCTGTGAATTGCAACCGCACGTCATAAAGGTCGACCGTTTCTTTATTACCGGGCTAGCGGACAATAGGGTGAAGCGGCGGGTGGTTCAGAACTTCGCCAATCTGGCAGCGGATATTGGAGCGAAGATCGTCGCCGAAGGTGTCGAGCAAGACGAGGATGCGTGGACAGCCATGCGATTGGGAATCGACTTTGTGCAAGGGCACCTTTTCGGAAGGGACGCGGAGAAACCCCACTTAGTGCCTTTGCCCGAAGGCTATTGGGGCGCCTTACAGCAAGCTACGCGACGCGAGCCCATGGCGCCGATGCCCTCAGTCACAATCATCCCATCTGACTGACGGGCTCAACCCGCTAATGGGTTGACGAGGAATTACCGCACTACGTCGAAGACTGCGCTTACCGCAACACCCTCTCCGTAACGAACCTCTGCGACAGAGCATTTCGATTGTGGCCAGGATAGTAGGGGTTGATATCTGGTCTCTGATGCGATTATTCCAGCGAATGCATGAGCCTCGAATGCACACATCCGGCAGGTTGACAGCTCAAGTGAAATGCGTCGAGATGATGATGGAACCCATCACATCCCAAAATGTTGGCATGAGCTTGAAGTCTCCTCACTGAGCGATGCATCGCTGAATGAGAACTCTGAGAATAAATTTCGTAGACCGTTTTCGATTGCCGAATGGTGAAGACGACCTGCTTCACAGAAATTTGGCTCTTCTCAACGACGTGCCGGCCAGCGCTGGAGTCGAAGCGGCTGGTGTGGGCACAAATCCGGAAGGGTAAAAATAGGTGATGTTCAGAGCAGCGTCGTGAAAGGTCTTTAGTGTGCCGGCACCGTTTGCGTCTGTAGCTTGAGGGGAACCCATCGCGCAGACCAGCAACAGCGCAATAAGAGAAGCAGAGCGGGATGCAATTCCATGGATCGAGGCTGACATGCCTCTCATTCCATTTCCATTCCTGCGGCTAGTCAGCGCCGGTGCTCATCTTGTAGCAGATGACATGCCAAAAAGATCAACTTCTTGTTGATAAACGCCGCAGAACAGATGCTGCGAAATGACTCCCTGATCTCCGATCTTGATTGAATTCATGGCATCACGCGTTTCACATCACAAAAGCATAGTGTATCTGCATGATACCCGTCTTGGAGCTGTCTTATTGGAACGCAACGCCACCCATCCATTACCTGCACTTATGGCAATACCAATCACGATGCGGTTCACGGTTCATCTGCGTGGACCACGCAAGCGTCATGTCCGTAGGTTCTGCTTCCCTATGGTCGATTTTGATGCCAGATGGCTGACGTTCGCCAGTCACTTGGCACTTTCGGTTGAAGAAACCAAGCTCATGGACTGTAGTCGGCTTGCTTTTCTGAAGAACATGATTGGCCGACAAGTTGCAGTTCAGTCTTTCGGACTACCGCAAAGTCTGTAGTAGCCGGTCATCCGCGAGAGGAGATTCATAATGTATCCCGTGTTAGCTGATCTTTCGGCCAAGATGCAGGATCCCCAACGTAGCTTGGAGCCACTGGCCTTGAGTGAAATAACCAAAACGGGCAAGCCGCTCAAGACGCTGTTCCTAAATCCCCCTTCTTTCGAAAAATTTGATGGTGGTGCGAGCAGCCGCTGGCCTGCCACACGCGAAATCGAATCTTACTGGTACCCTGTCTGGCTTACCTACCCAGCGGGCATGCTTGAGGGATCGCGTCTGGTCGACGCTCCGCCTCATCACATTTCATGGCAGGAGATCATCACTCTCCTCAAGGATTACGAGTTCCTCGTACTCTTCACAAGTACTGTGGGCTGGGATGGCGATCAGGGGATGGCCGAACTGATCAAAGAGACTTATCCCGCGATCAAAATCGCATTTGTCGGACCACCCGTCAGCACATCGCCGGATAGGGCACTTAACGAATGCGCGGCTCTCGATTTCATCTGCCGCCGCGAGTTCGATCTCTCCATCGTAGAGTTTGCTAACGGGAGGCCCCTCAACGAGATTGTTGGTATCAGCTACAAGGACTCAAACGGCGTCATTCGGCACAATCCCGACCGTGCCCAACTCTCCGCCGAGCAACTCGATGACATGCCTTGGGCCACAGAGATCTACCACCGCGACTTAGACGTCACCAAGTACAGCGTGCCGTTCCTCCTGCACCCCTTCGTCTCGCTTTACACCACACGCGGCTGCCCCGCGCAATGCACCTTCTGCCTCTGGCCACAGACTCTCTCGGGTCACGCATGGCGGAAGCGGTCCACCGATGACGTGGCCGCAGAGCTGAAACAGGCGAAAGAACTCTTCCCACAAGTCAAGGAGTTCTTTTTCGACGACGACACTTTCAACATCCAAAAGGCCCGTACGATCGAGCTTTGCGAAAAGCTGAAACCCCTCGGCCTCACCTGGTCTTGCAACTCACGCGTCACCACGGACCATGACACCCTCAAGGCTATGAAAGAAGCAGGCTGCAGGTTGCTGATCGTCGGCTTCGAGTCCGGCGACCCTCAAATACTCAAAAACATCAAGAAGGGCGCAACCGTCGAGCGCGCCCGCCGCTTCGTCAGGGACTGCCATGATCTTGGGCTCGTTATACACGGTGATTTCATCCTCGGGCTCCCCGGTGAGACCAAGGAATCCATCCGCAATACCATTAAGTTCGCCAAGCAACTCGACTGCGAGACCATTCAGGTCTCCATCGCCCATGCCTTTCCCGGCACCGAGCTCTTCGGCTTCGTCGAAAAGAATGGTTTCATCACCAATAAAAAGATGGAAGACGGTGACGGCCACCAAATGGCACACATCGAGTACCCGGGCCTTCCTGCCGACTACGTCATGGAGATGGTGCATAAGTTCTACGACGAATACTACTTTCGCCCTAAGGCGATCTTCCGCATCGTCTGGAAGGCCGTCGTCAATCGTGACATCCAGCGTCTTTACAGCGAAGCTCGCTCCTTCATGCAGCTCCGCGCTCAACGCAACAGAGCATCGAGGAAGCCACAGTCTCAAACACTCACTCATCCGTCAGCATAAAGCACAAGGAGGAAACGAAAACGAAAGTTCAAGCCCCCATTTTGAAGAAAGTGTCCGACGGAAACGTATCTGAGATACGAGACAGGTTAACAATCACCGTTAGGGATATCGCCCCGGAACAGCGATGGACCCTACATGGCCGCCTGACGGATTACTCGGTAGCTGAAGTGCTTTCGAATTGGTATACGTCGAAGGATCAGGAGTCGGCAGGCCGCCGTGTTATTGACCTCGACGGCGTCTCCTCCATTGACAGAAGCGGCGAGCGGGTTCTCTCAATGATGATTCAGGATGGTGCCAGATTCGGCGGAATCTACGCGAGACATCTACTTGTAGCTTTGCAGGAGCGCGCGGAATCGAACGCTCAACTCAATTAGATCCTGATAAGGCCATGCAAGGCCGGCGTTCTTTTGTTCCAGTTTAGGCGAGACAAACCGGAACACGATGGCGACGTCAAGCGTCTGGTCATTGGAGTTGAGTCTTTTGCACTTGGAGGATGGTATGTGTTGCGTTTTTATCGTCACTCTTTTCTGTCTAGGCTGCACCACCAGCACCCGTGCTCAGTCGGTACAGCTTCCGGACGCACCGGAAACCACGGCCAGCCTTCTGGCCGTCAGCATCTCTATGTCCGATTCATCTTCCGCTGCCAATCTCACCGGGTCATCAGACTTAGCCTTCTCTCTAGATCTCGTGCAGACCAGTCAATCCACGCCCAACACCAACCATGCCGACCCGCGCCCGACGGCCGGCTCTAATGTTCCTCTGGACGCGAGCGGAAATCCCATCCCACTCAACCGACAACAGCCCCAGCGCATCCTTGGCTTTATGCCCAACTTTCGCTCCGTCTCCGGGGGCGCCACACCTCATCCCCCGGGCTGGAACTATAACTTCCATGTCGCCACCCACCAGGCTACCGACTACTCTTCTCCTCGGACTGACCTCCCTCACTGCTGAAGGTCTTAACTCCCATCCCATTCTCGGCAAAGGCGTCGACGGCTTCTACGCTTATACTTGGCGCGGCTTCCTCGACAAGACCGACGGAACCTATCTCTCCGCGTGGCTACTGCCGAGCCTCCTTCACGAGGACACCCGCTACTATGCCCTCGGCGACGGGCATACCGTAATCAGGCGCGCTCTCTACGTCATCAGCCGGGAGGCTGTGGCCCGCACTTACGTCGGCAGTCAAACCCGAACATCGCCGGTCTCGGCGGCAAGGTCCTCACCCAGGTTATCTCCCGTTACTACTACCCACCCGGCGCAACTGACTTCAGCGTCCTCGCCACCAAGTTCGGCTACTCGATCATGCGCGAAGTCGCCTTCACTTCCATTCGTGAGTTCTACCCCGACATCGCCGCTCACTACATCCGCAAGCATCGCGAGAAAGCAGCCCGAATTGCTGCTCGAAACGGTGCTTCCGTTCCCTAAAAGATCTGCGGTCTTCAGCCGCTCACAACAGGTTTCAGAGGGGCTGCACAACTGCCGGGCCCGAACTCTAGTGACTTCGCATCAATCTCTCCGTTCTAGAGGATTCTGATGACCACAATTGCCGCCACGGCCATATCCCCTCCGATCGCGAGAAGAACGTACAGCAGATAAACCATTGGAATATCATCAGGATCGTCTTTCATCTCAGTTCCTTCCTTTCTTTCGATCGCGATCGGAAGTCTAGAATCGTTCGGCGAGCGGAGCTTTTCTCTGTATTGCGCGCGCCGTTCCCGCCGCCAGATCGCAAAACCTTCCGACTGCCAGGGATCGTTGACAGGTCCGATCTTGCCAGTCCACGGCGAACGAGCGCCATTCCCGAAATAAAGCACGCAACTGCGGTGCCACGTAGAATCGGGCCATACGTTGACCCCAGCCATGGGATGTAGCCGGAAGGCAGGTCCTGATCGTATTTCATGCAAATTCCCCAAACCCCGCAGGCCGTACAGACCAAGCCCAATAGCAAGCAGAGCCATTGCTCCACGGCCACAATAGCTGGATTTACGAAGGTGGTGGTGGAGATTCCGTGCCTCTTTGCACAGCCAACGGGGGCGCTTGGTCATCACGAGGTCTTCCCGCGATACCGACGCAAGCGTCTACTGGCGACCTGACTTGGTCCACCGCGTCCTCGCTTTTCGCTTCGCCGGTCATCACGATGCCTTCCCGGTTTGACTCCAATTTGAACATACGATACGATTTCGGATACACTTTGTCTCTGACGTTATTTGAAGGCTCGACCGGAAAGCCAGCTTACCCGGTCGCTACGAGAATATACCGGCTTACGGATGAGAAAGGGGGTTGCCTACACCGCGTTTAGCCATGTGCAAAGACAAGCGAGCATCCGAGCCCAACGGCGCCAAAGACGACCATTAGGAGTGGGTCTGACTGGAGGGGGTAAACGGTCGCTTGAACGAGCTTTGCTTCTTCGATGTGGATGCTTTCATCTATAGACCACCAAGGAGGGCGATACACCCAGGGACAAGATGCCAGAAAACCAGAACCATTTTCGAGGGACAAACAGAACTCTGCCAAAAGCGCATGATACGGAGCTTCTTCGTCTTGCACGGAGATTGGAGGTCTATCGTGATCCCGAAGAGCTCATGTGTGCCTTGCCAGTAGAGCTAGTCGCTTTTTTCCGCGAGAACAGCCAGGTACTTGCATTTTGCGATGGATCGACTGCCACTTCCTGGCTAGCGATCGACAGCAAGGGAGATGCGATAGCATCCACGCCAAAAGGCCTCGACGCCCAGAAATCTCTGCACGCATGGATCGAGGAGCGACGGAGACCTTTCATCCTTTCGTCGCTCAAAGAACAAAGTCCTTTCCCGGAACTCACGGACTTCTTTCAGGAATTGGGAAATCAATCGTTCTGCGTATTCCCTCTTAATACTGCGACCCGCTGTATAGGGGCGGTTTGTATCGGCCGAACGCAGCCCGATGCGTTTTCTGAGAGGGAGGTCAGTTTCTTTTCTCATATTTCGGACTTCGTCGCGACGGCTGTTGACGATCGGTTGGTGCGCGCTCAATTGGAAAGTGAACGCACCAAATTGAGCCTCATTCTGGACCTAAACAATAGTGTCGTGGCCAATTTGAAGTTGCGCGACGTGCTGCAGTCCATCTCCCCCAGCATTCGTAAGGTAATGCGGCTGGATCTCGTGTCCTTGATACTCCCCGACAAAGATGGCCAGCATACCAGACTCTATGCACTGGATTTTCCAGATAGCAAAGGTCTGGTTCAGCAAGATGTGTTGACTCCCCTTGATGGTTCTGTCGCGGGACAGGTAATACGTTCCGGGAAATTATGGGTGGGCGACGTCGACGAGTTATTCAGGTTAGGCTTCGATCCCAAGATAGCAATAGAAGAGGGGCTACAAACCTTATGTATTCTTCCGTTGAGCCGTGGCAATCGAGTGCTCGGTGCTCTTTGTCTGGCTCGTCTCCAGAAGAATGCTTTCACCCAAGCTGACCTTGATTTCCTATCCCAGATCGCCGGACAGATAGCGATCGCCATTGACAATGCGTTGGCCTATCGTCAGATCTCGGAACTCAAGGACCAACTCACACAAGAGAAGCTCTATCTCGAAGGGGAACTACGCAGCGAGATGAACTTCGAAGAGATCATTGGAAATAGCGCTGCGTTACGAAAAGTTTTGCATCAGGTCGAAGCAGTAGCTCCAACGGGTTCGACTGTTCTTATTTACGGAGAAACGGGCACCGGGAAGGAACTGATTGCTCGGGCTGTTCATAATCTCAGCGACCGCCGTTCGAACGCCTTTGTGAAACTGAATTGCGCAGCGATTCCAACAGGACTTCTGGAAAGCGAGCTCTTTGGACACGAAAGAGGGTCATTCACTGGTGCTGTCACGCAACGAATTGGGCGGTTCGAGCTGGCCTCGCCAGGGACGATATTTCTGGATGAGGTGGGCGAGATACCGCTTGATCTGCAGCCAAAACTACTGCGTGTCCTGCAGGAGCGAGAGTTCGAGCGTCTAGGCAGTTCCCGTACCCTCCGCACCAACGCCCGGCTCATTGCGGCAACCAATCGCGATTTGGGCGCAATGGTTGAAACGCAGACATTTCGCTCCGATCTGTATTACAGACTGAACGTATTTCCAATCCGTGTTCCGACCCTTCGGGAACGCACAGAAGACATTCCCTTTCTGGTCCGGCACTTCGCCCAGCACTTTGCTCGCAGCATGAAGAAGCAGATAGACACCATCTCTTCTGAAACCATGAGCGCACTGGTCCGGTATCCCTGGCCGGGAAACATCCGCGAAATGCAAAATCTCATTGAACGGGCAGTGATCCTCTCCCGAGGTCCGGTGCTCCATATTCCGTCCGCCGATCTCAAGTCGCGCATCCCTGATGGTGGCGAGACGAACGGATTTGCGACCCTCGAAGAGGTCGAGAGGAAACATATTCTGTCGGTCCTGGAACAGACGAATTGGGTCTTTGGGGGCCCAAATGGCGCAGCAGTGCGTCTCGGGATGAAAAGGCCTACTCTGCAATTTCGTATGCAAAAGCTAGGCATCACTCGTCCACAGCGTTCAATTCCTGCGAGCGCCCCGGCACAATCGACCTAGTGCCAATCGACTGTCGTTCCGCCAACGCATCGGCATCGCGGGTTCCGCCCTCGAACTTGATCCTCATAACCTGCCCAATCTGCGGACAAATTGACTGAGTGTGCAATCGGCCAATGGATTGCTGTAACTGGTTTGGGAATACACGAGACCGATGGCCGACAGCTTACAGACTGAGATCGCAGTGGAAAGTCGATTGGGTCAATCAGGTTACCCATTGGCGACAACGACCGATGCGCTATTGGTAACCAGGGCGCAAAACGGCGAGTACCTGGCGTATGTCGAGCTTTGCAGACGCCATCGCGAAATGGTGTTCCGAACAGCACTGAGAATTACCCGAAACCCGGACGACGCTGAGGACGTCCTCCAGGACTCCTGGATGAGGGCTTTTGCCCATATTGGCTCTTTTGATCAAAGATCCGCCTTCTCGACCTGGGTAACGCAAATCGCAATTAATTCAGCTCTGATGACGATGAGAAGGAGACGAACAAGAAGAGAGTTGTCGTTGGATGACCCTATCGATTCTGATAACCACAAGATTATTGAAATGTTAGAACCTTCCCGAAACCCAGAGGAGCGATGTCTGGAGACAGAACGAACGCGACTGGTCCGCCAAGCCATTAAGCGGTTGCCTCCAAAGCTGCGGACGGCGATAGAACTCCGACAATTTCATGAAGGGTCCATTAGGGAACTTGCAATGCTGGCCGGGGTCTCACTCCCAACAATGAAGTCTCGCTTACTAAGAGCCAGGCTCAGGCTTCGCGAGCCACTTTCAAAAGCCTTAAGAACAAGATCCGTGGCCAGGGTGTTGCCGCGGACGATTGAAGCGGATTTAGTCCGAAGAATACCGCGTCGCAAAGAGAGGTCTGAGAAGAGCGCAGTTGCTCGCGATCAATACTCTGTCAGCGACGGCACCGTCCGGCTCAACGACACCAGCGTCAACACCAGCAGCGCTGAGGCCTGCAATTGGGTGATTGGCTAACGTGTCGCGGGTGAATCGTTCAGTGACGACGGAGTTTCCGATGGCCAACCAATTGCCAACTGAGATCACGATGAATAGCCAAGTGGGTGAAATTGCAACCGTGATCGAGATGCTTCGATCTGACCCACAGGTGTCATCTCGGATACTTGGACGTGAGGCAGCTTTCCTGATAGCGCTGCGGGAAGCGTTGATGAATGCCGTCATCCACGGCAATCATCGCGACCCCTCAAGAAAGGTCTACGTGCAATGCAACTGCGAACCGGATAACTCTCTTTTGATCTCAATTCGGGACGAGGGCGACGGATTTGACCCCAGCAGTGTCCCGATCCCAAAAGATACGGGAGGAGACCAGAGGCGGGGTATTCATCTTATGACTTCTTTTATGGATGAAGTTCAGTTTCGAAGGAACGGCACGGAAGTCTACATGCGAATGACTGGACACCAAGATCCACAGCAATGAGGGAATTTACAGATAGGAGACTCCGGAGACTAACGTATGTTGAGAATCACGGTAAAAGAGAAAGATTCCGAACAGAGATGGACGCTTCAGGGGCGACTCACAAAAGAATGCGTCACCGAGTTGGTCTCAAATTGGCGGGAGGCTCGCAGCCGACCGTCGGCGGGAAATCGCATTGTTGACCTTAATGAGATCACGGTAATCGACAAGAGTGGCGAAGAGGTCCTCTCAATGATGATCGGTGAAGGAGCCACGTTTGTGGCAACAGGTCTTTATACAAAACATCTCCTGGAAGCGCTGTACGAGCGAGCAGGAAATTCCCCGCTTCAAGATTGATCCCAATTTTGTTCCATCGTTATAGCAGCACCAGTTCCGTCTCTACTAACCGACGCGTCTGGTGACCTGCAATCGTCCGGGAACAGGAAAGGTCCCTGATTGACAAAGTTCTTTCACTTTATCGGCGATGTCACTTTGTTTGGCCTTCAGGCGGTCGCACGATTCTTTAAGCCGCCGTTCGAACTCCACGAGATTTGGAGCCAGATTGCAGAGGCAGGCTCGCGTTCCTTTCCTCTCGTCGCAGCCTCCGGCTTCGCTTTGGGCGTAGTGATGACATTGCACACGCGAAGCACGCTGGTGATGTTCGGTGCCGGAGCAATGATTCCCAGGGTTCAGTCACTTGCCTTCTTCGTCGAGATCGGCCCACTTTTCGCTGGACTGCTTGTAGCGGGACGCGTCGGCGCCGGAATCGGAGCTGTGCTTGCGAACATGAGAGCAACGGAACAGATAGATGCCATCGAAGCGCTTTCGATCGATTCCTTCAAGTTTCTAGTGGTCCCCCGCATTGTCGCATGCGTCTTCGCCATGCCCTT
>Ga0208193_1000793_pt1 | contig 15034 bp, 16 predicted proteins | sample June2015DPH_17_2_FD_184716 | JGI IMG/M metagenome (GOLD analysis project Ga0208193, IMG submission 184716) | Peatland microbial communities from SPRUCE experiment site at the Marcell Experimental Forest, Minnesota, USA - June2015DPH_17_10... | ecosystem: Environmental > Terrestrial > Soil >... | reverse complement strand
GGTGACGCCGAGATGCACCGCGCCCCGCGCCAGTTGCCAGGCGATTTCGCTGGCCGAGAGATAGGCGATCTCGACATTGTCTACGCCGCTGATGGTGCCGCGATAGTCGCGGGCGCCGCGCGGCTTTGCCAGCGCCAGTCCGGCCCGCGCGAAGAACGCCTCGGCGTTCTCCTGCAAGCGGCCTTTCGACGGTACGGCGAGAACGAACGGCGTCGTCATGAGGACGCGCTCCCGCCTGGCCGTGTTGCGGCGGGCTTGCCGCCGAGCTGTGTCAGGGTTTCGACCCAGACCGCGAACCCGACCGCCGGGATAGGGGTTTTGGCGCCAAGCTGGCTCATCAGTCCGTCGTAGCGCCCGCCCGCCACCAATGGCTCGCCCCCGTTGCCCTTGCCGTGAAGTTCGAATTCGAAGCCGGTATAATAATCGAGGCCGCGTCCGAACGAGGTGGAAAAGCGTGTCAGCCTCGTATCGATGCCGCGCGCGGCCATCAAGCCGACGCGGCTTTCGAACTGATCGATGGCGGCTGATATATTGAGTTTTGTGTCTTTGGCCAGCGCGCGAAGTCGTGCGATGGCCTCAACGGGGTCGCCCGTGATCCCAAGGAATCGCTTGATCAGCTCAAGCGCATCGCGCGGCAACGCGCCGCCCTTCAGCGTCGATTGTTCAAGGAAGCGATCGGCAATTTCCGAGACCGAGCGGCCGCCGACATTGGTGGTGCCGGCGATCGACATCAGGTCGGTCACCAGCGCCAGCGCCGCCTTGCGATCGGAGCCCGCTAACGCGGCGAGCACGCCTTCATATTCGTTGCGGCCGGATCTGGTTGCGAGCGTGAGCCGCTCGAGATCCTGCTCCAGGCTGATCTTGCGGTTGAAATCCTTGATCAGGCGCCGCCGCCACACCGGATAGAGATCGAGGGCATCGATCAGCGCAATGAAGAGTGCCACGTCGCCGGTGCGAATTTCGACATCCTTCAAGCCAAATGCCGCGGTCGCCTCCAGCGCCAGCGCGAGCATTTCCGCATCCGCCGCGGCGCGATCCTGCCGGCCGAAGGATTCGATGCCGGCCTGCAGGAATTCGCTCGGCCGGCCGCCGCGATAGCGGAACACCGGACCGAGATAGCTGAAGCCCATGGGCTGGCCGGCGTGGGGGGATGCGAGATATTCCCGCGCCACCGGAATGGTGAGGTCGGGGCGAAGGCACAATTCCTCGCCGCCGGCATCGGTGGTCAAATAGAGGCTCTTGCGGATGTCCTCGCCGGAGAGATCAAGAAACGGCTCGGCAGGCTGCAGGATTGCCGGTTCGGCCCTGATGTAGCCGGCCTGCGCGAACGACAATAGCAGGGCATCCGCCCATGCGGCGGGTCCGGTCGCACGAGGGGCGGCGGTCAAGGTCATCTCGAAGTCCAAAAATCCCGAAACTGGATTCTAGTGCATGATTCGCCAAAGTGTGAGCGGTTGGCGAAAAGATCATCCGCTCTTTCAATAGCTTAGAGCTCGATCGGACGCAAAACCGCAATCCATTTTGCCGATCGCGCGCCGGTTCGCTGGCGGGAGCCCCCCTTAGCACGGCCCGGGCGGCGTTTCGACCAGGATCGGCCAAGTGCCTTAATGTAAATTGCTTCAATGGCGGTCAGGCCCGAACTGCCAGGCGGCCCTATCCGCGGCTCCCGTTCCAGTCGCCGAGCGTCGCCTGTACCAGGCCAAGTGCCGCCACCGCCGCCGTATCGGCGCGCAATATTCTTGGCCCCAGCGAAAGCCGCAAGGTTAGCGGCTGTCGCGAGAGGATAGCGCGCTCTTCCTCGGCAAATCCGCCTTCGGGGCCGATCAGGATGTCGATTCCGGCTGCGGCCGTCTGGTAGCCCTGCAACGCTCGCAACGGGTTTTCGACATCGGCGGCCTCATCACAGAAAACCAGCAGGCGCTGCGGCTCGCGCTGGCCCAAATAGCGATCGAGCGCGATTGGTTCGGCGACTTCGGCAATGCTCAGGATGCCGCACTGCTCGGCAGCTTCAATGACATTGGCGCGCATCCGCTCGCCATTGACCCTGGCGACCTGGGTGAAACGGGTCAAAACCGGCTGCAGGGATGACGCTCCCATTTCGACCGCTTTCTGCACCATGTAGTCGAGCCGGGCATGTTTCAGCGGCGCAAAGACGTAAGTAAGGTCGGGCAGGCGGTCCTGCGGCCGGGTCCGGGCAACGATATTGAGGCCGTCAGGCCGCTTGCGGCCGGTGATCGCGGCCTGCCATTCGCCATCGCGTCCATTGAACACCAGGATTGTTCCGCCCGCGGAAAGCCGCAGCACGTTGCCGAGATAATTGCTCTGGCTGCGCTCGAGCGCGACCGTTTCGCCCGGTGCCAGCGCGGCGTCGACAAACAGCCTGGGGTCGCGAAAATCGGGTTGAGGCATGATCGTTGGTCCAATCCACGCCGGGTTTTTAACCCAAAGGGTGGCATTTTGCGCAATTATTGACGCCAGGCGCGGCCCAACGCCGCGCTGTCGCCAAATTCCACGGGTTGTTAAGGGTCGGCGAGGATCGTAAAAAGCCCAGCGAAAATTGTGCTGCTATCGGGAAGACGTTGGGCAGACCATTGGACCTTGCCGGAGGAACAGCTTTGATCATCCGTCGCTTGCTTGTGCCGCTGACCGTGGCCGTAATGACTTTCAACGCCGGTCAGGGCTTTGCTCAGGGCGCCTTTCCGGCGCCGTTGCCCGGTCAAGTCGGCACAGCCAGCGATCCGGCGTTTCCACCGGTTAACGGATCGGCCTCCGTCCCTTCCATGGGTGCCGCGCCTGCGAGTTCGTTCCCGGTAACCGGCGCGGCACCGATCGCCGCTCCCGGGTTTCAGCGCTTCCCGGCTGGTCCTTCGCAGGCAGGAGGAGGTCCTTCGGACGAATGCATGAAGGGCTTCATGCCGCTGCGGGAAGATGCGGAGAAGCGTGGCAAGCTGATCAAGGCCGCCAGCGAGCGGCATGCGCCGCCGGACGAGGCTTGCAAGCTGATCGGAAGTTTCGGCCAGGCTGAAATCAAGATGATCAAATATGTCGAAACCCACGCCGCGCAGTGCGGGATTCCGCCGCAGATAGCCGACCAACTGAAAAATGGCCACAAGAATACCGAGACCATGCAGCAGAAAGTCTGCGCGGTGGCACAGCAGGCGCAGCAAAAAGGCCCGACTGGCCCGAGTCTGAGCGACGTGCTGGGCTCGGCGGCGACGGTTCCGGAGGCACCTACCTCGAAGAAGCGTAGCAGCACGTTCGATACCCTGAGCGGCAACGTGCTCGAACGATGACCGGTGCCGCCGGTCTGAAGTTCCAGCACCGGTTGCGCCGGGTCGGTATCCAGAACTTCAAATTGAGCAGCGCCACTGGAAACGCGATGCATCACGAACTTCGAACCAGGATCGGATGAACGCCGCCGCCGCCCGCGTTGCTGACGCCACCGGCAACTGGGTCGACACCCGCGCGCCGTCGTGGTCGCGGCCCTACTTGAGGCTCTCCCGTCTCGATCGGCCGATCGGATCCTGGCTGCTGCTGCTGCCGTGCTGGTGGTCGGCGGCGCTGGCGGCCGGCGTCATCGGCGCCATCGGCCAATTGCCCCTCATCATTGCCCTGTTCTTCGTCGGTGCATTTGTCATGCGCGGCGCCGGCTGCACCTGGAACGATATCACCGATCGCGATCTCGACGCGCTGGTCGAGCGGACGCGGTCGCGGCCGATTCCGGCGGGACAGGTGAGCGTGGCGCAGGCGGCGGCCTTTCTTGTCGTTCAGGCATTGATCGGATTGGCCGTGCTGCTGCAATTCAACCGCTTCGCGGTCATCACCGGCATCGCCTCGCTCATCATCGTCGCGGTCTATCCGTTCATGAAGCGGATTACCTGGTGGCCGCAGATCGTGCTCGGTCTGGCGTTCTCCTGGGGCGCGCTGATGGGATTTGCGGCGACGCTGGGCCGGATCGATGCGGCGGCGCTTATGCTTTATGCCGGCTCGATCGCCTGGGTGATCGGCTACGACACCATCTATGCGCACCAGGATGCCGAGTACGACGCACTGATCGGAATAAAATCGACCGCGCTATTGTTCGGCGCGCGTACGCGTCCGGCGCTGGCGGTGTTTTACACGCTCGCGGTGGTCTTGATCGGCGCGGCGCTTGCGCTTGCCGGTGCCGGCTGGCCGGCTTGGCTTGGGCTTGCCGCGTTCGCCGCGCATCTTGCCTGGCAGATCGGACGGTTGCAGATCGGCGATCCCGCGCTGTGCCTGCGGATTTTCAAATCCAACCGCGATGCGGGGCTGTTGCTGTTTGCCGGATTGCTGGCCGATGCGGTGATGCGGGCTGTCTGAACTCTGACGATGCCTTAATCCCGCGCGATGATCTCGCGCTCGCCCTGGTGAACGCTCGCTGGCTTCAGCAAATCGCCGCTGCGCCGCCGCGCCAGGAATTTCGGCCGTCGTGCCCGGATCGCATTGCGGCGCCGGCGGCGCTGCGCCGGTTCGCGCGCTTCTTCCGCCAATTGCGGAAGCGCGAAGATTTCGCTCCACATCTGCCAGGCGGCCGCGATCTCTTCTCGGTCGGAACTCACGCACAAGGGAATCGTCAGTGACGGGTCGTGATGGGCCAGCACCAGCATCTGGGCGTCGTCGATGCCGCGCAGCGCAACGCCAAGAAAATCGCACACCCGGATGTTGACCGCCATCCGCATGCCGTGGACGGCACGATGCAGAACGACGCGTTCGCGGTGAAGTTCTACCCTCCGCACGCCGCCGTCCGCGCGGGTGTCGTGCGCGTTGAAGCTGACGGGCAGAGAGAGGGGGTCGAGCCGCAATGCGCGGCTCGACCCGGCGGGATTGATCCCGCTTGTTGCAGTTTGACGCCTCACGGCTTTATCTCCCCGCCGGGATTATGTTCCCGGTCGATAGCCGGGACCTTAGCCGAGCCCTGTCCGTATTGGCTTAAAAAGGCTGGTTAACCTGGCGTCACCGGTCCTTCATTCGCCGCCATGATTGACAAGACCTTGGCTCACATGATTGACGAGACCTTGCCGCATACGCGAAATTCTTTCGCATCCGACGCGCAAAATGCTTGAAATCCCTGTGAATCAGGCACATCTCATGGGCTCGGCAATTCTGGTTCGAGCCTGCTTCAACCCTGCTTTAATGCTCCTTCAATCCTTGGGATTTTGTTCGTGATCTCTTCACCATCAGGCGCATCGCGGCTTTCATCCGATACCGTCACCTCCGATCTGTTCGATCAATCCGCCCTGAGCGCGTTGGCGCAGCGTCTGGTCGAAGCCGCCCGGCGCGCCGGTGCCGACGCCGCCGACGCGGTCGCGTTGCGCGGTATTTCGCAAGGTGTCGAGGTCCGCGACGGACGCGTCGAGGAATCGGAGCGCTCGGAAGGCGATGATGTCGGACTGCGCGTGTTGGTCGGGCGGCGCCAGGCGGTGGTCTCCACCAATGACATCAGCGGCGATGGCGTCGCAAAACTCGCCGAGCGCGCCGTCGCCATGGCGCGCGTCGCGCCGGACGACAAATATGTCGGACTGGCCGATCCGTCACTGCTGGCGCGCGATTTCCCGGATCTCGATCTGCTCGACCCCGAGGTCCCCTCGACATCGGAGCTTGAGCGCCGCGCCTGTGAAGCCGAAGCGGCAGCGCTTGCCGTCAAGGGCGTCACCAAATCGGGTGGCGCATCGGCCTCGAGCGGAATTGGCGGCATGGTGCTGGTCACCTCTGGCGGCTTCCACGGCGCTTACTTGCGCTCGAGCCAGGGTATCTCGATGACTGCGATATCGGGCGACGGCACGGGCATGGAACGCGACTACGACTTCACCTCGGCGCCGCATGCTTGCGATCTCGCTTCGCCCGCAAGCGTTGGCCGCACCGCGGGCGAGCGCACCGCCGCGCGCGCCAATCCGCGCAAGGTCGAGACCTGCAAGGTGCCGGTGGTGTTCGATCCCAGGGTGTCGGGATCGCTGGTCGGCCATCTGGTGGGGGCGGTGAATGGCGCCTCGATCGCGCGCAAGACCAGTTTCCTCAAAGACCGCCTCGGCGAGCAACTGTTCGCGAACGATATCCGCATCATCGACGATCCCCTGCGGGTGCGCGGATTGCGCTCGCAGTCGTTCGACGCCGAGGGCGTCAAGGTCAAGAAGCTTGCCATCGTCGACCAGGGGGTGCTGGCATCCTGGCTGTTGGATTGCGCGACCGCACGCGAGCTCGGACTGGTCACGACCGGCCACGCCCATCGCGGCGTGTCGTCGTCGCCATCGCCGGGGCCATATAATCTGCATCTCGAAGCCGGCCAACCGACGCCGGCCGAACTGATGGCCGACATCAGACAGGGATTTTACGTCACCGACCTGATCGGCTCCGGGGTCAATGGCGTGACCGGCGACTACAGCCGCGGCGCATCCGGTTTCTGGATCGAGAATGGCGAGATCACCTATGCCGTCAGCGAGGTGACAATCGCGGGCCACCTGATCGAGATGTTCAAATCGCTGGCGCCGGCCAATGATCTGGAATTTCGTTACGGGATCAATGCTCCGACGCTGCGCATCGAAGGCTTGACGCTTGGCGGACGTTAGCGTTGACAGCGTGAATGACGGCAATCTGGCGCGTGACGCGGCGTTGCTGGCGGACGCCGTGCGGGAGGCAGGCGCGCTGGCGCTGTCGCTGTTCCGCACCGACCTGAAGAATTGGACCAAGGGCGCCTCCTCTCCGGTGTCGGAGGCCGATATCGCGGTCAACGACCTGCTTGAGAGCCGGCTGCGGTCCGCGACGCCGGATTATGGCTGGCTTTCGGAAGAAAGCGCCGACGACGAAGCGCGGCTCGCCAGGCATCTGGTCTGGGTTGTCGATCCGATCGACGGCACCCGCGGCTATCTCGCCGGCCGCGAGGACTGGTGCGTGAGCGTGGCGCTGGTGGCGGAACAATTGCCTCTGCTGGGGTGTGTATTCGCCCCGGCCAGCGACGAATTTTTCTTCGCGGCGCGCGGACAGGGCACCATGCGCAACGATCTGCCGGTTTATGCCACGGCCGGCGCCGAACTGGATTTTTCCCGCATCGCCGGGCCGAAGCCGCTGGTCCAACAGCTCAGCCGGCAATCCGATGAAATCATCCTTCATCCCAGGATAGGATCGTTGGCGCTCAGGCTGTGCCGGGTTGCGCAGGGCGGCCTCGATGCGGCCTTTGCCGGCGGCCAAAGCCGCGACTGGGACCTTGCCGCCGCCAATTTGATCGTGCAGGAAGCAAATGGTAACATGACCACGCTCTCGGGGGACACGATTTCCTACAATCGCCGGGATGTGACCCACGGGGTGCTGGTAGCAGCGGGACGCGATCGTCATGCACGCATCGTCGAGCATTTCCGGACCCGTCCGTTGCCCTGAGCGCCGTGAGGCGAGGAATCTGCAGGCCGGCCAGCGGCTTAGGAAACGAATGATGCCAGCTAGTTCCCAGGAGCAATTGCTCCATCTCGTCATCGGAGGCGAGCTCGCCGATCTCGGGCGCACGACGTTCAAGGACCTCGATCAGGTGGAAATCGTCGGCATCTTCCCCAACTACGCAACCGCCCACGCGGCGTGGAAGGCGAAGGCGCAGCAGACCGTGGACAACGCCCATATGCGTTATTTCGTCGTCCATCTCCACCGGCTGCTCGATCCGGGCCAAGATACCGGCAAAAATACCAAACAAGACGCGAAACCAGCCCGTTGAAAAGAATACTTCGCAACGTGCTGCGCAGCAGCTGGGTTCAGCACGCTGTGGGTTTTCTCGCGGCCGAGTTCCTGCGACTGGTCTGGCTGACCAACAAATTCACTTTCGATCCTCCCGACATCTATGAAATCGTCGAGCCGCAACTGCCGGTGATTCTGGTATTCTGGCATGGTCAGCATTTCTTGACGCCCTTTATCAGGAGCAAGGCGAGATATCGTGGCAAGGTGCTGATCTCGCGGCATCGTGACGGTGAATTCAACGCCATCGCCGCCGAACGGCTCGGGATCGGCACCATACGCGGCTCCGGCGATCACGGCTCGGCGTTTCACCGCAAGGGAGGCGTCGGTGCGTACAAGGAAATGGTGCGGGCGCTTGCGGACAATTATAACGTCGCGCTGACGGCGGACGTGCCCAAGCGCGCGCGTATCGCCGGCCTTGGCATCATCATGCTGGCGCGCGAAACCGGACGGCCGATCATGCCGTTCGCAATGGCGACCAGCCGTTGCATCCGTCTGAACAATTGGGATCGCACCACCATCAATTTGCCATTCGGACGGGGCGCATTGGTGGGCATTGAACCGGTTATTGTGCCGCCGGACGCCGACGCCGAGACCATGGAAAAACTGCGCGTAGCGCTGGAAGCGAATCTGAACGAAGCGACCCGTCGCGCCTGGGCGCAGGTCGGCCGTCCGGAACAGGTGGGGCATGGCTAGTGTCTTGCCGATGACGCTGCGCGTCTACCAAAAGCTGTCCACGGCGCTGGTGCCGTTGGCGCCGGCGCTGATCAAGCGGCGGCTCAAACAGGGCAAGGAGGATCCGGCGCGCATCGGCGAGCGCCGCGGCATGAGCACGGGCATCCGGCCGCCCGGACCGCTGGTCTGGATTCACGGCGCTAGCGTCGGCGAAGTGCTGGCCGCGGCGGCCTTGATCGAGAAATTGCGCGCGCTGAATATCCGCATCCTGCTGACGTCCGGGACGGTGACCTCGGCGGCGATCGTCGCCAAGCGGTTTCCCGCCGACATCATCCATCAATATGTGCCTTACGACTCTCCGCGCTATGTCGCGCGCTTTCTGGATCACTGGCGGCCTTCCCTGGCACTGTTCATCGAATCCGATTTGTGGCCCAATCTGATCCTGGCCAGCGCGGCGCGGCGGCTGCCGATGGTCCTGATCAACGGCCGCATGTCGCATCGCTCGTTTCCGCGCTGGCGCAGGATCGCCGGCACGATCTCCGCGTTGCTCGGCCGGTTCGAGGTCTGCCTCGCGCAGTCGCAGGTCGATGCCGACCGCTTCACCGCGCTCGGCAGCCGCAACGTCATTGCCACCGGGAACCTGAAACTGGACGTTCCGGCGCCACCCGTTGACTCCGCCAAGCTGGAGCGGCTGATGTCGATGACGCGCGGTCGCCCGATCATCCTTGCGGCATCGACCCATCCCGGCGAAGAGGAGATTCTGCTTGAAACGCACCGGACGTTGGCGCGATTCTTTCCCTCGCTGCTCAGCGTGATCGTGCCCCGGCATCCCGATCGCGGCGAAGCTGTCGCCCGCACCATAGCGGCTTCCGGCCTGCACGCGGCTTTGCGTTCGCGCGGTGAATTGCCCGCCGCGACGACCGATATCTATGTGGCGGACACGATGGGTGAATTGGGATTGTTCTATCGGCTGGCGCCGGTCGTGTTCATCGGCGGCTCGCTGGTCGAACGTGGCGGGCAAAACCCGATTGAAGCGGTCAAGCTCGGCGCGTCGGTCGTCCATGGCCCCCACGTCTTCAATTTCACCGATGTCTATGAGGCGCTCGATAGTGCGGGCGGCGCCAGACGGGCAGACACGCAGGAAGCGCTGGTGAAGCAGATGGGCCAGTTGCTGGCCGATCCGGCGGCGCGCCAATTGGTGGCCGAGGCCGCCGAGGGCGTGGTCGAACGGCTCGGCGGCGCGCTCGACCGCACGCTGGTCGCGCTCGAGCCGTATCTATTGCAGCTTCGGCTCGAAATGGGGGCGGCGAATGCGTGAGCCGGCCTTCTGGCACCGGCCGTCGTCACCGATATCGCTGTTACTGCTGCCGCTCGGCGCGCTCTACGGACTGGTCACGGGCCGGCGATTGCAGCGCAAGGGGCTTGATGCCGGCGTCCCCGTCATTTGCGTCGGCAACTATCATGTCGGCGGCGCCGGCAAGACCCCTTGTGTGCTGGCCCTTTGCAGGATGCTGCGCGACATCGGCGAGACGCCCGTCGTGCTCAGCCGCGGCTATGGCGGACGACTGCGCGGGCCGATCATGGTCGATTACGAGCGGCACCTGGCTTGCGATGTCGGCGACGAGCCCTTGATGCTGGCCCAGACGATCCCGGTCGCGGTAGCGCGCGATCGTACCGGAGGCGTGGCATTGGCGCGCTCGCAAGGCGCCAGCGTCATCCTGATGGACGACGGCTTCCAGAACCCCGCGGTCGCCAAGGATGCCTCGTTGATCGTGATCGACGGTAACCGCGGCCTCGGCAACGGCCGGGTGTTTCCCGCCGGTCCGTTGCGGGCGCCGCTGCATCGGCAGCTTGCCCGCACCGACGCGCTGATCGTCGTCGGCGACGGCCGTGCCGCCGAGGCGGTTGCCGCCGCGGTCGCCGCGCGCGGCGGACCCGTGTTGTCGGCACGTCTCAAGCCGGACCAGGCATCGCTGGCGCGGCTCTCCGGTAAACGCGTGCTGGCTTTTGCCGGGATCGGCGATCCCGCCCGGTTTTTTCGGACCCTGCGCGAGAACGGGATCGATGTCGTCCTGGAGCGTGCCTTCGCCGATCACCATCCGTTCTCGGAAAAAGAGATTGAAACCTTGATCGCCGAGGCGAAACGCGGCGCGCTGACGCCGGTAACCACGGAAAAGGATCTGGCGCGGCTGCGCGGCCGCGAGGGGCTGCCATCCTGGGCGCGGGATATCGTGCCGTTCGAGGTGACGCTTGAGTTCGAGGACGCCCCGCGGTTGCGAAAACTGGTGGCCGACCGGTTGTTTCGGGCGCGCGATACGAAGTTTCGCCGAAGCAACTAACCCTGCGGCTTCAATGCGCCGGGAAAATGCCGCTGCAGCACCGCGCCGGGGAGGGCGTAGGCCTCCTGCAGATCGACGCTCCAGTACTTCAACTCGTCAAGCGGGATTCGCGCATCGGTCACCGCGCACCGTACATAGGTTCCCGGCGAGATCACGCGGAAATCGCCATCCAGATATTGCACCTGCGCTTCGCCATGGCCCGAGGGACCGAATTTGTTCAGCACGGTTGAAGTCTCCGCTTGGTCTCCGACTACCCGGTTTGCGGACCAGTTGTTGCCAGATGCGTCTAGCATAGATAGGTCGTGCTGTCCGCCCGTCAAACCCACCGATTTGTGATGGAATTGCGTCGTTGGCGCATGGTAGCGTCAGCGCATAGCGACCCGGCAAACCGATGCGCCTTCTCTCAGCAGCTACATTCCTGACGTTATTTGCCGTGGCATTTGCCGCGGATGCGGCGCCGCCGCCTTCCCCGCATCAGGTCGACATCCCCCTCAAAGGCGGAACGTTGCGCGCGCAGCTCTACAAGCCCGACGGTGACGGCCCGTTTCCGGTCGTGATTGCCCTGCACGGTTGCGGCGGGCTGGCCGGTCGTTCGGAGCCGGTGCTGCCGCGCTATCGCGATTGGGCCGAGCAATTGCTGAATGCAGGGAGCGCGGTCCTGCTGCCGGACAGTTACGGTTCGCGCGAACTTGGCCCGCAATGCCGCGTCAAGGAGCGCCGCGTGCGCGCCAATCGCGAGCGGGTGGCGGACATCATGGCATCGCGGCAGTGGCTGGTGCAACAGCCTTGGGCCGCGCGCGATCGCATCAGCCTTTTGGGGTGGGCCAACGGTGCCAGCGCGCTATTATGGGCGGTGCGTCCGCAACTGTCGTCGCGCGGTGTCGATCCGGATTTCCGTTCGGCGATTGCGTTCTATCCGGACTGCCGCATCTCGTCCGGCCTTGGATGGAGCGCACGCGTTCCGACGCTATTGTTGATCGGGGCGAAAGATGACGTCAGTTCGCCGCCCGCATGCCGCCAGATGGTCGACGGCGCGCGTGGCCGCAGCGCGCTGGCGCGAATCGTGGTTTATCCCGACGCCTATCATGATTTCGACCGCGCCAATTTCCCGCTTCATGCCGTTTCCGAGACATCCGACGCCACCGTGCCGGAGCAGGGCCATGTCGGCACCGACGCCGAAGCGCGCGCCGATTCGCAAAAGCGCGTCGCCGAATGGCTGGCGAGGTGACTGAAGTGCATAGTCCCCCCTCAGCGGAAGCTCCCTGCTAAAGCCGAAGCCAGGGAATCGCGAGATAGACGCTGGCGATCATCGCGATCAGGGGAACGACGCAAGCACACCATGCCCAAAACCGGCACAAGCGATCTGGCAAAAGCGCGGCAACAAGGCCGATTGCGAGAGCGCCGACCGCAGCAAAAGCAGTCCATCCGTACCAATACATCTCGGGTGCGAGGAAATCCAGGACGGGATCGGAAACATCCCTCGAACGATGGCTGCCGAGAAGGACAATGCCTTGCGCTGGATAAACGGTAAACAGCACGAACCCGCGAGCCCGTGCAACAACATAAAAGAGCGCAAAAGCTGCCCCAAAGGCAAAGGCAAACCGGCGATACCGCGAAGCGGACATTATCACCCGAATCCTCCGATATTGTTCACGACGTGACCAACGAGAAAGGACCACCAGATAATGAATGCCAGGAGTATGGTCACTGCAGCCCGCATCAGGGCGTTTTGACCATCAACTGGCCGACGCCAGCAGAACCAGTATGAGGGAAGCAAACCCAAGCCTATGACGACAAAATCTTCCTTGAGGTCAAGGTAACGCATCGCATGCCAATGGCGATCGCGTTCCAAGTTGGGCTGAACATCGATCTTGAAATACAGGTAGACGATCGCACCGAGCAGCCAGGAGACCAAATACAAAACGACCACTGCATTGGTAAAGGCCGCGCCCGGTACCGCGCGAAACCGACCGAAGAAAGATAGCGGCTTGGTCCTCGGAGGTGCGCACGCCGCCAATGTCTGATGCGTGATCGCACCAAGCAGGGCCACAGCGACCAAGCCGTGCAGAATGAGAAGTATTGTCGCCACAGGTTGCCGACCGCGCTCTATGAGAACAATGTCTCGGTTGCGAACGGCTCAGCCGAGCCGGGCCGGTAACGCGACAGGGTGAATTTTGTCTTCTCGCCCGGTGCGGCATCGACCAGGACGTAGTTGTATTCCAATTGCGGTGGCTTGCCTTTCCAGTAGAGGTCCGGCGGATAGTTGCTTGGCATCTTGATACTGGTGCGGCCGGGAAGAATCGGGTCTTGCTCCGCGCCACCACCACCGAGAACCAGGTATTTCACGCCATCCACGTCGTACATCTCGGTCGTATGTACGTGTCCGTTGAATACAACCAGCTCGATGTCCTTGGCATAGGCCGCGATGGTCTTGTGGGGGTTATCAGGCTCCGGAATGGGACCGAGACCTGCCCGGCAGAAGACCGGGTAATGGAAGATAATGAATGCCTGTTTAATTCCTCTGGCTTTGGCGTCGTCTAGCCACTGTTGCAATTGCACCATTTGCTCGGCGTACTTTGGTCGGTCCGCATCCCAGAGCGATGGTGAGCGGTAGTCATATTTTCCGCTCCACAAGAAGATGAATCTCATGTCCCGGAAATCGAATTTGTAGATCAACCGCTCCGGCGTCACACCGAGCTTTTTCAGATAAGGCACCGCATCGAGCGTCCCTTCAATTTTTGGATCGCCCCACACTTCGTGATTGCCCACCGACATGAACCATCGTCCTTCGAGCCCTGCGGCACGCATCTCGGAATCCGGCGCCGGCAGTAGCTTGAGCATGGTATCGTTTACGCGCTTCCAGTACGGACTGTCGCTGACTGAGCGGCCCTGATTGCCCCACCAGACGACGTCGCCGCTGTTGACCACAAATTTGGCGCGCCCGGCCTGTATGTGCTGCACGATTTCGCGAGAGACCCAATCACCGCCTTCGAGTTGGAAAATGTCCCGGTGCACTCCGGGAAGCAGTTTGACGTCTTCAACAGTTGCACGGGTCACCCAACCCTGATCCACCGACAACGTCATGACCTCGCTCCGCGACATGAAGGGCATGACGACTTGCCTAAGCTCCTTGGTGACGGGGTCGAAGATCATTTTCACGTCGCGCTTCACGACTGCTTCCGCGACCTTTTCCGGCATGACCAGGCCGAACAGCTCAACGAATAGCTCGACGAGGTCGGTACGCCCTTCCTTGACGGGCAGGTACATCATGGGTCGCGAGTCGCCGCAGACTACAAAAGAGAAGCCGGAATTTGTCTGTTGCGCTGCCGCGTTCTTGATCGCCGCGAGCGAGGACACCATTGGAAGCATGGCGAGGCCCGAGAGCAGGCCCCTCCTGTTCAAGCCGCCCTTTTGACGAGCCGATTCCGCACTCTCAGAGATATGGTGCCTGTGCATCTTACGCTCCTGGGCTGGCAATTCACTGCCGTCCAGTTGAGTGGCGCTTGATCGATTGGCTGTTGATTTGGATCAATGCAAATCCGGACAGGCCCAAAGCATACACGGATTCAATTCGTGATATGTAGTTTCGGCAGCTTGAAAATGCCGTTGCTCTGGTTCCCGTGATGTCCGAGTTGGCATTCGCGACAGGGTCGGGCCAGCAGCAAGTCCCGCCATGCGAGTTTTGCCGCCGAAAGCGGAAGTGAATTCAGAGCACCAGCGACGCCATTGCGGGTCGATCGTGCCGCCGTGGACATGATTCAAGCTCGGAAACGGGAGCCTCCAATCATGCGCCACGAACCTCCGCGCCCTAAAACAAGCTTCCCTGATCGATCGGCTTGGCGACACGCTTTGGTGCCGCGCTCTTCGGTTCGCCTGCAACAGGCTTCGCTACCTTCGCCGCCGCCGGCTGATCGGCGTCCGCCGTGGCCGCAACGCGCCCATCGGCAAATTCGATGGTGAGCCGCGCACCCGGCCCGATGGCGGCCGCGGCATGCATGGCGAGGCCCTGCTCATCGCGCACCAGCGCAAAACCGCGCGTCAGCACGCTGCGATACGACAGCGCCGCCAGCAACTGGCCGCTATGGGTGACGCGCGCCTCGAGCCGCTGCATGGATGTGGCGAGCGCCCGCCGCGCCCGCTCGGCCAGCCGAGCCGCGCGCTCGCGGTCGCGTGCGATTGTATTGCGCTGGGCCTGTGCGTTGGCGAGTTTTGAAGCCTTCAGCCGGACCTCAAGTCCGGTGTAGCGATCCCCGCGGCTTCGCATCAGTGCCCGGACGGAAAGCGTCATC
>Ga0208193_1000792_pt1 | contig 15039 bp, 10 predicted proteins | sample June2015DPH_17_2_FD_184716 | JGI IMG/M metagenome (GOLD analysis project Ga0208193, IMG submission 184716) | Peatland microbial communities from SPRUCE experiment site at the Marcell Experimental Forest, Minnesota, USA - June2015DPH_17_10... | ecosystem: Environmental > Terrestrial > Soil >... | reverse complement strand
GCTGCTTGAGAGAAGTTGGCGCCGATGCCCCAGGCCTGGTTGAGGCCGGTGGCTGAATCGGGCCAAGCTTGGCCTGCAATCGATTGTGTAGAGAGCGAACAGCAGGAGGAACAGTCGCTGGCCTGATCGGGGCGCCTGAGGCCGGGCGGTTGAGGGGAGGCGCGGATTGCCTTGGGGCCGGCTTGGCCTGCGTCTGATCTCTACCAGGACGGTACACTGGCGGAGCTGCCATTCTTTCTGCGGTTCTGGACGCATTGGGCCGATAGATCCCAGGAAGAGCCCAAGCGGGACCATTCGATCCTGGGGTCGCGTTCGGCGGCAAACCGTCGCGCATGATCGGTTTCATCATCCCTCCGAATCAAAACCTCGATGGAAACGTAGCTCCCGGCGGGCGATTCGATACCCATGCCGGTCGTTGCAGGTCATTGATTAACTTGGCTTGCACGGGCTGAAGAGCTCTCAGGCCGCCCCTGCTAAAACCCTGAATCTCACGCGGCTTTTCCCGCGTATGTGCGCCCTTCAAGATAGCTTCATACGGATAAAACTGATCCATCGGCAGCCCCGACTGCGCAGCATGATCCGCGTCCGGCCGATAATTGCCGCTGCCGTTGCTCCACCACTCCAGCTTGCCGTTGTTGAAGTTGGCCTCACCGGCATAGAGAACCGGTTTGCCCTCCGAGAGCGCCGGATGCCGGTAGCGCTGGTGCATCAGCGTCTCCCCGCTCATCGTCGTCACAAAGACAAAGCGCGAGTTGGGCACATACTGGCCGTGTTCCTTGCCGCGGTTCATGCGGTAGACATCGGCAAAATTCCGCAGACGGAAGACCTGCTCCCGGTCGACGGGAATGGCAGCAGCAGGGTTCAGGTTGGGATAAATCTTTGCTTGACCCAGGGTGCCCATTGAGCGTAGCGCCATCCTGACGAATCGTGTCCGAGGTTACAGTTTAGGCCTTAAGTACCCATGGTAAGCAACAAATTTTCGCCGTGGTACCTCGTTCCGAGGTACACTTTGGTACGTGAAGACGCCAGCTCCATTGCGCGCAGCATCCTTGCCTGCCGTTCGGGTTGCCCCGGTTTTGCCCGTCGGGTCCGGTGCCGGGAGCGCGCGAGGCAGCGTATTGCAAGGCGTCTTTCGCGCTCGCCCGTTCTCCTTTGCCGCCGTCAACCCCGGTGCAATGCACGGTCTGACTGGCTCGGTGCAAAGGAAGGCGGCCATTCAGCGCCATCCCGGCGTCGATGCCTTCCAGGTTGATCTGCGCCCCAAGTCCGGCGGATGGCCTCTGCCGCGCGACGTCCAGGCCAAGATGGAAGCAGCGCTCGGCGCAAACTTCTCCGACGTACGCGTCCACGTAGGCCCGGAGGCCTCGGCCATCGGCGCCATCGCTTTCACCTGGGGCTCGGACCTGCACTTCGCACCCGGCCAATACAATCCCCATACGCCGCACGGCCAGTTCCTGCTCGGCCACGAACTCACGCACGTGGTGCAGCAACGCGCCGGCCGCGTCGCCAACCCCTTCGGCAGCGGGGTCGCGGTAGTTCAGGATCAGGCTCTCGAAGCCGAAGCTGACCGTATGGGCCGCATGGCCTCGATCAGTCGCGCCCACCTCTCGGACGCTGCTGCTCCATCATCCTCGTCGAGCGCCAATTCCCTGGCTTCCCAGAATGGCGTCGTGAACATGAAGCCCGGCCTGGCCGTTCACTATACCGTTCGCGCCCCACGCCCCACCGGCTCGGGATGGGATATTCAGGTTGCCTCTCAAGGCGCGGCGCAACCCGTCGGCTCCGTCCAGCTCACCGCATCGAAAGATGGGGTCTACATCTCCAACCTCAAAGTAGCTCCCGAGCACCGCCGCCACGGCCTCGCCGGACAACTGGTAGACGCCGCTCTCCGAACTGCCCGCAGCAACGGCTATAGCGTTGCGCAACTCGAAGCCCGCCCTGACTCGCATGCCGATGTCGCGCCGAGCGCCCTGGTCTCGATGTACCGCAAGCTCGGATTCCAGACGACAGGAATTTCGCAGCGCGGCAATCCGCTGATGGAGCGGAGGGCATAGCGCCGTTCCTTCAGCGCGGAGCAAAACCCGGCAAGGGAGATTCCCGCCGAGCTTCGGGCGCGATGAAACGCGACGAGACCGGTTGAGCAACTTGAATCAGAGTCCCTCTCTGGCGATTCGTATCTGCTGCGGAGAAGGAAAACTGCCGGCGCGGGGGGGCAGGGATGTTTCATGAATCTCTAAATCACGTTAGACTTATCCCGGTGAATGGCCCTAAACATTCCCCCGCCCGAGACAATCCACCAAAGGAATCAACGAAGGACTCCGCCAGGCCCATTGAGTTGGCTGTTCAGGCCTGTAGGTTCCAATAAGAAAACGAGATCGACAAGGTTGAACCGTTCGACGGAAACTGGGAATGCTCAATCCATTCCGTATCGCAGTTCATACTGCCGGTTAATCGTCCGGGCATACCTTCTGCTTCTCCGGCGCAAGCGTCAAGGTCGTGTCGCGAGCGACTTGTCCTGTGACTGTATGCGCACCATCCTTGTCCATCTCCACAATCTGGCTGCCCGAGGTATCCATGCTGATGCGGTGTTCGCCCGCAGTGGCATAATCGGCAAAACCGAAGACGGCCTTTGTCCCCCTGGGCACATGCACGTCAATCAGGAACGTCTGCCCGGGAACGAACTCCCAGGAGTGAAACTCCACCTTTGCCTTTTGGCCATCGCGGAAGGTGCATCTGCCCTTGGGACCAAACCAGGTCGCGGCGTCCATCTGTGCGATTTGCTTGAGCAGCGTCTTGTCGTGAATCGTTACCACATCGAAGGCAATCACGCTGTCCGAGTTGGCATTGGCGGCAATCGTACCCTGCACCACGAGCTGCGAAGGGCCGCCAACGCGCGACTTCGGCGGACTGGGCGGCTTAAGCGGCTTAGGCGCATGGTGGCATCCAGCCGACAGTAGCGCAGCAGCAACCGCGAAGCATGCGGGATGGATTCGCACGGACAGTGTCTTCCTCTCCAATCGGTCTGCGCCGATCATCCAACAGGGTCGATGTTACAACAGGGCGCAATCGGGAAAAGTGATGGTTCTGATCCGCGCCGAGCCGGTGGAACCAAAGTTGACATTGACCTGGTCGATTGAAGAAGTGAGAATCGATAAAGGCGAATTTGCCCCCGTCCAATGGAATCGAGGCTCAACGATGCACCCTGGAACCAGCCCGTGTGATCTGGCATTTCAGGCCGAGGGCGGGAACCCCGAGGCACAGTACCAGTTAGGGGTGTTGTTTTTGCTGGGAGATCAGGTCGAGCAGGATCCGGATGCCGCCTACCGATGGCTGGCCAAGGCCGCCTCGCTGCAGCACGCTGGTGCCCAGTCGCTCGCCTCCAAGGTCGCACCATGGCGCGCCTTGGTCGCTGGGTCAGAAGGCTCCCGGCAAACTCGCGAGGAAAAGGACCTCAAGACCATCTCTCCGCTGACGCTTTTCGGAAAGTTACGCACCCGGGCTGAAACAGTCCTCGAGCGCGGACGGAAGATACTGCCGAGCATCCGGGGCAGCCAGCTGGCGGCAAGGATTCCTGTTCCGGCCAGCATACGTGACTCCCTCTCGTCGGTGCGGCGCAAAGCCGTCCAGTCTCTTCATCCTTTGTAAGCTGGAACCGTAATCAGGAACTCGCGGTAGACCGATGCCACCGATCAACACGCCAGCTGCGACGCCAACTCCAACGCCAATTGCCGCTTGGGCCACCCTGGGCGCGGTCGCAAGACACCTGTCGCGATGGGTGGTCCCCGTAGCGATGGTGCTCGCCCTGTTGCAGGCGGCTGCACTTCTCTCGCTGGTGCTTCTGCGGGTTCCGTTAGCGGCGCTGTTTGCCCTGGCGACTGGAACCCTCGCGCGCATCCTTGGACAAAGGCTCAAGGTAAAACGGCTGAAGGATTCCTTGAGGGCAGCCGATCTGGCGACATTTTCATTCAGCGGCCAGTCGATCGACTGCAACTTCAACCACCCGCGGATCGTTCGCTACATCAACTCGTGGTTTTCGAAGATTGCCGCGGCCCTGTCTGCCGGCCTCGTCTGTCTCGCGGCGGTCGAACTATCGAACGATCGCATCGGTTTTCTGTCGGTCCATCCTCTCAGCCTATTGCCCGCCCAGATCCTCGCCATGCCTTGGCTCAATGCGGCGGTCAAAGCCGGTTGCATGGCCCTGCCTGTCGTTGCCGTCTTCTTCTTCCTGTGGACCAATGGGCCAGAGCGCCGCTGGAGCGGCCAGGTCATGGTCGCCATTGAGGCACGTGCCGCGGCCGTGCTTGATGTTCTAGGCGATCGGGAGATCGACGGCCTTGAAGCCGGCATGGAGGTCCTGGGACAGGAACTAGGTCTATGGCAGGGCAGGCCGTATCGCGCGGCGATGGCCAAGCATCTTTCCTCGCATACTCGCGAGGCAGTCCTGAAGCCGGAGGCAACCAGGGCCATGGAACAGGCCATCACCGAACTGGCCCGGCAGGATCTGAATTCCCTTGGCGCCGCTCTAGGGAGCTATCAGAAGGCGAGAGGCAGGCTTGAGTCTTTTCAGTTATTGGCCTCGCTGCTTCGCGACCCCATTCATGAGGCGCGTGCAGAAGAGTTGAGCCGGGAGTTGGAGCAGATTCCCGTCCTTGCGGCCCATCGCCAATGGGAACAGTGTCAGCGGCAGGCAGGCCGGTTGGAGTTTGAACTGGACGAGATTCAACCCCGTCTTCGCTGCCAGTTGGCTGCCGGGCCCCCCGTCATGCTTTCGCCGGGCGTCGATCCATACCGGATACTGGGGATAAACACCGCAACGCCTACCGCGTCCATCAAGAAGCTGCGTCTCCGGCTCGCCCAGCTCTACCATCCCGACATCGGCGACAGCACAGCCAACAGTGCCAAGATGGCAGAGCTGAATGCGGCCTATGATTCGGTGATGAAAGACCGGGAGATGGCAGGCCGTTGACTTCCTCTCCGTCCCCCAGAAAAGGGGCTTGCCGCCATCGCGGCTATGAGGCGATCTTGGTGGGTTCCTGCTGCTCGCCGCTTCCTTCTCAGTTCACTCGACAGCCGATCGGGGCCAATCCCCGCCTTCAAACGCTCATAGAGCAGTCGGCCCCGGGCTCTGGCTGAGCCGTGAGATGGCGGCGGCGGATGTTCGTCAGGCCGGTTCCAGTTCGGCCAGTTCCAGTCCGGCCAGTTCCACTTCGGCCAGTTCCACTTCGGCCAGTTCCAGCCATTGCAGCGTGCTGGCACCAGACCCAGCACTGCTGCCACGAAGGGCAATTGGGGTTTGGGCCTGAAACGCCCTTCTCCTCAGCTTGACCGGACCTCGGGTCTATCCCCTTGCGCCCCCCCCCGTGCGTCGATGACTGAAGGTGAGATCTCTCCGTTTGCCCGTGCGGCGGTGGCGTGTACGGCAGAGGGTAGGGCCAGCTGCAGTGTAGGCGCCCGCTCTGGTGTTTGCCTCGATCGCGATGTCAGGCGATCTGTTCGAGCGGTGTCGTGTCCTGCGGGAGGCATTCGCTCAGGAGTTCTCCTAAACGGGTCATGCCGCTGGTGATGGTGAGCTCGGGCAGGGCGGAGAAGTTGAAACGGGCATGGTTGGTGTTTGATGTGGTGGCGAAGAAGGGGGCGCCAGGCACATAGACGACCTTGGCCTTCGGCAGCGCCTCTTCGAGCATGAAGCGCGCGGCGTCAAAGCCCTGGGGAAAGGTCAGCCAGGTGAATAGGCCGCCTTCGGCGCGGGTGTAACGGACCGAGGCAGGAAAGGTCGAATCAAGCGTATGGAACATAAGGTCGCGCTTGCGGCGATAGGCTGCACAGACCGTGGCGATGTGATCCTGGATAGGGTAGTTATCGAGAAAGACGGACGCCGCCATCATGTTGAGGGTGCTGCATTGCGTGTCGGCCGCAAGTTTGAGACGAGCGAGCTTTCCGAGCACATCGCCGCTGGCGACTGCCCAGCCGAGGCGCATACCAGGAGCGATGATCTTGGAGAAGCTGCCGAGGAAGAGCACGCGGCCTTCCGTGTCGAGGCTTTTGAGCGTCGGAAGATGGCTTCCTTCAAAACGCAGCGCACGGTAGGGCGAGTCTTCTAAGACAAGGACATCGAACTGATTGGCGAGTTCGATCAGTCGATGGCGGCGAGCAAGGCCCAGGGTGACACCGGTGGGATTCTGAAAGTCAGGCACGGTGTAGATGAGCCGGGCGCGCGGGTTGGCGCGCAGTACGGCTTCGAGGTGGTCCATGTCCATCCCGTCGCGGTCCATGCGCACGGCGGCGTAGGCGGGCTCGAAGACGTTGAAGGCGATCGTGGCTCCAAGGAAGGTGGGGTTCTCGACAATCACCGTGTCGCCGGGTTCAAGCATCATCTTGGCGGCAAGGTCGAGCCCCTGCTGGGCTCCCTGAAGGACGAGGACGTCGTCGACGGTGCAAGGGGTGCCGTCGTTGCGCATGTGCTCGGCGATCTGGGCGCGCAACTCAGGGGTGCCATCTGAGACGGTATACTGCAGGGCCCGGGAGGCATGCTTGGTGAGCAAGCTCTCGTAGACGGCCTGGAGCTTGCCGGACGGGAATAGCTCTGGGTCCGGGTAGCCACCCCCGAAAGAGATGACGCTCGGGTCTGCGCCATAACGGAGAAGATCGCGGATGGCGGACGATTGGACGCTCTTGACTCGATTGGCGAACTGCATGGGCACCCACCCTCTTTAGGGATTGTACTGGCTCTAATTTGCCGGCCTGCTTCCGGAGAGGATCTTCCCGCAATTCACTTGCCTGCCCTGAATTCCCTGCCCTGAATTGCTGGCGCGTCGCGAGTGTCCGCGCCAGGTCTTCGCTCCTGCCGTGGGCTTGGCCGCATCCTGCACCTGGCCGCATCCTGCAAGGCTTGCGATCGTGGTGAGTTTTGACGGGGACCATGAGGCCCCGGCTCGGGCAGATGGCAAGGCCACTGCTGGTACCTTGACCAATACGCAGTTGGGAGCGACCGAGGGGGCCCCGGATCGCCAGGCCGCCAGGACGCTGCCAGGTTCCCGTCGCTTTCTATCTGCCCGCCGCGAGTGCTATGCTCGCTCCGCAGATGATTCCACTGGTTACCGAGCCCGGGAAGAACGAGGTTGCGCTCTGCGGGTGCCCCCATGAACCTGTTGAAGTCCTGGAACGCCACCCGGGGCAAGCGCGGCTGCTCAGCCAACCGGTTGAGTGTTCAGCCATGCAAACCGGCAAGCGACCAGTTGGCAGCCGCACAGCAGGCTGGGCTCGCAGCAGCTACGCGATCGCGATCGGCCTGCTCTCTGACAGGGGCATTGCCATTTCCACCCGTCCACTCATGGTGATTTGCCCCGCCAGACCCCGTCTCGCCCCCCGGGGGCCGGGGGGAGCCGTTCTTGCTCTCCACCAGTTTTTCGCTTCTTTCCCCTTGAGGTCGATTGATGAACATCAAAATGCAGTTAACGATCGCGTTCCTAATTGCTTCCCTGTGGGTAAGTTCGATCGGCTCGGCCGAGGATCAGCATCAGAATGCAGGGCAGCTCGGCACTGCGCCAGAGGCCACGCAGAGGCTCGAAGTTCCGGGGCTGAAGCAGCCCGTTGAGATCCTCAAAGACCGCTGGGGCGTTGCTCACATCTATGCGCAAAACGAAGCCGATCTATTCTTTGCCCAGGGATACAACATTGCCAGCGACAGGCTGTTCCAATTAGAGATGTGGCGCCGCCAGGCAACCGGAACGATCGCTGAGGTGCTCGGCAGCAAAGAGTTAGACCGCGATATTGGAAATCGCCTGTTCGCCTACCGGGGCGATCTGACCCAGGAACTCAGGTGGTATCATCCCCATGGCGAGGAGATCATTCAGTCATTTGTGAATGGGATCAACGCCTACATCGCGCAGACCGAGACCCATCCCGAGTTACTTACTCCCGAATTCAAGATCTTAGCGATCAAGCCTGGCTTGTGGACGCCGGCGGTTGTAGTCTCCCGCTTCAATGGCCTGGCGGGAAACGTCGACGAAGAACTAAACATGGCATTAGCCGTACGGACTCTTGGTGAAGACAAGGTTAAGGACATCGAGTATTTTCAGCCCGCGAATCCAGACCTGAAGATGGACCCGGCGATCGATCGATCGCTCCTCTCCAGGCAGATTCTCCATCTTTACGACGCATTCCACACACCGATTCACTTCACGGCCGACGAGTTGTCCGCTGCCTACCGGGGCAACGAGCAAGCCGCCTCGCAGCTCAACGCCTGGCGAGCGACGCCTACGCCTCTTGAGCTGAGCGAGAGGCTGACCGCAATCGGGAGCAACAACTGGGTGGTGAGCGGCAGCCGGACCCCGACCGGATTCCCGCTGGTGGCGAATGATCCGCATCGCCTGCAGGGAGCGCCCTCGCTCCGCTACTGGGTGCATCTGGTCGCGCCTGGATGGGATGTGATCGGTGGCGGAGAACCATCTTTGCCTGGGGTGTCGATCGGACACAACGAAGCTGGTGCCTGGGGTCTGACCATCTTCGGAACCGACATGGAGGACCTATACGTCTATGACACCAACCCCGATCATCCGCTCCAGTATAGCTATAACGGCGGATGGGAAACGATGAAGGTGATCCCGCAATCAATCCCGGTAAAAGGGCAGGCGCCTGTTTCGGTGGATCTGAAGTATACCCGGCACGGTCCCGTCGTCTTTGAGGACAAGGTTCACCACAAAGCGTACGCAGTCCGAGCGGCTTGGCTGGATACCGGTGCAGCACCGTACCTGGCGAGCCTCCGGATGGATCAGGCGCACACATGGGAGGAGTTCGAGGAAGCGTGCAACTATAGCCGCACGCCCGCCGAGAATATGGTCTGGGGCGACGTGAAGGGCGATATCGGATATCAGGCAGTGGGCGCAGCGCCGCGACGGCCGATCTGGAGTGGCCTGGTTCCGGTGCCCGGCGATGGCAGGTACGAGTGGGATGGTTCTCTGCCCATCGCAGCATTGCCACATGTCCTCAATCCGGCGAAGGGTTATTGGAACACCTCGAACAACTACCTCATCCCCCCTCATTGGCCCTACGACGATGCCCTGCATTATCAATGGGCGGACGCCTATCGATCCGAGTCCGTAGCCGAGGTTCTCGACTCGGGGCGGCAATTTACGGTTGCGGATATGGCAGCATTGCAGAACAATGTCCTGTCGATTCCGGCGCGCAGCCTCGTTCCATTGCTGCGTGATATCCCCATTGATGACCCGGTTTCGCAGCAGGCAGCGAGGCGACTCTTGAACTGGAATTTCATCATGGACAAGGACTCGGTTCCCGCCGGAATCTACGAAATGTGGCAGCGGCATCTGCAAGCCGATATGAGGCAACTGCTGGTGCCTGCGGAGGCTCAACCCTTCATTGGCGATATCATGATGACCGAGAGCGTGAACCTGCTCAATGCGCCCGATGGCAGATTCGGCTTGGATCCGACCGCCAGTAGAGATGCGTTTCTTGTGAAGGCTTTGGGCGAGGCGGTGGCCGAACTTACCAAGCGCCTTGGTCCAGACTCGGAGAAGTGGAACCTTGGCGCGTTTCATAAAGCGATGATCTACCATCCTTTCAGTCCCGGCCTGAGTTCTGATCAGAGGAAAAGGTTTGATGTTGGCGATCTTCCTCGCAGCGGCGACGAGTACACCATCGATTCCACTGGGCGCCACGACAACCAGACGGCTGGCGGGTCGTTCAAGATCATCATGGACACCTCGGATTGGGATCATTCAATTGGCATCAATAATCCTGGTCAGTCTGGTGATGTAAATAGCAACCATTACAGCGACCTCTATCAACTCTGGGCCCGGGGTAAATACTTTCCCATCTTTTATTCGCGGCCTAAGGTTGAGTCCGTAACGGAGAAGACGATTGAACTGAGCCCGCTTGCAGTTGGGCGATAAGGGTATGGCAAATTGATGCCACCCGACTCTTTTGACGATACCAACTCATTCCACGACCCGGCGAATGTGACGGCTCATGAGCAATTGTCCACAGTGCGGCTTTCCACCATTGCTGCGAGGGCTGGCAAATACCCAGTCCTCCGGGGCCTTGTACCGCGCCGCCGCGCGGCAGGATTTCCTTAGAAACTGGTGGTTTCTCAAACGCCTCTTGGAAATGCCCGCAAGCCTTACCGCGTTCAGAGGAGTTATCCCCACAATCGCACCTAAACTGCTGTCAATGAGCGCCTGTTGGCAATCACCGAAAACCATAGTTGTCGAAGAGACGACTTTACGCGGAAATCGAGATACAGGCCTCCTCGGCTTCTCCTGCTACTGCTCGGCCAACAGCTTATTGATATTTGAATCCACGTCACTCTTATCAATAACGCCGTTGTAGGTGGCGGCGATCCGGCCCTGCTTGTCGATCAGAAACGTTGCCGGAACAGCTCCCAATCTGTAGGTAGTTATTAGCGAAGCGTCTCCCATCAGAACCGGGTAGTTTAATTTGTGATCGAGGACGAAGGGCTTGACCTTGCTCCAGGCTTCGTCGGCGCTCTTGGAGCCCTCATACGAGGTATCGAGCGAAACGCCAACGACGGTAAAACTGTCGCTCTTGTGAGCTGACTCCAATTCGATCAGCCATGGAACTTCCAGTCTGCATCCTCCGCACTCGGTCGCCCAGAAGTTGAGCAGCACAACCTTCCCGCGATAGTCGGTCACCTGCTTATTCGTTCCAGAACCATCAGCCAACTGGAATGCCGGGGCGGCCTGGCGGCCGGCTTGAGGCACAATTGTGGCATGATCGCCTTGTTGACCAGAGGCGCTCGTGGTGGCGAAGATCAAAGCTAAAACGATGCCGGACATCCTGGACCAAGCAAACGAAATTCTCATCGAACTCACCCCTCCATCCATCTGAATCCGCATCATCCTACGTTCAGGACGATATCGCGGATCATTGCTCCGGCAACCCGCAGGCAGGTGGCCGTGTCACCTATCCGATTAACCAGTTATACAGCAACTTGCCGAAGACATACATCGATCTGAATAGAGGTCCAGTTTGCCTTTGTAGGCGAGCAGGCTCTTTGACGCGCGGTCCAGAACAGGCGATCCGATCTCAGAGCGTACAAGCGCAAGAAGGACAGCCCGGCGCCACGAGCCGTGAATGCCGGCCTGGCTCAAGCGAGTGAGGAGCGCAGCCCATTGGGTATCGTCAGTAGAGGTTTCGATGGAAAGGCGGGCCGCTATTTCAACACCCCGTGCCAAAGTTTCAGGGGCGGGGCTGCCAAGCGCAAGTTGGTCTATGAAGGCGGGCTCGTCATGGAGCAGGCAACCAACAGCCCAATCGTGGAGAACGTCATGATGGAATACGACCTGTTCGGCTTTCAGCTCCCGCAGGGTCGCGCTTTCAATTAGCGACTGCACCGCCTCAGAAGGCTCCGAGCGGGTATCGAACGGGCCGGAACTCTTCAAGGATTGTTCTGAGAGCGTTCGGAGCAGTCTCGTCCTTTCCCTGCGGCCGGTTTCGCCGCCATCCCCCGTTTTCCACCACTGCTCGGCCATTGCGGCCTCGCTTGCAGGGACAGGGCTTTCCGTGGCGCGACCCGCCAGTCGGGCAAGGCGGAACAGGTTGCGCGTCACCTCGCGAGCCGGATGTTTGTCGGCAAGCAGAGAAGCAAGGGAGGGATCTGCATCGGAGAGCTGGTCGATCTCATCTGCGTTTAGATCGTCGATCAGAACCGCCGGTGCGCGGCCAAGAGCGTCCAGAGCCTCTTTGGGCAACCATGAAGGCTCGTCCTTGCCGAAATCGCCGCGGGCGGTGACGACCAGTGAGAAATTGGGCACCGAGGCGGCTGCCCTGACAAGGTCGCGGACCGTCGTTTTCTTGTCTTCGTCCTCGAAGATATCCACGCCGTCGATGAACAAGACTGCGCCGCCGTCGCTGGCGAGGTCGGAAAGAAAATCCCGCGCGCTCGCTGTGCAGCCGAGCGTTGCTTGCAGCGAAAGCCACCCGTGGGGCAATGTGCGGGCCGGGCTCAGAACGATAACCCGCGCCTCAAGGCTGATCTGCTCCGCGATATGTTTTAGAACGCCTGACTTGCCTACACCCGACGCACCCCTGATCTCGACGTAGCGGCCCTTGTCGAGCGAAGCGTAGAAGTTCTCGATGTGCGCGGCACGGTCGACATGGACGGAGCCAACCAGGGCGGAGATATCTTGCAAAGCGCCGAAAGAAGCTTCCTGAAGGGCGGCGCGGGCATTGGCCAGCTGTCGATCTCCGGCAAAATGGTAGTGATATTCGTTCACTAACGTCTCGCGGAGTTGCGCCGGTGTTTTTTCGCCGCCCTTGGCAGCGCTTTCCAGCGTCAGCGTGACGAGGGTCTGCCAAAAAGCGTTGACCTTCGATGCGTCCTCCGGGGCCAACAGCATCCCGCAGCGATCGCGCACCAGAATTTCCGTGGAAGACCCTTCCTGATTGAAATCAAAGACGAGGATTTGGAAGCGCCGGAGGATTCGCCACACTGCGGGATCGTCATGGAGCGCGCCTGCCAGCTTCAGGTTTGCGCGGAAGTTCTCGACGAATTTCCGCATATCGCTGTTGGCGAGCCGTTTCTGCCTGAGACGGCTGAAAAACGTCTCCGCCGTCCCCAGTTCACGCGCCCACGACAACACTTCCTGGTAGCTACGTTCAATCTTGGTTGATGTCCGTTCTGTCGCAACTGCGAGCTCGTAACGATGCGTGTCGAATTCCGGTTTGACGGCGGCCTTGGCGACTTGCGCGACAAGCTCGCGGAATACAAGGTCGCTTGCGATGAAATCGATGGTCCGTTTGACTTGAACTTCGAGGACTGCCTGCTTGCCATGGCCGTTAGTGGCGTGAATGATGACATCGTCAAGAGGCCGCTCGGAAGCACGCTGGAATTCGATCCGGGTGACGATTGTGCCGGGCAAGCCTCGCGGCTCTCCTCCGGCAAGCATGGACACCAGATAGTAAGCGCCGACCTGCCCCTCGAACAAAGGCCCTGCAGGCCCGGTTGCAGCGGGGCTTGCCGCTACAGGCTCCTGGTTCGGGGAGGCTTGGCGGTCTTTCGGTCATCAGATCAATATCCTCTCGACTTCATCAAGGCTTATCCTTGACCGGCTGCCAGTCGATGCTAGGGGCGGCGGCCGGATTGGACAGGTTCATATTACGAATAATAACGTCCTTTATCCTTCACACAAGGCCCGAATCCGACTCCCGCGCGATCGCGCCGGCAAACAGTTGCATGCGCCCTGCTCTTTCGCCGCCTTCAGCGTTTGTGTCCGTCAGCGGTCCCGTTTCCGGCGCGAAAGCTTCGCGCATGAGCGCATCCTCAACCGACTAAAAAGTTGTTCTCGTATTCAATTCCATGAAGAGGCTTTCGGCACAGCGGTCAACGGTTAACCGGCCAGTATCGGTCCTTTGCGCCTGCATCCCGACATGTCTACAGGTCGCCTGTGCGGATAAGAACAGACCCGTCCGGTTCTGTTTCGCCGTCGAGATATTTCCGCCGCGCTTTCAGCTCGATGGCCTGACGGTTGGCCGTGAATACTTCCAGCTTGTCCTTGTCGTCCCCTTGGAAGTGATCGTCGATGGCTTCTCGGCTGATCCCGCACCGCACGCGGGTTTCTCCGTCCTGTCCCCGGAACGTAACGACGTCGCGGTCGAAATCATATCGCGCTTCCGGCTCCGGAAATCTCAGGTCGTGTTGCTCAAGGGACCATCGCACCCGCTTTGCCACGAACGCGGCGAACGGATTGATGTCCAGCTCGATGCTGGCGCTGTCCAGTGCCTTCAGGTAAGTGTTGCGATCCCTGACACGGATCACCGTCCAGGGATAGCCACCCGAAGCCAGCATCGCATTCATCAGGAAGCGCGCCATCCGTCCGTTGCCGTCCGGGTAGGGATGAATGTAGCCGAACAGCCAGTGACCGAGCACGGCTCGCACGGACGGCTCGGATTCCTTTTCGAGCAGGTCGAACAGCGCCGGCATGGCCTCGCGCACCGACTCCCATCGCGGCGGCACGAAACGCGACGTGCGCAGATAGACCGGGTTGTTCCGGTATCCGGCCAGCGCCCCGGCCTCGATCAGGCCCGCCGCAACGCAGGGCTGGAACAGTTCGCGGTACCACTCGTTGTGCCCCGTACGCACGAGGGCGCCGGCGTTGCCACCCGCGACGACTTCCGCCACCGTCGCCTTCACCTTCTGGAATGCCTGCCAGTAGCCGCGCGCCGCCAGCGCATCGCGGCTCTTGCGGTCGTCCTCGTGATGGTCCGGGTCCCAGCCGCCCCCCCTCACCCGGTCGATCAGCGCGGGCGTGACGGAATATCCCTCGATGGATAGCGAGTGATACGCATCGCTTTGGTAGATTTCGTCGATGAAACGCAGATAGGCATCCTTGTCCTTCGGCGGTCCCGGCGGTGCCGGGAAATTCTTGATGACGGCGCCGCGCATCGATTCCCACATCATCTGCACGCGCCCGACAATGGGCGCCGCCGCGCGGCTCGCTGGGCCGAAGGCCTGCCCGGCCTCGAACGGGTTGCTCTCCCGTACATCATAGCCGGCGCTTTTCATTGTGCTGACGATCTCATCCGCCAGCTTCGGCCGGCCGGTTGCCCGGAACGTCCCGGCCAGATAGCCCGCTTTTACGGAGTGGCCGCCGTTGAGCAGAATTCTCAGCAGGTCCGATGCGTCGGCGAGGCTGCCCAGCACCACCTGCACCTCGATGGGGTTTCGCGCAAAGAAAGATTTCGGCACCCTCACCAGCGCCGCCACCGGCGTGAAAAGCCGCAGGCCGTCCCTCACCGTGAGATCAGTTGCCGCCGGCATCTCGGACACCTTCAGGTCGTAGAGCGAAGTACCGAACAGGAGATTGACCGTGTTGTTCGTCCCCTTCGGGCTGTTGACGACCACCTGGGGCGGAATGACCGTTCTCTCGCCGTGAAGCAAAAGCGATTGCTCCGGCGCCAGATGCCACTCCTCACCGAAACGGTCGTTACAGTAGCGCGCGCAGAATTCCCAGAATGATGCGTACCATGGGGTGCTGTCGCCCGTGCGCGCGCTCGGGCTGGATG
>Ga0208193_1000789_pt1 | contig 15068 bp, 11 predicted proteins | sample June2015DPH_17_2_FD_184716 | JGI IMG/M metagenome (GOLD analysis project Ga0208193, IMG submission 184716) | Peatland microbial communities from SPRUCE experiment site at the Marcell Experimental Forest, Minnesota, USA - June2015DPH_17_10... | ecosystem: Environmental > Terrestrial > Soil >... | reverse complement strand
CCATCCAGACAAGGGCAAGTTCCATGATGAGTGTGGCTGCGGCGGTAGCGATATGAAACCAGTGCGGTAGACGCTCAACGTACCAGCCGATCCAAGTAGGGAGGGGGCCATTTTGATAATACTCATACATGGCTGTCAGATTCCGCCACGTCGGGTCACCGCTCTCCAGCTTGACTACGCCCGACTGAAAATAGATCCGGAACCACTCCCATAAAAGCAGAAACATAGCTGCCCGAATGGGCGGTTGTTTCCTTCCCAACCCGGGAAGAAAGCCGGAAGGCCCAAGAAACAGGGAAAGGAAGCCAGCCTCCAGCAGCATTCCGTCTGACTGGTAGCCGGAGAAGTCTTGTGCCACGCTGACAAAGGAGACAAAGCAAAGGAAACAGACAAGCAGCATCATGCGCGGCCAGACATTGGCAATAAGGACGATCGAGGCGATGAGGCCGCTCCAGCAGATCGTCATGAGCATGCGATCGCCACCAGAAAACCAAAGCAGGGAAGGGACGTACCAGAAGCGGAGAAGACCCAGGGCACGGACCGATTGCAGATAATCCGTGGCGGGGAGGATGCCTTGTGTTCCGATCAGGCCGCGTATCTGGAAAAGTAGTGCGAAGAAGGCTGAAAAGTAAATGAGACCGAGCGCCCGCAGGAAGAGCCAGCGTGCGAGAAAATGGTTGGTTGAACCGTATGCCGAATCGAACAGATATCGGTAATCGTCCTTCATCTTCTGCATAGCAAGCCTTGGCCTGAAAACTCTGTATACTCTCGATGCGAGTTCGGGCTCTCCGGTCGGTTTCAGACGGTTCTGCATCTCATGTTTCTGATGCTATCGTCCCAAGAGAGCTCCGGTCTCGAATTTCGGTAATTTATGCCAACAGCCACTATTATCGGTTCCGGCCCCAACGGGCTTTCGGCAGCAATCAGGCTTGCCTCTGCGGGGCTTTCAACCACGGTCATCGAGCGCAATGGACAGATCGGGGGGGCCTGCTCCACCGGCGAAATCACGCTGCCCGGATTCCACCATGACCTCGGCTCCTCGGTCTACCCGATGGCAATCGTAAGTCCCTTTCTCCGTGCTCTCCCCATTGACATTCCCTGGATCGAACCGAATGCACCGTGTGCTCATCCACTCGATGACGGCAGCGCCGTCATGCTTGAGCATTCGATCGAAGATACGGTGGCCAATCTCGATGCCAGCGATGGTCCCAGGTATCGTTCATTGGTCGAACCGTTGGCAGGTGGTTTCGCCGATCTGGCCGAAGATCTGCTTGGTCCCGTGCAGCACATCCCGCAGCATCCACTTCTGCTCGCCCGCTTTGGTCTTTCCGCAATTTTACCCGGAGCCTGGCTTGCCCGCTCGCGTTTTTCCGGTATCCGGGCTCGAGCCCTTTTCGCGGGAATGGCTGCACATTCTGTTCTTTCGCTCGAAACCGCAGCATCGGCCGCAGTTGGCCTTGTTCTGATGGCTGCGGGACATAGCTACGGGTGGCCCATCCTCCGCCATGGTGCGCAGACGCTCACTGATATCCTGGCTCGTCACCTCGGCTCGGTTGGCGGCCGCATCAAAACCGGTTACGAAGTGGTTGAGCTGCCCGATTCTGATGTCGTTCTCGCCGACCTCACTCCACGCCAACTCCTTCGCATCGCCGGGGTCGCGTTGCCGGCAGCATATCGCGGCCAGCTTGAACGTTTCCGTTACGGAGCCGGCGCGTTCAAGATCGACTACGCTCTGAGTGCGCCCATTCCGTGGACGGCAAAGGAGTGCTTGCGCGCCGCAACCATCCATCTGGGAGGCACTCTGGAAGAGATTGTCACCTCCGAGCGGGAGTTCAAGTCCAACGCTCCCTTCGTGTTGCTTGTACAGCCCTCTCTGTTTGACTCTACCCGCGCCCCTGCTGGTCGACATACCGCGTGGGCCTACTGTCATGTTCCCAATGAGAGTGAGGCTGACCATCAGGACATGATCGAACGGCAGATCGAGCGTTTTGCTCCTGGATTTCGCGAATGTGTTCTTGCTCGTTCCATCTCTCCGCCCGCAAAGCTTGAGAGCTGGAATCCGAATCTGATAGGTGGCGATCTCTCTGCCGGTCGCATGAATTTGGGGCAGATTCTCTTTCGCCCTACTGCTTCGCTCTATCAGACGCCTGTGAAAGGCCTTTTCTTTTGCGGTGCTTCAACGCCTCCGGGCGGGGGAGTTCATGGCATGGCTGGCTTTCATGCCGCCCAGGCAGCTCTGCGGTATCTGGCATCGCGAGCTTTCGGACCTGGCATTGGGAATCATTAAGTCTTTGGAACTGGGCGCTTTGCTCAGGCTAGCAGCACCATTGCCGCCGAACCAGCCGGCGTGAAGCGTACCAAATGAAGGGGCCTCGCCTCTTCCTGCCAGAAGCGCGAGAACTAACCTGCTCATTTAATGGTAGTTGGATTCATTTTGCTATTCGTGCCAACTTCTGCGTTTGACTGCCAGGGTCTTGGCGCGAAATCCGCCTCCCTGCCCGAATACCTCGTCCGCAGAGGACGTCCTTTCACACAAGCCCGTGGGATAGAGTACGGCCCTGCGCAGGGTTTTGCACGGAATGGTACCGCTGTGGATGGAAACACCGCCCATCCTCCCGTCACGCTCAAGCAGGGCGACCTGCTTGCCCCGTTTCGCGGCGTTGATATCGCCCTTCTGCCCCGCCAGCCCGCTTCCGATGACCAGCAGATCGTAGTGCTGATGGGCCACAATTTGCCTTTCCGGCGCTTCCCGTTAGTCAGAACTTTGGCAACTGCGAGGCGTCCCATCCACCACCGACGGCCTTGACCAGGAGGACGCTGGCATCCATGCGTCGCCGCTCAATGTCGATGTCATTGCGTTGATTCGCCAACAGTACGGTTTGTGCCGTGATGACCTGCAGATAGTTGTCAACCCCGCCCTCGTACCGATTCGTAAACAACTGGAGTGAATCCTCGGCAGAAGTGGTGGCCTCTCGTTGTTGTTGTGCCTCCTTCTCGAGGATGCGCAATGCGGCGAGATTGTCTTCTACCTCCTGGAAGGCAGCCAGTGTCGTCTGCCGATAAGAAGCTACCGTGCCGTCATAGTTTGCGGTTGCCCCCTCAGAGACGGCGCGCCGGCGTCCGGCATCAAAGATCGTCTGCGACATCTGTGGTCCAACGGCCCACATCCGGCTGGGCCAGTTGAACCAGTTTGTAATGCTGGTTCCTGCAAATCCGCCTTCGGCCCCAAGTACCAGGGATGGGAAGAATGCCGCGCGAGCTATGCCGATCTGGTCGTTTGCTTCTGCGACGCGGCGTTCCCCGGAGGCGATATCGGGTCTGCGCTCCAGCAGGCTCGCCGGCAAACCGACCGGGATGACAGGAAGTTGGAGTGCGGTTTTCGGCGCAGGCGTTATGCTGAACTGCGCAGGAGGCTTGCCGATTAAAGTTGCGATGGCGTGCTCGTATTGCGCCCGCGTCACAATAATGTCGGTATCCTGAACCCGTGCTCCATCAAGCTGTGTTTGCGCCTGCGCAACATCTGACTTGGGAGCGGCTCCGCCGTCGAAGCGATTCTGCGTCAGTTGCAGTGCGTCGGTATAAGCCTTCACGGTGTCGTTCAGAAGTTGCTCCTGTACGTCGGCGCTGCGCAGCTCGAAGTAGTCGACGGCTAGCTCGGCATGCAGGCTCAGGCTGGCAGTCTGAAGATCGGCCGCGCTGGCCTGAGCTTCCTCTCGTGACGCGCTCACGGTACGGCGGACCCTGCCCCATAAGTCGACTTCGTAGGACAGATCCAATGGCAGGGTGAAAGATCCCGTGCCATTGTTTGCCAAAGACTGCGGAAAATAGGCCTGATTCGCGGAGTCTCGTTCATTGACGACGCTCGGTGAAGTAGAGATTGTCGGAAATTCCGCCGACCGGTTGAAGCGGATCATGGCCCGCGCCTGGCGGAACCGCGCCTCGGCAACCTTCAGGTCCTGGTTAGAGACTGTTACCTCTTCTTCGAGCGCATTGAGCTGGGGGTCGCCGAAGATCTCCCACCATTTGCCGCGCAGCGCCTGATCGCCCGGCTGGGCTGTCTTCCAACCATCGCTCTCTTTAAATGACTCTGGTGGCTGCTCCTTGAATCCTGGCGCCGTCGGCGCGGTTGGCTTGACATACCTCGGGCCGACCATACATCCGCTGAGAGACAGGCTGAGAGAAAATGCAATCGCGAAGATGGAATGCCGCTTCACTTCGAGCCTCCAGCCTGCGGCGCACTGACCTGAACCTGTCTGCCGCTGGTGAGGGAATCCGATGGGTTGACGATGACCTGATCTGTCGGTTGAAGACCGGTGACCACCTCAACTGTGGCCCCGAAGTCGCGACCGATCGTGATGGGAACAAGCTCTGCCTGGCCGCTGCGAACCACACCGACGCGCAGACCTTCTGAACGAAAAAGCAGGGTGTTCGCGGGAATGGTGAGTGATTGAGTGGAGGTGTGGGGAGTGTGCGCGTTCTTGAGATGCACAAAAACATAGGCCCCGGTCCTGATGCGATTCTTCTCGTTGTCGACATCGACCTCGACATTCAGCGTTCGCGAGGCCAGATCGATCGAATCGGAGTCGCGAACGATCGTGCCCTGGAAGCTTTCGCCGGGAAATTCATCGAGCGTGAGGGTCGCCTTGGCTCCTGTCTGGGCTGCCTGCGAATCAACTTCAGGCACGGCGACATAGACGCGCAGTCTATTCACCGCAGCCATATGGAATAGCTCTTGCGGCACGCCGCCGGCACCGGCATTGATGAGCGCGCCGATGTCCGTATTTCGGGCGGTAATGACGCCGGCGAAGGGCGCATAAACCTTTTCGAAAGATTGCAACTGCTCTAACCGATGAACGTTTGCGGTCCCGGAGTCGACAGACGCCTGGCGTGCGCTGAGATCTTGAACAGCTTGATCGGTCTCCTGCTTGGAGACGGAATTTGTCTTGAGCAGGTTCTGCCAGCGCGTTGCGGTAATCTGTGCCAGTTGCTCGTTCGCCTGGGCATTTTTCAGGTCTGCGCGCGCCTGCTCCAGTTGCTGATCAACTTCTGGGGTGTCGATCTCAGCCAGAAGCTGGCCTTGCGCCACATGGGCTCCGATATCTACATACCAGCGCTTGAGATAGCCGTTGGTGCGGGCATAGATGGGCGTATCATTGAAGGCTTGCGTGTTGCCGGGCAACACGATCTCCTGGGACTGGGCACTCGCTGAGGGATAAACGATATCCACCGTGGGAATGGCTGCTCGCTCCGTGGTAACACTCAGCGCGCTCTCCGCCTGGGCGCGCTCGTGAATGCCCGAAGAGATGACAATCCCGAGAACAAGGACTGCAGCCGCCAGGCCAGCCAACAACCAGCGGGACGACGGCCCTGACGGCGCCGGCGCAGGCGCAGGCGCAGTTCGTTCCCTATCAATTTGGGTAGCTTCAGATGAATTCTCTTCGATGGTGTTCATGGTGTGTCTCCCTTCGCATTCGCTGCGATCACGCGTGAATAGGTTCGTTCTCCGGGACTGAGACCGGTTGTGCATCCGGCGAAGTGCTCCGTCCGTGGAGAAGCGCAAACACTGACGGGACAAAGACCAGTGTGGCCACGGTGGCACAGAGCAAGCCACCAATGACAGCGCGGCCTAACGGCGCATTTTGCTCACCTCCGTCACCGAGTCCGAGCGCCATCGGGATCATTCCGATAATCATGGCCAGCGCCGTCATGATGACCGGGCGGAAGCGGGTGGTCCCTGCTTCGATCGCGGCGATGATTGAATCTCCGTGATGGAGCAGCCGCTCCTTGGCAAAGGCCACCACCAGAATGCTGTTGGCTGTGGCGACTCCCATGCACATGATGGCGCCCATAAGAGCAGGAACGCTGAGGGTTGTGTGCGTGATGAAAAGAAACAAGACAATGCCGGCCAGCGCGGCTGGAAGCGCGGTAATGATGATGAAAGGGTCAAGCCACGACTGAAAATTGACCACGATGAGCAGGTATACCAAGATGATTGCAAAGCCCAGGCCGCCGATCAGGCCAATGTACGAGGTGTTCATGGTGCCATACTGACCGCGCGTCGTCACGAAGCTCCCGCGCGGAAGCAGTTTACGGTTGGAATCAACAATGCGGTTTACTTCGCGGCCCACCGAGCCCAGATCACGATCCTGTACGGCCGCATAGATATCGACCACGCGACGGATATTGTAATGATTGATGGAGCCCAATTCGCTGGTTCTCTGGATTGATGCAACATCGGCGAGTATAGCCGGCCGTTTCTGATTTGGACCGCTGATGGGAATGTTTTGAAGGTCCTGATCAGACTGGATATCGTATTGGGGAGTTTGTGTAACCAGGTTGTAGTTGACACCGTTCTTCGGGTTGAGATAGAACTCCGGCGCTACCTGGAAGCTGCCACTGAGAGAGATCAGGACGCTGTTGGCGATGTCGCTTTCGGTAAATCCTGCCTGAGCAGCCTTGGTACGATCTGCTACTATGTGGAACTTGGGATAGTCCGATTGCTGCTGGATGCGCAGATCGGCGATGCCGCGGACATGACTGAGTTCGCTAAGCATCTCTTCCGCCACGCGCTGATTCGCGGCGATGTCAGGACCGTCGATCTGTACGTCGATCGGTGCCGGGAGACCGAAGTTGAGCGTCTCTGTGACAATATCGGCCGGCAGGAAATAGAAGGTGACTCCGGGAAACTCGCCGGGAAGCTTGTCGCGAAGCGTACGCACGTAGTCCTCGGTCCGGTGGTGCTTTTCCTTGAGCGAAACGAGGATGTCCGCATCGGCTGCACCCGTGAGTCCCGAGCGGTTGTAAATGTAGTTGATGTTGCTGTAGGGCAGGCCAATATTATCGAGAATATTGTCCATCTCCGCCGATGGAATCGTCTCACGGATTCTGCCTTCGATCAGATCCGCCACACGCGCGGTCTCTTCGATGCGCGTTCCTGTCTTTGCCCTCACGTGCAGAATGAACTGGCCACTATCGGTATCAGGAAAGAAGTCCTGCCCAAGAAACGGAATCAGCAGGAAGGCCAGCAGGCAGGTGACAAGGAAAACAGGGATAAAGAACACTCGGGCCGAGACAAGCCGAGCGAGCAAGGAAGAATACGACGAGCGCACGCTTTCAAACAGGCGTTCGAAACCCTTCTGGAAGCGAGTGAACGGGTTGCGCGAGGCCGCGCCTCCCCGCTTGTGAGCTTTTAACAGGTACATCGCCAGCGTAGGCACCAGAGTGCGCGACAGAACGTAGGAGGCGATCATCGCGAAGATGACGGCCTCGGCGAGGGGGGCAAACAGATAGCGCGCTACGCCGCTCAAAAAGAACATGGGAAGAAAGACGATGCAGATGCACAGCGTTGAAACCAGAGCAGGAACGGCAATCTGTCCCGCTCCTTCGAGGATGCCGGCATGCAACTCAGCGCCCTGCTCAAAGTACCGCTCAATGTTTTCGATGGTGACGGTTGCGTCGTCAACAAGAATTCCAACGGCCAGCGCCAGGCCCCCGAGCGTCATAATATTGATGGTCTCGTGCAGAAAGCTCAAGACCATGACGGAGGTCAAAATCGAGAGCGGAATGGAGACGGCTATGATTACAGTGCTGCGCCAGCTTCCCAGAAAGATGAGAATCATCAGGCCGGTAAGAGCGGCAGCAATCACCGCTTCTCGAATCACACCGTTGATTGCGCCGCGCACAAAGATCGATTGATCGGAAAGGGGCTGGATTTTGAGCTCGGGTGGAAGCGTCTGGGCCACGCGCGGGAGGATCTGCCGGACGCCTTTGACGACGTCGATGGTTGAGGCATCTCCGGCCTTGAGCACCGTTACCAGCGCACCGCGATTGCCATCCTGCCGAACTACATTCGTTTGCGGCGCAAAGCCGTCGCTCACCGTCGCCACGTCGCGAAGGTAGATGACAGTGCCTCCCACGGTCTTGATCGGAAGGTTGTTGAACTCCTGAACACTCTTTAGATCAGCATTCAGGTCGACGTCGTACTCAAATTCCCCCATTTTTACTGTTCCGCCGGGCAGGATGAGGTTCTGGGTTCCCAGGGCTGTTAGCACAGCGGCCGGCGAGAGCCCTTTGGCTTGCAACAGGTCCGGGTTGAGATTGACCATCACCTGGCGCGATTTCCCACCGTAAGGATAAGGAACCGAGGCACCGGGAACGGTGACCAGCTGAGTGCGCAGGAAATTCAGCGCAATGTCATTCAGCTGTGGCTCGGTCAATCCTTTTCCGGAGAGGCCAAGCTGCAGGATCGGAACCGTGGACGCATTATAGTTCACGATGAGCGGAGGCAGAGAGCCGGGAGGCAATTGACGAAGGATCGTCTGCGAAACTGCGGTAATCTGCGCGTTCGCCCGATCGATGCTGGCGGTCGGCTGTAAAAAAATCTTAACGATCGCAGTTCCGTTGACCGTCGTGGACTCGATGTGCTCAATATTGTCGACGGTCGTCGTTAGAATGCGCTCATAGACTGTGGTGACCCGTCCCTCGGTCTCTTCTGGACTCAACCCTGTGTAAGTCCAGGCCACAGCGACGACCGGGATATTGATGCTCGGGAAGATGTCCGTCGGAGTCCTGAAGATCATTACCGGACTCAGAATCAGAATAAGTAGCGCCAGAACGATAAACGTATAAGGTCTTTCTAGCGCGATTTTGATGATCCACATTACAGTCTCCTCGGTTTTCTTCGCGTCTTCTCGATCACGTCAACGTCTGGGCGACATGAGGGGAAGTCTTGCCGTGGTCAACCTGTTCTCTAAGACGATGTTTGAAAGAGCGCTCAGCTTCATGTCAGAAAAGCTGGTATATCCTGGTGAAGAGTCAGCCCGATCTGCTTTCGAACGAAGCGAGATTTATGCCCTTGCAAAAATGGGGAAGCTCGATTCCACGCTGCCGAAGAACCTGCTGGAGCCTGAGCTTCAAGACGCCGCCCTTTTCTAGGAAGCGGCTTCGGGAGTCTGCCCCATCGAGTTCAGAGCGCTCTATGTCGGCGGATTCAACGGTGAGGCCGAGATCGTCGATGATGGCACCGCGAAAGAGCAGTTCCGAGTTCCACTTCATCGCAATCCTACGGCTTAGCAATTCGGCGAAAACGCAGGTGCGCAGCAGGTGGCGCAGGAGCCAAACAGACCTGACCCCGTTCGCGCATCGGGCCTCCTCGCCGGCCAAGGAAGTATTCCGGATGCGAACTCCAGCTACCTCAATTGGCGGTATGATTTGTGTGGCCCAAAACATAGCATTACCTCAGTGCATAGCGGTCGCGAGCCAAAGGGCGGGGCAGCCGGCTTTTCCGGGAGTGATCTGCGGTGAACTGTGCATTTTTTCAACGTCTCGATGACCTATTCGGAATCGAGATGCATGCTGAAATCATCTTCCAGGTAGGCGGTGCCGATGCTTGGAGCTCAATCAACAACAAAGGTCTGCATGGCGTTCTTCCTCCGGGATGTCTTGCTCCTTTGTCCAGCAATATATCGCCGTACACAAAGGTAGATTTTCTGGACGCCGAAACGATCCATCGTATGTTCCAATCAATCTGATAGGAAAGGACGATCATATATGGAGCTGAGACACCTTCGATACTTCACGGCAGTTGTGCAATGGAAGGGCTATCGCGAGGCTTCGCGGCATCTTCACATTGCGCAGCCCTCCATTAGTGAGACCGTTGCGGACCTGGAACGGGAACTCGATCTCAAACTGTTCTCACGAGTTGGCCGGACGGCGCAACTGACTCCCGAAGGGGAGGTCTTTTATACGGAGGCAGTGCGTACGCTAGTGCAAGCTGAGTCGGCTATCGACACTGCCAAACGAGCGGGGAAGGGAGAGATTGGAAAGCTTTCGATCGGCTTTCTCGGTACTGCCACCCATGAGTTCCTTCCAGAGCTTGTCCGCCGCTATAAAGCGCAATATCCGGGTGTGAAGCTGACGTTGCAGGAACTTTATCCTCAGTGGCAGGAGGACGCCCTTGACAAGGGATCGATCGATGTCGGCTTTACCAGAACTCTTACGGCAGATAGGAACAAAACACTTACATCGAGATGCCTATATTGCGATCCCATGCTCGCAGTCCTGCCGGCGTCGAGAAAGGTAACGACGAAGCGGGTGCGCATCGCGGATCTCGCTAATGAGTGTTTCGTACTTTATCATCGCGAAGGCGCACCGGGGCTCTTTGACACGATCATGGGAATGTGCAATGGTGCCGGCTTCTCTCCCAGAGTCGAGTATGAGGCAGACCGCTGGCAGACGGTACTTTCGCTCGTAGAAGCCGAGGAGGGCGTTTCCATTATGCCTGCGAGTGCCAGGAAGCTTTGGTCTAATGGTGTGCAGTTCTATCGTTTACAACCCGATGATGTGCGCGTCGAACTTGTGGTGGCCTGGAAGAAGGAGAGACCGTCGGTCGTCCTTCGCTCTTTCCTGGACCTGGTGGATGCCAACGCGTCGCACATTCGGGAGAAGGCCGAACTCCACTGAAGGCTACCAGCAGGAAGGAAGGCTGAGGCGCGACGCCGAATCAACTGGTCTTCGCCAACGTCCGTGGCAAGCCGAGCAGCAAGGTGGATATGGTCGTCAAGCGTGTCGGCGATCGCGCCGGCTTCCACTGCAAGCAGTGCGTGACTGAGCGCAAAAACAAGTACGCCGAAGGCCCCGTGCTGCAGGAACGTCTTCCTTAAAAGGTCGGCATTCATTCGCCACGAATCGTTTGCGGGACGGGTAGACTTCCAGACCGTTCAAGTGTAGCTTGGACACCTCGACATCAAATCGACGATGGTGTATCTCAAGGCCATCCGGCGGAAAGACGCCGCCCAGAAGGTCAACACCAGCGAACTGGCGGCGCTGGTGGCCTGATGAAATGCGTAATGAGGAAAGCCACCGCTAGCGGGTGGCTTGACTGCGTTAAGGACACTTCAGGGGACATGCCGCGCAGTGGTCGCTGCAAAGCCTAGAAATAAAGTGAACCGAAGAGATTTCTGTGATCGCTTCCAGCGATATCGCAAAAGATTATAAGGTCCATGCCGGCTTGGACCAGTGAATTTGTGGATGAAGAAGCGAAGGCATCGCTTGATGTACCTCCCCTGGACCTTCGGACGAGCTTCCAACCTATTTCTATCAGAAAACGCCATCGGAGCAAGACGTCTTCGCTCACAGGCAACAGCCGGTTGTTGAATATTGGCCGAATTGGATGCCTAAGCCATTGAGAGAGGTTAGCCCGTTGTGTGCCGCCGTGGCTCAGCAGGTCCATCCCGAAGCGAAGTTCCGCAAGCGTCACCGCACTGACCTGACGGTCATCCAATGGAGAACCGGAGACAAAGGTGACTGCCTTCGGTTCTGGCCTTGGCATCCGATTTTCTGAAAGAATTGTGGTGTCGAGAAGCCACGCCATCAGAAGGTTTCGTCACGCGCAAGCATGGATAAACGAAAGCGAACGCCTGCGACTCCCTTCTTGCCTCCTAATCGAAACCGCATCGGACGATGCTCGAGCTCATTCCGTTCGGTCGTGCTCGAGGCGGTTCCGATGCAGGCTTGCGGTCAAACGCCCGGAACGGACAAAAACACGATCACATCCAAGTTGCATCGCGCGCGGGAAAGGCGAGTTGCCTCAAGATCCGTCCATTCAGCAGGGAGACGACTTCGCCGGTCGCTGTCACAAACACTCCCGCACCAATATCGACGCCGCACCTGACAGAAGTGTCATATCGGCAAATCTCCATGCATGTGCCGTTGTCTCGCGAAAGCCGAATGAGAGTATACACCGGAGATTCGACTCCAAAGGGGAGGCCATAAAACGATTGATCGCTTGATGGGAGACCTTGATCACGTGTGAGCCTTTGGAGGGCACAAACCGCCAGCATTGAGCCCGGCTTTCCTTGTCTACGCACCGTACCGGCCCTGCACACTCGGCCAAGCACAAAGCGTCTGAACTGAAAACCGTACCCGCCCCAGTCGTTCGCTTACTACGCCGCAGAAGATAACGGGAGCCCATCGATCAGAGAATCACGGGCAGATCGAGGGCTTTCGGCGCATTCTCGGCGATCCAATTTACGGCGAGATATCCTGTCGCGCGAACGTGAAAAGCGAACGCCATCCCCTACGCACAGCGAAAGGGGAATGTCGCGGAGGCGATGGAACGTGCCGCACGGGGAGTCTGCAAGGCGCAATCCCTGGCCGAGTCGATCGGCGTTAAGCAATACGTCTCCGTGCTTGATCGCTTGCACATCGGCTCAATGACAACAGCCAGCAATCTCGAAGCACTCTGGTATCTGGTTTCGGAGTTCGAAGAAATAACTGGCCAACGAGCCGGCTGATCGCAAGGAAAGCGTGGGCCGATGCCTGGAGGTTCTATGTGCAAAGTATGGATGATTCGGAGGTAGCCCGGCCGGGTATCGATTCCTCTCGCGAAGGCCGATATTTGTGAGAACCGCAAAATGGTCTCATCTTCGGGCCGTCCGCTGTGTGGTCTCTATGGGTCGGAGAGGATCTTGAGTCTATCGCTGCTCCATTCGGGACCTCCCGATCCCGGGTCCCCGCCAACTGCCTCCTTCGAAGCGGCTCTCGGGCTAGCTGCATAATCAGTGGGTAAGGCGCTTCTAACGAGGGTAAGGCGAACTGTACACCTAGATCAGCTGACATGGCAGGTTATTCCGCCCGGAGCGCCTGCATGGGATCAAGCCGCGCTGCGCGTACAGCGGGAAAAAGTGAGGCCGCACTCGCAACGGAAACAAGCGCCGTCACCGAAGCGAGCAGCACCCACGGGTCTCGTGTTGAGGTACCGTAGAGGAAGCTCGCCAATGCGCGAGAGGCCAACATGGCGATGATGAGCCCCAGCAGCGACCCAGCGGCGGCAATCCAGGCGTTCTCCCGAAAGATCAGGCCCACTACCTGTTGCCGGCTGGCCCCAAGCGCAATGCGAATTCCAATCTCGCTGGTGCGGCGCGCCGTTACATAGGCCAGCGTGCCGTAGAGGCCGATCCCGGTCACAAGTAGGGCACAGGCGGCAAAGAAGATCCCAAGCATGGCCATCATGCGCTCGGAACTGATCGATGCGTCGAGATCGCTCCCCATCGTCAAAATCACTGGCGCCGGAATATCGGGCGCCATCTTAGCGGCCAGCGCGCGTGCGGCCATCGAGAACGGCGTCACTGAACCCTCGAGGCGAACTACAACGGTGTACGAGGGTTTCTTCTCTTCACTCTGCATGATTGGGATGTAAGCCTCAGCGTGTGCGTCTTCACGGATGGATGCATAGCGAATGTCGCCGACGACGGCAATGACTTCATATTTCGCCGTTTCGTCCTGGACGAACTGTCCGACGGCGTTTTGGCCTGGGAACAGATGTTTCGCCGCAGTCTGACTCAGAATAACCTTGCGACCGGATGAGAGCGTGTCGTTCCATTGAAAATCCCGGCCGGCAATCATTGGAATGCGAAGGGTCCGGAAATATGCAGGCCCAACTTCGTTCATATACATTTCGTTCTCGCCGCTCACTGGCGTATGAAGATCCCTAGCCCAGAGACCGCCGCTCATCGGCGTGATGGAAGCAATGCTCAGGTCCTTCACCCCCGGTTGATGGCTGACCGCGTCGCCAAAGGCGCGATACCAGCGGACGAGCGCATCGCCATCCAGCGCTTGCTTGCCCATGTTCAGGTTGAGATTCACAGCCCCTCGGGGGTCGAAGCCAAGGCCGGTGCGATCGAGGCGTACGAGGCTCGCGGCCAGCAGCCCCGCCCCCACAACGAGGATGAGCGCCAGCGCGACCTCAAAGCTCATAAGAATCCTGGGCAAAATGCGGCTCTCATGCGCCGAAATAGCTCGCGAGCCCGATTTGATCCGCTCGTTCAGGCCTTTCGACGTGGAACGCAGCGCCGGGATGAGACCGGTGAGAAGTGTTGCCGCAACTGCGGCCAGCGCGACGAACACAAAGACACTCAGGTCGAGCGTTGTATGGAGTCGTATATTCTGGTTGTTCCCCACAACAAATGCAGCCAGCGAATGGCTGACGATCGGCGCCGCAATGATGCCCGCTGCCGATCCCAGCGACGCAATGAGAAGGCTCTCCACCATGAGTTGCTTAATAAGCCGGTTACGCGTTGCGCCCAAGGAGAGGCGTGTGGCCAGTTCGCGTTCCCGAGCGGCCGAGCGCGCCATCAATAGGCTGGCCAGATTCAGGCAGGCCAGCAGCAGCATGGCCGCGCTAAGCGACAAAACAGCTACGAGAGGCTTGATGAAAACCGAACGTAGATCGGAGTAGCCGCTCGATCCGGGTTCAGCGGCGATTTGAAAATGAAGATCTCGTGCTCCACGAATCGATTTCGCATCAGGAAATGATTCTTCGAGGACCGAATTCGTGGCCGCATTCAGACTAACGTTGGCCTCTTGAAGCGAGACGCCAGGATTGCGCCGGGCGATCACTTTTATCCAATTCGAACGGTACCCGCTGGCAATGCTGTTATACGGGGCGTCGATGATCGGTTCGGCCCACAATGGTGCATAGATTTCGGGCCGGCGCGTCGGGTCGGCTCCAATAAACTGTTTCGGCATGACGCCAACCACGGTGAACGGCGCATTAGAAATGGTGAGTCGACGACCGACTATATCAGGCGCTCGGTTGAACCAGTTCCGCCAGAAATCTTCGCCGATGACGACGGCGAATCCCGTCGAGCCACCGCCTGGCTGATCGTCCTGTGGAGTCAGATAGCGGCCTAGCAAAGGTGATGTTTCCATAGCCTGGAAGAACTGGCCGCTGACCAGCGCGCCAGGCACATCCACTTTCGCCGATTCGCTGTGCACCTGGAACACATTACTGTCGAAGCCGGCAACTGACTGGAAAGCTTCGTGCCGTTCTCCAGTGCGCAAAACATGGGTGCGCTGAAGCCGTAGCGCGGATCCATTTCCTGGGACCAGCTCCACTGAAGCATGGCGAGCTGCTCGGCATGCGGTACCGGCAGCGGTCGCAACAGAAGCGCATTCATGAGCGAGAAGATCGCTGTGTTTGCGCCAAGGCCCAGCGCGAGCGTGAGAATAGCGGTCATCGCGAAGCCGGGCGCGCGAACCAGCGCTCGAGCTGCGAATTTCAGGTCACGCCA
>Ga0208193_1000786_pt1 | contig 15086 bp, 10 predicted proteins | sample June2015DPH_17_2_FD_184716 | JGI IMG/M metagenome (GOLD analysis project Ga0208193, IMG submission 184716) | Peatland microbial communities from SPRUCE experiment site at the Marcell Experimental Forest, Minnesota, USA - June2015DPH_17_10... | ecosystem: Environmental > Terrestrial > Soil >... | reverse complement strand
CCAGGACCAGGAACCAGGTCGAAGAACCAGGACCAGGAACCATACGTTCTGTCAGCAGGCAAGATCCCGACTCCCCAGTCTTTCGCCGCGTGAGGTTCAATAGAATGACCCAAGCGATTTCCCTCTCTCTCGATGATCGGGTGTTCGTGCTGACCGGCGCGGGTATCAGCGCGGAGAGCGGACTGCCCACCTTTCGAGCTTCGGATGGATTGTGGGCGGGGCATCGGATTGAGGACGTCTGCACGCCGGAGGCCTGGGAGCGCAATCCGGCGCTGGTGTGGAAGTTCTACTCCGAGCGGCGGGCGCAAGGGGGACTGGCTCACCCGAATCCGGCGCACCTTGCGCTGGCGGAGCTGGAACGGAAGCTGGGCGCGCGATTCTTTCTTTGCACGCAGAATGTGGATGACCTGCATGAGCGCGCCGGTAGTCTGCGGCTGGTGCACATGCATGGCGAACTGGCCAAGTCGCGATGCAGCGCGGAGTGCGGTCGAGAGCCGGTCACGGACCGGACAGTCTACCGGGACTTCAGTGCGGTGGGCCGCTGTGTCGTCTGTGGGGCCACGCTGCGGCCGCATATTGTTTTCTTTGGTGAGATTCCACTGGAGATGGGGCGAATTCAGGCCGAGATTGCAAAGGCTACGGTGATGGTGGTGGTGGGGACCTCTGGGTCGGTGTATCCGGCGGCGAGCTTTGTGCAATGGGCACGCAAGGGCGGGGCGCGGACCATCTACGTCGGGCCGGAACCACCGCTCAATGCAAGCGCGTTTACCGAGGTCGTGGAAGGCAGGGCAGGAGAGCTATTGCCGGGGCTGTTTCGCTGAACGTCAACGAAGCCTCCCTGCATCAAGGAGCTTGGTCGTTCAGCCTCCAACCGGGCGCGAGCCCCGGAGCGCGTCGACATTCCCTGTGCGGCGCGGTGGGGAAAATGAGCTGCTCAGTCTTTTCCGCTGAGCAATGAACCGGCATCGATGCCGGCCCGGACCCGGGTCCGGCGCTGGTGATGAATAGAAGGACCATCGCCGGAGAACAGCAAGCTCGAGGAATCGAGTCTCTTGTTTTTTGGGTTATTCTGGCCGCCCGCTATCAAAATATTGACATTCAAACGTTTGAATAGTAGAAGGCTAAATGTAGGTTCAAACGTTTCGCCTGTCCAGGGAAAAATCGGGCTGAGGGGTGTTTGCCAGGCCTGGCGAATGCCACAGGCTCGAAGCACCCCGGCGGCGCAGCAAACCATGAGCCAGCAAGCGATGCCAGAGGAGGGGGGGACGTTGGCACAACGCAGATCGGGTCACGTGACTTTGCTCGACATTGCACGCGCCTGTGGTTTCTCTGTGTCTACTGTTTCGATCGTGCTGAGTGAGGCCCCACTGTCCCAGAATGTTGCCGAGAAGACCCGGCAACAGATTCGTGCCATGGCGCAGCAACTTGGCTACCATCCGGACGCGTTTGCGCGGTCGCTGCGGCGGCGCCGTAGCCAGACGATTGGCGTGCTGGCATACGACCTTTCCGACCCGTTTTGCATTCCGATTGTGCGCGGTATTCAGGCCGGGTTGCAGCCGGCCAGCTTTTTGCCTCTGCTGATGGACGCGCAGACGCAACGCGGACTCTTCGACAGTTACCTGCAGATGATTCTCGAGCGACGCGCCGAGGGCGTGATCGTGATTGCCAGCTGGGTGTTCGACGAGACCAATTTGCTGAGCGATGTGCAGAAAAATGATGTGCCAATCGTCATTGTGAGCCGCGATTTGACGGAGCGTCGAGTGAGCTCGATCCTGGTGGACAACGAGACAGGAGGCGCTCTGGCCCTGCGGCACCTGCATCAGTTGGGGCATCGTAAGATTGCCGTGATTCGCGGACCGCAAGAGATGTTCGACAGTGAGCCGCGCTGGGTGGGCGTGCAAAGCGCGGCGGCCGCTGTGGGAATTCACTTTGATCCGAAGTTGATTTTTCAACTCCCCAACCTGGTGGATCCCACTTCCGGTTTTGAGGGCGGATTGGCATGTGCGCGGCGCATGCTGGCCGCCGGCCGGACCTTCACGGCGGTGCTGGCGTTTGACGATCTGACGGCGTTGGGCGTGGTCCGCGGCCTGCTGGCGGCGGGCTTGCGCGTGCCTGACGATTGCACGGTGCTGGGATTTGACGATGTGCTGCCGGCGGCAGTTTCAACGCCGGCCATTACGACGGTGCGGCAGCCGCTGCGCGAGATGGGATTGCTGGCCTCTCAATGGGTGATGGACGCGATCGAAGCGCGCGAGCACAGGCGAGAACAAAACCCGCGCCTGCATCGAGCGCTGCCGGAACTGGTCGTGCGTATGTCCTCAGCCGGTCCGCCAGACAGAAGGAAAGGAAAAAAACCGGAGCGCGGAGCGGCGACTTGAAGGCGCTCCGGAATTTGTAAACGGCGGCAGCAACGTGAACATGGAGTGAGGGGCTTTGAAGCCCCTAGTTGGAGTTCGGCACAAAACCTGGCAGAGAATGCCCCATTTTTCCGCAACAGAATGGCTGGTGATTATGCGTTCGAAAGTGTTTCTCTCCTGCTTGATGTTTTTGGCGCTCGCCCAGATTTTGCCCGCAGCCACCGTGACGCCTTTGCATGAAGGCTGGGAATTGCAATCGGCCTGCAAACTCGAGGCCACGGGCGATGCAATCGCCATCGATTCGTTTCAACCGGATGGCTGGCTGAAGACCACGGTACCGAGCACGGTGCTGGCCTCGCAGGCAGCCGCCGGCGTATTTCCTGATCCATATTTCGGCATGAACCTGCGGCAGATCCCCGGGACTACGTATCCGATTGGACGGGTGTTCGCGGAATTGCCGATGTCGCCGGATAGTCCTTATCACTGCGGCTGGTGGTACCGCACGGTGTTTCCAGTAGCCGCCGCCCGGCATGCCGGCGAGCGCGAGTGGCTGCAGTTTGGCGGCATCAACTATCGCGGCGATGTTTGGCTGAACGGTCATAAAATTGCGGATGGAACCACGGTTGCGGGCGCATATCGCACTTACGATTTCGACATAACAGAGTTGGTGAAGCCGGGCCAAAACAATGTTCTGGCGGTGGAGACGTTTGCGCCGACGGAGAAGGACCTGGGGATCAACTGGGTCGACTGGAATCCCTGTCCGCCGGATAAGGACATGGGGTTGTGGGGCGCTGTGGATCTGGTGACGACCGGCACAGTGACCCTGCGCTCGCCGATGGCGGTTACGCACTTTACCGATGACTCGCTGAGCGCGGCGGAGTTGACCGTGTATGCGGAATTGCACAATGCCAGCGAGCGCGCGGTCAATGGAGTGGTGGACGGCACTGTGGCTGGCGTCAAGCTCGAGCAGCCGGTCGAACTTAAAGCTCATGAAGACAGGACCGTGGTTTTTTCTCCGGAGATGTTTCCACAGCTTCGCATTCGCAATCCAAAGGTGTGGTGGCCGCGCCAGATGGGCGAGCCACACCTGGAGCGGCTGGCGATGAGTTTCCGCGAACAGGGCGAAGTGACGGACGAACAGAGTGTAGAGTTCGGGATTCGCGAGGTCACTTCAGAACTCACGGCGAATGGCAGTCGGCTGTTTCGCGTAAACGGCAAACCGATCTTGATTCGCGGTGCGGGCTGGTCGCAGGACATGCTGCTGCGCACGGACGAGCACCGGTTGAAGGACCAGTTCAGGCTTGTGGAGGATATGAACCTGAATACGATTCGCCTGGAAGGGAAGCTGGAGACCGAGGAGTTTTTCCATCTGGCGGATCACGATGGAATCCTGGTGATGCTCGGTTGGTGCTGCTGCGACCACTGGGAGCACTGGAAAGCCTGGACGCCGGACGACCTGGTGATTGCCACCGCGTCTTTGCGATCGCAGATGCTGCGGCTGCGCCAGCATGCGAGTCTGCTGGTGTGGCTGAACGGCAGCGACAAGGCGCCGCCGACGAACGTGGAGCGCGCCTATCTGGATGTGGAAGCGGAGACGCACTGGCCGAATCCGATTCTTTCCGCTGCGTCGTCGCAGGTGACGGCGGGCGGCGGATTGAACGGTGTAAAGATGACCGGGCCGTATGACTACGTGGCACCGAGTTACTGGTACGTGGACAAGCAGAATGGCGGAGCGTATGGCTTCAATTCCGAGACCAGCCCCGGGCCGGCGATTCCATCTCTCGCGAGTCGGGAGAAGTTTCTGCCGGATGCCGCTGCCTGGCCGCCGACCGCCAACTGGAGCTACCACTTTGGAGGCGGGGGATTCAAGGATCTGAAGGTGATGGACGACGCGATGGCGGCGGTGTATGCCAAGCCGCAATCGGCTGCCGACTACGAGCGGATTTCTGAGACAATGGAGTACGACTCTGAGCGCGCCATGTATGAGGCGTACAGCAGAAACAAATACAGCTCGACAGGTGTGATTCAATGGATGCTGAACAACGCGTGGCCTGCGATGATCTGGCATTTGTACGACTACTATCTCGATCCGGGCGCGGGATACTTTGCTACCAAGAAGGCGTGCGAGCCGGTGCATATTCAGTATTCGTATGATGACCGAACCATCGTGGTGGTCAACAGTACGTATGCTCGCGCGGCGGGATTGCACGCGAGCGTGAGCGTCCATAACGTGGCGTGGGAAGAGCTGTACAAGGACGACCGGGCGGTCGATGCCGGAAGCGACAGTTCGCAGATTGTGGCGATGATTCCGGAAAAATTGTACACAGGTGCGGAGAGAATCTTCTTTATCAGTCTGACTTTGACCGACGCGCAGGGAAAAGTGCTGAGCCGCAACTTCTATTGGGTTCCTGGAACGCTGACCACATTCGATTGGCAGCGGACCGACTATACACATACGCCGGCGGCCCGGCATGAAGATCTGACGGCGCTGGCGAATCTGCCTCCGGGCAAACTATCTGCGCATGCGGATCTGGAGGACACGGCTCGGGGACGGGAAGTGCGCGTTGAGGTTGAGAATTCGAGCGCGGCTCTGGCGTTTCAGGTCAGCGCTCGGGTGCGGACCGCATCCGGTGGGTTGATCGCGCCGGTCATCTGGTCAGACAACTGGATCGAACTTGCACCGGGAGAGAAGCGAGTCCTGACGGCGTTGCTGCCGGAAGGCGGAGCGGATGTACCGAAGGTCGAGATCGGAAGCTGGAACGCGGGATCGCAGACCATTACGCCTGCGGCTGTTCGGACGAGTGCGGCAGAGGTTCACTAAGGAAAACGCGAGCGGGTTCAGGGATCTGGCCTGGGTTTGGTCAAGCAGGCCGGAATCGCACAAAGACACAGCCCGTATCCGAGTCAACGAAGGACATGCATGGCGGAAGCGGCAGCAAACACGCAAACCAAAGCGGTAGGACTTCATCGCACGCTGGGGCTTTGGAACCTGATCATCATCGGCATGGTAATTATCCAGCCGACGGCGCCGATGGGCATCTACGGCGTGATCAGCAACAAGGCCCATGGGCATGTGGTGACGACGATTCTGATCGCCATGGTGGCCATGCTGTTTACAGCCATCAGCTATGGACGCATGGCGCGCATTTATCCCAGTGCGGGCTCGGCATACACTTACGTTGGACAGGAGATGCACTCCTCGCTGGGATACGTAGTGGGTTGGGGCATGGTGATGGACTACCTGATTAATCCGCTCATCTGCACGGCGTTCTGCGCGCAGGCGGCGATGAACATTGTGCCCGGCTTGTCATTTTACGTGTGGATACTGTTCTTTGCGGCGTTCTTTTCCTGGACCAATCTGCGCGGCATCAAGACTTCTGCGCGCATGAACGAAGCGCTGTGTGCGGGGATGGTGGTTGTTGTCACGCTGTTTCTGATTTGCGTCGTGCGCACGGTGTGGGGCATCCATCATGACCCGGGATATTTCACGCACCCGTTCTACGAACCGGGAAAATTTCATGCATCGAGCATCTTTGCGGGCACCTCTGTAGCGGTGCTGACGTATATCGGCTTCGACGCGGTATCGACACTCTCGGAAGAAGTTAGGAACCCGCGGCGCAACATCATGCTGGCTACGGTTCTGGTGTGCTTGATCACCGGGGTGCTTTCAGGGCTTGAAGTCTATGCGGCGCAGTTGATCTGGGGTTCGAAGCCGTTTGTGGGAGACGACATCGTTTCGGCTTTCGCGGCCGTGTCGCGGCAGGCAGGGGGCGCGATCCTCTTTCAGATTGTCAACTTCACGCTGTTGATTGCGAACATGGGATCAGGCATGGGCTCGCAGCTGGCCGCGGGGCGGCTGCTCTATGGCATGGGGCGCGGGAATGCGCTGCCGAGGTCTTTTTTTGGAGTGATCGAACCAAAGCGGCGGATTCCGCGCAACAATATTCTTGCTGTTGGCGGGTTTGCATTTTTAGGCGCGGCAATGCTGCAGTTTTTCTCCGACAGATTGGGCGGAGGGGCCTACGAGATCGGTGCTGAATGCTTGAACTTCGGCGCGTTTGTGGCATTCATGGGCGTGAATGCGGCGGCGTTTGTGCATCATCGCAGGAGCGATAAGAGGGCCAATCTCGGCGACTATATCGTGCCTACGCTGGGGTTCCTGATCTGCGGATTTATCTGGATGAACCTGAGTCATCCGGCACTGGCGCTGGGCGCCCTATGGATGATTGTCGGGATCGCATACGGCGCGGTGCGCACGCGCGGGTTCCGCTCGGAACTGGTTACGTTTGAAGTGCCGTCGGACGTGGCTTGACGCATCGAGCGAAGGCAGCAGGGGGTAAGGGGCGATCCCTGCTGATGTTTCTTCCGCATCAGCGCAAGCGCGTCAATTGCAGCGAAGAGCAATGATCGGGTTAACTTTGGTCGCCCGGCGAGCGGGAAGGTAACTCGCCAGCAGTGCCGCAGCTGTCAAAATCAGAGTGACGCCGATGAACGTCGCCGGGTCGGTGGGTTTCACGCTATAAAGCAAACTCGACAGCATCCTGGTAAGCGCCAAGGCGCCCGCAATTCCAACCGCAACTCCTATCAAAGTCAACTTGAACCCCTGCGCAACTACCATCCTCGAGACGTCTTTTCTCTGCGCTCCCAACGCCATCCGAATGCCTATCTCGTGCGTGCGTTGTGCTACGGAATAGGAAATGACGCCGAAAATTCCCACAGCGACAAGAACGAGCGCCAACAGTGCAAACAGTCCGAGAAGCAGCGTCCTGAACTGTCTGGATGCGAGCTGGTTTGTAATGACTTCGTCCATGGTGCGGACGCCAAAGACGGGCTGATCCTGGTCAACATCCTGGACGGCTTTGCGGAGCGCTCCGGCGAATGAGTCGGGATGCAGTCCGGTTCGGACCACGTAAGTCATGGCGAAAGAGGGCTGTTGCAGGTAGGGCAAAAACAGTTCGCCCCCAGGTTGATCTTCCATTGTGCCATTCCTGGTATCCGAGACGACACCGACGACCTCCATCCAGGATTTGCGCGGCGTATTGAAGCTAATATGCTGTCCCAGCGGATCCCGTTCATGGAACAGGGTTCGAGCCAATGACTCGTTGATAAGAGCGACTGGCTGGGCACCCGCCGTGTCCTGTCCGGCAAATGCTCGACCTTTCAGCAAACGAATTCTCATGACTTGAAAGTAGTCAGGGCTGATGGAGGTGAACCTGACGACCTGTGCCAGATCAATTTCTCCCCGTCCAAGGACGTCCAACAGTGTTGTCCCATCGTGGAGCGTGTCGAACGGGTATTGCGAAACCAGGGCCGCATCGACTACTCCGGGGAGGTGTCGCACCCTTGTCAATGTGCTTTGGAAGAAAGCTGCATTGGCCTCTGCGGCATGCTCGTCGAATGACCAGGGTCTTTGAGCCGAACCAATGAGCAGGCCGTGCGGATCAAAGCCAAGGCTGACCTCCGCGAGGCTAAGAAAACTCCGCACAACAAGACCTGCCGCAATCAGCAGGATGAGCGCCAAAGCTACCTCACCCGTTGCAATCACTGCTCGCAGATTGTAGCTTGAGCGGGTGGATCTCGCCCGCAGATGCCTTTCGTTTAGCGCTTCGCTCACATCGGTCCGGGCTGCGACCAAGGCGGGAACCAGGCCGAACGTCAACACGGCGAACAGGGCGACGGAGACCGTAAATGCAAAGACTCGCAGATCAAGGTGAATCGCGGTTGGAAAGTTCGCGGGAATCAGTTGTGCCACAATCTTGGTTGTCAATAGTCCCACTAGGAATCCAAAAATTCCTCCAGCAGCCGCAAGCAGTAATCCTTCCGTGAGCAATTGCCGGACCAGCCGCGAGCGCTGCGCTCCGAGCGCAGCTCGCACGCTCATCTCTTTGCCGCGGGCCACCGAGCGCGAGAGGAACAGGTTCGCAACATTCAAACAAGCGATCGCGAGGACAAGCCCCACCGCACCCATCAGAATCAAGAGGAGTGAGCGCACGTGCTGTGCGAGCATCTCCTGCAGCGGGATCACCTCGACACGCACGTTTGCCCGAAACTGCGACGCCTGCGGAGGATAATCCTTGCCCACCTGTTCAGTGATGACTTGAAGTTCGGATTGCGCCTCGCTGATTCCGATTCCAGGCTTTAATCGTCCAACGGCTTCCAGATCGGCCCATCTCATCGAGTGCGGAGAGAACATTTCGACGTTCAGGGCGAATGGTGTCCATAGGTCGGCGCTGGGGTAGCGCAGACTCGCCGGCATTACGCCAACCACCGTGTATCCGGATCCATCCAGGTGGATCGTTCTCCCCAAAAGGCGCGGATCGCTGCCAAACTGATTGCGCCAGAGAGATTCGCTAAGAAGTGCAACATGCTCACTACCGAGTTTGCCTTCTGACGCCAGAAATGTTCGGCCCAGGAATGGCCGCACGCCCAACATGGGAAAATAGTTCGTCGTCACATGTATGACGCTGACCCGGACCGCCTGGCCAGCTCCGGTAAGGTTCGAGTCTCCCTCTCCACCCGAGGCGCCGACCTGCTCGAATACGTGGTTGTTATCCTTCCAGGCCATGAAGTCAGGGCTGACGACAATCGCGGCGGCCCCTGCGTCAGACGGAAAGTGTTCCGTTGCCCATACCAGGCGCGAAGCATCTTTGTAAGGCAGAGGCCGGAGCAGGACCGTATCAACAAGAGTGAAAATAGCTGTATTCGCGCCGATTCCCAAAGCGAGGATCAGTACCACCACCGCCGTGAATCCCGGAGACTTGCGCAGAATTCTCACTGCATAGCGGAAGTCCTGTCCTAGCGCGCTGAAAAACATCATGCCGCGCTGTACACGATACGCATCGCGAATCTGTGTGACCCCACCGAACGCGCGTAGAGCCGCAGTTCGAGCTTTCTCCGCTGTCATGCCCTGCTGCAGATTCTCAGCGATCGCAAGATCGATGTGTGCCTTCAGCTCCTCATCAAGGTCAGCATCGAGCTGGGGGCTGCGGAAAACCGAACGGATTCTGCTTAAAAGAGTGCGCATCCAGTCCATCGCAGTTCCTAAATGCCAGACGTCAGAATCCGGGCCATCGTTGCGGATACTCGCTCCCAGTTCTCCGTCTCCTCCTCGATCTTGTTTCGGCCGACGCGGTTGAGAGAGTAGAACTTCGCGCGACCCAGTGTCTTAAGCACCATCAGATAGAACATGCCCTGCAATACATCGGACTTTTGCTCGCCCATTCTCCCTCCTGTCGAGCGTCTGCCTGTAAGATTAGGTCTCAATAGTCAGGATGTCAACAGGTAAGACGAAAAGAGGAGCAGGATGAATGGATTAGAGCCTGATCGGGAATTGCCGACGAGAAGGAGCCAACTCCTGCGATCAACTATGGGATACGCGGTCGATAAGAGCGGCTGCGCCGCAAACGAGGGCATGCGGGAGAATTGGAAGCTCGTGCAAGCGAGGGAAGTATGGTGAGCGACTACAAGCAGTGTTACGAGTGCCCGCAGATAAGTCAATGAGAATTGCCGCTATTCTCGCTTTTCGAGCACAACTTCTCCAGACTCTCCCGAGAGAGAGAGTTGTTTGACCGGTATGAATAAAGAGACTTATCCTGCGCTGCGAAGTCCGTTCACAAGCGGATCTCCCGCTGGTCCGAGAACGCGCGTAGTCGTGTTTCCTAGACGAAGTCCCTCTTTCGGGACTGAACAAAGAATGCGGTTCCAAGCATCAGGGCAATCGTTCCGAACTCGGCCAGCAGGAGAACAATCGACGTGGTGCTCCACTGAATGGTGCGGCTTCTCATGGTGTGGCTGATGTCGGGCAGGCGGACAATTGAGAATCCAACGGCGTTAAGCGCAAGCCCACCAATCTGAGCGACGCCTATGGTCCAGCCTTGGGATTCGGTAGTTACTGAGACGGCCGCGATTAGGCACGTGCTCATCAAAACCTCCACCAGCATGATCACCACGAAGGGAATCAACCCGTTAGAGAACCACGGCGTGATCAGGATCGTGGCGATCATTCCAAGCAACAGCATCAGCCACAGAACGGAAAAAATAAGTAGACTGCCGAGGAGCTTTGAGGTCGTGTACTCAAGGTAAGAGACGGGAAGGCTCATGACAAATGGCAAAGTCTGCTGTTTCCGCTCGTTGACCATTGACGACATAATGACAGCGCCCATGCCGATGAGAATCGTGGCAAGCACGATGATGCCAAGAATCAATGCGATCGAATTTCCTTTCGATGCCGCGATCCCAGCCAGCGTGAGCAAACCGGTCACGATAGCCGCAACAAGCAATGTGCGGTTCAGGTACCAGTCTTTGAGAATGAGGCGTGTGACGATGAAGGTGTTCATGCGACTACTCCTTCTCTTCTGCTTTGCACATTCGCGATGAAGATCTCCTCAAGCGTCATCGCATCCACAGCCTGGACAGCCGCTCCCGCGTCCTGGCAGACGGCCACCATCGCGGGCTCGAATCGGTTGACTGTCAGCACGGGAAGCCGGGTACTGCCGCCCACCTCGATAACTCCAGGCAATTGGGGAAGCGCCGTGTTCAACGGGAGCATGAGGCGCAGCCTTCGCCACCGGTCGAGGAACGTTTCCTTGTTTGCCGAATCGATGATTCGTCCCCGGTCTATAAACGTGATCTGGTCGGAGATTTGTTCCACATCCAATGTGTTCTGTGAAGAGAAGAAAATAGTGCGTTCCTCGTCGGCGAGCACGGCTACAAGTTCTGCAAGGACTTCGCGCCGCCCAACCGGGTCGAGTCCTGTGGTGGGCTCGTCGAGCACCAACAACCGGGGCCGCCTCGCCAGTGCCAGCAGCAAGGCCGCCTTGACGCGTTGCCCATGTGAAAGACCTTTTATCTTCCGTTCCGCTTTCAGATCGAAGCTCCTAAGCAGGTGTTCGGCGTAGAGTCGATCCCACTGAGGATAGATGGAACTGACGAAATTCATGTGCCACGCCAGGGTTAGCGAGGCGTATAGTCGCATGTCTTCCGAGACAAATCCTATGTCGCGCTTTGCGGCGGCCTGATTCGCTGGCATGGTGTGGTTCAGCACATGAACCGTGCCGCAGTCTTGATGAATAAGGCCCATCAGGATACGGATGGTTGTGGATTTGCCCGCTCCATTGGCTCCGACAAACCCCATGATGCTCCCGGTGGGAAGTTCGAGGTCAACGTCCTGCAAGGTGAAGTGCGGATATTTCTTCGATACGCCCGAAAATTGCACAGCAACGCCGGTCATACGGTCTCCTTCCTAAACTCGTCTTCATGTAACTGAACCTCGTTCAACCGGGACGCGGTGTCGTGCAGTCGTAGCGCCATCTGCTTGTTGCTGAGGCCGAGCAGGGTTCCAATGCGGACTACCTGCTCCAAATGTTCTTCAAACTCCCGGTCGTAGAGTCGAGGGCCCAGACCGGGATCGGTCGCGACGATCGAACCTTTGCCATGTTGCGTAACAATCACGCCTTCACGTTCCAGTTCCAGGTAGGCACGTTTGACGGTGATCACACTGATGCGAAGCGCGACAGCCAACACGCGGATCGAAGGAATCTCCTCCCCCGGTCCCCACTCCCCGACAGCAACCTTCTGCTTGATCTGCTCCATGATTTGGAGGTACATCGGGCGACCATCGGACTGCGAAATGACGATGGGACTGTTCATGTCAATATACTGAGTATATACAGATGGTGGGTTTTGTCAACAAAGAAGGGCCTCGACTGGCGACTTCAGGCCTTACCGTAAACCCAAAGCTGTCCGCACATACTATTTCTGCAACCGTTATCATCAGAACTGATACTTCAGATTCGACGTATGAGAGGACCGCTGGTGCCAGTTTCTGCAAATCGTGTTTGGCGACAATTGCCAAATGAGATCCGAGTCTCCGTCTGCCAGATTTTTTGGGCTGAGTCAAAAGGCACAGAGAAACAGTTGCTCTTTGCCTCTCTTGCAAAAGCAAAAAAGCTGCGTGAGGTCTTTGTCCGCAAAAGCCCGATTGAGCGGCTGGTCAACTGGACGGCGGCAACCTTGTCACTTCCTGACCCGATCGTGGATGACCTACTGAAGAAATATCTTCTCCACGAGCATCGCGCCGTTATCGTCAGCCTTCTTGACCTGCTCAATATTCCCCATTCCGAGGGAATGATCGAGGACGACTTTGACTACGCCACCCTGACAAATGAACGTGTTCAGGAGGCTGCCCGTACTTTGCTCGCATCGGCAGATCGCACAGGCTCGGAACTTTACCTGAAGTATCTCGTGGTTCAAGGTGGACCCTGGGCAGGGATTGAAGAAGTCCTGCATACCGGGCAGTAAAAGCAGCTGCCAAGTTGTCCACTTCATCTTCTGTGGCGCCGGCGTGCTCTAGGACTGGGCGTGACTCGGTCTTGTCGTTGAACGGAGATCGAGGTATAACCAGCAGTTTCCAAAGCAAAAACTGATCCTGCCGCGGGCTTGTTGGCGTTGCGATCACCGGGCGGTGCGAGCCCGATTTGCGCAGTGCTTCAACGCGGCTTGTGTCCTGAATGGCGCGGTGGAAGCTGCCTTTAGTAGCAGTGACAGCGAGCGTCCCTTTACGACGTCCCTGTATAATGCGCGAATAGCAGCGAGGAAGATTCTCCTAAGGGGTCCTAACTATCATGACGCGAATGTCGCGGACAGCATATTGTGTGCTGGCTCTTTTCTGCGTACTGGCATCAGCCTTTACTGCGGCGGCGCAGGTCAATCCCAACCTCTACGAAGGCCTCAAGTGGCGAAACGTTGGTCCATTCCACGGCGGACGCATCTCCTCTGTGACCGGTGTCATGGGCGATTCCGGCACGTTCTACGTCGGCACGCCCTTGGGTGGCATCTGGAAAACCACCAGCGCCGGCGTCACCTGGTTTCCCATCATGGATCAGGAAACCAGCGTCGATAGCATCGGCGCCATCCAGGTCGCTCCCTCCAATCCGGAAATCGTCTACGCCGGCGCTGGCGACCCTATCGGCGGCAGCCTCGGCAACGGCATATGGAAGTCGACCGATGCCGGCGCCACCTGGCAGCACGTCGGCCTCGAGGACACAGTGAAGATCGACAGCATTCTTGTCGATCCCTCGGACGCTAACCTGGTGCTCGTCTCCGCTCTCGGCGATACCAACCACCACGGCGGCGGTGTCTATCGCTCCACCGATGGCGGCCAGACCTGGACCAGCGTCCTCAAGCCCGCCGACTACGACGGTACGCGCGACCTGCAGTATGCCTACGACGCCCCCAGCGTCATATTGGCCGCCACGCAGGGCACCGGCGGCACAGGCCCCGGCGGTGGCGGCGGTGGTGGCGGCAATCGGCCCAAACCCAAGCCGGCCCAGGTCTTCAAATCCACCGACGAGGGCAAGACGTGGGCCCAGATCAAGATTCCGCCATTCCCGGGCCGGGTTGGTGTGGCGGTCGCCATGCACACCCAGGGCCAGCGCATGTACATAGTCGGCAACAATATTGAAGACGGCTCAGGCCTTTACCGCTCCGACGACGGCGGCGCCACCTGGCAGCACATGGCGGGCAAGGATTTGCGGATCAGCAACGGCCAGGGTGCATACAGCTGCGGTGTTTTCGTGGACTCGCAGAACCCCGACATCCTTTACACCGTAAGCACTGCCATGTATCGCTCTACCGACGGCGGCGTCACCTTCCAGCCTTTCAAAGGGGCGCCCGGCGGCGAGGACTACCACAAGCTCTGGATTGATCCCACCAACGGCCACCGCATGCTGGTCGGCTCCGACCAGGGCGCCAGCGTCACCCTCGATAACGGCCTCACCTGGAGCCTCTGGTACACCGAGGTCATCTCGCAGGTCTACCACGTCGCCACCGACAACCAGTATCCCTACCGAATCATGGGAGCACAGCAGGACACCGGTGCGGTGATGATCAATAGCCGCGGCAACTGGGGCCAGGTTAACTTCACTGACTGGAGTCCGCTGCCCTCCTCGGAGTTCGGCGTCGACACACCTGATCCCCAAAACCCGAACATCATCTATGGCGTTGGCTATGGCCCGGGTGGTGGCGGCAGCGGCCTCATCAAAATTGATATGTCGACGGGCCAGTGGCAGAACGTCGCGCCCAATTTTGGCGCCGATGCTATCAAGTACGTTGCCGGCCGCGACTTCCAGAAAAAATTCGACCTCGCCTTTGATCCCGGCGCCCTCTACGTGGCCTACCAGTGCCTGCTGGTCTCGCACGACGGCGCCCGTTCCTTCACTGCCGCAAGCCCCGAGTTGACCACACCCAAAGGAAACCCCCAGGTGGCCTGCGGCACAGTACCGCCCGCGCCGCCGCCGCCACCTCAACCGCCGCAATCCGCGCCGCCGCCGGCACGCACCGAACCGCCTCCACCCGATCCCTCCATCACCGACTTTTCCATCTCCCGGGTCAAACGCGGCGTGATGTGGACCGTCAGCAGCAACGGCCAGATCTATAACACCATGGATCACGGCAAAACCTGGAACAACGTCACCAACATTGCGGATGTTCGGCCCCACATCCAGTTCAACACCATCGAGGCGGGCGATGACATCAATACCGCCTATGTCGCCGCCCGCATTGGCGCCGAGCGCGGCCAAACTCTACCCCCTGATGAGAACCCCGACGTGCCGCTCATCTGGCGCACCACCGACGGAGGCCGAACCTGGTCAAGCATCGTCAACGGCCTGCCTTCCGGCGAGCGCACAGGCAGCTGGGTAAACAGTCTGCGCGCTGATCCCCAGCAGCCGG
>Ga0208193_1000784_pt1 | contig 15157 bp, 12 predicted proteins | sample June2015DPH_17_2_FD_184716 | JGI IMG/M metagenome (GOLD analysis project Ga0208193, IMG submission 184716) | Peatland microbial communities from SPRUCE experiment site at the Marcell Experimental Forest, Minnesota, USA - June2015DPH_17_10... | ecosystem: Environmental > Terrestrial > Soil >... | reverse complement strand
CGGCGCAGAGCGAGGCTTCAGAAGCAACGCGGCCAAGGCCGGCGACAGGGTCAACGAGTTGAAGGTCGAGATGATCGTGCTGGCGGCAATGGTGATGCCGAATTGACGGTAGAATTGACCCGTCAAGCCGTTGACAAAAGCGACGGGAATGAACACGGCGCACAGCACCAGCATGATGGAAATGATGGGTCTCGTGACCTCGCCCATCGCGGCATGCGCCGCGGCGTGCGGATTGAGTCCCTCCTCGATTTTTCGCTCGATATTCTCCACCACGACGATGGCGTCGTCGACGACGATTCCGGTCGCCAGAACCAAGCCGAACAGCGTGAGGGAGTTGATCGAGAATCCGGCGGCCAGCAGTGCCGCCAGGGTTCCGACGATCGCCACGGGCACGGCAACCAGCGGGATGATGCTCGCGCGCCAAGTCTGCAGGAAGACGATGACCACGAGCACGACCAGCAGCACCGCTTCGAATAACGTATGCACCACCGCCTCGATGGAACTGCGCACGAACACCGTGGGGTCATAGTCGATTTCGTAGGTGACGCCTTCCGGGAAACTCTTCGCGAGTTCCTTCATGGCCGCGCGCACCGAAGTGGACAGGTCGAGCGCGTTCGCGCCCGGCAGCTGGAACACCGGAATCGCGACAGCCGGCTTGCCGTCGAGCATGCTGCGCAACGCGTAGGTGTCAGGACCCAATTCGATCCTCGCGACATCGCGCAAGTACGTGGTCTCGCCGTTGGCGCCGTTCTTGACCACGATGTTGCCGAACTCCTGCTCGGTCTGCAGACGGCCTTGTGCGTTCACGATGTACTGAAACTGCGTTCCGGGAAGCGCCGGCTGGCCGCCGATCTGTCCCGCGGCCACCTGCACGTTCTGCTCGCGCACCGCCGCCAACACTTCATCGACGTCCATGCTGCGCGCGGCGATCTTGCTGGGGTCGAGCCACAGGCGCATGGCATAGTCGCCCGATCCGAACACCTGCACATCGCCCGCCCCCTGCAGGCGCGCAAGCACGTCTCGAATCTGGATGACCGCGTAATTGCGCAAGTAGAGCGAGTCATAGCGCCCGTCGACCGAACGCAGGAACACCACCATGGTCAGGTCCGGCGAGCGCTTCTGCGTCACCAGACCCACCTGGCGCACCACGTCCGGAAGGCGCGGCTCCGCCTGAGAGACGCGATTCTGCGTCTGCACCTGGGCGATATCGAGATTGGTGCCCAGCCGGAAAGTCACGGTGATCGAGAAGGACCCGTCGGGCGTCGCGGTAGACTCGGTATAAATGGCGTTTTCGACGCCGTTGATCTGCTGCTCGAGCGGCGTGATGACCGTTTCGGCAATGGTCTTCGGCGACGCGCCGGGATACTGACCGCTGACCACGACGGTCGGCGGAACGATTTCGGGGTATTCGCTGATCGGGAGCACCGGCATCGCCAGGAGCCCGGCCACCGTGAGGATGATCGCCAGCACCGATGCGAAAATCGGCCGCTCGATGAAGAAAGATGAAATGTTCATCGAAACCGCGCCTTACGAGGCATTCTGCGCAAGGGCATCGCCGCCCATCGCCACCCGCTGCGGGGTGACGGTGACACCGGGGTGCACGCGTTGTGCGCCGTTGACCACGATGGTATCGCCCGTTTTGAGGCCCTCCCTCACCACCCGCAGGCCATCGATGACGCGCCCCAGGGTCACCTTGCGATACTCGATCTTATTGTCGGCTCCGAGCAGGAACACATACTTCTGGCTCTGATCGGTATTGACCGCGCGGTCGTCGATTAGAATCGCGTTGTACTCGCCGCTTCCCAGCAGCTGGACCCGGGCGAACAATCCCGGCGTGAATTGCCCGTCCTTGTTGTCGAGCACGGCACGGGCGCGGATGGTGCCGGTCTGCGGATTGAGTTGGTTGTCGATGAAATCCACCCGGCCCGGATGAGGAAACCCCTCCTCGTTCGCGAGGCCCACCTGGACCGGATTCGGCGCATCGCCCGCGCGTTGGCCGTTGCGGGCCATCTGGATGTAGCGCAGATAAGCCTGTTCATCACTGTCGAAATACAGATAAATGGGGTCCATCGACACCACCGATGACAGCAAGGTGCCGCCATTGTTGCCGCCGGTGACCAGATTGCCGCGCGTCACTTCTGCCCGGCTGACCCGCCCGGTAACGGGGCTGGTGACGCGGGTGAAGCCCAAGTTGAGCTGAGCCGACTCGAGGGTGGCCTGGGCGCCCGCCGCATTGGCCTCGGCTTGAGCGACGGTACTCGTGCGCTCATCGAGCTCTTCTTGCGACACGGCGCCGCTTTGCCGCAGCCGCTGCACGCGAACCGATTCGATCCGCGCCAGCTCGAGTGCGGTTTTGTAGCGTTTGAGGTCGGCCGCCGCCCGGTCGTACTCCGCCTGATAAGGCCGCGGATCGATGACGAACAGCAGGTCTCCGCTCTTGACCAAACCACCTTCCTTGAAGGCCACCCGATCGATATAACCCGAGACGCGAGGACGAATCTCCACGGTCTCCACGGCTTGAAATCGACCGGTGAATTCGTCCCAATCCTTCACGCGTTTCTCGAGCACCGTGGCGACGCTCACTTGCGGCGGCGGGGGCGCCTGACCGGCTTCGCCTGACTTCCCGCATCCACCGAGCAGCGTTGCAGCGAAGAGGATGCCCATGCCGATCGTCAATTGAATGATCTTGGTCATCCCAATCTCCGTTGATTATCCGAGAGCCACACGATTGCGCAGCGACACATGCCATCGGCAACCGAAGCGCCGCACAACCCGATCTGGGGAGCGCTGAGGAACTTACAAATTACTTTTTGATATAGAGAAAGAGTGCTGCGGCATAAGGAACGGCGCACCCCTCCTCCGAAGCGGTGAACCGCTCTTCCCTTCGAATTACTGTAGCACATTGCACAGCCTCCTTAGCAGAGCACCGGTTGCGCACTGCACTGCGACGCATCGGGGCGCAATTCCGTACTCAATCCGGGAGCGCGATACCAGACAAATCAATTCTCCTGTATCGAGTAGGATCACGATTCGCTGGTGCGGACAGTTGCGACGAGGGCGCCACCAAGAACCGCACAGGCGGCGCCAAGCAAGTACACGGCTGCGTAGCCGAGCAACCCCGCGACCAGACCTGCCGCGGGACCGGCAAAGCCGTACGCGATGTCGAGAAACGCGACGAATGCGCCCATCGCACTACCCCGGTTGGCCGGCAGCACCCGCTTGAGTGCTTCCACACCGAGCGCCGGGAAGACCAGAGCGCAGCCGAGTCCGGTGACGAAGGCTCCGCCCAACGCGAGAATTTCGTTCGGGGCACACCAGACCAACACCTGGCCGATTGCCTCGATGACGAGGGACCAGAGCGCGACGCGATAGCCGCTCATCTTGTCGGGCAGATGCCCGAGCGCGGCACGCACGGCGATGAAGCCGATGCCGAAGGCCGTCATCACAAGCCCCGCATGGCCCCATCCGCGCGCTGCGAAATAGAGCGAGGCGAAGGTGGTGAGGCCGGAAAGGCCAACGCCCTGCAACATCAGGCCCAAGCCCTCGCGCCAGATCTGGCCTACCACCTTGTGGAACGGCAGGCGCCGGCCGGACGGACTGGTATAGGAGGTCGTACGGAAAGCGATGGCTGCGGCAGCGGATGGAGCCGCGATGCAGGCTACCATTGTGGCCTGCAGGCCGTAAGCTTGGTAGAGCGCCATGCCGATCGGCGCGCCGATGGCGAGCGCTGCGAACATGGCGATGCCGGTCCAGGACATCGACATGCCGGCGCGCCGCGGGCCGACCGAGGCAATCGACCAAGAGAGGCAGCCGGTGACGAATTGGCTCTCGCCAAAGCCGGCTGCCAGCCGACCCACGACAACGACGGCGAGGCTGATCGCCGGCGACAATCCAGGCATGGCTGCGGCCAGATAGAGCAGCCCACCCAGCGCACAGACCACCGCGCCCTGCAGAGCCGAGCGCTTGCCGCCGTGGTGATCGGTCAGCCGGCCCGCATAGCCGCGTGTCAGTACGGTTGCGAGGAACTGGATACCGATCACCAGGCCAACGGTCAGATTGTTGAACCCAAGCCGGTCGTGGATGAACAGCGGGATCACCGGCAGCGGCAGGCCGACGCAGAGATAGCCGCAGAACAGCGCCGCGATGACGCCCGGCGCCGGGCGGGAAAGATGGATCGGTACGGCCTCCGGCGGCCTGACCTCAGTTGCTGCGAATGTCGTCATGACTATCTCCATGGATCGAATGGAACAAGTTACGAGGATGGAGCGGCACGTGGCTTGCCGCTCCTTGACTCCATTTTGATCAAACTACCTTTCGGAGCGGCTCGGGCCCGGCAGCGGACCCACCGAAGAGGGCCGGCCGATAGCCGCTCGTCTCGAGCAGATAATCGCGCGAGGCATTCACGTCGGCCTTCAGCTTCGCCAAGTCGACACCGATGAGCTTGCCCGCGCGTTTGCGAAACTCGCCGGCGACCATGACTGCGGGAATTCTTCTGCGTGTTCATGGTTGATCCTTCGAGGTACGTGAGCGGGCTGTGTGTGGCCTTTATCGCTCAAAATAACCCTTGAATAAAGTGGGCCTATGTCAGATGCTTCCTGACTTAATATCAGGAATAGACCATGTCGTTCGATGGAAGGATCGTGTCCGGCGTGAGCGTGCTCGCCGCGGTCGTGGACGGCGGCAGCTTCGTGAAGGCAGCAGAACTGATCGGTCTCACCGATTCCGGCGTGAGCCGTGCGATCAGCCGGCTGGAAACCCGGCTGGGTGTGCGGTTGCTCGATCGCACCACGCGATCGGTCACCCTGACCGACGAGGGACGGCGCTTCTATGAGGAGGTGAAACCCCACCTCAACGCCATCGAGGACGCGGCAATTGTCGCTGCCGGCGCGACCTCGGCGGTGCGCGGCCGCCTCAAGATCGACATCGATCCCTTCTTTCTGTCGCTGATCCTGGCCGGCCGGCTCGGCGTCCTTTGCGAACGCCATCCCGAACTCAAGATCGAGTTCGTGACGAGCGAACATGTCGGCAATCTGGTGTCGGAAGGCATCGACCTCGCCATCCGCTTTGGACAACCACGTCTCTCGACGCTCGTCTCGCGCAAGCTGATCGAGGCTCCGATCCTCACCGTAGCTTCGCCGCGCTATATCAAACGATACGGCAAACCGAAGCGTCCCTCGGATCTCGCCCGCCATCGATGCCTGCAGTTTCTCGATCCGTATACAGGTCGGCCGTTCGACTGGGAATTCGTCCGTGAAGAGGAGACGATCGAGGTTCCGACCGGCGGCCCACTGGCTTTCACCGATCCCAAGTCGATGCTGGAAGAATGCATCGCCGGCACCGGCGTCGCCCAGGTCATCGGTTGGGGTCTCAAAGAATTGCTGGCGAGCGGAGTGCTGATCGATCTGTTTCCGGATTGGCATGGCGAGCGCTTCCCGTTGTTCGCCTTCCATCCATCGCGCAAGCATCCACCGGCCAAGGTTCGGGCTTTCGTCGATTTCTGTGTCGAGATTATCCAACGGCTGTAGCGCGTCGCCCACACCCGCCGTCTCGGCACGGAGCTATTGCAGCGCTCCTCTGCAGATATATTACAGTCAGGTTGCAGCCGCGCGTACACCCGGCCAGACTTGTAGGGCGAAACGTGCAGGGCATTGTGAGGGGAACCCGCCACAGGCTGGATCAAGCAGCCATTTCGCGACAACGCATTCGTCCGGGCAACGCATCATCCGGGACCACGAAAATGAAAAATAAAAGCGCTTGGCCTCAGCAAAATATTTTCATGCGAGATAGGTCCTCGCCCAATAGGCGAATCAAACGTATCAAAGCAGGCCTCGCCCTTGATTCCGCCGCCTTCGACCGTTATATGCGGCACGGATGGGTCGCCGTGCGCGGTTTTTTCTCGGCCGCACAGATTGCCGACATTCAGCGCTTCACGGAGGAGACACTGGCACTGCCTGAGATCTTCGGCGCGCAGATGGTCTATCGCGAGACGAGTCTTCTCGATCCGAACGCCCGCGTCATCCAGCGCATCGAGGATTTGTGCCCGAACCACAAAGGCTTCGACAGGCTGATCCGCGGCGGCCGATTGCAGCGATGCGTCGAACAGTTATTGGGCGAGCCTGCGGTGCTCTTCAAGGAGAAGATCAATTTCAAGATGCCGGGCGGCGCTGGATTCGAAGCGCATCAGGATCAGCAGGCTGGATGGTCTGCCTATGCACCCCTGTTCGTCACGGCGATGGTCTCCATCGATCGAACGACGATCGAAAATGGCTGCCTGGAAATGGCAACCAGCCCGCGCCAGACCGGGCTGATCGGGCGCGAATGGACCCCACTGGCCCCCGAGGAAATAGGGCACTTCGATTTCGAGCCGGTACCGACACAACCCGGCGACGTGCTGTTTTTCGACAGCTACGTACCCCATGCCTCGAAGCCGAACCTCAGCGGGGAACGGCGGCGTATTCTCTATCTGACCTATAACCGGTCATCGGACGGTGATCATAGATCCCGGTACTATGCGGACAAGCGTGCCAGCTTTCCGCCCGACATAGATCGTCAGCCGGGCGTTGAGTACCGCTTCCGGGTTTGAGGAGAAGCCGTGGACGCCTCAAACACGGATGATGTCGCGCTCAACCAGACCTATGCGCATGGCTTCGCACGGATTCTCGTGCGACCGCTGCTTCATACGTGGGTGCGGCCGAACCACCTGACAGTGCTGCGATTGGTGGTGGGCCTCGCGGCATGCGTGCTGCTGTCGGTAGGGACCAAGCGCGCAGCGGGCTGGAGCGGAGCCCTTTGGATGGTGACCTGCGTGCTTGACCGGGCCGATGGCGAACTTGCAAGGTTGGGTGACATGCGCAGCGCGAGCGGCAAGGTACTCGACTACTATTCCGACATGGTCCTCGACAGCTTGTGGTTTCTCGGCGCCGGGATCGGGCTGCGCCACGGCTGGCTCGGCTACACGGCCGTGACTCTCGGGTTGCTCAGCTGCGGTTCGATGTTGCTTTGCATCTGGTATTCGGAAATGTTCGAAAGGCTCAGCGCCTCCGGGGTCAAGGCATGGCACGGGGTGAAGCGCTTCCATCCCGACGACGCGCTGTTCCTGCTGGCGCCCCTCACGTGGCTTGGCCTGTTGGGCCCCCTGCTCATCGCATCGAGCGTCTCTACGCCCGTGATCGCGATTATCATCATCGCACGCTACGTCGCGCTCAAGCGGCGCACGGCCGAAGCGTAGCTGCGTGAAAATCAGCGTTCGGATTGCGTTGGCCCTCGGTTTGGGCGTGGTGATCGCGCTCATCGCAATCGAGGGAGCCGGAACGATCGCAACCCTGCTTTCTCGTGCCGGCTGGATTCTGCTCTTGCTCATTCCCCTGCAAATATGGCCACTCTTCCTCGATGTCCTGGGTTGGCGCATGCTCATTTTGGCGCGCGTTCGCCTTCCCGTGCTCTTCTTGATCGCCACCATCCGCCAGGCCGTCAATCGGCTGCTGCCAGTCGCCAATATCGGGGGCGAAATCGTCGGTATCCGCCTTCTCACGCAACAGGGAGTGGACGGCACTGCAGCCACCGCCAGTGTATTCGTCGAACTCGTGCTTGCGCTCGTCGCACAATATTTATTTGTTGCCCTCGGTGTCGTGTGTCTGATCGAGCGCACGGATGATGCACGCGTGACGCATGCGCTGGTATTTGGCCTGGCCGCGTGTCTGCCGCCATTGGCCCTGATGATCATGATCTTGCGCCGCGGTCAGGTTTTCCACCGCATCGAGCATATGGCGGAGCGCCTCTTCGGTCGCTGGCTGGACAGCCAGCGCGGCCTCGATCATGGCGCCCGATTGGATGCCAAGATCCGGGAAACGTTCGCCTCACGAACGCGCATCTTCGGGGCGCTCGGCTGGCAATTTGCCGGATTCGTCGTGGGGTGCTCCGAAACATGGTTCGCGTTGCGCTGGCTCGGCCATCCCGTCAGCGTCGCTGACGCGCTCGTGCTCGAGAGCTTGACGCAGGCGGCAAAGAGTCTGCTCTTCATGGTCCCGGCTGCACTCGGCGTGCAAGAAGCCGGGTTGATCGGCGCCGGCTTGCTATTGGGATTGGGTAGCGACGTTGCCCTGGCTCTTTCGCTCGCCAAGCGCATGCGCGAAGTATTATTCGGCTTGCCCGCGCTCGCGGCCTGGCAATGGATGGAGGGGCGAACGGCATTGCTCCATATTCGCGGCCGCGGCGAACGATAGGAATCCCTGTTTCAAGGAGCCCTTCATGGGACGACTATGGCGCAATAGTCGTCGCCGTGCGCAGGCACCTCATTTCCCGGCGATGCGCCGCCTCGCCTTGATCAGCACGTCCACCGCCTCCGGCCGATCATCCCAGTAATCCAGCCGCACCCGTCCATCCGGCAGTTGACTCAACGTCGCGGGCTCCGCGCTGAACGTGCAGTACCAGCCCGACGGCAAGACCACCGCATTTCGCGGTCTTCCCAGGCTGCGATCGAACACGAGTTCCTCATCATCCAGTTTGTAGCTCACCGGCGCCGTGTACGTTTCCGCAATCCGCAGCCGCAAGGTCTGGCCCGCCTGCACCGTGGCGAACGGAATCACGACCACGCGGGCCGTCGGTGCCACCGTTTCGCCCGCATTGATCTTCGACGCCGTCATTTCCGCGCCGCTCATTTCCGACGCCTTCAGTTGTTCCCCGGTATCCAGAATACTCGCGGAAGGATGACTCGCGACGCTGCCTTGGCGAACCACATTCGCATAGCCGTTTACACCCGCTCGCGATTCGGTGTAGTCGTGATACAGGCTGAACGCGTGCGTCTCGGGTTGCTGCAGGAAGTACACGATGTCCCGGTCCTGATGGGCGCGCTCCGACAGCCGGTCCTGCTCGGTCTCGCCCACGAACGGCGACTCCCAGCTCCGTTGCGTCGTCAAGACTTTGGGCAGTGCTGCCGCTCCCACCTGTGCATCCTTGATGGCCCGGAGCACCAGCGGAGCTTCGCCCTCCCCCGGATGTAGAAAGCTGATCGCAATCCGCCCATCTTTCTCCGTCAGAATCTGCGAAGGCACCGTTAATCCCACGACCTCATACCCGGGGGGCAGCACTACTTTGTTGCGCTTGATGCCCAGAGGCCTATTGAACACGAGCGTCTTTCCGTCAAGGTGGTAGCTCTTCGCATCCTGATAGGTCTTTACTATCAGCACGCGACCCAGACCGTGTTCCGGAACGGGGCGCGCCAGCGTGACCTTGATGTAGTTCGTTGCCAAATCCGCATCCGACATCAATGGGTCTTTGCGCGCTTCCGCGCCGCTCACCACCTCAAAGTGCAGCGGCGTCCCGAGCATCGCGTCGAAGACGCTCTCATCGCTTGCGGAACTGCCCTTGCGGATGGGGTTGTAAAAGAACTTCCCTCCCGCGGTCGTCGCGGCCACTTCATAGGAAATCTTGAAGCTGGCTGTCTCGGGCGCCAATAATTCATAGCGCGTGTATTCGTCGGTTTCCGTCTGGCCGACCGCCGCCGGAAAGTAGAACCCATCCTTCGAATCGTGAGGCGCATCCGCATTGGCCTCGCCATGAATCGAGAGCACCATGGAAAACGCGAGTCCCGAAATAATCAGCTTTTTCACGTATCGCCCTCGCTAGCCTTTCCCGCACCCCGCCGGCCGGCCATCATTTTCCCGGCAGCACTGGCACCCACGTGTCGTTCTGCGCTTGGAGAGTCGCGGTCATCAACATGTTGCCCGCGCCGCGGATGATCCGGTCCACGACAGGGAAAACCTTCCGCGCTTCCGGATCGGCCATCCAGTCCGCGGATTTGACTTGGTAGGTGTAATGCACCACGGTCTCGCGATGGCCACGCACCTGCTCGGGGGGTGACCACTTCACCACCTTATCCAGCTTCAGATGGGCCACGCACAGATCTCGGTCATGCTCAACCGCCTGGTCGTGCACACCCAGGGTGGTGCGCTTCTTCTGCAGATAGAAGCGCCGGCCCTTGGCGGTCAGCGAATAGCTTCTGACCTTCTCGGGGGTGGCTGAAGGTGGTCCGGACTGCGAGCCGTCCAGCGAGGAATCGGGGCTGGCATCTTCCGGCACCGGTGTCAAAGACGCCGGCGGCGCGGGCGGTGCCGGGATCTCGGTCGATTCCACGAGACCTAGGCGCTCGAGCACCGGCAGTTGCACGGCGTCATTGGTGTGGGCCAGTTGATCCTGGTGGGTCACGACCCGCGGCCAGGTGAACTTGCCCACGCACAGGTCCCCGTGGTCCGACAGGTAGTCCGTCACCCCGCGGGTCAGCTCACGCTCGCTGGGCTGGGCCATGTCGGCCAACGCGCCCGACGTCCACATCAACGCGCCCGCAACGCCGGCCGCGATCATCAAGGTATTCGATGTCATTGTTCGCTCGTCACTCCAAGTCCCAAGGTTAACTCAATTGATACACTTCGGATCTTGCGGGGTCACTCCCTGCACGTAGCCGTCGGTCAGAGTCTCCAAAAAGCATAACAAGTCCGCCTCGTTCTGAGCAGTCATGTGCGGCGTCTCGCCTGCTGACTGGCCAAAGGGACCGTCCTTAGTGTCGGCATAGACCTTGAGGTCGGGCGGAAGATCGTTGAACTTCTGCACCACCCCCTTGACCGTGGGATACCACTTCGCGGGGTCGGTATCGCGAGTGTTGTAAAAGTCGATGACCTGAGCCAGGGAGGTGAATACCCCATTATGGAAAAATACATTCCGCGTGACGGTGTTGCGTAGCGTGGGCGTTTTGAACGAGCCGCACAGCGAAGCGCCGGCGGGCATCACGTGCGGGGTCACGTAGGCGTTCACCGGGTTCGGATTCGCAGCCGTGCAGAGTCCCAGGTCGAAGTATGTCGGGCGGCCGAGCTTCTTGGCATTGGCCGGGATGTTGGGGTTGCGGGGCGCGCCCGTGTTCTCGTAGGTAAAGTCGGTGAACAGGGCTCCGCCGCCGCCGCTAATCGGGCCGTTGTAGTGGCAGGCGAAACAGTTGCCGGAGTCCGCGCGGAAAAAAACCAGGTAGCCGCGGAGTTCGGCGGCCGTCAAGGTAACGGGTTTCCCATTGCTGAGCTGGACCGCGGCGGCGTAGTCGTACTTGCTGGTGAAGGAGTTGAAGCTGGGATCCTCCTGCTGGTACGCCTGCAGCGCCAACCCGATATCGGTGAACGCCGTCTGCGAGTTGCTGAAGACATTCGCGCCATAGGCCTGCTGAAACAGTGCCGCGTAGCTGGCATTCTGAACCACCGCAACCACCGCGGCCTGGCTGGTGTTGGCCATCTCGAAGGGGGACAGCAGCGGTATGGCGGCCTGCTGTGCCTGCGTGTCCGCCCGGCCGTCCCAGGTGAAACCGCCGCCGGGTGAGTTCTTGCTCTCCCCGTCCGGATTGGGGGCATTGTCGTTGTACGGCGGAGTGTATTCGTTATACGTCAGCGTCGGTACAGCCCTGAAGCCCGGCGTGGTCAGCTTCGGACCACCGAGCTGCACGGCTCGGGTGTTGGTGGTGGGCTGTGCGTAGTGATTGTTGGGATCGTGGCAGGTGGCGCAGGACATCCGCTTGGAGCCCGATAGGTTGGTGTCGAAGAACAGTTTTTGCCCCACCTGGGCCTGCGGGCTCAGGGACGTGGTCTGGTGTATGTTCTGGGCATGGGCCGGAGCGACCACGCCCGCGAGGATATAGATCCCTGCGGCAAGCAACCCGTGTCTTACACCGGCCGCACCACCCAACGCCCGCAAATTTCCGCCCATGCCGTCCTCGTGAACCAGCGTTCGAGTATCTTAAAAAAACGGGCCGGCACTTTCGTACCGGCCCTTTCAGGTCAAATCCGAACTGCGAAGGTTATGGGGCCGAGGGGGCACCCCACAGGTTCGACTGCGTCGGATCCGGTCCGACCGTGACGGGCGCCGTCACGGTGCCGACGGTGGTGACATGCGTCACGCCGGCCGGGAACTGGTACACGTGGTTCATCGCTCGCACCGCATCGAAGTGCGGATTCGCGCTGCCCGCAAACTCCGGCAGCACCGTGGCGTTCTCGTTGATGAAGGTCTCCGTGTACTTGGAACGGTTCATGTAGGTGCCGGGCAGGCCCGGATCGGCCAGCCCGAAGATGTCCTGCAGTGTCCGCACGAACGAGAAATGGCTGTAGTAGTCCGTGTCGAAGATGCCCGCGGGCGCCCCGTTCAGTGCCATCTGATTGGTCTGCAGGCCGAGCACTTCCACGCCATGGCCATGGTTGTCGGTGCTGTACGCCGGGGGATTGAAGACAGTAGGCGTGGTACCCGTCTTACCCATGTACGCCTCGGTGAACGAGGGCAATGAGTTGGCACTCGAGACTACCGTGCCGTTGGCGGTGAACGTGACCAGCTGTGACTTGCCATCACCGCTGCGCTCGGGATTCCAGCCGCAGCAGGAGGTCGAAATCGATTCGCCTTCGTCCCAGGTGATGACGATGGCGACGCGCTTGGTCGGATCGTTCCACAGTGCCGAGGATTTGATCTTCGTGACGACATTCTGGAACCAGTAATCGGAACGCGGGCTCAGACCGTCGTTGTGCATGTCATCGTCCTGGTCGGGTACGATGAAGTTGTAGTTGGCTACGTTTCCGGTCGCAAGATCCTGCTTGAGCTGATCCACCACCCAGGGTTGGGTGTTGCCGGTCCACCAGGAGGTGACGTTGTTGCTGGTGGCAAAGGCCTGAAGCGCGGCATCCCAGTCACCCGCGTTGGTGTAATTTGCGGTGGCCGCAAACGGCGGGCTGGTAAAACCCTCCGCAAGGGCCACATTGTTCAAATTCGTAACGGTATTATTGGGAAAGGCATACTGGATCACATTGCCTTTGAGGTCGGTGCTGCCGAACGCGCCCGAAACGGTACGGTGGTTGATCGCAAAGTCCGGCTGCGCCGCCGCATCCGCGTACCACACGGCCGGGTTGTGCTTCACGGCGCGCAGCGAGCTGCCGTAGGTGGCACCGTCAACTCCAACGATGGAGCTTTCGGCAGGATTGTCGAACCACAGGCCGCCGGTCGCGGCGAGAGCCGAGGAGGCCCCCACGTTGGCCGTGGTGCCTGCCGGTGACGGGAACACCGATCCCTCGTACACGTGCCAGCTCAGGCCCGCGGCGTCGATGGAATTCCACAGGTTGGCCTGCACGCCGGTCACTGCGGGATACGGAATCGATTCGTCGTTGTTCTGGCCCCAATCGTCGGCACCACCCAGCGCCAGATAGTTGGGTTCGCTCGGATTGCCGGTGGCGAAATAGTTGTACAACAGGTTGCCTTGCTTCAAGAACTGATTCATGAACGGCAAGGTTGTCGAATCCAGGACGCTGGACTGCGACTCGTTCTCTTCGATGATGACGAAGACATAATCGTACTGCGGCATGCCCTCCAGGTTGTAGGCAGCCTCCTGGGCGGCCGGGATGGCGAGGGTGTTCAGATCCGTCCCCGAGCAGCCGTTGGCATTGGTCGGATCGAAGCTCGCGACGTTCGGGCAATCGAAGTTGCCGCGCAGCTCACCCACGGTGTCGCCGCGGTCGACAAACTTCGCCGCCAGCGTGAGGCGGCCCTGGGCGATCGCCGACTCCTTGAGGACGACCGCCTGGTCTGCGGCATTCGTCACCTGCGTGGGAGGCAGCAGTGTGTTTGCGGAGTTGGAGACACCAATGCGCTGGGTCAGGTTGGCGACGGCCTGGGCATAGCTCAGACCCTGGTTCTCGATGGCCAGAGCCACCTCGGTGGACAGCGGGGTGATGTTGACGGTCGCGGCCAGCAGGGGATTCTTGGTCGCGGCCTGGATCTGCTGCGCGTGCACGCGGAACACGTCGCGGCTGCTGATCGCATTGCCGTTGTTCGTCGCGCCGGTGCTGATCTCGGCAACCAGCGGCGCCAGCGTCGGGCTGGACAACTTGAAGCTGCCCGTGGCTGAGGTCAGCGTGAAAGGCTCACCCGGGTCGCAGGCACCGTTGCCGTTCAGGTCGAAGCACACCTTGGCACCGGCATAGACCGAAGGCACGGTGCTGGAGGGTGAGGAAGCCGCCGCCGTATCGGCGAAGACCGGCGGAGTGAAGAGGGCACCGCCGACGACGCCCGTGACCATCGATCCTGCGTAGGCGGAAGCGGAGCAGACGGCCAGCGCACTGGCGACCGCGACGGCGACCAGCGTGGGACGCGGCATGTTGATCTGAGATTTCATGTAATTAAATTCTCCGTAGCTTGAGTCGATTAGCGAGCGATGCGGCGACGGCCGATGCCGAACAGGCCCAGGCCGCCCAAGGCCGAAGCGAGCAGCGGCAGCGTCGCGGGCAGCGGAACCGGGGTCGCCTGGGTCAGCGTCCAATTACCGGCGATGGGGGGTATGTCGGAGTCCGTCTGGAACGCACCGCCGCTGCTCTGCTGGAAGTTATTCGCTACCACCTGACTGCCGATACCCGCCGGATCGTTGATGTACGCGAACTCATATTTGGGCGAGTTCGAGCTGATCGCGGCATCGACGTCGGAGATGATGAAGTTGTTCAGAGCGCCGTTGGCCGAGATCGTCGCCGGGGTCGTGTCGGTGAAACTTTCAGTGGCCGTATTCCAGGTGTCGATCTGCAGCGGGCCCTGGCCGCCGAGGAAGGCGACGCCATCGAAGGAGACCTGAAGATCGGAGATGTTGGTCACCGTCTGGCCGCCGTCGGTGGAGGTACCCATCAATGAGCCGGTGATCTCCTGACCGTCGGCGAAGCTGTAGGAGAAATCGAAGGTGGATGCGTGCGCAGCGCCGCCGGTCAGAGCGGCACACACCGCCGCTGCCGTCAAGAGTTTCTTGATCATGGAATCCTCATGCGTAGTCATAGTTAGTGTTCAAACACGAGTACAAGGCCACTTCACGCCGGGAACCTCCCGGAAATTTGTAAACCTTGCAACACGTCGCGCGGCACTATCGTGCAGTCGGGACCGGTTCATATGACGCATATGTGAATTTTGTGTAACACCGGAACTCCCCTGCGATTGCTGCCCCGAGCGGCACTCCATTCGCTGAAATCACATATCTAAAAAAAGAAACGGGCCGGCACTTTCGTACCGGCCCTTTCAGGTCAAATCCGAACTGCGAAGGTTATGGGGCCGAGGGGGCACCCCACAGGTTCGACTGCGTCGGATCCGGTCCGACCGTGACGGGCGCCGTCAC
>Ga0208193_1000782_pt1 | contig 15188 bp, 14 predicted proteins | sample June2015DPH_17_2_FD_184716 | JGI IMG/M metagenome (GOLD analysis project Ga0208193, IMG submission 184716) | Peatland microbial communities from SPRUCE experiment site at the Marcell Experimental Forest, Minnesota, USA - June2015DPH_17_10... | ecosystem: Environmental > Terrestrial > Soil >... | reverse complement strand
GGTGGGGGCGGTGGTGGTCGAGGCGGCCGTGGTGGTGCGGAACCGGCTGCGGCGGCGAACCTTTCCACGATCGGTGCTCAATTGGTCGCGGCGGCGGAAGGGATGCAGGCGGCAGAGATGGCTCCGACGGCGATCCAACTACAAGCCTTAAGTAAGGCAGAGGCGTCCTACACTTCGCTGATGGCGAAGTGGTCCGCGATTAAAGCGGGCTCGAAGTAAAGAACGGGCTATTCGTAACGAAGAGCCAGAATCGGGTCAATACGGCTGGCTCTAATGGCTGGGATGTAGCCGGCGGCGCAGGCGACCACGGCTAGTCCCACGGCGGCAATGGTCAGGGTCCAGGGATCGTTTGGTGCGATGCCGAAAAGCTGGCTGCGCACCAGACCGGTGAGAGCAAGCGCGGCAGGGACGCCAATGCCGACGCCGAGACCGACTAACAGCAGCACTTCTTTCATGACCATCCAGACTACGTTACTTTGCGCCGCGCCGAGCGCCATGCGGATGCCGATTTCGCGGGTGCGGCGTGCGACTGCATACGCCATCACTCCGTAGAGACCAATAGTGGCCAGCAAGGTCGCGAGAAAACCGAAGACGGCGGAGAGGCTGGCGATCAGGCGCTCGCTCGAAAGCGAATTGCTGATCTGCTCCTCGGTTGTTCGCATGGCGTAGATCGGAAGACCGGGATCCACGTCGCGCACTTTGGCGCGAATGGCGGAGAATACCTGATTAGGATCGAGAGTCGTGCGGAGATAGATCGTCATGCCGCCGACGCGATCTTCGGCAAGATAAGGCTCGAACGCCTGCTCCGGAATTTCGTCGCGGAGGCTAGTGTACTTGATGTCCTTCACGACGCCGATGATCTCCATGTCGACTTTCGTTCCGGGATCGATGCCGAATCCGACATGATGGCCGAGAGGACTGCGGCCCGCGAAAAACTTCTTGGCGAACGTCTCGTTGACGATAATGGTGGAGGGCGTGTAAAAGTCCAGGTTGCGCGGCGGGCGGGCGGGAGCGTGGAGGATTCGCTGCGTATCTTTCTCCGTGAAATCCCGGCCGGCGACGATGGGAATGCCCATGGTGGCGAAATAATTCGGGCTGACTTCGTTCATGTACGGCTCAGGATGGTCTCCCGGGCGCGGAGGGGTGTAGCCTTCCACCGTCATGCTGCTATCCCATTCGTCCCCTTCCAGAATTCGCAAGGAAGCGAGGCCGACGGACTGCACTCCGGGAATGGTCGCGAGCGATTCGGTCAGGCCGCGATAGAAAAGCTTGGTGCGCTCCGCGGTATAGCCGTTCAAGGCGGGATCCACTTCAAAACCGATCAAACGTTCGGCGGGAAATCCGGGGCCGAGCGTGCGCAGATTGTTCAGGCTCTTCACAAAGAGTCCTGCGCCTATCAGGAGCAGCAGGGAAAGAGTCACCTGCGCGGCGACGAGAGCCTTTCTGAGCGCGGAGTTTCCTCCGCCGACAACCGCGCCGGCTTGATCTTTCAGCGTCGGAGCGACATCCGGCTTGGTCGCCTGCAAAGCCGGTGCGAGTCCGAAGAGCAGTCCGGTGAACAGTGTCACGGCGATGGTGAATAGCAGGATGCGCAGATCCGGGGTGGTGGTGATTTTGAGAGATTGCGAATCGGAATGCAGGTACGCCGCCATCAGGAGCTGGTCGGCCCAAAAGGCGAAGATGAGACCGGCGACTCCTCCGAGAAATGCCAGCAGCAGGCTTTCGGTCAGGAGTTGAGAAATGATGCGGCCGCGGCCGGCGCCCATCGCCAAGCGGATCGCCATTTCCTTGTATCGGCCGGTGGCGCGGGCGAGCAGAAGATTCGCGAGATTGGCGCAGGCGATCAGCAAAACGGTGCCGGTGATGGCCATCAGCACCCAAAGCGGCGCGGTGAGCTGTTCGCGGACGTTCGACGGCCCTTGGGAGCCTGGGAGCACGTCGATGATGTTCTTGAGAAACTCCTGGCGCGTGAACTCGGACGCACGGCTGAAGGCGGGTTCCTGAACTTCCTGTTCCAGCATCGCGTGCATGATGGGCTGCAATCCCGCTTTCGCTTGAGCCTGGGTTACGCCGGGCTTCAATCGTCCGAAGGCATTTACCCAGCGGGTGCGCCGATCTTTCAGGAATTCCTTGTTATCCGGCATCAGATCCGGCTGCATCATGATGGGGATAAAAACTCTCGCCGCGTTGCCGAGGATAACATCGTCAAAACCCGGCTGCGCCACTCCGACCACGGTCAGGTTATGGCTGTTGACGATTATGTTTTTGCCCACCACTTGCGGATCTGCCGCGAAGCGCGTCTTCCAATAGTCGTAGCTCAGCACAGCCACTGGATGTCCGCTGGGAATGCGATCGTCATTCTCATTGAGCACGCGTCCCAGCGCCGCGCCGACGCCCAGGCCGGGGAAATAGGTGCCCGAAACCAGCGCCGCGTGAGCCAATTCAGTGTGGCCATCGAAATTGAGGCTGATTTCCCGGCTGAAGCGGCAGAACATGACGGAAAAGACTTGATTGCGATCCTGAAAATCGCGATACATCGGGTAGGAGATCGAGTTGCCGCCCCAGTTGCTGCCGTAATGGCGCCCGCGCATGGTGAGCAGCGTGAGTTCTTTGGGATTTTTGACCGGAAGCAGCCGCAACAGGATCTGGTCGAGCAGCGTGAAAATCGCCGTGTTTGCCCCGATGCCGAGGGCTAGTGAGAGGACCGCAACCGCTGTAAATACAGGAGCCTTGCGCAGGGAACGGAAGGCGTAACGGAGATCGCCCCAGAGGTTGCTCATGCGGAATGTACCGGACCTTTCAGGAATGGTTACGCGGTTCGAACAACAAAAGGTCCAGGCTAAATGTCACCCGCGTAGCCTCCGGCGGCTTCGATTGCATGGGGCGGTAGATCGAATGCAGGACGTCGCGAACGGCGTCCGCATCAAGATCGGCGACGTTTGTGACGCGGCTCTGGCGGATCAGCTTGAAATGGGGCCCGAATGTCTCGACGGTGCGGCCGATACGATCGCGGCCGGCGCCGCGGAGTTCAAGGAGATCCTCCGGCGCGGGAATCGCGACAAGAAGGCGCCCGTTGTCGCGCAATACGCAGCGAAATTCGGCGGCGTTCATGCGCGCCGTGATCGATAAAACCAGGGAAAATGAGTGATCGGCGAATGGTAACAGGAGATCGGCATTGGCCACGATCCATTCGCAGGCGGGATAGCGGCGCGCCGCGGCATCAATCGCGGCGGTCGAGATATCGACGCCATGGGCATCGAAACCAATTTCCCTGGCCAGCGTGCCGAGATAGAAACCGTCGCCGCAGCCGGCATCGAGAACAATGTCTTGAGGCGTGACTGCCGCGAGGCTGGCGATGCCGCGCAGCAGAGGCTCGGTTACGCCGAGGTCGTGCAAACGCCGGCGCCCGGCTACAGCCTCCGCCGTATCGCCCGGCTGGTCCGATCGCCGGTCCTGCGGCTGAAGCAGATTGACGTATCCGCTACGGGCGATGTCAAAAGAGTGGCCGCGCGCGCAGGCCAAGCGCCTCGCATCCCGAATAAGCGGCAGCCGGCAATTGCGGACCGGACAGAGCAGCATTCGTCAGGTCTTCTTCGCGCCGAAGCGGCGGCCAATGATCATCTTCACGAGCAGATGGTCCGACGCGCCTGTCAGGCCGATGCCTACGCCGAAGTTAAATTCCCAATCCTTGCTGAAATTGAGGTCGGTCACGGCGAAAATCTGCTGCATCTGCTCTCGTAGAGGATCGAAGCTGGTCACTGGACCGACCGATCCGTAATATTCGAATCCGGCGTTGACCACTTTGGTTATGTCGTAGCCTACTTTCACGTTCGGCGAAAAGACCAGGCCCTCCGGCACCGAAGGACCGTGAAAGGAGCGGTCCAGCGACGGATTAAAGGCCATATACAGCTTGCCCACCGTTTTGTCGACAATCGGCCGGATCTCAAGCGTCCAGGTATCGGGTGAATAGACCGCCCGCTGGTAGCCGAACTCCAGCGACAGGCTGACGCCCACCGGCCATTTCCAATCCTCCGGAACGCGCACGCGCGGACGGATATGATCGCCCACGTACTGCCACCCGACGCGCGAATCGGCGCTCGAGAAAACGTAATATCCCAACTCAAACCACTCATTGAAGCCGTGCGTGATCTCGACGGTTTCGTGCAGTTGATGTTCGGTGGGGTACATGCCGTCGACCACCGCTTTCACGCCGATGAAGGTGAAGTTGCTGTGCAGCTCCACCATGGTATTTCCGGGCTCCACGAGATCGGAGCCGTAAACCTGAATTTCATAACTGCCCTGGGCATGTGCGATTCCAGCGCACAAAGCGAGCGCGGCGAGAAGACCCTTCATTGAGCCTAGTCTACGACGTGCAGGGTCTTCTTCAGCCACACGATCATTTCCGGTTGCCAGTGCTGCTTTTCGGGCGCCTTCCAGTTCGACATGCCGTGGCCGCCGCCCTCGATGGTGATCAGTTCGCAGGACACGCCCGCTTTATGCATTGCGTCGCACATCGCGGGCGATTGATCGTACGGCACCTGATCGTCCTTGGTGCCGTGAATGCAAAGAAACGGAGGCATTCCTTTGTGAACCGCGGCGATCGGCGCGAGCGACCACAGCTTGGCGAGACCGGCGTCATCCAGAGCATCGACGCCGAAAAAATGGATGCCGCCGCCGTTGGCCGCGTGGCGATTAATGCTGGTCATATTGAAACGCTCCGGATGATCGCGCCGCGCCAGGGCGAGCTTTCCGTAATCGACGGGGCCGTAAAAGTCCACCACTGCGGCGACCTTGGTATCCGGCGTCTCATGCGTTCCGGCGTAGTTAACCAGAAGGCCCCCGGCCGATTCGCCGATGATTGTGATTTTCGATACGTCCACGCGATACTTTTTGGCGTTGTCCTTCAGCCAGCGAATCGCGGTGCTGACGTCTTCCCGCGCATCGACGAATTTGAATTTGGGCGCCATGCGGTAGTCGATGCTGAACCAGGCGAATCCGGCATTGGCCAGCGGCTCAAACAGAGGGCGCGGGTTAGTGCTCTTGCTGCCTTCATCGAATCCTCCGCCGTGGATGAGAATTGCGGCGGGAAATGGCCCGGGCCCATCGGGCACATGCAGGTCGAGCAACAGTGGAGTCCCACCTGGGTGTCCATATCCAACGTCTTTTTGATCCATCTTCTGGTTCATTTTCTGATCAGCGCCCAGCGCCGTCAGGCCGGTGATCGCCAAAACGGCGATCGATTTTTGCAGCAGTGTCACAGGGATGCTCCTTTATATCCGATCAGCAGTCTATGGATATAGAATAGAACCCAACGGGGATTAATGGACGACATCGGGCGTTACCGGATCATCGGGGAACTGGGCAGCGGCGGCATGGGCATCGTCTACCGCGCCTACGATCCTGTTCTGGGCCGCGAGGTGGCCATCAAGACTCTCAAGCTGAGCGAGCTTTCCGATCCCGCCGAACGCGAAGCTCTCCGCGAACGGCTGGGACGCGAAGCGCGGGCCGCGGCGGCGCTTTCGCACCATGGGATCGTCACCATCCACGACGTGGTGCAGCAGGGCGACCTCATCTGCCTGGTCATGGAGCGGATTGAAGGGCAGACACTTGCCCACGTCCTGCTCACGCAGCCGCCGCTCGATGTCAATACGGTTTTCCGCATCATCCGCGAAGCCGCCTCTGCCCTCGATTACGCTCATCGAAAAGGCATCGTTCATCGCGATATTAAACCCGCCAACATCATGCTCGATGAGAGCGGCGCGGTAAAGATCGCCGATTTCGGCATCGCCAAGATCACCACGTCGAACACCCGGACCCAGTCGGCTAGCGGACTGATCGTCGGCACGGCCGGATATATGTCCCCGGAGCAGTTGCGCGGGGCCACGATCGAGGGCCACGCCGATCAGTTCTCGCTCGCGGTGGTCGCCTACGAGATGCTGGTGAACCGCCGTCCCTTCATGGCCGATTCGCTGATTGCTCTGACGCATCAGGTGGTTTTCGAGGAGCCGCCCACGCTATCGACATTGCGCCCAGGCCTCGGCGTATTGGCCGATGCGGTGTTTCACAAAGCGCTTGCGAAAAATCCGGCCGACCGTTTTCCCACCTGTTCCGCATTTGCGGCTGCATTGGAATCCCAGATCAACGCCGCGATCAGTGCGCCGACCCTGGCATTCCAGGCGGCGCCGCTTGCGCCGCAAAATCCAACACAAAATCCAACACAACAGCGGGCCCCTGCGCGTTCCGGATGGGTGACGGCCGTCATTGCAATCGTCGCGATTCTCGTGATTGCGGGAGTCGCGGCAGTCTACTTCTTTCGGCGAACGCCTGCCGTGCAGCAGGCTCCTGCCAGACAGCCCGATCCTCCGCCGATTGTCGCGGCGAAAACTGCGCCAGTGGTCGAACAGCCTGAACCGGTGAAGCCTTCGCCGGATCCGCCGGCTTCGAATCCCGCGAAGGCGAAAGCTCCCGTGGCAACCGCGGTGCTAAAAGCCGGGACCGTTCGCGTGAATAAAAAGGACGGACAGAAATATGTCTGGATCCCGCCCGGCAGCTTCGTGATGGGCTGTGTTCCCGCCGACCAGGAATGCGGCGCTGCCGCGAAGCCGGCCCATCACGTGACCATCACCACCGGATTCTGGATGGCGCAGACCTTGACGACCGTCGCTTCGTACAAAGCGTTCAGCGAAGCCACCCAGCGCGAAATGCCCAAGACTCCCAAGTTCAACCCGAAGTGGGCGCTCCCCGATCATCCGATGGTGGAGTTGAGCTGGGATGACGCGACCGCCTACTGCTCCCGCGCCGGAGGCCGTCTGCCGACCGAAGCGGAATGGGAATACGCCGCCCGAGGGGATTCGCCTGGAACCGTGTTTCCCTGGGGCAACGATCCTTCGCACGACCTCGCTAATTTCGGCGAAGGAACCAGTGGAAACGACGAACAGGGCGCGGTCGGAGGAAAGGACCAGTGGATCAACACGAGTCCGGTGGCGAGTTTCGCGCCCAATGGATTCAAGCTATATGACATGGTCGGCAATGCCAGCGAGTGGTGCTCGGACTGGTCTTCGCCGTCGTACTATCGCCAATCGCCGGAAAAAGATCCCAAAGGTCCGGAGACCGGCACCTTCCGGATCGTGCGCGGGGGATCGTGGAAAAGCCCCGCCAGATTCATGCACATCTCCTTTCGAGGGAACCGCCCGCCGCAGGAACGCGGATTGACCACTGGATGCCGGTGCGTGGTGAACACGCTGCCGTGACCACGGAGTTAAATTAGGATTATGTGCCGCAGTATAAAAGTTTTGAGGAGCGTCGAGCCGCCGGCCACGCACGATGATATTTCCGCCGCCGCGCTCCAGTTCGTGCGCAAAGTCAGCGGTTACCGCAAACCCTCCCGCGCCAATGAGCAGGTATTCAATCGGGCTCTGGTCGAAATCGCCGGCTCCGTCGAACGTCTGCTAACGGACCTAAGCTCGACGCCTGCCAAGCAAAGTAAAACTACCGGCCAGAGCCAGCACCGCGCCGCCGATCAGCCATAGCCAGTTATGGAAATCGGCAGGACCGTCAAAGCTCACCGCCGGCGAGAGCAGCACGCCCTTCACCTGCATTCCCAAAACATAAACGGACCACAGAGGCAGCAGGAAGCGAAGCGTGCCGGTGACCGCCAGAAGGACGCTTAACAGGCCCGCGATTCCCAATCCGGCCAGCCAATAGTTCAGCTCGGGGCCATGCCAGGGCAGCGTTTCAAGCTTCAAATGGTTTGCTCCGGAGAGAATCGCTACCGTTCCTAATGCCAGCAGCGCCAGGGAAAGAATGGTGTGAAACAGGTAACAAAAGGCGCGTAGCAACCAGGCGATCGCTTTCATGTGTTCGTCATTGTATCAGCCATATAGATTCTAAGGTGTGTCACAATTGAATCATGCGCTTTCTCGCCGTTTTATTCGCGCTCAGCTTGCGGGCGGAGATTCCGAAGCCGCAGGCTCTTGAAAATATCAAGCAATTCGCGTTGACTCATCTGGACAAGGAAGCCAACTTTTCCTGCACACAAGCAGCGTTTCCGGGCACTGCGAAAGCCATCACCGTGGAGTTTTCCGGGACGCATCGGGGCGCCGCGCCGGGCATCGACGCCGCCAGTCTGCTACAGGAAGTGTTCGCCGTTTCGAGTGGAACCCAGTTTGCGTTCGACCACTGGGGATTGATCGGCGGAAAGCGTGTGGCCGCCTACCGTTACAGCTATCTGATCAACGGGAAAACCCATGCCGGGTTGCTTTACGCCGACGCAAATACGGGCGCAATTTCGCGCGTGGTTTTCCGGGGAACCGCGCCGGCTCATCTTTTCTGTTCGGCTGAGGGACGATAGAATTGACAAAGGGGTTATTCTAGATCGATGACACCGCGCAGCAGGCAGCTCCTGCACGAGATCGTCGAGGCGTATATCCATAGCGGAGAGCCGGTCGCTTCGCGCGCGGTGGGCGGACATCAGCGCCTCAGCGGCGCGTCGATTCGCAACATCATGGCCGATCTGGATGAGGAGGGCTATCTGTCGCAGCCCCATACATCCGCCGGCCGCGTTCCCACTGAAAAAGCGTTCCGCAGTTACGTTGAATCGTTAAGTCTGCGCCGTCTGGCCGCTGTCGAGATCGAGCGGCTGCGCTCCGAATTCGGACGCCTTGGCACTGTTGAAGAGCGTATTGAGCGTACTTCGCGCATGTTGACGGAAATGACGCAGGGCGTCGGCCTGGCAGCCACCATTCCGCGGGCAAGGCCGGCGCTGGACCGGATCGAGTTGATTGCCCTTCCCGACCGCAGAGTGCTAATGGTCGTGGTCACTCAGGACCGGCAGGTGCGCAATCGCGTGGTTGGCCTGGAGGAGCCGGTATCGGCCGGCGAGCTCGAGTCGATCCGCAACTATATCAATCAGAATTTTTCCGGATGGTCCCTCGAAGACGTTCGCGCGGAACTGGCGCGCCGGTTGCGCCACGCGAGCGCGACTTATGACGCCATTTTGCGGAAATTAACGGTGTTATACGCCAAGGGACTACTCGACCTGCCGCCCGCGCCGGAGGTTCATATGGAGGGCGCTAGCAATCTGGTGGGCCTCGATCTACACCTGACCAAGGAAAAGATGCGCGAGCTGTTCCGCACGCTGGAAGAAAAGAAACGTGTGCTCGAACTGCTTGACCGTTTTCTCGAAAGCCCGGCCGGCGAAATTGGGGTCCACGTCGGCTTGAGCGAGATGCATCCCTCGATGGGCGAGTTGTCTATTATCGGCTTACCGGTCACGCTACCCAGCGGGATTTCCGCGGTGATCGCCGTTCTGGGTCCGATGCGGATGAACTATGTACGGGTGATGTCGGCCGTACAACACGTGGGCCAGGCGTTTCGCGACGCCTGAGTCGGCGTAGAAATGGCGCGAATCCGAGTCCGCGCCATCCTGATTTTAGACTTGTTCCATTTCCCGCTGCGGTGCGGATTCCAGCACCGCTCCCGAAACTTCCGTCAGCTTCGAATCGGCGGCCTTCTCTTCTTCAAGCGTCTGTTCCAGCAGATCCACGGCGTCCTGGTTGCCCAGTTTCTCAGCCCATGCCTTCGCCGTGCCGTAGGCTGAAATTTCATAGTGTTCGACTTTCTGGGCAGCCGCGATGATCGCCAGATCGCTGAGTGTTCCTTCGTCTTTCGCCGCCTCCCCGCCTTCTTCAATCAATCCGCGAATCGCCTTGCATGCCTTGGCACGCGGCTTTTCGTCGAATAGCGCGAAGACCTGCTCTAATCGCTCCACATGATGCTTGGTCTGTTCCAGGTGGCCGCGAATTGCTTCAGCCAACTCCTCCGAATCGGCTGCCTTCGCCATCTTCGGAAGGGCCTTGACTAGATGTTTCTCGGCATCATATAAATCCCGCAAATGATCGATAAGGACTTCTTCCAAGGTATTAAGTTTCATGGTGGACCTCTACTGCATGGATCGCGACCAGCAACAAATGTTACTCAAATCGGCTTAAGGTACAGGCTCCGCCGCCACCGCGTCCCGGACAGCGGATTTGACGGCGTGCTTCACCGCATCCTTCACACTGTCCTGGAGCTCTTCGGCGTCCAGCGCAAGTTCCAGGGAGTTCGCGCCCAGCTCCTGGATCGCCTGCTCGATCATCGGTGTTACTGGCGGCAGATCCTTCACAATAGCCTTGGCTACCTTCTTTGCCACTCTACTGGTCGGGGTCACTTCCTTGTCCAGCTTGGCTTCCTCAGCGCTTTTCCAATCGTCAAAAAATGTCTTTGCGATGCTCGCAACAATGGCCGCATCCTCAAATATGATTCCAACTTCCCGCCGCCGGTCCAGCTCCACTGTTCGCAGACTCTGACTGCCGAGGAAGGCGTGTGTATGGTCCCGGAGAATCACCCGCGTGTGAAGACGCATGTCGTGCAGCTTCGCCACCTCGATCACCGTGGAATGGCGGGTGCATCGGCCGAGGATCTTCACTTCAACACCGCTCTTTCTTCGTTCCTCCAAGGCGCGGATCATCGCCGGATCGCTGATGCACGGGTCGTAAATATGAAGCTCCTTCTTCGCATCCTTTAGAAACGCCAGCAGTTCGCGGCGGGCATTGGCGGGGCTGACCACCAACCAGTTCAGACCGGCGGTATATGGCTGGCGCTTCATATCCATTTCGAACAGCTTTGCCGCTTCCTCGACCGCGCTTTGATCGTCGGTGATGATGCCGAAACTGCGGCTCTGCTCGATATCAAGATAGGTAAAATTGAACGCCAGGAGAAACAGTTCGCGCCGGTCGATGATGATGTACTTGGCGTGATAGCGCACCAGGTCGTCCGCGGTGCGCGCCACGGTGACCCCCGCTTCCAGCAGACGGGCTTCGAGATCACGGAGCCGTTTTTCGCCTCCCCGATTGGTGCTGGCAATCAAGGCGCGCACCTGCACCCCGCGATTCACCGCGTTGATCATCGCGCGCTCCAACTCCTTGCGGTCGAAACGGAAGATCGCGACATCGACGGTTTCCGTAGCCGAATTGACGGCACTAATGATGGTATTCACACCATCGCCGGGCTGTGTCAGTAGTCTCACGCCGATTCTTCTAGCAATCGAATGACAATAATGGCACTGTCCTTGCTAGGAACTCTTTCGATGAAGGGGTTATGAGCAATATGCGCAAGCGCTTCAACAAGATGACCATTTCGCTGATTGTTCTCTTTGCGGGACTGACTGCACCGGGACAAAACAAATTTGCCGATGGGAGTGTTAAAAATGCGCAAGGAGCCGTCTGGACGGACCCCGGTGACATTGAGTCGCGCAACCTGTTTTATGGTCCGGGTGGTAAGGAGCATCAGCCGGCCGGAACGAATTTCACTTTTGTCGATGAGGATATGAACGGCACTAATCCGAAATACAACGTGAAAGATCAGGACGGCGTGAAGTGGAAAATCAAACTGGGCGCGGAGGCGCAACCGGAAACGGCGGCATCGCGACTCCTGTGGGCGGTCGGATATTTCGCCAATGAAGATTACTTTCTTCCCGATCTGCATGTCACAGATCTGCCGGCCAAGGTCCATCGCGGCGAGAACTTGATCGGAGCCGACGGCGAGATGCAAAACGTTCGGCTGAAGCGCCATATAAAAGGTGAAGAGAAAGTCGGCACTTGGTCCTGGAAGGACGCTCCTTTCGCCAAGACCCGTGAATGGAACGGGTTGCGGGTCATGATGGCGCTGATTAACAACTGGGATGTCAAGGACGAAAACAACTCCGTTTACCAGGAGGGACCGGACCGGATCTACATGGTCAGCGATCTGGGCGCGAGCTTTGGAACGACCGGTTACAATCCCCGTCAGGAAACCTCAAAAGGGAATCTGAACGGATACGACGACTCGCACTTCATTACCAAGAAAACTAAGGAATATGTCGACTTCGGCGTTCCCTCGCGGCCGGCGCTTTTTATTGTCTTCAACCCGGCTGAATTTATTCCTCGGATGAACCTGCGGTGGATCGGGAAGCAAATTCCCCGCGACGACGCCCGCTGGATGGGACAGTTGCTGGCGCGTCTGTCTCAGGAACAGATTCGCGATGCTTTCCGGGCCGCGGGCTATACGCCGGAACAGACGGAAGGTTTCCGCATCGTGGTGCAGCGGCGCATCGCGGAACTAGCGGCTCTCTGAGGCGACTTCAAACTGGATGCGATGCAATTCGGCATACAGACCGCCGCTTTTCAGCAGCTCCTCATGTTTGCCGCTTTCGACAATCGTTCCCTCTTTCACGACGTAGATCTTGTCGGCGCGCTGAATGGTGGAAAGGCGATGCGCAATGACGATCGACGTCTTTCCCATCATCAGCCGATCCAGCGCTTCAAATACCAGTTGCTCCGAAGCGGCGTCGAGCCCGGAGCTGGGCTCATCGAGAATCAAAATCGGAGTGTTTCGAATCACGGCTCGCGCGATGGCGATCCGTTGGCGCTGGCCGCCTGAAAGAGTGACGCCGCGTTCTCCGATCATCGTATCGTAACCCTGCGGCATCTTCTCAACGAACTCATGCGCATTGGCGAGCTGCGCCGCTTTGAGAATTTCTTCGCGGCTCGCATCCGGCTTTCCGTAGGCGATATTGCGCCAGATGGGTGCATGGAACAGAACCGTGTCCTGCAACACGAAGCTCACTTGGTCCCGAATGGACTTTTGCCGCAGCCGCCGCACATCCTCCCGATCAATCCTGACAATGCCAGAATCAGGATCGTAAAAACGTGGAATCAGGCTGATAATCGTGCTCTTCCCTGCCCCGGTCGGTCCCACCAGCGCAGTCACCTTACCGGTTTCAATCTTAAAGCTCAGGTCTTTGAGGACCGGCCGATCCGGCTCATAGCCGAAAGTGACGCGATCGAATTCAATCTCGCCGTGGAGCTTCCCGGCGCGGCGCGCTCCCGGCATATCCTTCACTTCCCGTTCCGATTCCAGGACTTCCTGAATACGCTCGTATGCCACGGAGGCCTTCGCGTAGGTGTCGGTCATCTTCGAAATATCCTGCATCGGCTTGTACATTTTTCCCAGGTACCAGATGAAGAGGATCAGCGTCCCCGCATCCAGCGTCCCCTGAATCACCATGCGCGCGCCGAACCACAGCACCAGACTGGTGCCGATACCGACGATAATCTCGACAAAAGGCGCCAGCCTGGCTTTGATATTGCGCGCGCGGAGCGCGATTTCGACGCTTTCGAGGCTCTGCTCCTCCAAACGCTGCTGCTCGTAGTCTTCGCGCGCGAACGCCTTCACCACATGCATCGAAGTGAGAACCTCCTGCACGATCGAGACAATCTGACCCTCTTTTTTTCGCACCTCCCGGGAAGATTTCTTAATCAGACGGGTATAACGAAACACCACTAGAAACAGCACCGGCGTGATCGAGAGGGCGATCAGGGTGAACTGCCAATTCATGCAGAACATGATCGTGACCATGCCGGCCAGGGTCAGGCAATCAATCAGAACGCCGAGTAAACCGGAGGTGACAAAGCTTTGCACCGAATCGATATCGCTGGTAACACGGCTGATTAAATCGCCGGTCTGCGTTTCATCGTGGAAAGATAGCGAGAGGCGCTGAATGTGCGCGTAAAGCGTACGCCGCAGATCGTGCATCACCCATTGGCCCACGGTGGTGGTGCAGGATTTTTCAAGGTACGAAAAAAGCGCTCCACAAACAGCAATCACTAACGCGGAAATCGCCGCTATTTTGAGGATCAACAGCTTGTTGTCGCCCGCCATCGAATAAATCAAGTGATTCAGCCAGCCGTTTTGTATTGCTCTTGACTTCAAAATGTCATCGAAGACAATTTTCAACGGCCAGGGACCCAGCAAGTCCGCGGCTCCCTCTCCGATCGCTGCGGCGAACGCAATCACCAGCAGGCCCGAATAGGGCTTGAGGAGTTTCAGGAGAGTAAGACGCTTGGCTGGCTGCACAGGGGGGAGATTATGAAAATGATCTTTCTGTTACCCAATTGCCGCCAGCCACGCGGCGAGCGCGGCAAATTTCTGATCCTGCTGCCAAGGCGGTCCCATAATTTTGCTCAACTCATTCAGCATTCGTTGGAGATTCTCGGGCGTCATGCCGAACTTGCGGCCGGCGAGATCAAACAATTCCTTTTCTTTGATTCTAACCACGGGCAATCCGCAGGAAACGGCCGAATGGAGGACGACCTCCCGAAAAAACTCGCCTTCGGCGGTGTGGATTGCCGGATGGGAGGCGAGTGTGGCTGCGAGCGTCGCCGCGGGACGGCCGGAACCAGTGAGGACGGCGCAGCACCGGACGCGATCGCCGCCGATTCGCTTGAGCGCGGTTTCAAGCGACGCGGAGGCCACTGCATGGCAGGCTTCGCGGCACTCCTCCAAAAAGACGCGGCCACGGTCGGCGCCTAGCTCGCGGGCGGCGTGATACGGCTGGATCGGACCGCGCTCCAGCGCTTCGGCGATTTGGATGCGTTGCCGATCCACAATCACCGGCCGGGAAGGCGACCCGGCCACGGCCACCATCGCGGCCCAGCCAGAGTGGACCCGGAATCCAAGCGAGATTTTGGGCGGAGACGGCATCGCCTTAATTTATCGTAGAAACACTTTTTATCTTCGTTGATCTACTTAACGAGGTGCTGCACGCACAGCCCGGGCTAACTCGCTTTTTCGCCCAACGCGGCTCGGTGTGCGAAAAGTGAATGGGCGACGAGAATACCGAAGAGAAGAAGACCGAAGAAAAGAAAACCGAAGAGAAAAACGACGGTAATCTAACTGACGGCGAGATCGCGTCAGAGCCCCAAAAATCAGAAGGCAAGAAAGAGCCGGAGCCTCCGCAGGAAGAGCCGCGCAAAAAAAACCCGCGTCGTAAATGGTTCTGGGCCGCGGCATTCGTGATACTGGTACTTCTAATCGTCCTGCTCATAGTTCACTTCAGAAGCGAAGAGAAGGCAGCAGCAGCAAAGAAAGCAGCCGCGGCGAAACAGGCGGGTGCTGCCATTACGGTAGGCAAATCCACCACCGGCAATATCAATATATATGTGGATGCTCTGGGAACCGTAACGCCGATCTATACGGTCACGCTTTACAGCCAGATTACAGGCCGGGTGATGGCGGTTCACTATAGCGAAGGCCAAATAGTGAAAACGGGCGATCCGCTGGTTGAGATCGATCCGCAGCCATATGAAGCGACGCTGACGCAGGCTGAAGGA
>Ga0208193_1000781_pt1 | contig 15208 bp, 10 predicted proteins | sample June2015DPH_17_2_FD_184716 | JGI IMG/M metagenome (GOLD analysis project Ga0208193, IMG submission 184716) | Peatland microbial communities from SPRUCE experiment site at the Marcell Experimental Forest, Minnesota, USA - June2015DPH_17_10... | ecosystem: Environmental > Terrestrial > Soil >... | reverse complement strand
CTGGGCTATACCAGTTTCGCGCGCGAGCCGGAGTGGTTCACGTTGGCACCGGTAGGAGCGATGCAGAAACTGCTGAAACGGCTGGATTGGCAGCCGCAGGATGCCGATTTGTACGAAATCAACGAGGCATTCGCGGCGGTACCCATGGCCGCGATCCAGGATTTGGGTCTGGATCACCAGAAGGTCAACGTCAACGGCGGAGCCTGTGCGCTCGGGCACCCGATCGGCGCCACCGGGGCGCGCATCGTGACCACGCTGCTGTACGCACTGCGCGCGCGGGGCAAGAAGCGCGGCATTGCCAGCCTGTGCATCGGCGGCGGTGAAGCCACCGCGATCGCGATCGAATTGATGTGAGCTCATCGGTTCTGAGGACCGTGGACGCGGGCGTTGCGCATGTGACGCTCAATCGCCCCGATAAACGCAACGCCCTGGATCGCGCCACCATCGCGGCGCTGACTGCGGAATTGCGGCACTGCGCCGCCGACACGGGCGTGCGCGTGGTGCAAATCACGGGGACCGGCAAAGTCTTTTGCGCCGGTGCAGACCTCGGCGAGATGCAAGCACAAGCGGGTGCCAGCGAGGCGGCCAATCTGGCGGACGCCGAGCAGCTGGCGACGTTGCTGGCCGTGCTGGATTCAATGCCCAAGCCGACGCTGGCGCGGGTCAACGGAGACGGCTATGGCGGCGCGCTCGGGTTGATGGCTGCCTGCGACATCGTGGTGGCCGTGGACTCGGCGAGGTTTGCATTTACGGAGGTGCGGCTCGGAATCATACCGGCGGTGATTTCGCCCTTCGTGCTGGGCAAGATCGGCGAACGGGCAGCGCGGCGCTACTTTTTGACCGCCGAGGCGCTGAACGCGGCGGCGCTCAAGGAGCTGGGGCTGGTGCACGAGGTCGTGGCCGACGGGCTGCTCGACGCTGTCTGCGCGCGCATTACCGAGGTGCTCCTGCAGGGAGCGCCGGGAGCACAGGCACAAGCCAAGATACTGATACGCGATATGGCCCATCCGGCCGCCGGGGATCGCGCGGCTGCATCCATAGAGGCAGCCGGACGGCTGGCGCGGCTACGTGTTCAAGAAGAGGCCCAGGAAGGATTCAGCGCCTTCTTCGATAAGCGCAAGCCGGGCTGGCGTCCGAACTGAAGAAAGTGGGGCGGGCGTCCTTGCCCAATCCATGCCCAGATCCCTTGGCCATCCCTGGAAGCCGGCGTCCGTGGCCTATCAACATGGGTGTCCCCACTAAGTAAAGCGACGGCACTGCGACTTTTCCCTCATACGAATATCCGCCAGGTGGACGCCCGCCCGGATATCTCGGCCGGAGCTACGTCTCCCCGGGCGTCCCTGGTTTGTGATCTACTATCGCCCGTTTTTGCTGGCCCGTTTTTGCTGGCCCGTTTTTCCTGGCCCTTTCTCGATTTAGGTGCATTTGATGAGCGAAGCTCCCCGCGATGTCATGGAATACGAGGTGGCGATCGTCGGCGCCGGCCCCGCCGGGCTTGCCTGCGCCATCCGGCTGAAGCAGCTCAATCCCGCATTGAACGTCTGCGTGCTCGAGAAGGCCGCCAGTCTCGGGGCCCACTCACTGTCCGGCGCGGTCATGGAACCCGGACCCCTCGATGAACTGCTGCCCGAGTGGCGTGCCCACGCTCCGGCGATCTGTGTGCCGGCCGCGCGCGACGAGTTTCTATTCATGACCCGCCGCAGGCGCTATCGGTTGCCGACCCCGCCGCAGATGGCGAATCACGGCAACTTCATTATTTCGCTGGGACAGCTGATCCCGATTCTCGGCCAAGAGGCGGAAAAGCTGGGGGTCGACGTATTCGCGGGATTCGCGGCGGCTGAGGCCTTGTTCGACGAGGCCGGCGGCGTCAAGGGTGTGCGCATCGGCGACATGGGCGTGGAGAAGAACGGTGAGCCCGGACCGAATTTCGCCCTGGGGCCCGAGATTCACGCCAAAATCACCGTGTTCTGCGAGGGCTGCCGCGGCAGCGTCTCCAAGCAGCTCATCAGGCGTTTCAAGCTCGATGCCGGCAAGTCCCCACAGACCTACGGCCTGGGATTCAAGGAGCTGTGGCAGCTGCCGCCCGGCCGAGTTCAGCCCGGCCTCATTCAACATACCCTGGGCTGGCCGCTCGATTCCAATACCTATGGCGGCAGCTTTTTGTACCACCTCGACAATGACCGGGTGTACGTCGGATTCGTCGTCGGCTTGGACTATGAAGATCCGCGCTTCAAGCCCTTTGAGGCTTTCCAGCAGTACAAGAACCATCCCGACATCAAGAAACTGCTGCAGGGCGGTGAGATCATCGCCGGCGGCGCGCGCACCGTCATCGAAGGCGGCTATCAATCCATGCCCACTCTCGAGATGCCCGGCGCGATGCTCGTGGGCGACGCCGGCGGCACACTCAACACGCCGAAGATCAAGGGCATCCATCAGGCTATTCGTTCGGGCATGACTGCGGCAGAGCATTTCGTGGCGCAAGGCGCCAGCCTGGGGTTCGACAAGCGCTGGCGCGAATCGAAGGGCGGACGGGAACTGCACAAGGTGCGCAACATCCGACCCGGGTTCCGCCGCGGGCTGTGGTTCGGACTCGCCAACGCCGCGCTCGAAACTGCGACCTTCGGAAAGCTGCCCTGGACGCTCGCCAATCACGCCGACGATACGGCCCTCAAGCGCCTCGATGACTACGTTTCGCCGGACCGCGACTGGGGCGACCGCGAACTGCCGCCGCGCGATCGGCTGGCCTTCGTATTCTTCGCCGCGACGACTCATGATGAGAACCAGCCGGTGCACTTGCACGTCGCCGACACCACGGTGTGTGCCACCCGCTGCGTGAAAGACTTCGGCAATCCCTGCACGAATTTCTGTCCGGCGAATGTGTACGAGATGATCGACGACGGCAGCGGCGGCAAGAAGCTGCAGATCAATTCCTCCAACTGCGTGCATTGCAAGGCCTGCGACATCAAGGAACCCTACGCCGGACAGATCACCTGGGTGACGCCGGAGGGCGGTTCCGGCCCCAACTACCAGAGCCTCTAAGATCAAATCGGTTGAATCGCGTCTCGAGGAACAGGTCGCGGCACATCGCCTCGAATTCGATGCGGCCCAACGCGATGCCGCGGTCCGGCTCGATCGCCTCGGCACGAGCCTGACGGAGTCCTCGCAATCCCTCGGCGAGAGGCTGCGCGCGCGTCTGCGCTGGCTGCCGCCCTCGGCAGCGCCGCAACGCGGCCTTTATTTGTGGGGCGGCGTCGGCCGCGGCAAGACGATGCTCATGGACTGCTTTTACGAGTCCCTGCCCTTTGCGCGCCGCGAGCGCTCGCACTTCTATCGCTTCATTCGCCAAGTGCATGCGGAGCTGCGCGCGGTCACTCGCCGCACCCAGCCCCTCGAGAGCGTCGCGCAGCACTTGGCGCAGAGGGCGCGCGTCATTTGCCTGGACGAATTCTTCGTTGCGGATATCGCCGATGCGATGATCCTCGCCGGTCTGTTCGAGGGATTGTTCCGCCGGGGCGTGACTCTGGTTGCCACATCCAATACACCCCCCGAGGATCTGTACAAGGACGGCCTGCAACGCGAACGGTTCCTGCCGGCCATCGGCTTGATTCACGAGCATATGGACGTGGTGCACCTGGACGGCGGGGCCGACTACCGCCTCCGGCAACTCGAGCAGGCACCCACCTACCTGGACTCGACTGACGAAAAGACACCGATGCAACTGCAACGGCGCTTTGCCGCACTCGCGGGCGAGTCCGCCACGGGATCCACGCGGCTGTCGATCGAGGACCGCGCCATGACCGCCCTCGCCACGGGCGCCGGCATGGCGTGGTTCGAATTCAGGGAACTGTGCGAAGGGCCGCGCAGCCAGAACGACTACATCGAGCTCGCACGCCTGTACCACACCATTTTCATCTCCAACATCCCCGAATTCACCTGGGCCAATGAGGACGCCGCACGCCGCTTCATCTCCGCCATCGACGAATTCTACGATCGCGGCGTCAAGATCGTGGTGTCGGCGGCGGCGGCGCCGGCGGCGCTGTATCGCGGTGAAAAACTGCAGCTCGAATTTCAGCGCGCCGCGAGCCGCCTGATCGAAATGCAAACGCAGCGCTATCTCGCTGGTCAACACCGTTCTTGATGCGAATGGCACCCGCTTGGCGCCGAGAAGCGCGCTTCGCCAAGCCCTGGCATAATTCACGGATGAAGATGGTTGCCGAGTTCAAAATTCACTACAGGCAGATCTTGGATCCGGCCGGCAACGCCGTGGCGCCGTTGCCGCAGTTCGCGAAAGACACGGACGAAGTCCTGCGTATGTATAGGGCCATGACTCTGGTGCGGGTTTTCGACGCGAAGGCGGTGAACCTGCAGCGCACGGGGCAGCTCGGCACCTACCCCTCCTGCCTTGGCCACGAGGCCGCGCATGTGGGTGTCGGCGCGGCAATGCGGTCCGAGGATGTGCTGGCGCCCGTTTATCGCGAATTCGCCACGCAGCTTTGGCGCGGCGTGACCATGACGGAGATACTGACGTACTGGGGCGGCGACGAATGCGGCAACGACTTTGCAGCGCCTCGGCAGGATTTCGCCTGGTGCGTACCGATCGCCACGCAGACCTTGCATGCGGCGGGAGCGGCCATGGCCTTCAAGGTACGCAAGGAGCCGCGCTGCGCCCTCGCCTACATCGGCGACGGCGGCACTTCCGAGGGCGCTTTTTACGAGGCCCTCAACCTGGCCGGATCGTGCACGCTGCCGGTGGTATTCGTCATCGTCAACAACGGTTGGGCCATCTCCGTTCCGACGAAGGCGCAGACAGCGGCGCAAACCCTGGCGCAGAAGGCCGTCGCTGCGGGTATCGCGGGCGTGCAGGTCGACGGCAACGATGTGTTCGCGGTCCGCGAGGTGGTGAGCGAGGCGCTCGAGTCCGCGCGCCGCGGCGCCGGTCCCACCTTGATCGAGGCGCTCACGTACCGGCTGAGCGATCACACGACTGCGGATGATGCCAGCCGCTATCGCTCCGGCCATGAGGTCAAGGAGGCCTGGAGCGTCGAGCCGCTGATTCGCTTGCGGAGATTCCTCTGCGAACTCGGAATTTGGGATGACGGCAAGGAACAAGTACTGCTGCAAGAGTGCGCCCGCGAGGTCGATGCGGCCGTGACCGGCTACTTGGCGAGGGCAAACCCGTCGACCGATGCGATGTTCGACCATCTATTCGCCGCCCTGCCGGCGCACCTGCACGAGCAGCGTCTCGTCGCCCGTAAATACGGCTCGAAACACAGCGGTCATTGACTTGGCGAAAATAACCATGGTCGAGGCCATCGCGATGGCGCATGGCTGGGAAATGCAGCATGACGCCGACGTGGTCGTGATCGGCCAGGATGTGGGCGCCAACGGCGGCGTGTTTCGCGCGACGGCCGGCCTGCAGGAACGCTTCGGCCATGACCGGGTCCAGGACACGCCGCTGGCGGAGGCGACCATCGCCGGCATGTCGGTGGGGATGGCGACTCATGGATTGAAGCCTGTCGCCGAAATTCAGTTCATGGGATTCTTGTATCCGGCGCTGGATCAGATCGTGAACCACATGTCGCGTATGCGTAATCGCACACGCGGCCGCCTGAGCTGTCCGGTGGTGATTCGGACCCCGCACGGCGGCGGCATTCACGCCCCCGAACATCATTCGGAGAGCACCGAGACCCTGCTATGCCACATTCCGGGCATACGCGTCGTCTGCCCATCCTCGCCTGCGCGAGCCTACGGCCTGCTGCTGGCGGCGATTCGCGATCCGGACCCGGTGATGTTTTTGGAGCCGGTGCGTCTGTATCGGGCGATGCGCCAGGAAGTGAGCGACGATGGCCGGGCTCTGCCTCTGGACCACTGCTTCATTCTGCGCGAGGGCAGCGATGTAACCATGGTCACTTGGGGGGCGATGACCGTGGAAACGCTGCGCGCCGCCGCCGAGCTGGACAAGCGTGGAATCAACGCCGAGGTCATCGATCTTGCGACCTTGAGTCCCATCGACATCGAGACCATTCTCGCGTCGGTCGCCAAGACCGGCAGGCTGGTGATCGTGCACGAGGCCGCCCGCAATGTCGGCGTCGGCGCCGAGATCGCGGCCTTGGTCGCGGAGCACGGCCTCTACGATTTACAGGCGCCGATCCAGCGGGTCGCCGGCTTCGACACCATCATGCCGTTGTTCAAGCTCGAGCACGATTATATTCCGAGCGTGCAGCGGATCATCGACGCGGTGGAACTCACTGTCGCCGCTCCCTAGAGGCTGTTTCATGAGCACATTCAGGCTTCCGGATTTGGGCGAGGGCTTGGCCGAGGCCGAGATCGTCCAGTGGCACGTCAAGGTGGGTGATCATGTGCGGGTCGACCAACCCATGGTCTCCGTGGAGACCGCCAAAGCGGTCGTCGAAGTGCCGACGCCGTTTGGCGGACTAGTGACCGCCCTGCACGGTGCGCCCGGCGACATCGTGCCCACCGGCGCGCCCCTCATCGAGTTCGATTCCGGCACCGTCGTCGGCAGCATGCCCGCGACCAGCGATGAGGAATACGTGGAATCAGTCATCGTCGGGGGCGCCCACAGGCATGACAGCAACGGACGCGGACGCGCCGTGCCGGCGGCTCGAGCGCTGGCAAAGAGCCTCGGCGTGAATCTCGCAGCGGTGCAAGGCGGCGGACGCGCCGGTTTGATCACGCTCGACGATGTCCTGCGCCATGCCAATCTGACGGGCGGCGCGGCGGCCACGAACGGGGCGGCCCCGACCAACGGTACCTCCGCGGCCGGTGGCGTTGCGGCCACCGACGGCCCCGCCCACGCGGCCTCGCCCGCCGCACGCGCCATCGCCGCCGCACGCCCCGAGGACGGTGCCGTCGAGCCGCTGCGCGGTGTGCGGCGCGCCATGGCGCAAAGCATGTCGCTGTCGCGGGATCAGGTGGCCGGCAGCACGGTTTGCGACGATGCCGACATTCATCATTGGACGCGGGGCGGTGATTACATGCTGCGGCTGGTGCGCGCGATGACATGCGCCTGGCGCGCGGAGCCCGCATTGAACGCCTGGTACGATCCGGCCGCGCAATCGCGCCTGCTGGTCGCGCACATCAATCTTGCGATCGCCGTCGATACGCCCGGCGGACTCATCGTTCCGGTGGTGCGCAACATCGAGAGCAAGTCGCCGGAGGAACTTCGCGCGGCCATCGCGCTCCAAAAGAACGCGGCGCACCGGCGCAGCACTCCGCCAGAGGATCTGCGCGATTTCACCCTCATGCTGTCGAATTTCGGCACTCTCGCCGGCCGCTACGGAATCCCTCGGGTGGTGCCCCCCGCGGTCGCCATACTGGGGGCGGGTAAAGTGCGCGAGGACGCGGTCGTCATCGGCGGCGCCGTGCTCGCCCATCGACGCATGCCCCTCTCTTTGAGCTTCGATCACCGCTGCATCACGGGCGGCGAGGCCTGCCGCTTCCTGGCGGCGGTCATCGCCGATCTTGAAAAGCCGGACTAACACAAGGAACAACATGTACCAAGGTGCCTCCGAACAACATCGCAAGATCGTGGCCGCCATCGCGCGGTCCTCGATCCGGCCTCCCAAAGCCATGCGCAGCCTGGACTGGCCGGGCTTTTTACAAGCCTATTACGCGCATGTGGATGCCGCGGATCTCGCCGCGCGCGAGCCGGCGGAGCTGGCCGGCAGCGCGCTGTCTCACTTGATGTTCGCGCGCCAACGGCGCAGGTCCGCCCTGGTACGGGTATTCAACCCCACCGTGCGCGAGCACGGATTTACCTCGCCGCACACCGTCATCGAGATGGTGAACGATGACATGCCCTTCCTCGTGGACTCGATCAGCCTGGCGCTCGCGCAGCGTTCTCTCACGCTGCATTTCCTGACACACCCCGTCTTTGCGGTGACGCGCGACGGTTCGGGGACCTTGCTCTCCTTGCGGGAGCGCGGCGAAGCCTCCAAGAGCAAGAAGCAGCCCGTCAAGGAGAAGCTCAAGCTGGAATCGTTCCAGCACATCGAGGTCGATAGAATCGTCGATCCCGCCGCGTTGCAGTCTCTCGCAGCACAGATCGAGCGCAGCATGCGCGATGTGCGGGTGGCCTGCGCGGATTGGCTCAAGATGCAGCAAACCGCGCACCAGACGGCGCAGGATTTGAGTTCCTTGAGCGACAAATTCGATCCCAGCGATTTGAGCGAAGCCATCGCGCTGCTCACCTGGATGGAGAATCGCCACTTCACCTTTCTGGGCTATCGCGAATACCGGCTGCAGGGGCGCAAGGGGCACGAGTCCCTGCAACCCATCGCGGCCAGCGGCCTCGGCATTTTGCGCCCCGGCCACAAGCCGCCGACGGCCACGAACCGCACACTGTCGAGCGACATCCGCCGGCAGAGCCGGTCCCGCGACATCGTCCTCGTCACCAAGGCGAACTTCGAATCCACGGTTCACAGGTCCGGCTATCTCGACTACGTCGGAGTCAAGCATTTCGACACCAAGGGCCGGCTGATCGGCGAGAAGAGATTTCTCGGCTTGTGGACTTCGGCGGCCTACAGCAGCAATCCACGCGAGATCCCCGTGCTGCGTCACAAGGTGTCGCAGGTGGTGGCGCACTTCGCGCTCGCCCCCGACAGTCATGACGGCAAGGCTTTGCAGCACATTCTCGAGTCCTTTCCGCGCGACGAGTTGTTCCAGGCCAACGTTGCGGAACTGAATCGCATCGTCACCGGCATCTTCGGGCTGCAGGAGCGCCCGCGGGTTCGCGTGCTGTTGCGCCGCGACGCATTTCGCCGCTTCTATTCCTGCCTGGTGTACGTACCGCGAGAGAAATACAACACCCAGGTCCGCCAGCGCATCGAAAAAGTCATTCGCGAGGCATTTTCCGCGTTCGGCATGGAATCGCAGGTGCAGATCGCGGAGTCGAATCTCGCACGCATCCACATCGTCGCGCGGACCAGCCCCAGCGATGAGACGCGGGTCGACCCGGACGCATTGGAGCGGCGCGTGGCCGCGGCGGTGCGCTCGTGGCTGGACGGGTTCAAGACCGCCCTGCTGGCGCGCCAGGATGAAGCCTACGCCCTGCAGCTGTTCGAAAAATATGCGCAGGCCTTCCCCGCGGCCTATACGGAGGACTTCAACGGCGATGCCGCAGCCCTCGACGTATCCTTCCTCGAGGCGGTGGAGAAGGAGCCGGCACGCCTGCATCTGGACATTTACAGGCCCGAGCCGCGGCGCAAGGACAACTTCTTCCTGAAGATCTTCCGCGGCCAGGATGCCATTCCGATTTCCGACCTCCTGCCCATGCTCGAGAACATGGGCCTCAAGGTGATCGCCGAGCGTCCCTACCAGCTCGAGTTCCCAGGCGGCCGGCGCGCCTGGATACAGGACCTGGAACTGGTGATGCAGGCATCCGCGGCAACCCAATTCGAAGCCTTGGAACGCGAAGTCAAGAGCGCCTTCACGGCGGTCTGGACCGGCCGCATGGATAGCGACAGTTTCAATCAACTGACTCTGACCGCCGGCATACCGTGGCGGATCGTGATCGTCATGCGCGCTTATTGCCGCTACTTGCTGCAGACCGGATTGCCTTTCAGCCAGGGTTATATCGCGCAGGTGCTGGTCAACAATGCGGGAATCGCCCGCGCGCTGGCGGATTTGTTCGTCGCCCGCTTCAACCCCGAACCCTCGGCCTCGGCACGGCAGAGCGCTCTCGCGCGTCTCGATAAGCGCATCCGCGCGGCGCTCGAGGAAGTCACCCGCTCCGACGAGGATAGAATCCTGCGAGCCTTGTGGAGCGCGCTGACGGCGACCGTGCGCACCAATGCTTATCAAATCGGCCGCGACGGCCAGCTCAAGGAATACCTCTCCTTCAAGATCGAAAGCCAACAGCTGCGCGAGCTGCCTTTGCCCAAGCCGCTGTTCGAGATCTTCGTGTTCTCGCCGCGCATGGAAGGCGTGCACCTGCGCATGGGTTACGTCGCGCGCGGCGGCCTTCGCTGGTCGGACCGGCGCGAGGACTTCCGCACCGAAGTGCTCGGACTCATGAAAGCCCAGCAGGTGAAGAACACGGTGATCGTCCCCGTGGGAGCCAAGGGCGGATTCGTCGTCAAGCGCATGCCGGCCGAGCGCGAAGCGCTGCAGGCCGAAGTGATTGCGTGCTACCAAACGCTCATCAGGGGCCTTTTGGACATTACCGACAACATCATCGACGACAAAATCGTCGCCCCGCCCATGGTGGTCCGTCACGACAAGGACGATGCCTACCTGGTGGTCGCGGCGGATAAGGGTACCGCGACTTTTTCCGACATCGCCAACGCCATCTCCGAGGAGTACGGCTTCTGGCTGGGCGATGCATTCGCCTCCGGCGGCTCGGCCGGCTACGACCACAAGAAAATGGCGATCACGGCGCGCGGCGCATGGGAATGCGTGAAGCGCCACTTCCGCGAGATCGGCGTCGACATCCAGAGCCAGGACTTTTCCGTCGTCGGCATCGGCGACATGGCCGGAGACGTGTTCGGCAACGGGATGCTGCAATCGCCTCATATCCGGCTGCTTGCCGCCTTCAATCACCTGCACATCTTCATCGATCCGCAGCCGGACGCGGCGCGCTCGTTCCGTGAGCGCGAGCGGCTGTTCAAGATGCCGCGCTCGAGCTGGGAGGACTATTCGCGCGACGCGATCTCGAAGGGCGGCGGCGTGTTCTCGCGGACCGCGAAGAGCCTGACCCTGTCGCGCGAAGCGCAGACCCTGCTCGAGCTTCCCGCGCAAGTGACGCCGAATGAAGTGATCAAGGCCATTCTGAAGTCGCATGTCGATCTTTTTTGGAACGGCGGCATCGGCACCTACGTCAAAGCCACTTTCGAAAGCCATAGCGACGTCGGGGACCGCAGCAATGACGCCGTGCGCGTCGACGCCCGCGAGCTGAACTGCAAAGTCATCGGCGAAGGCGGCAACCTCGGTGTGTCGCAACTCGGGCGCATCGAGTTCGCGCGGCGCGGCGGCAGGCTCAACACGGATTTCATCGACAATTCCGCCGGCGTGAACACCTCGGACGTCGAAGTCAACTTGAAGATTCTGTTGAACGGCGCGGTGCGCGCCAAGGAAATCACGCGCGCGGAACGCAATCGTCTGCTGGCGCAGATGACGAATGAAGTGGCGGGTTTGGTGTTGCGCAACAACTATCTTCAGGGCCAGGCGATCAGCACCAGCGAGTTCCAGGCGAAGGTGCGCTTGAGCGAGCACGCCTACGTGATCCGTGCCCTCGAGCGTTCCGGAGATTTGAACCGCTCGCTGGAATTTCTGCCGACCGAGGAAGAGATCGCCGAGCGCCGCAAGGCCGGCGAGGGACTGACGCGGCCCGAACTCGCGATCACCCTGAGTTACGGCAAGATCTGGCTGTATCGGGCGCTCATCCACTCCAATGTTCCCGAGGATCCGTATTTGTCGGGCGAGCTCAAGCGCTATTTTCCGCAGCCCGTGCAGAAGCGCTTCGCGCTGCGCCTGAAGCGGCATCGCCTGCGCCGCGAGATCATCGCGACGGCGATCACCAACAGCTTGATCAATCGCATGGGGCCGGTTTTCCCGGTGCGTGCGCAGGATGATACGGGCGCCGATCCGGCCGCCATCGCGCGGGCCTACAGCATCGCGCGCGAAGTGTTCGCCGCCCGCTATATCTGGACTCAGATCGAAGCTCTCGATAACCGCATCCCTGCCGCCGTGCAGTACACGGCCATGTCGAAGACCACGCGACTGCTGCGGCACATGACCTACTGGCTGCTGGAGAACCGGCGCGACGATCTGGACATCGAGCGCGGCGTGCTGCGTTATGCCGCCCAGGTGGGAGAACTGTTTCACCAGCTCTCCGACGTTCTGAGCGTCACGGAGCAGGCGCGGCTGCGCGGGCTGCGTTCGCAGCTCATCGAACAGCATGTACCCGAGGACCTGGCCGCTCGAATCGCCTCCCTCGAAATGCTGCACAGCGGTTTGGACCTGGTCGAAGTGGCCATGGCCTCGCGCTTGGGAATAGTCTATGCGGCCAAGGCGTATTTCGAGCTCGGCGAGCAGCTCGGCCTGACTTGGATCAAGGAGCAGATCGAAAGCCTGGCGGCGGACGGCCACTGGCAGGCGGTGGCGCGCGGCACCTTGCGCGACAATCTCTACCAGCTGCAACGCAAGATCACCGGCGCCGTGCTGGCGTGCAAGGGGCGGGACGCGGGCACGCGGGTCAGCCAGTGGATCGAGCGTCATGCGGCTCCGGTCGATGCCTTGAAGCGGGTGGTCGTCGATCTGCGCACCGGTTCAGCGCCGGATTTCGCCACTCTGTCGGTCGCCCTGCAGGCGCTCCGACGCCTGGCGCAGGACTGACGAAATGACCACCCACAGGACTGACGAACTGATCACCCATAACACCAGTAGTTTCGGCAGCGACTACTTGCAAAACCGCATCGTCAGAGAATTCGCGCTGGCCAAGCACATCGGTGTCGTCGTCGAGTCCGCCGACGACGACGCCGTGGTACTGCGCGCCCCGTTGGCCGCCAATGCCAATTACAAGGGCACCGCGTTCGGCGGCAGCTTGTATTCGGTGGCGGTGCTGACCGGCTGGGCCTGGGTCACCCGCTATCTCGCGGCACGGGGCCTGGCGGCCGATGCCGTGATACAAGAATCCAGCGTGCGTTTCCTGGCGCCCGTGGAAGGCGAGCTGCGTGCCAGCACCGAGGCGCCCCCCGAGGTGCAGATCGAGAAATTCCGTAAAATGCTGCAGCGCGCGGGCCGCGGCCGAATTCGCCTGCGTGTGGAAATAAATTACGGCGAGACCGTGGCCGCCCTGTTTGAAGGCGTATTTGCCGCGGCCATACGCCGCTAGGAGGAACCGTGCCCGGAAAATTGATACTGGTCCGTCATGGACAAAGCGTCTGGAACGTCGAGAATCTCTTCACCGGCTGGCATGACGTCGATCTGAGTGATCAGGGGCGCCAGGAGGCGGCTCAGGCCGGGCGCGAGCTGCAGCGTGAAAAGATCGAGCCGCAGATTGCGTTCACTTCGGTGTTGAAGCGTGCGATCCGCACGCTGTGGCTGATCCTGGATACCTCCGACCGCATGTGGATTCCGGTGGAACGCAGCTGGCGCCTCAACGAACGCCACTACGGTGCCTTGCAGGGGCTCAACAAGGCGCAGACCGTCGAGAAGCACGGCGAAGCGCAGGTCAAGATCTGGCGCCGCAGCTACGACATTCCGCCGCCGGCGCTGAGTCCCGATGACCCGCGGCACCCGCGATTCGATCCTCGCTATGCCGATGTCGACCCCGCCTCGCTGCCCGCGACCGAATCGCTCAAAGACACCTTGTCGCGCGTGCTGCCCTACTGGGAATCGCGCATAGTCCCGGAACTTCGAGCCAACAAGAACGTGCTCATCGTTGCGCACGGAAACTCGCTGCGCGCCTTGATCAAGATGCTCGACATGATGTCCGAGAGCGCCATCGTGGAGTTCAACATACCGACCGGCGTCCCCATACTCTACGAGCTCGATGAGCAATTGCAGCCCGTCGGCCACCGCTTCCTCGGCGACCCGCAAGCCATCGCAGCCGCGCAGGAAGCCGTACGGCGGCAAACCGAAAAAAAGTGACGCTAATCCTCGGCACGGTGACGTTGACCCGTCACACAGCGCACGGCCTGGGGGGATAAGAAGCTGGACGCCAACGTAAAGGCAGCAGTTGGCGTCCAGCTTCTTATCCCCCCAGGCTGTGCGCACTGGCCGACGTACTTCACCATCTAGAGGGGGCAGATCGGCTGCCTTTGGCGGGGTGGTGTGGAGCGGTGAGAGTATCGGCCTGGGGGGCTGAGCCGTTGCCGGGCAACGAGGCAGCAGTTGCCCGGCAACGGCTCAGCCCCTCGGGCGGATACCGTCAACCGGTCAACATCAGGGTGCCGAGGTACTAAGAGTCGGGGGCGATGGCCACCTTGAGACCGGACAGCGCTTCGGTGAAATCGACCTGGCACGACAGGCGCGAGGTGGCTTCTTTGAAATCGGACAGCTCTCTGAGCAGCTCGAGCTCATCGCTTTGCGGCTTGGGCAAGCGGCCGGCCCAGCTTTCATCGACGAACACATGACAGGTGGCGCAGGAGCAGAGGCCTCCGCAGATCGCCGCCACGCCATAGTCGAGCTCGCGCAGAATCTCCATGACCTTCAAACCGGGCTTTGCCTCGATGTCATGCTCTTTCCCGTCCCGGTCCACTACGATCATCCGCGCCATTGAGCTCTCCGTTAAGTAGCCCCCCACAGGGGTCGTCAAAGCCGGTTAGTGTGCCGGAACTTGACCGGCGCGACTACTTGGATGCATCGATGCCCGTCTTGGATGAATCGAGCCGTGCCGCCAGCTCGCCAGCCCGTGCCGAGACGCCGTCCATCGCAGAGTCGCCTTGCACCGCAACGTCCCCCCGCGCCGTGCGATGTAAGTAAAGTTCGCTCCACAGCAGGCAAACATAGTCGTACAGCCAGCTCAGCAGCTGCAGCCGCAGGCATTCGCCGCCGCTTGGCGGTCGGCCCAGGTAGCTTCCCAGCAGCTCCTGCCTGATGGGGTCTTCGAAATCGTTGTTGGCACCCCAGCCGGCCAAGTCCCACAAGGGGTCCGAGGCATGCGCGTACTCCCAGTCCAGCAGCATCAATGAGCCGCCGCGGTCGATCAGATTGAGCGTATGCAAGTCGCTGTGACACAGCACCGGATCGACGGCAGGGAGCGCATCGAGCGCAGCCAAGTGCCGGGCGGCGGCGGCGGCAAAGTCCCGCGCACCCCGTGAGTCCGCTTCACGCCGTGTATTCGCTTCACCCCGTGCGTCCGCTTGCTGGACCGACGTTTCCGCGGAAACGTCTCCCGGCCCGCTCCCCCGGCTCAATGCGGCGCCGTAGTAGTCAATCCATTTCCTTGGACTCATCGCGCGCACCGGCGCCGGCATCTCCAGGGCATGAATACGGCGCAGGCAGCCGGCCATTCTCGAGATATTCTTGGGTTCCCGTGCGTCGGCGGGGGTCCAGAAGCGACCATCGATCCATCGGGCAATCAGAATTCCGCGCTGCGGATCGCAGTACTCCAACGCGGGAGCCAGGTCCGCCGCGACGGCACCTTCGAGTACGCGCGCCTCCCAGGCTCGATCGAGCCCGAGATCATCGCGATTCGACCTCGCCAGTCGCATGGCGTACGCGTTGCCGTCGCGCAGCACGCGAT
>Ga0208193_1000778_pt1 | contig 15244 bp, 18 predicted proteins | sample June2015DPH_17_2_FD_184716 | JGI IMG/M metagenome (GOLD analysis project Ga0208193, IMG submission 184716) | Peatland microbial communities from SPRUCE experiment site at the Marcell Experimental Forest, Minnesota, USA - June2015DPH_17_10... | ecosystem: Environmental > Terrestrial > Soil >... | reverse complement strand
ACCGCGGAGGACCTCGCGCAGAAAAAGGATCGCACAAAGGATGACAATGATCGGTTGAAGACCTCGTTCGACCGCGCGAATGATCAGCTGCAGTTTGCTCAGGCGTTGGGATACGGTACTAAAAAGGACTTCGACAAGATGTACCGGCAGCTAGCGGAAATTCGCGACAAGGCCGCTGACAATCAATCAGGGACAGGATGGTTCGCGAAGATAAAAGCCTCGATAGCCGAACTGCTGCAGTCCAGTCAATCGAAGAAAGGCTAGTTGCTGCTAACCCGACCTCGGCAATGCAGGGGTCGGGTGCTTCGACATGTGGACGCAGCGTGCGCAAATATGGGCGCCGATTCGACTCCTTGAAACGTTGCCCATAGTCCCTAGAAAGCTCTCGAGGAGGCGGCGTCTGAATTGTAAACGCAGATTGCGATCATACGTTTGTGAATCAGTTCGGGTGTTCCAGTTCGCTCGTGCAAATTGGGACGTGGATTGACCATCAATGTGGAGGAATCTTTTCGGAGGATCAGACCATGAATACCGTAATAAACGTCAGATCATTGGCATTGGCAGGGGCACTGTTATGTGGATCGCTGGCGGTTCTCTCCGCCGGAGCGGCTCGTGCGGAGGAACATCGGATCCTCGACGGGCGCGGTCACTTTCTCGACAGTCGTTACAACCACGGGCATTACTATCCGGTTCTCGGGGGTTCAGTGCGGGTGTTGCCAGAGGGGTACCGACCGTACTTCTTTCACGATCATGCTTACTATTTTTATGGCGGGGTGTGGTACTCACCTGGAGCCAGCGGATTCGTCGTCGTTCGGCCACCCATTGGCGTCGTCATTTCCGTCTTACCGCCCTACTATTCAACGATCTGGGTCGGCGGCGCGCCCTATTACTACGCCAATGATGTCTATTACACCTGGGATCCCAAGCAAAATGGATACGTCGTGGTCGATCCGCCGGCCAACGCGGAGAACCCCTCCGCGCCACCGGCAAGCGCCGCGGGCGATCTGATCATTTATCCAAAAAACGGACAGGATCCGAAACAGCAGGCGGCTGACCGGTATGACTGCCATGGCTGGGCGAAGACACAATCGGGATTCGATCCCACGCAGACGGGAGGCGGCGTCGCTCCTGATAAACGGGTGAGCGGTCGAGATGCCTACGAGCGTGCAATGAGTGCGTGTCTTACGGGTCGAGGATACGAAGTACGGTAGACACGACGGTCGGTACTGGCTTGCCAGAGTGAGGGTTGCCTGTAACGGCTGTTGCCTGTAACGGCTGGTGAGTGACGTGAGCAGCGATACTCGAATCGCTGTCATTGTGCTGCGCCTGCGGATTGAACGCGCGTACAATCGCATGCGTGTTCTTCAGAAGGCGTCCGAAGAGGTGGAAATGACATACCTAACCTCTCCCGAATTCATGGCGCAGGGTGTTGGGTCCTAGTCATCGGCTCCGCCACGGGGAAGATCGAAGCCACGAATGAGCCGTTCAGGGACGTCTGGGTCTTCGCCATCCCCGTTCTAAGCGGCAAGGTGGCGAACATCCGGGAGTACATCGACACCCAAGCACTGGCGCGGGCCGCGCAGGCGGAGGCGTTCGGGCCGGCGTATCGCCGGCCGTCTGCGGTGGTCGGTGCAGGGTCGGCGGTGAACGAGCCATGGATCGCTGCCCCACACGCCACGTTTTCGTCGAGTGCCCAAACGTAAAGGAGATTCCGATGTACGACCAATCCAAGTTAGCCGAGTTGATCCGGTTCGCACGAGTCGATGCGGGCTCCATCGTCATCGACGTATACCCAGGCGACGGCGACTGGACGCGTCTCTTCTCCGACGTCGTGGGACCCGAAGGGCGGGTCTTCAGCTTCGTGCCGACCGAAATCGCCGACCTAAAGCCCGATCAGGTCGGCCGCATGCAGACTCTCGCGAAGGAGCCGGGCCGAGAGAACGTCGAAGCTGTCTCAGCGAACCTCGTCGCGATGCCGGAGGCCACGCGACCAGCGGATGTGCTATGGCTGCACCTGTTCTACCACGATCTCCACACGGCGTTGATGCAGAAGAAGGGTGCGACGGCCGCCGACTTCAATCGAGCCGTCTACGAGCGGCTGAAACCCGGTGGGTTCTACGTCATAGTCGACCACGCCGCCGCTGCAGGGGCGGGCGCCGGCGACGCCCAGTCGCTGCATCGGATCGACCCTGCATCCGTCCGCGAGGAGGTGGAGGCGGCCGGCTTCGCGCTGGAGGCGGAAAGCAGCATGCTCGCGAACGAGGACGATCCGCACTCGATTAAAGTGTTCGATCCCTCGATCAAGGGCCAGACCGATCGCTTTGCCTATCGGTTTGTGAAGCCCTGAGACCCAGCCAGATTGATTCCGCACGATAATTGTGGCGATTATCACGGCGATGTCACTGAGACCGACAAGGCGCCCCGTTGTTTCCACGTGCGTGATAAGGCGTCGCTTAGCGGCCGCTATCGTTAAAAGAGGGTGGCGGCAGCCCAAGAAAAGTGATGTTGTCCAATCAGATCTCAGAGCACGCCGGCGCGTCCCGCCCAGGTCGCAATGAAGCTCTTGAGGAACGAAGTGAACTCATCGGCTCCAGGTGGCAGCTCTCTGCCGCGGCGGCTGATTATGTGAAAGTCGAAGCGCACTATGGGATTGATCAGTTGACTGGTCGTGATCTTCCGATTGCGGCAGGCCGGAAGGCCAAATGACGGAATGACGGCAATCCCTTCTTCCGCTTCGACCAGGGCAATCTGCGTATCGAGCAAGTTGACGATGGGACCGCTTCGCGCCCTCACACCGGCTTGCGCGAGATGCCTATCGATCAGCTGCTGATGCGGATGTCCTGGTGACAATGAAATCAATGTTTCACCATCGAGCGCGGACCAGCTTGTGGTCTTGCGTGGTTGAGTCTCATCCTTGGCCGCCCGCGCCACCATCAACGAGAAACGAAAGAAGGGCTCGCGCCGTACATCGGGCATGGCCTTGAATATTCCTAGGCTCATGTCGAGCTTGCCGGATTCGACCATTTGGATCAGCGTCGGCAGGTCCGCGTCGAACAGCTGAATCTGAACATCGGGCCGCAACTTTCGAAACTCGCGCATCGCCGGCGGCAGGATGTTGGCGGCCACGAGCGGTGTCGTGCCTAAGGAGATGAACCGCCGCTTTTGCTTGGCGCCACGGCCGATGTTCGCGATCGCAACATCCAACTCCTCGAGACTGCGCTGAGTGACGGCGAGAAGCTGTCGGCCATCCGGCGTCAATTCAACATGACGGGTCGTGCGGTCAAATAATCGAAAACCAACGCGGCTTTCGAGTTCTTTGATCAACACGCGCAGGCCTGATGGCGTGATGTAGAGGGCCTCTGCAGCGCGGGCGAAACTTTGGTGTTGGTCCGCAAGACGGAATGCGCGCAGCTGGCGGGTGCTGACTTCCATTATTGAGACTTTATCACTAGTCGATCAATACTCTGAACTTAAACTTTATAGGGAGGGCGCGTAAAACGTGATCCATGGATTCCGGCGACACGTCTCCGGATTTCGCAACGAAACTACAGAAAACTCACGAGGAGAATCGGTCATGAACAACACCACTAATGCGGCACTTCCTGCCATCGTTCTGGTACACGGCGGCTTCGTCGATGGGTCGGGCTGAGAGGATGTCTTTCAGATTTTGAAAAAAGACGGCTACCCGGTCAGCATCGTGCAGAACCCCACCACCTCGCTCGCCGATGATGTGGCGGTCACCAGGCGCGTCATTGCCGACCAGAAGGGCCGGGTCATTCTGGTGGGGCATTCCTACGGTGGCGCGGTCATCACCGAAGCCGGGACGCACCCGAACGTCTCAGGCCTGGTCTACATCACCGCCTTTGCCCCTGATCAAGGTGAGTCGGTGGCCTCGCTCATCAAGGATCCCCCGGTTGGCGCCCCCGTGCCGCCGATCCTGCCGCCGACGGACGGATTCCTGGCGCTCGACAAGGCGAAGTTCGCGGCGAGCTTTGCGGCCGATGTGCGACCTGAGAAGGCTGAGTTCATGGCGAACTCACAGGTGCCCTGGGGCGTTGCCGCACTCACCGGTGCCATCAGCGAGCCCGCCTGGAAGGGCAAGCCCAGCTGGTACCTGGTGGCCACCGACGATCGGATGATACCGCCCCCCGCGCAGCGCATGATGGCGAAGCGCGCCAATGCCACGATCGCCGAGGCCAGGGGCAGTCACGCCATCTATGTGTCGCAGCCGAAAGCGGTGGCGGAGCTCATCGAGAAGGCCGCGATGAGTCTTAAGCAGTAACTTGCGGGGCGCCGGCGGAGACACTTCGCCGACCGGCGCCCATTTCATTGTAGTGATGAACTGCAACTTCGCATAATGCCAAGTGAGTCTCTGCACGAATCCCTTAGCGCCAACCGGCAGGGCATATTATTTTGCCTTTCGGCCCAGCTCGCCGATGAGTCCGATCATTGCTCGCAAGCCAGCGGGGACATGTCGACGTCCGGAATAGTAGAGACTAAGGCCCGTCTCTGGCTCCATCCAATCATCCAATACTGACTCCAATAGACCAGTTGCGAGATCATCCTTCACATACCACTCGGCCAACTGCGCTAGTGCCGTGCCTTGCCGAACGGCTTGCGACATCATGATGGGCGAGTCAAGAACGAGCGGGCCTGAGACTTCGATGACGAGCTTCTTCTTGCCTCGCACGAACTCCCAAGGCGAGGCCGCGCCGCTCGGCAGGCGTGCGCGAATACAGCGGTGATTCGCGAGATCGGCAGGGGAGAGCGGCCTGCCGTGCTTCTCAAAGTAGGCTCTTGAGCCTACGACCAACATTTTGACGTGCTTCGTGATGGGCACTCGGATCATGTCGCGTGGGACGAGTGAACTTAGGCGGACCCCAGCATCAAACCCTTCAGCGATGATGTCGACGAGCTTACCTTCAGTTTGAATGTCGACGGCCATGTCCGGATATCGACGTAGGTATTCGAGCACAACGGGCTGGAAGATCATGAGCGCTGCGCCCAAAGAGCTGTTGATGCGCAGCGTCCCTGCCGGTGTCGCCTTCACATCGCCGATCGCAGCCACCGCATCGTGAATATGCGCAACCGCCGGGGCAATGCGTTCAACAAACTGTCGGCCGGCTTCGGTCATGGTCACACTGCGGGTGGTGCGGTGAAAGAGGCGCACGCCCAACCGTGATTCCAGTCCCGCTACTGCATTGCTCACGGCGGAGGTGGACATGTCCAATTCGATTGCGGCGGCACGAAAGGCCCGCCGGCGACTCACCGCCAGCACCACTTCCAGTTCGGTCAGGCCGCTCTTGTGCATTGTTTCGATTTCCAGCATGACTCATCTCGTGTTAGCTATCTTATCAAAACAATCGTTCGCGCTCAGCATGATGGCCAGGACATTCAATTCACTGAGGAGCGGTGCCATGTGGACGATCAATCAGGCGTATATCGACGGCAAGTTCGTTACCGTATCGGGCAAGGAGACCATCGAGATCTTCAATCCCGCCACGGAGCAATTGATTGGAACGGTGACATTGGCAAGTCGGGCCGATGCCAGGGCCGCCATCGCATCCGCCAAACGCGCGCAGTCGATGCTCGCCAAGACCTCGAAGGCCGAGCGGATCGAGATGCTGAAGCGCCTGGAGTCTGCAGTCCTTAAGAGAACCCAACAGATTCAGGATGCGACAGTCGAAGAATATGGCGCGCCGCCGTCTCGCGCGCGGTGGATCAGTCAATACGCGTCGCAGAGCTTTGCGATCGCCGCAAAGGTTCTTGAGTCCTATGATCTTACGCGCCAGATCGGCGGTGCGACGGTCATCATGGAGCCTGTGGGAGTTGCGGCGCTGATCGCACCCTGGAACAGTACCGCGGGAACAATTTGCAGCAAATTAGCCTCCGCAGTCGCGGCCGGGTGTGCCTCCATCATCAAACCGAGCGAGTTGAGCCCGCTTGAAACCCAGGTAGTCGCAGAAGCCTTGCATGAGGCAGCTCTGCCGCCGGGTGTATTCAATATCCTCTTGGGGCGCGGCGCGGATGTCGGCGATGAACTGAGCATCAGCCCTGATGTGGCGAAGATCTCATTCACCGGCTCCACGGCCACGGGCAAGCTCATCGCGCGCACCGGACTCGACACTATGAAACGGGTGAGTCTAGCTTTGAGCGGCAAGTCCGCCTCGTTGGTGCTTGATGATGCGGATCTGTCACAGGCAATACCCTTGGCCTTGCAGGCCGCATTCATGAACAACGGGCAAGCCTGCGTCGCGGGGACGCGCCTTCTCATTCCGCGCTCGCGCTGGGACGATGCCGCAGCACGGGTAACGGCAACCGTGGCCAAACTTCGCGTTGGCGATCCTCAAGATCCGGCGACTGACATTGGACCCTTGTTCAACCGTACGCAGCATGAGCGGGTGCAAGGATTCATCCGACGTGGCATCGAGGAAGGGGCTACGGTAATAGCAGGCGGAGAGGGCCAACCGCAAGGTCTTAAGAAGGGCTACTTCGTAAAACCCACGGTCTTTGCCAACGTTAACAGCACAATGGCCATCGCTCGCGAGGAAATTTTCGGGCCGGTTCTATCCATTCTTATCTATGACGATCTCGAAGAGGCCATTCGGCTCGCGAATGACTCGATCTATGGGCTGCAGGCTTATGTGTTCTCCTCGAATGCTGAGCGTGCGCGCCTCGTCGCAGCTCGGCTCGAGGCTGGGACCGTGCTCGTGAATGGCATCCGCCCTGAGTTAGTAGCGCCCTTTGGAGGACGCAAACAGTCGGGCGTCGGAAGAGAATTCGGCGTCTTCGGCATGGAGGCGTTTCTAGAGGCGAAAACGATCGCTTAATGTGGAAGAAGGAATCGATGGCGCAGCGGCACTCCAATTTACTTGCCTTCACCTTCAATGAGGTATCGGCTCAACCCAAGGTCGCTGTGCTTACTAAAGGACCCCAGCTCACAATTTCAGTGTGGCTCAAGGGCGGGTCAGCGTAACTAGCAAAAGACGCCAATGCTCTTGCAGAATGTGCCAAACGGTTTATAGCCGATCTCCGGCCTAACGTTTCAGGTGGGGTTTCTTGTACAGGGAAAAAGCCTCGCCGGAGGCCTAGCCCCCGGCGACATTGATTACCAGCTTTCCGAAATGACGTTGCTCGGCCATATGCGAAAACGCTTGAAGAGCCTCGTCGAATGCAAATTCTCGATCTACAACCGGGGTGATCCGGTGCCGCTCGATGAAACGATTCATGTCTTCGAAATATTGGCGTGAACCGGTCTGGATGCCAACGATATTCGCGTTAAGACGGGAAAGCGGCAAAAGGTTCGGTCGAAGGTCGAAGCCCGTGAGCACGCCGATCTGTGCAATGGTGCCGTTGGGTGCCAAGCACTGCAGGGATCGTTCATAGGTGTCTTGGCCGCCGACCTCCAGAATGTGTGTCGCGCCTTCTCCCTGGGTCATTTCTTGGACCGCTAAGTGCCAGTCGGGTGTATCTCGATAATTGATGAGGTCCGACGCGCCAAGCGTACGAGCGCGTTCGAGCTTCTCGTCTGAAGATGACAACACGATGCAGCGGACACCGGCGGCATGTGCGAATTGTAGGGCAAACAGCGCGACGCCACCTGTCCCTTGGATAAGGACCCTGTCGTCAGGCTCGAGCGGGGTGCGAACGAAGAGCGCATGCCAGGCCGTCACTGCGGCGCAAGGGAGAGCCGCGACCTCCACGTCCGATAGCAATGCAGGCGATGCGACAAGCGCTCGTTCCGGAACGATCAAGTATTCGCACAACACGCCGTCAGCGCCTTCGCCGCCGAGTGCGGAGCGTGCGTAGCTCGATCGGAAGCGGCCTGAGATCCAATCCGGAAAGAATATCGTCGCGACTCGGTCCCCAAGCCGAAAGCGGGTAGCGCCTTCCCCAACCGCATCGACCGCGCCACTTGCGTCCGACAGTGGGATGCGATTGTCGATCCCGACGTTTGAGAACCGCGACATCATGAAAACATCACGGTAGTTAAGGCTCGCGGCTGCGACGCGCACCCTGACCTGACCAGGTCCCGGCTTGGGAAGTTCGGCCTCGGCCATAACGAGCTTATGTTCGGCCGCGCTAAATTTGTAGTAACGCATCTTAGGCCGTCCGCGTCAGAAGGCGAACGGCAGATTGTGGCGGACCTGCAGCGACTCGATGAGCCACTGTCCCTGCACGCGAACCAGCTTCTGCGTGTAATAGCCGGACTCGATCGGCGTGATCCTGCCCATCGCTCCCCCCACGCCCGCCGGCCAGCCGGTCGCTGGCTTCGCGTCGCCGAGGATAGTAAAGACCATGAACTGGGCATCGACCGTCGCGCGGTCTCCGTCAATGTCGATAAGCAGGCCGTCGGTGGCGTTGTGGCTCCATCCCCGCGGCGGATGCGGCTTCATCATGTGCGCGGTCGCCTGAGCGATCGCCTCGCGACCCGTGAGTTCCCCGATCAGTTCCGGCTCTCCGTCGGGGTTGTTATTGTAGAAGATTGTCACCCGCGCCTGCGGCGTGAAGAGCGCCGCCATAGCGGCGCCGTCACGCCGATCGTGTGCTCGGACGTAGTGGGCGAGGACCTGCTGTACAGCCAGTTCGTCAGACATTTTGCACCTCCGGTTTATCGGTGACTTTCATTGTTACATATATGACCCTTGATATGCAACAATGATTGCCGCATATTGGTTCAGTTCTCAGAGGCAACAGGGCGGGCGCTACACGATGATCGACATCAGATTTCCGACAGCGCTACATTTAATGCTCAGCCTCGCGCTCGCCCATGCCGAGGGCGTCGCACAGTTGAGTTCTGCACAATTGGCCAACGGGCTTGGCGCGAACCCGAGCCAGGTACGCAAGCTTCTGGTTCCCCTCGCCAACGCTGGACTCGTCCATGCAACGTACGGCCGCGATGGCGGCATCCGCCTTGGTCGCTCGACCAACTCAATCACCCTGCGCGAAATCTACTCTGCTGTGCTCGGTGAAAAGAGCCTTTGGGTGCCACGAGCGGTTCCTCACCGATGCCTTGTAAGTTCAAACGTTGAGCGCTATTTCGTAGGGCTTGCTGCCAAAGCGGACAATGCCATCCTGAAGACACTTGAGCACAAAACCCTTGCGGACAGCCTTGCTCGGAGGCCGGGCAGCTCCGCGGCCAAATAATGTCTGATCATTTCCGCGACACCCGACATCCGAAGGTTGGGATGACCGCCACATGCGATCGCTCGCCCACACGCGGCTAGACGCGCCCCCGCCGGTGTTGTCGAATACGACCACTTCTCGTTCCTTGGCAAGCCCGTTCACCGCAGCGGGGTCCCAATAGTCCATCGTACCGGTGAAGTGCTGGAGGAGAACAAGCGGAACGCCTGTCTTCGTTCCGATGATTCGATACGCGAAGTGAGTACCACCGGCAGCCCCTACTGGTTGACTCCCTGAACACCGCTCAGACGCATGCCCGCGTTCTCTTTGCGGCTGACTCCTGCACCCAAAATCATCCGTCGTGCTAGTTCCTGCGCAGATGAGTTTGCGGAAGGCCATTTCCTGACGCGCAACATGATGAAGTGGTTCTGGGACAGCTACACGACGGATCTCAACTAGCGCAACGAAATCTACGCCTCACCGTTACTCGCCACGACCGAGCAGCTCAAGGGCCTCCCGCCTGCACTGGTGCAGACGGCTGAGAAGGACGTGCTGCGAGACGAGGGCGAGGCCTATGCGCGTAAGCTGGTGCTGCCGGTGTCGACGTCACGGCGGTCCAGTACAACGGCATGATCCATGACTTTGGTTTGCTCAACGCACTGAGCGAGGTGCCCGGCACACGTTTGGCCTTGGCTCAAGCTTCCGAAGAGCTGAAGAAACATTTGAAGTAAGACCTTTTATCGGGGCGAAAGCGGACGTACATGGATCGTGCGTCCGAGTTTGCCGGCTAGGCCTCGTAGCATGACAAACCGGATTACGATGTCGGGGTTGCAAGATAGTCACCCGATTGAAAGTCTCTGCGCATCCTCTTACCCGCGACGACATCCTGGATAACATCACCCATTATTGGCTGACGAATACGGGAGTTTCCTCAGCGCGCCTTTATTGGGAAAACCGCCTTCCATTCTTCGATTACAAGGGAGTCAGTATCCCGGCAGCGGTGAGCGTGTTTCCCGGCGAGTTCTACCAAACGCCGCAGAGTTGGGCAAAACGAGCCTACCCCAAACTCATTTATTACAACAAGGCCGCGAGAGGTGGGCATTTCCCAGCCTGGGAAGAGCCGTTATTGTTTTCGCAAGAGCTCCGCGCGGCCTTCAGATCGCTGCGTACTTAACAGTCAAAACGCTAAGAGGAGCGGTCATGAAAACATTCGTAAAAGATCCAAAGGCCATTTCCAAGCTATCGCCGGAGCAGTATCGCGTCACGCAGCGAAGCCATACCGAGCGCCCCGGCTCCGGCGCGTACTTGGGAAATAAGGAACCCGGAATTTACGTTGATATTGTGTCTGGCGAGCCTCTGTTCGCCTCTTCGGACAAATTTGACTCCGGTTCAGGCTGGCCGAGCTTCACCAAACCCATCGATCCCGCAAACATCAGAGAATTGCCTGATCCTACTCACGGCGTGACCGGCATCGAAGTGCGCTCTATCCACGGCGATAGTCATCTGGGCCACGTCTTTGACGATGGCCCCACGGATTGCGGCGGCCTGCGCTACTGCATCAATTCGGCGTCGCTCCGGTTCATTCACCGTGACGACATGGCGGCCGAGGGTTATGAGCAGTATTTGGGCCAAGTCCCTAAAGAGACTTAATCGATTCGATGACCTCGTTCGCGGTCACAATGGCGCTCGCGTAGTTTGGCATATTGATATCGAAAGCAGCGTGCATGTGCTCATCCGAGTAGCTCGCCGTCGCATCTTTTACCACCGTGACTTGGTAACCGAGCTCGGCGGCATAGCGCACAGTAGCTTCTACGCACGTGTGGGCGATGAGTCCAATGACGATTAGCTGATGAATGCTGTGCTGTTTGAGTTGTAAGTCCAAATCGGTGTTGGCAAAGCCGCTGGAACACCAGTGTTCTTGGGCAACGATGTCGCCTTGTTGTGGCGTGAATTCCGGAGGTATCTCGCCGCCCCACGTTCCGTGCTCAAAAGTCTTCCGCGACCAGGCGGCCTTCTGGATGGGTGCGATGTACTCCCAGCTCTCGTAGTCCCCCGGTCGGTATCGATGATGCAAGGCGTAGAACACACGAAGCCCCGCACTCCTGGCGGCTTGTAATACCTGCAGCATGTGAGGAACGCAATTGTTGGCATCGGCGACGGGCTTTAAGCGATCCCATACCTTGCCGCCCTCTGAGATGAAATCGTTATAGGGGTCAATCACCAGGAGTGCGGTGCGATGTTTGTTCACGATCCGTTGCCTCCAAGAATCCGGTCCGGTATTTCTCGTCATAAATTAGGGTGCATAGTGGGTGAAAACGTAGTCGCGATCTTTCGCAGGCCGGTGACAGGCAAAGCACGTCTGGTGGAGAGCCCTATCCCCCGCCTTGCCGTTCTTAAAGTCAGCGAAGCCCCAACCCCCCGTCGCGGCGTACCTTTTGGAATCTTTAACCATGAACTGGACGTTCACGGTTGACCCGATGACGAAGGACTCGGCGCCGGGAAATGGACCGCCCAACACTTTGTCGTTGTCCCCCGAAGCCACTCGAGTCCAATGAATCGCCGCGATGATGGCGCCGTCGGGGAATGGCAGCGTTTTATCCTTAAACGCCTTCATCGCAATGGAGTTGCCGAGTTGGGCGCGCAATTGGTCGGTCTTGCCTGCCACCAGTAGATTGTCCACGGCTATTAGTTGCCAATCGCGGTATCCAGAAGGAATGGCGACCTCGTAGATTGGCGACAACTCACGATTGGGCTGTTCCAATGCTCGGACCCTGTATATGACGATACCGACGAGGACCACTACTGCAATTAGCAACAAGACCATACGGTTCATCTGGCGACTCCCAACCCTTTACCGAGGCATGCCGTTAGGCGGCTTCCGCGAGCCGAAGCGCGTAGCGTTCGATGCTTAACGCGAACAGAGGCGTTTCCGCCTTGATATGCGCGATACTCATGGGTTGACGCTGCGAGGTGAAGACGTCGAACGGTATCCCCTGGCGAGCCAGCAGATCCCATAACTCGTCAGTTGCACGGGTTCGCACGCGGCAAGTGAACTCGCACTTTCGGTCATCAGTGCGTTTTACGCTCAGTTCCCACATCACCAGAATCTTCGTACGACCGGCGGTGGTAAAAAGGTCAGACACGGATTCAAGAACGAGATGATGTTTCTCGCTGACCACTTCTACGTAATGCTGCACCATCAAGGTGCCTCCGATCACTTCTACATTGATCGACATGCGGCGCCCGTCCCGTGCCGTTGTGGCGCCTGCTGCGACGTGCGCCGGCGAACACCCTTGATACTCATCATCCGGCAGACTGAAGCACCACTTTGGGATATCGATTGTCTCGAGGGGCGCGTTAACGACGGCGGAGAAACTCGAGTCGACGATTACATGCTCTTCCATTTGAATCTCCTGTGATGGGCCTATCCGCACGATACCCGGGCCGCAGATGTTGACAATCATACGAAGGTAAGTAAGCGCGTCTGATCCACTCATACCTTGGTGGGATTGGGAAGCAGCAGAGAAGATGATGGAGTGGAGCCCAGATCATGCATCGGAGGGTTCTGTCATGAGCGCTAAGCAAATTCGAATTGATAAACGCAGCTCGGCGTACTGGCGAGCGACTTTCGACAACCCGCCAATCAATCTGATAGATCCTCAAACTATCCACGAGCTCGATGCGCTCGTGGGTGAGATCGAAAGCGATCCAGATGTCCGTGTTGTTGTTTTCGATAGCGCCGATCGCGACTTCTTTCTCGCTCATTTCGACGTACTGGTCGAAAAGGCCGTGACATCGGCCATGAAGCCCGGCCGGACAGGGTTGCACCCCTGGCTGGACGTGCTAGTGAGGCTCAGTTCCGCGGCGGCGGTATCGATCGCCTCTATTCGAGGGCGGGCGCGCGGGGCGGGGAGCGAGTTCGCATTGGCGTGCGACATGCGTTTCGGAAGTCGTGAGCAGTGTGTCCTGGCTCAGTTCGAAGTGGGTGTGGGCGCTGTTCCTGGTGGGGGTCCGATGGCCCGACTAGCGCGGCTGGTTGGTCGCGGCAGAGCACTAGAAATTGTCTTGGGTGCGGACGACTTTCCCGGCGACCTCGCAGCCCACTACGGATATATCAACCGCGCCCTGCCCGATGGTGAGCTGGATGACTTTGTCGAGTCTTTCGCTCGCAGGCTCTCAAACTTCGACAAGCGAGCCATTTCGGAGGGCAAAAAGCTCATCGACGGTCCAACACTTCCGTCGCTCTCCGAGTTTGAGGCGGGCATGAAGGCATACTTCGTGTCCGCCACAAGGCCTGAGACGCGTGCGCGGATCGGGGCCGCGATCAGCGCTGGTCTTCAGCGAAGAGGCGAAGTTGAGTTGAACCTTGGCAGCTACGTCGGCCGAGGTATGTAAGATGATCACGGCGACATTGCGCGTGATAATTGGCGGTTATCGTTTACAACTTGTTGGTGACATTATTGCTTTTGCCATCCAAGCAACAGCAGAGGCCAATTAACAGGAGAAAGGGCACAAATAAAACAAGACTTGTCTAGCAGAGAAATGATTGGTGGTGCGGAGCGCGCTTTTCCTGCGGATCATAATACGCTGCACCGCAGCCAAAAAAGAGCCCTAGAGTGAACCTATTAATTCTACAGGGTCATCCGGACTTAGTGTGGGTAAAAGTTGATCATTTTTCGATCAAAGCTTGGGCAACATGCAGGTGAGCACCTTCAATCAAAGGTATTCCTCGTCGCGAAGTCCGTAGGCGCGACGTTGAAGAACCCGGATCTTGTTGTTCAGTCCTTCGACGAAGCCGAGGGAGACTTTGTTCTCGGGCTTGCAGTAGGCGGCAATGCCGTCCCAGTGTCGTTCGATCATGTCAGCAAAGTCCTCGTAGGGCTTCAGTCGCTGCCATTTGAGTTGCGCCCGCCAGTTCTCGAAGAACTTCCGAGCCCATGCCTCGCTGTTGTAATCCCAGAGCTGACCGAAGGATTCCTTCAGCAGGTACGCGGTGTTGAGACGCTTGTTGGCCGCCAGCAGCAGCTTCAGGTTCTTCCGGGCGCTGCCGGTGAGATTCTGCGGGTGTGCCAGCAGGGTGTATTTCTGACCCTTGATGAAGGTACGCGGTTTGCCCTGGAGCCGACCGTATTCGCGCTTTCGGATGGTGTCGAGAGACTTGCCGAGGTGACGGAGGACATGGAACTTGTCGAAGAGGATGGCCGCTTGCGGGGCGTGATGACGGGTCGAGGTGCCAAACGCCTTCCACATGTCCATCACCGCCAAGCGGATCTTTTTGGCCTTCTTTTCCCCGAGAAATTGATAAAACTCGTCCATACTCGCTTCCGAGCGATCTTGGCCACCGAACCAGATCGGGCGGTGACGGATCAGATCGCTCACGACGATACGATAGGTATGGCCCTTTCGGATCGAGATCTCGTCGATGCCGATCGCTTGTGGCCCCGGGGTACCGGCGCGCTGGAGCTGCGCACGCATATACTGCTTGTCGAGCTCTTTGACCGCGTCCCAGTCCAGACGCAGCTCCTCGGCAATGTCCTTGATCGTCGCCGAGCGACAGCGCCGCCCCACGTAATACGCAAAGCGTTGGGTGTAGAACGGATTGTCTGCCAGGAACGCCAGGCGCTCGCGCTTCACCGCGTGACACTGACGGCATTGAATACGACGAACCTCGATGTCGAGCAAAATGCGGAACGGTCCGCTCGACAAGTCCCGCACCTGCCGCCGCGTGCGGTCGTAGAAGCTGCGATGCATTGTTCCGCAGGTGCCACAGTACGTTTTTTTGTGCGCCGAACGAGGGTAACGACCCGCATCTGCGGGTCACCAAATCGGCCGTGGGTAATGGCTCCGGCTCGAAAACCAGGGAATGAGTGTGCGTCGGCCACGTGGCGGCGCTTCGGCGTTTTTGGCATCCGCAAATCATGCCAGATTTCTCCTCGCCTCAAACATGCATAAAACCCTATGAAAATAGGCGTTGCTGCTTGATAAAGACCCTATTTTTACCCACACTCAAACCGGAAGAGCCATTCTACATAGTTAGGTTGATTTGTAATCATGTCAGCGAGTTACGCGTTTCATTCAGGTGTGCCGAGTCGATCGAGGCCTGGCGTTTGCGGTGTCGCTC
>Ga0208193_1000777_pt1 | contig 15249 bp, 12 predicted proteins | sample June2015DPH_17_2_FD_184716 | JGI IMG/M metagenome (GOLD analysis project Ga0208193, IMG submission 184716) | Peatland microbial communities from SPRUCE experiment site at the Marcell Experimental Forest, Minnesota, USA - June2015DPH_17_10... | ecosystem: Environmental > Terrestrial > Soil >... | reverse complement strand
GGCGACGGGAATCTCGTGTTCTCCCTCGGGACTGGGGTCCGAGGAGGCTCCCGGTGCCTGCGGCGTTTCGTTGCCAATCCTGCTTTCGTAACGGAAACCATTGTCGGTGAACGAACTGGCCTGTTGCCGCTCCACTTCCGTCTTGCCCATTAACCTTCTGCAACCAATGCGAGCGAAAGCACTGTAATGTCGTCGCATTGGCCGAAAGCCTGCGCGGCCTGCGCCAGTTTTTCAGCCGATTCCGCAGAAGCGACGGCGGTGCGCTTGAAACCGAACAGCTCGCCTTTGGGGTTTTGCGCTTCGTCGACGCCGTCAGAGAGCAGGGTGAGCGCGGTTCCGGGGGCGAGGTGCAGCGTGGAGTTGCTGTACAGAACGGAAGCGTCAATGCCCAGCGGCAAGCCATTCTCAATTTCGAGTTCGCGTCCGTTGGCGTAGGGAGCGATGTGGCCGGTATTGGCAGCGATGAGCGCACCGTCGCGCTCCAGGCGCAGAACGAGTGCGGTGGCGAAGCCACCTTTATTGCGGCCATACATGCACTGGTTCAGTGCGGTGAGGATTTCTGCCGGGTCCCGGGTGTAGTGAGCCAGAGTACGGAAGGTGCCAACGAGCAGCGAGACGGTCATGGCGGCCCTCATGCCTTTTCCGCTTACGTCGCCGATGACGGCCAGCAAGCCGCCGTTGGGAGTGGGCACCACCTTGCAGAAGTTCCCGCCTACCTCGCCGGCCGGGTGGTAGGCGGCCTGGACGGAAAAGCCGGGGTTGGAAGGAGTCTCCTCCGGCACCAGGACCTGTTGTATTGTGCGCGCGGCTTCGAACTCGCCGCGCATGCGCTCCTGTTCGCGGCTGGCGCGGGCAAAACGCAGCACCAGAACCAGCAACACGAAAAGCAGTTCAATATAGGCCGAAATGCGAGCGGCGGTGAGTGGAAAAGGCCAACTGGTGATCTGCTGTTGTGCCAGATTTGCATTTTCCGCCCAACGAAACAGCCCGACCCTATACCCCGCCGCAAGGACGGTCTCTAAGCCGCGCTCGCACCGGGCACCTCACTCAAATTCGAGATAGAACAGGGAGATTCCAATGATTACGCACGCATGCAGCGTACATCAATGCTGCCGCGCCAGTTACCGATGCTGAAGCTCTTCAATGGTGGCGGCAGCCTGGACGTCCGTTCTGGTTGGCCCGTCAAGTGACGCCAAATCTCTGACCCGCTCACCTCGGCCGATTACTCCCGAACGACTTTATCGAGACTGCCGGGAAAAATTTCTTCGACTGTCGGTCCTCTCGCGCCGGCAGTCCCGAGAGGAACCGAACGCCTTCCGGCACTGGTCCGAAGGCATAACTTCCCGATTGCCCGCTGATCCGCGCGGAGTCCGGCTCCCCACACTGGAAGCATTTAGAGTTCTTGCTGGTTAAATCCAGTGTCACTCGGGCTCCAGCAACTCCTCCAGCAGATGCCATAGCTTACACTCAAACTAGATGCTCAACCGGGGCTATGCCTACACCACAATCATCAACAGCAAATGCCATGGACAAAACCTGCTCTCCCACCTGGCAAGCCTTTACCCCCACTCAACCCCGCAAGCCTGGCAACAAAACCTGAACAACCGCGAAGTCACCCTCAACGGCGTTACCGCAACCGGAAGCGAATCGGTCACTTTAGGCCAGACTCTTGTCTGGAACCGTCCACCCTGGATCGAACCAGACACTCCTCAGCACTTCGACGTCCTGTTGAATGATCCCCATCTGTTGGCCGTCAACAAACCCTGCGGGCTGCCCACCCTCCCCGGCGGCGGCTTCATGGAGAACACCCTCCTGCGCTTGGTGCAAAAGCAAACCCCCGACGCCAACCCTGTCCACCGGTTGGGCCGGGCCACCACCGGCATCGTCCTCTTCGCCAAAACACCGCAGGCGGCCTCGAATCTATTCGCAAACTGGAACACACCCAGAATTCAAAAGATCTACCGTGCGCTGGCCCAAAACATTGCACAGCACGACGCCTACGAAATCCTCACACCCATCGGCCTCGTGCCGCACCCGCTCATCGGTTCCGTGTGGGCCGCCAACCCAAGTGGCAAACCGTCAAAGTCATTGGCAAGGGTGCTCTCACGCACCACAAGCACCACAACATTTGAGGTAAGCCTATATTCGGGCCGCCCTCATCAAATCAGAATTCATCTGGCATCGATCGGCCATCCCCTGGTGGGCGATCCTCTATACGGCTTAACCGGCCAGCCTCTTGAAGGTCTCCCCGGCCTCCCCGGCGATGGAGGATATTTCCTGCACGCCCAATTTTTGAAATTCCACCACCCCATCACCGGAGAACAAATCAATCTTGAGGCAACTCTGCCATCTGGATTCTCATTGCATCAGTAAGTTCACGGCGAGAATCAAACCAGGCTGGTGTGCCGTTGAAACCTGCGCGATCCCGCCATTCCGAATCCCAACGAAACGAGTCTAATGGAAAGGGCGATCGCACCCTGTCTGGCGCATTGGTGAGCAAATGCATGGTCTTCACGATCATTTCAGCATCCATTTCACTTCCGCCCGCTCTGTTCGTCATCCGAACCGGAGCATGGTCCGACAGCTTTACTGACACAAGGATTGTGCGCGTAGCTACGCTGCCGTCTCTAAAGAGCATGCGTAGACGAAACTCGACTGTTCCAGGCTGCCGCGCAACAAGCGTCACAGATGCGCTTCCATCGGCCGAGTGATCGACTATGCAGATATTCATTGTCTTCGGACCGATCTTCACTTTGTCGAACAACTCCATATCCTCGAAGGACAATGCTTTGCTCTGGCCGTTATACTGCGTCAGTCTTTGTAAGACCGCTGTCCGTAGCGCATCCGGCCCTGTGAGGTGAATCGCCAACCTTGCGGGCTCGCCAAGCGGCAGTTCGACAGCCTCCAGGGGGATTTCAAGCCGTTTAACAGGACCAATCTTCCTGCCTCTGAAGCCCATTACTGAGCAGCTTCAGTTTGTGCCTTGATGCGTAATCCCAATAGCGCGTCGAAGCTCGTACCGAGCATAGCTCTCAGCTTCCGTTCAGTGAGGACATCCGGCTCTAAATCAGCTTCAAGCACGAGCGCAGAGAAGATTCCTCCGAGAGCCTTTCCGGCTGCTCTCGCATTGATGCCGAACAGTTCAACGAGTTCTTCCTCAACGCTGTCTTCCAGCTCCTCCTCGGCCCGACGAAGCCTTTCCTTTACCTCTGGATAGCGCGTAACGAATAGTTTGACTTCAAGGATAATGAGCGCCCACTCCTTTTCTTTCGATAGGTTGACGTAGAAGCTCCGGAACGCAGCGATTTTTGTCTCGCGAGTTGGGGCGTTATCCAAAGCCAGGCGAAGCTTCGTTTGGTAGCCTGCGGCTTTCGTCTTAGCTAATGCCAGAAAGAGTTCTTCCTTGCTCTTGAAATGAGCGTAGAGCGCCCCCTTACTGAAGCCTGACGCTTGCGCAATCTCTTCCAGTTGCGCCTTTTCATAACCGCGATATGCAAAGATTCGCTCTGCGGCAACTAAGAGCAGGTTTCGCGTTATGGCTGTTCGTTCTTGCGGCTTTCGCGGCTTTCGCATCTTCACCTTCTGAAATAAAAAACCGGCTGACAGGTATATTATAGTGATTTGAACAGGATTACCCCAAATTCTGGCGCTAGACGGAGAGGACGATATGAGCAGGCTTACAGGAAAAGTGGCGCTGGTTACGGGAGCTTCGAAAGGCATCGGCAAGGGTATCGCGAAGAACCTCGGTAGAGAAGGTGCTGCTGTCATCGTGAACTATGCGACGAGCCGAGAAGGCGCGGAGCAGACGGTAGAGCAGATCGTGAAGGCCGGAGGCCAAGCTTGGGCGGTACAAGGGGACTTCTCCAAGTCAGAAGAGATTACGCGGACGTTCGCTGAGATCGAGGCCAAGCACGGAAAGCTGGATGTGCTCGTAAACAATGCGGGCGTGGCCGGGTTTGGACCTCTGGAGCGGGTGACTGCGGAGGAGTTCCACCGGCTCTTCAACCTGAACGTGCTGGGTCTGCTGCTATCGACACAATCGGCGGTGAAACTGATGCGTGCGGGTGGGTCGGTGATCAATATCGGCTCCCTTGCGGGGTCGATGCCAGCGGCCTACGGATCGATCTATTCGGCTACTAAAGCGGCGGTAAACAACATCTCGATCTCCCTGTCGAAAGAATTGGGGCCGAAGCAGATTCGCGTGAATGCGCTCAATCCGGGACTGGTGATCACGGAAGGTTTGCGGGCGGCGGGCTTCATGGAAGGCGAGCGCTTTGAAGCTGCAGTCAAAGGGACGCCGTTAGGACGGGCTGGACAGCCCGACGACATCGGCAAAATCGCGGTTTTTCTGGCTTCGGATGAAGCTTACTGGGTCACGGGGCAGCTTATTCAGGCCGCAGGTGGTGTCACGCTTTAGTCCCGATGTCGGCATATGGAAGTTTTACTGATGGCCCGGCAATGCCCGGGCAATCGCCCTTTTTCGCTTTCTTTTTCTCGTAACTACTATAGGACTGACGGTTTGCCGACTACACGGCCAGAGTCACTTCATGGGTTGGGTTTGGGGGTTGGAGCGGGCAGCGTTGTGGGTTGGAGGTCTGACGCGACGTAGGGTTTCAGCTCGCTCCATGGGATGTGTGCTTCAGGCATGCCGGCGGCGTAGGGGCCGATGGCGTATTGGCCGAAGGTGATGGTGAGGCCATCGTCGGTGGGGGTCCAAGTGGTGAGGTCGGAGACGGTTTCTTTGACCGCCTTCTCGATATCGTCGCCGAGCGTGTCTTTGAGGTCGGGTTGGGCGCGGAGATTGCTGACGGCCAAGGCGGTAAGTTTGACCTGCCAGCCGCTGTGCGGGGTGAAGACATCGGAGATGGTGAGCTCGCGATTGCGGTCGAGCCACCAGAGGAAACTCGTTTGGTTGGTGAGCGGATGGGCGGCGCCCCAGCCGTAACCACCATCGATGAGGCTAACATCGATGAAGCGATCATTAGCGGCTTCGACGGTGTAGAAACCGTTGATTGTGCCGGAAGTGTCGACGGCAGTGTCAAAGGTGGCGTTCTCATCTTCGGGATCAATCCCGACGGCGAGTTTCGCTGCCTTCTTCTTTACTGCGCTATTCACTCAGTGTAGGCAGGATTAATCTGAGCGGGCAGGATATCTATTTGCGGCCAACGGAGGATGCCGTATCCAAAACCTGGGTCGTTGTCAGAAACGCGGTTTTTGTTTGGGCTTTCAGCCTTTAAGAGAAAGTGAGAACGCGGGAAGATAAGAGCGCGGCCGATGTGCGCAACCTGTTCGAGATCGTGCTCTCGATTCGTGTACTCGTTTGAAAGACAACGATTCATGTCGTCGGCGATTCCTTTGCCATGTGCGGGGCAGACGACGTCGAGCCAGTGCAGCCATTCGCGCTGATCCGATTGGACGAGCGCGGCCGATTCAGGCGAAAGCTGAGCGCGGAGAGACTTGTAAGCGGCGGAGACAGCGCTATCGAGCGCGGCAAGTTTTTCGTCGGAACAGACAGCGTGCTCGCGTGGAGACTTGGCTAGCTTGCAGTCGAAGCTTTGTGCGACGGAAAACAGAGAGAATGCAAGGGTGAGAAGCAGGATGTGTATCGAGCGCATCGGGGAGTATTCCAAGTATATCATCCTGAGGCCTTGTTCAATTGCCGTATCACCGCCCACCGGATGACCCCTCGAAAGGGGAGTTCTTACTGAACGGCAGTTTCTTGTTGTCGCCCAAGGATGGCAGACGCAGTTGGCGGAGCACTTCATGAGCCCGGTTTTTTGTTTGCGATTCGTTCTCCGGTCTCACCGCCAAACCGGAGATTGAGCTGAAACGGATGTTCACCCTTAGAAGCGCGCCTGGGTATCGGGATAAACACTTTAAATTAAGCAATTTTGCGGCGTTGGGGGAGTTTTCTTTGCGTGACTACAGAGGCAGGGAAATGGGGAAGCGCTTCGGGGAGGCGTATATCGAGGGCGTCGAGCAGGGATTTGGCAGAGGAGCTTGGAGAGGGGATGCGGAGACAGGTAGCTTGTCCTTCTATCTTCATTTCCATTGCGCACAGCATCTGGAGCTGTCGGAGGCCTTCTTCGACGGTTAGATCGAATTTCGCCCAGGCCTTGGCGAGAGTTCTGCGGATCAGGAATGCCAGCATCACGCCCAGCACATGGGCACGTGTATGCTCGGCGGTGCGCACGTGGATGGGGCGTGTTTCAAGATGTGTGGTTTTGCAAGTTCGAAAAGCCATTTCGACCTGGGTGAGGTCTTTGTATCGGTCATGCACTGTCTCGGCTGAGGCGGCGCTGGTAGGAAGATCGGTTTTCAATACGTAGCAGCCGTCCAGCTGCGCCGCCGTCTCCAGCGCCTCTGGATCTGTCTTTAGTTCGAGCGTGCGGCCGCTGCTTTCTACGCTCAGCCAGGAGTTGATTTTCAGCTGTTTGATTTTGCTCTGCAACTTCGTTTCCGCAGTTTTTATCTTGGCCTTGGGATGGCTTTCCAGATAGAGGTTCAGTTGGCTCATCCACCGCTGGGCCACGGCTTGCTTGCCGGCCCTGGAAGCCGCCATCTCCTCAGCCCGCACCGGATTGCGGCGCAGTACGTAGCGTACCGACTCCTGTTCGATCTGGCAGACTTCAGAAGCAAACAGATCCAGTTGCAACACGCCAGAGTTCAACATGGTATCGATCTGCGGCTTGGTGATGGCGGTGATGTAGTGAAAGCCGGCCTTGGACAAGTCCTCGATCTGGCCGCTCTTGATCATGCCACGATCCCCAACGAAGGTCACATGCTGGCATCCGAAGCATTCGCTGGCCTTGGTGATCTGGTCGGCAAAGGTCTTGGTGTCTTGGGTGTTGCCAAGAAATACTTTCGTGGAGACCGGTTCCCCGTCCTGACCGCATAACATGCCGATGACTATTTGCTTTTTGCCCTTCTTGCCATCCCGGTTATAGCCATAGGCGCCATACGCGTTTTGCTCGCCTTCCAGATAGCTGCTGGTTACGTCATAGAGAAACAACTGCGGTTTCTGTTGCTGGTACCTTGCGTCAAATAGGCATTGCTCGATCTGTTGCTGGTGCTCACTAAGCCAGTCAAGATTTTCATAGAGATCGTTTTCATCAAAACCGCGGCGTATGCCCAGTACGTCGCATGCGGCGTGAACCTTGGCCAGGCGCACGGCCGACAGCCGTGAGCCCTGTTCCATAACCCTTGCTATGACCTGCCACATGGCAAGCTGTCCGGAAAAATCACTGCCTAAGGCGCGGTCGATGCCTAACCGGCAAGCGACTTGATACACGGTCCAGACTGCCCCCACCGAGGCTCCTTGGCTGATCTGCACCTGGGCGACGGAGTTCAACGCATTCAAGTCCCCCTTATGCTTCAAAGCCAATTCAATGGCGGCAATCTCTTTGGGATCGCAGTGGGTCAGGTTGGCAATGTTGCGTTTCTGCACCTTGTCGCCGACGCGATAAGACTCGCGCAGATAAATGGACTGGTAAGTTTTGCCGTTGGCGGAGCGCCAAAATGCGCGAGCGACATGCATGCCCACATAATGAACGACATTCACCAGTATTGTCAAGCATAAAATGCAATAATCTTCATAATATGCATGTCTACATAAATTGGGTCAAAACACGACTTTTCGCTTATTTTTCATCAACTTAGTTCAAGTCCTAGAGGTGAACATCCGATTCAACGCCGCTTTCGCTCAATGAGATTTTTCTCGAGCTTTGCCGCAAGGATGAGGGCAGAGAAGATGCCGAGCCGTACCGCGAGGTGTTGCGATGAGGTTTCTGCTCAATATTGCAGTCCTTCTCGGCCCGATTGTTCTTTGGGGCGTATACAAGGTGCGCAGGATGCATCGCGCGGCGGTCGACTCGGAGCGGGACGCGCTGCCGTTCGCGCCCCAACCAGAGCCGGCCCCGAACAGATTCCTCGGCAGAGTTCCGCTGCCCGAGCGCACCCTGCTGAGCGAGCAGCTCACCAATTGTTCGGTCCTCTATTTCCTGTTGAGCTGGCTATTTCTCATTTTCTTTGCCATCTCTCTCTGGCCGACTGCGGCCGGCAAGCACAGCGCCTGGACCGATCCCTCGGCATATGCCTGGCTTCAATATCTTCAAACCGCCTGCCGAAGCTGTCAGTTTTGTATGGCGCTGAGCCTTGGCGCGGCAACGATGGTCATCACCCCCCTCAAGCAGGCTCAAAAGGCGCAGTTTTACCGCACCCGGCCGGTCGGGGCGGGATTCCAGTTCTGGTCGCGGCTGCTCTGCGCCCTCAGTGTCCTGCTCGCCTCCGCGGCGACCGGGATGGCAATTTCCTTTGCTTTGCTGTCAGCCGTCAAGGGCCCGGTCTGGCAGCACTTGCCAGCGGCATTTCCCGGCATCGTCACCGGACCAGGCGACGAGCGGCCGCAGCTCTATCAGGCCCTGCTGTTCACCTCGGCCCCGCGTCTGTTTTTCTCGATCGTGACCACCATTACCCTCTTTTTCAGCGCCACTCTCGCGCTCCGTGCGTTTCCGGTGATCCATAGGGACAGTAGGTCCGGCACTGCGGCGCGCCTGTTCACACTTCTCGCGGCATTGTTTGGCCTCATGGCCTTCAACCTGTTTGATACGCTGAATATCGCGCACTGGCCCGGGCAGCTGAATTTCTACACCCGCCTTGGCGCGCCACCAGCCCATGTCTCTGTCGCCGTCGCCATCCTGGTGTCGGTCGGACTGCTTTTTCTGGCCCGATTTTTCATCGGCCGCGCAGAGGTCTGATTCGGTCGCGCAAAAGGGCCGCACGCTTTAGGACCTATTGATTGAGCACTCTAAAGCCGGGGGAAACGCATCATGCTGCTGCGCCCATACCTGATTCTCTACCGCAAGCGGCTCGTCGCCGCAGCGATCTTCTCCGTGCTCGCAGCCCTGGCGGAGGCCATGCTGGGCGCCAACCTTTGCAACTGTCCGCCTGGCTCGGTGGAGGTTCTCAACAGGTTCTTCTACCTTGTCGATCTGTTCAATGTGCTTCTCTCAATTTTCATGGCCCTGATCCTTGGCTTCGGCCCGGCCGGCCCGCTGCCCGGCGGCTCAAGCCAAGTTCGCTTCCTGCTCACGCGCCCGATCGCGCGCACCTCAATCCAGCTCTATCCGCTGTTCATCGCGATGACGGCAATCGCGCTCCTCCCTGGGCTTGGCTGGCTGGTGCTTCTGGCCTGTCTGCGCCTGCTTCACTCCCCCTGGCTCACCCATCTGCTGGCCATAGCCCAACATGTGCCATCGGCCTCCGAGCTTGGACCGAACTCCGGGCTGCTTCGACTGCTGGGGGCTCTGCACCTCGGCCCCCGCTACCTGGCCGCGGTTTCTGTCGGCTTGGCCATGTACGCTCCGCTGGCCGCGCAGCGCTGGCTTATGCTCAACCGGCAAAAGGCGTTCCGGGTTCTCGGCGCAGTCATAATGTTCATCCTTGCTCTCCCGATGGCGATCCCGTGGCTTTTATCCATCCCCTCTTACGCTTCGGCGGTATTTCTGCTCCCTCCCCCGCACGCCGGCCTGACGTATCTGCCATCGAACCTGGGTGTCGCCCTTCATCTGGCCTTCGCAGCCGCCTGGGTCTCGGGCACCTTCGCCGCGCTTGCGGGAGATTGAGCTCTAGGAGCCGACCGGGGCCGATGAGAACCGCACCGTGACGATGGACTTCTGCACAGTCGCCTCTGTCGGGCGTTGACCGCCGGCGCCGCGGCCTCATGCCGGATATCGTTGCCGGCAATGCCGCATTCTACTCCGCCCAAGGGAGAAGCCAGGCTTCATGAGAGGGGAGTGAATTGAGAGAAATGGAACATTGGGCCGGAAGGCAGCTAATTGTGCGGCACTAAGCCCGTGCCGCGCCAGCTATTACCGTTGTGGCGCTCGATCTCGACCTTGTTTGCGCCTGCGGTCGAGAACCAGTCAACCACTTCATTCTGGCTGTGGTAGAAGGCAGTAGGCGCAACAAGCTGGTCGAAGACATTCCAGAAGTTCTCGGCAAACGAGTAGCCGGCGATCGAGCACAGATAGTCGGAATAGGGTAGAACGCGCTTGAGCCACGGCCGGCGGCGGGCAGGCTCATAGAGGAGCTTCAGCCCGGCATACAGGATGACTGCCAGCGGCAGACACAGGCAACGGGTGACCAATTGCGGCAGCCGGGAGGTCACATTCTTCCGGATTGGATCGACGAGCAATTCGATCCATCGGTTGCCTTCCTTGCCATAGACCCAGGTCGAGATGCGGCCGCCGGGCGCGACATGGCTGAACAGAGCAGCGAATCCCGACTTGGGCACGGGCAGGTGATGGATGACACCGATGCTATAGGCCAGAGTGAATGGATCGGCGAAGGGGAGATCCAGGATATCGGCCTGTATGACGTGGACATTGCCCAGCTGGCGGGTATTCTGGAAAGCTGCCTCGACGGCGTCGGACAGATCGACACCGACAACGGTGCGAGCCCCGAACTGGGCCGCCAGGAAGATGTGCCGTCCTTTGCCACAGCCGGCATCGAGAACAACCTGGTCTTTGAAGTCCTGGGGCGTGACCGGCGCGATCCAGGCCAGGAACTCACGCTTGTCGGCGTCAGTCAATTCCGAGTAGTGCGTCCACTCATAGCCAAATGCCGCCGCCGTCGCTTTCTTCTCCTCGTCCAGAGTCCCGCGAATAAAGCGCGGAATCCCGCGGAGGATCGGCGCGCGCCAGCTGCAGCCCCGGCACACGAGGGCGCCCTCCATCACTTCGGCACCTTCCACGGTCTCGGTCTCGAGGTCGAACGGATGCTGGCAGACGGGGCAAACCAAAAGAGAGAGAAGGGACGGTTTCAAGGCATCTCCTGAATAAAATTAGAGCACAACCTAGGCCTGTTTCCGGTCCGCAAGCGACGGGCTGTGCCGGGGCTCGATTGCCGCCCCGCGCGCGCGCGGTTCGGCCAGAGGATAGCGGACCACGAGCATCCTCAATATCCAGCAGCAGGAGATCGCAGCGGTAAGATGTTTGAGTGTATGCCCGCTGACCACGGTTCCCCAACCATAGATCTGTCCATCGAGCAGCTCGAATACTTTCGCAGCGACGAACAGACTGAAGGCGACAACAAGATAACGCATCCCGGAGTAGCGCGGCGGGAACAACGCCACGATCAACGCCAGGAGAACGGGTGAGAAGAACTGCACGAAGAGGTAGAACTTGTAGTCGCCCCGACCGTGCGACTCTGAAATAGACCAGTAGGCGACGCTGCTGATTCCGGCGAGCAGAACAGGAACGAGGGCGATGGTTCCAACCGGCACACTGATCCGCTCCATGAAGGTGACAACCACCATGGACACGAACGAACAGGTCATGGGGAGCAGATCCCAGGGCAACCGGGAGTCGGACGGCGCGAGGTGATACCAGAAGGAGCCGGCGCCGGTCAATGCCACCCCTACGAAAAAGACCACGTACGGGATTCGCTCCCGGTTGTCGGAGAACGAGGCGCGGCTCGATGGCTTCACAAGCCAGCACACCCCCCAGAGCCCAACGATCAGGAATGGAATATTTGATAGAACGTCGAGAGCGTTGGGGATGCCGAACAAGGTGCGAGCGTCGGCAAAATCGTGATAGTGGGCATCGAGAGGAAGGCGCGGCACCGAGATGAGGGCGACGACTGCAAGGATCATTATGCCGGCGATCGCGGCGAGGCGGATTCGGCGGCTCCAGCTTCGAGGCTTCAGCAGTGACACTGTATTCTCTTCCATCTTCAACTTCTGGGCCGGCTTCGCGAGCGGCCATCCGTCTCAACAACAGTTTAATGCAATATTAGTCCGTCCCCGCACCCCGTTCGCACAAAACACGCCCGGGTGCGGGGGCCGATGAGGTGGGCAGCAAGCTTGCACCGTTTTGCCGTCGAGGAGCATGCAGTTGGTCGATAAAAAACAATCCATGCCTTGGGGTGTTTCGCTGGCCGCGGTCTTGGCGCTCCCCGGTGTCACAGGAAATGGAACAACCTGGAGTATGGCTCGAATGCGCCAGGCGTTCCGGACGTCTTCCTTGATGACCAGAAGCTGAAGACGCTCTGGGCCCGGCCGAGCCGGTATTACCTGCTGGCAAGGGCGGATCAACTTTCAAGATTTGAGCTCCTGCTCGGGCCAGAGCAACTGGCAATCATTGCCAGCAGTGGCGGTAAGCTTCTGATGACAAATTCGCCCTGCTGCGCCACCGCTCGCTGACTTGAGCTGGTATCACCCGGGTGGTAGCGGGTCAGTGTGAATCTACGGTTTCTGAACGGCCCCGAAACCCCGGATTCACCTTCGCCCTGGTGGAACACCATCTCGCCATCAGGGGTGATCTGGAAGTGTGCTCATCAAGCCAAGGATCGAAGCCAAGGATCGACCCCGGCTCATCGCGGCTGCGATATCGGGCCAGCCCTAGAAGACTTCTCCCAGGGGCTTTCCTCTGATCTCTATCTCTGCACTCGCGAGCCGGCTTTGGGCCCATCTGTTCATAACAAGCCGCGCGAAGGATTCCGTTCAAACACCCCGACATCCATGCTCGGATGTTTCGCACAATGAAGATGCTCGGCGCCTGCTCGCAGGCTGGGACTTTTGGTGAGCGGCGGGAGATTCCAAGAAAGCGATGAAGGATTTTCTCTCTCCGCCTGGTCCGGAAGAAAGAAACACCAAAAAGAGGGGCGCGGCAGGCATACCCCGCCGCGCCCCCTTGGTTGTTCAGGTTAGAAAAGGAACTTGCCGCCGAACTGGAACACGCGCGGGTCGTAGGTACTGGTCGCCTGGCCGAAGTTGGCGTCCGTTAGCCCCGTGTCGATGTTCTGGAATTCGGTGTGGTTGAAGGTGTTGTAGGACTCGAACCGAATCTCCACCCGAGGTCCTTCATGCGAGGTGAGGGCAAGGCTCTTGAACAGAGCGATGTTCCAGTTGAACAGTCCGGGACCGAGCACAGCGTCTTTGCCGGCCGAACCGAAGCCCTGATTGGGGCCTCCATTCCACGGCGCCACGGGAGCGGAAAACGCAGAGGTATTGAACCATTCCTTCTGCGTCTTGGGCCCCTTGGCGGATCCGACCAGGTTTGGCCGGTTCACGGTATCGCCGCCCAAACCGAGCGTGTCTGGCCCGTTGTAGGTGACTTCGTAGGGTGAGCCGGCCTGCGCTGTAGTGACGCCGGAAATCTCCCATCCGCCCAGCACTTCGCGCGCAGCCATAAAGCCGCTGGTACGGAAGAACGGGAGCTGATAGTCGTAGTTGGCGCTGAAGATGTGACGGCGGTCGAGAACACCCGATCCACGATCGTACTTCAGGTTGAACGGGTCCGAAATGAAGGCTTGAGTGCCGCTGCCCGGTCCGTTGGTTGACCCCAGGTCGCCGCTCGCAATATCGATTTCATGCGAGAAGGTGTAGGAGAGCTGTCCGGTCAGGTTGTGCTTGTTGGTGAAGCGCAGTCCCGCCTGCAGCGAGTTGTAGGTGGTGTTGGATGCGCTCTCGACCTGGGTGATTCCACCGTATCCTTGGAATATTCTGTACAGGTTCTGGTTGGCGCCGGCTGCCACTGCCTGGCGATCGGTGAGGTCCGCCAAAGGCAGTGTGTTGATGCCGCGCTCGTCGCTCTGGTTCCATCCCGACGATCCAACATACTGGAGCAGCGCGATCACCCCGGGCTGTAATTGCTGTTGGAGCCCCAGGCTAAACTGAACCGTACCCGGATTGGGATAGTAGTTGGCCAGGGTTGAGGGGCCTGAGGGGTTCGACGGCTGCGTTGCCGAGGCCCCGGTCAACGCACTCTGGTTCGGATTGGTGAAGTTCACCTGGTTGGCTGTGGGTTGGAAGGCAAACGGCGGATTGCTGCCCAGTCCGTAAACGTCATTTCCCTGCACGCGCTCATAGAAGAAGCCGCCGCCAGCGCGCAGGATTGTTTTGCCGGTACCGAACAGGTCGTAGGCAAACCCGATGCGGGGTTCCGGAGTGTAGTAGTCGTTTCGCACGACGCCGCGCGGGAACCCGTTCTGGCCGGCTATTTCCATGCCGTTCAGATAAAAGGACGCGCCGTTGATCGTCTGAAAGCCAGGGCCGTTGGGATTCAGACTACCGGTAGTCGCGCTCGGAGTCTGCGCTTCCCCGGGGTTGAAATCTGCCGCCACAAAGTTGGCAACACGATTGTTCTTTTCATACACGTGCGGCAGAAAGTCGTAGCGCATACCAAGGTTCAACGTCAGCCGCGGCGTGATCCGCCAGTTGTCCATGCCGTAGAAGGAGTACGTGTTGTTGATCCAGTGCGGGGTGGTCAGTTGCTGGATCTGCTGGAAACTGTCGGCATTTCCGAGCAGGAAGTTCAGGTAAGAATCACCGGAAAAGTCAGACCCGAAGCTGTACTGGCCCTGAACCAGAGACTGCTGGTTCTGATTCTTATCCACACGCATGTAGGAGGCACCGAACTTGAGCCCATGCTTGCCTTTTTCCCACGACAGATCGTCCCGGACCTGATAATCGAGAAACGCGTTCCGCCAGGGGTCGTAGTTTTCCGACCATTGGGTGCCCAGGTTGCCCGAGAATCCCACCTGCGGCAGTTCCTTGAGCGCTGCATTGCCGGCAAAGCCGGTAAACGGTTGCGCAGTCCAACCGGCTGGTTGAGCGTAGATTCCGGTCGGCGTCCAGTTGATCGTGTTTCCGTTCACGTTGAGAGCCGTCTCGTTCAGGATCGACGGCGTAAGTGTCTGGCTGAGCTTGATGACCGACGCCCAGGAAGGATTGGCGAACACCGTGCCGACTGTGTCGTAACTGCTGCCGCTCCACTCGCTGGGGATGATGGTCTGCACCATCGCATCGTGAATCCAGTGGCCCATCAGGTGCAGCCGGGGGCTGATGTCATGATCGGCGCGCACCACATCTTCGCGCACATAAGTCGGCTGCTTGGGTGAGGCAGTCACCGTGGGGGCGGTGGCGCTGGTGTTGGTCTGATGCGGAATCGCCCCCGTTCCCATGAACAGAACGGCATTGGGATCAATCAGGTTGGCCGGAATTAGATTTCCCGGGAAGGCATTTCCCTGCGTCAGGCCGTCGCCGGCGTAGAGCGCCAGCTTGGCCGGGTCGTTGGTTTTGGGAACGCAGGGCGCGGTCTGGCCCGCATTGCAGACGCCGGTCGCCAGCGAGCTCGGTTCGTTCCAGGGAAGATAACTGAGAGCCTGTCCGGCAGTCGGGAAGTCCGCATTGGGGATGGTTGCGGTCTGCGCCGGATTGACACCGCTGATAAACTTGCGCCACTCCTC
>Ga0208193_1000776_pt1 | contig 15259 bp, 12 predicted proteins | sample June2015DPH_17_2_FD_184716 | JGI IMG/M metagenome (GOLD analysis project Ga0208193, IMG submission 184716) | Peatland microbial communities from SPRUCE experiment site at the Marcell Experimental Forest, Minnesota, USA - June2015DPH_17_10... | ecosystem: Environmental > Terrestrial > Soil >... | reverse complement strand
GCAAATCTTGCCGGAACCAATCCCTTCTCTTGTTCCTATTGCATTCCCATAGAAGTTGATGTACCCTCTTCCTATTGGTTAGCAATACGAGATAGGAAGGAAATATGCAATGGGCGAAAAAACTGATGTCTGGCAGGGAACGCTTGCGCTCATGGTGCTGCGCACCCTTGAATCGATGGGTCCGCAGCATGGCTACGGGCTGGCCCGGCGCATCGAGCAAACCAGCGGCGACCTGCTCGCACTGAACTACGGCACCCTCTATCCGGCACTGCTCAAGCTCGAGCAGGAGGGCTCCATCCGCTCCAGCTGGGGTACATCGGAAAACAACCGCAAGGCGAAGTTTTACGAGCTCACCAAAGCGGGACACCGCCAGCTCAAGCGCGCCCGGGCGGAGTGGAACCAGACGACCGCAATTCTGGCCCGCTTCCTGACCCCGGCCGAGGAATCCTGAGGCCGGAAGCCGCATCCGATACCCCTCCACGCGAATTGGTCGGATCGATGGCGTGGGTGGAATCCCCAAAAACCTCTCCGCCATCTTTCCCCCGTTTCCATCTCCCTCGTTCCCAATCCCCTCGTTCCCAGGAGGACCGGCCATGCGAAGCTTTCGTGCCCTGACCAAGCGCCTCGGCGGACTCTTCCGTTCCAGGTCCGACTTCGAATCCGAACTCGAGAGCCACATCGATCTCCACACCGATGCTCTCATCTCGACTGGTCTTGACCCGCGCGAAGCCCGCCGCCAGGCTCTGATCCGTCTCGGCGGGCGAGAGCAGGCGCGCCAGGCGTACCGCGAACGGCATACGCTGCCCTGGCTTGAAGACCTCCTTCATGATCTGGGTTACGGGCTGCGCATGATGGCCCGCAATCCCGGCTTCACAGCCATCGTCGTCCTCACGCTGGCCATCGGTATCGGCGCCTGTGCCACCTCCTTCGCCTGGATCAACGCCGTTCTGCTCGAGCCGCTCGGCGGGACCGCGGATTCCAGCCGCCTGGTCACCGTGGAGACGGTCACCTCCAACGGCGAGTGGGTTCCCAACTCCTATCCGGACTTCATTGACTTTCGCCAGCGTCTCCAGCAGATCGACGGCATCGCCGTGGCCCATACCTCGGCCTTCAGCGTGGGCCGCGAAGACCACGCCGAGCGCGTCTGGGGCGAGATGGTCAGCGGCAATTTTTTCGCCGTGCTGGGCGTACGCCCGGAAGAGGGCCGTTTGTTTCTCCCTTCCGAATACGGCGATACTCCCGGCGCATATCCGCTGGTCGTCATCAGTGATCGCTACTGGCGTTCGCACTATAACCGAGACCCTTCGATCATTGGCCGCACCATCCGTATCAATCAGCACGAGCTCACCATCATCGGTGTCGCTGGCCAACAATTCCACGGTTCCATTCCGGCGCTGTCGTTCGATCTCTGGATACCGTATATGGAGCAGTCCGTACTCAACGGCGTGCCCGGATGGATGCTGCGGGACCGGCATGACCGCAACATGCTGGCGATTGCGCGCCTGAAGCCCGGCGTCACCTTGGACGAGGCGCGAGAGGAGTTGAAAGCGCTGGCCGACCGCATGGCCATTGCCAACGCCAATGTAAGCCTGGGTATGAGCGCAACCATGATGCCACTGTGGAAGTCGCCCCATGGCCCGCAGGGTTTGCTGGTCGGGCCGCTGCGCATTCTCATGGCTGTTTCCACTCTGGTGCTGCTGATTGTGTGCGCCAATGTAGCCAACCTGCTGCTGGCCCGCGCCACCGCGCGTCAAAAGGAGTTTGGCGCGCGCCTGGCTCTCGGTGCCGGCCGCGCACGGCTGGTTCGCCAGGTGATGACGGAGACGCTGCTGCTGGCGTTTGCCGGCGCGCTGCTCGGGTTCGCGCTGACACCGCTTTTGACCAGCATGCTGCGCTTGCTCATGCCTCCAGGGCCCATGGCGAGCCTGGTCTCGGTCAACAGCCGGCCGAGCCCCTCGGTGATAGCCTTCGTTGCCGGCCTGGCGATTCTCTCCGCCCTTGCCGCCGGCATCGCCCCTGCATTGCAGGTAAGCCGGCTCAATCTGAGCGCCAGCCTCAGCGCCGGCGGACGCAGCCACAGCGCGGGCCGCGCGCGCAACCGCATGCGCTCTTCGCTGGTGGCCTGTGAAGTGGCCCTTGCACTGGTTGCGCTGGTCGGCGCGGGCTTATTTGCGCGCAGCTTTCAACAGACCATGCACCTGAGTCCGGGCTTTGACCCCGATCACGTGCTCGTGAACCAGTTCTATCTCACCAGCAACGGCTACCGGCTTCAGCAGCGCAGGGAATTCTGCCGTCAGCTGGCCGAACGCATGCTCCGATCGCCCGGCGTAACCGACGCGGCATACTCGGACGGCGTTCCGCTGGGCTTTGAACCGAGCTGGTGGGAGGAGCTGAAAATCGAGGGCTATACGCCGCACGCCAACGAAAACATGAACATCTTCCGCAACGTTGTCTCCCCCGGCTATCTGCCCCTGATGCACATTCGGCGGGTCGAGGGCCGCAACTTTACCGATGCGGACAATGAAACCCGCGAGGAAGACGCGATGATTGTCAATGAGGCTTTTGTGCGCCGTTTCTTTGCCGATCGCGACCCGATTGGCAAGCGCGTGCATGGCTGGGGATCATGGTTCCGCATCGTGGGCGTGGTCAAAGACTCGAAGTACCATTACCTCGGCGAGACCGCGCCGCCTTACTTCTACGTCCCGTTCCGCCAGGTCTTCCGCGAAGACATGAACCTTGCCTTCTATGTGCGCACCAAAGGCGACCCGGCGAACATTCTCTCCGCCCTGCGCACAGAGGTCAACGACCTGGACCCGAATGTCACCGTCTTTGACGCCGCGCCTCTCAGCGAATCGATTGGCGCATCGCTCTATCCCCAAAAGGTCGCGGCCAGCCTGATGAGCGCGCTGGGCAGCCTGGCGCTGCTGCTTGCCGCCGTCGGTCTCTACAGCGTGATGGCCTATTCGGTCGCCCAGCGTACGCAGGAGATTGGCGTGCGCATGGCCCTGGGTGCAAAACCGGCAGACGTGATGCGCCTGGTCGTGCGACAGGGAATGGCGCTCACCGCCCTGGGACTGGTTGCCGGCGGGGTACTGGCGGCTCTGCTCGCCCGCGCCGTGGCCAGCGTGTCGTACACAAATTCCGCCATGGGCTCAAGCGCGCAGCTACTGGCTTCAAGCGCCTCCAATCCGCTTCTCTATCTTGCTGCCGGAGCATTTCTTTCCCTCATTGCCCTGCTGGCCACGCTGATTCCCGCGCGCCGCGCCGCGCTCGTCAATCCGACCGAAGCCTTGCGCAACGAATAGGAGCAACCTGATGCAGAAACTCCGCGCCTTGCTGCTGCGTCTATTCGGCCTGGTCCGTGCGCAGGGCGACCATGACGAGTTCGCCGCTGAACTTGGGAGCCACATCTCACTCCACACGGACGAAGGCGTCCGCGCGGGCCTCGATCCGGCCGAGGGCCGTCCTCAGGCCCTCATACACCTCGGCGGCGCCGAACAAACCCGCCAGGCCCATCGCGAACGAGCCACCCTCCCCGCTGTCGAGATCTTTTTCCAGGACACACGCTTTGCTCTCGGCCAGCTGAGCCGTTCGCCGGGCTTCGCCGCTACCGTCATCCTCACCCTGGCGCTCGGTATCGGCGCCAACCTGGCCGTCTTTCAGCTGCTCTATTCCGTGCTCTTCGCCGAACTGCCCGTCCCGAAGCCGGGCGAGATCCATTCGCTCCATGCCGTTCCGTCGCCGTTTGATGGGGAATGGTTCTTCTCCTATCCCGCCTATCGCCGTCTGCGTGCCGAGACGCCCGAGCAGGCCCCGGTGTTCGCGCGTTCCGGTTTCGGCGTCGGCGTGCTTCAGGAGCAGGACGGCTCGACCGCCCGCACCAACTTCCAGCTGGTCTCGGATAATTTCTTCTCCGTCCTTGGCCTGGCGCCCGCCGCCGGCCGCTTCTTCCTCGATGGCGACGACCAGCGTACCCCGTCAGAGTGGCCCGTCATCCTGCGCTACGGCTACTTCAAGCAACGCTTCGCCGCCGATCCATCCGCCGTTGGCCGGCGGGCCACCTTCAACGGCATCCCCATCGTCGTCGTCGGGGTTGCGCCCGAGGGCTTTACGGGCATCGTCCCGGGCCAGGCGCCCGACCTCTGGCTGCCTCTGGCTGCGCATGGCACCCATCGTTTCGACACCTGGTTCGATTCGCTCGGTCCCGGTCACAATGTCAACCTCGACCACTCCTGGCTCAACCAGCCCACCATCTTCTGGCTCTGGACGCTCACCAGGACGAGCCCGGCAAGCGAGGCTGCCGCAAAGCAACACTGGACCTCGGCCATCGCTCCCGACCTGGCTCTGATCGCCGAGGCGAGCAAAGACCCGCGCGACCGCACGCGCATCCTCTCAAGCGCGGTGAGTCTGGTCCCCGCTGCCCATGGCGAGGGTGGACTGGGCCGCTACTATCGATCGCCGCTCACCATCCTCATGGCCATGGCTGCCGTCATTCTTCTCGTCGGCTGCCTCAATCTCGCCAATCTGCAGATGACTCGCCTGCTCGAACGGGAACGCGAGATCGCGACCCGCATCGCCCTGGGCGCAACGCGGACCAGAATCCTAGCTCAGGTAGCCACGGAGGCCTTTCTGCTTGCCGCCTCGGGAGGCTTGTTTGCTTTCGTCGTCGGCCGGGCCGCAACCTCGGTTCTGCTTCGCTGGGCGTCGGGCCGGGGAGAAGTCCTTCCCATCGAGACCCACCTGGGCCTGGCTGCTTCGGCTCTCGGCGCAGCGCTGCTGCTGGTCGCTCTGGCCGGATTCGGTCTGGTCCCCGCCTGGCACATGACGCGGAAAAGCTTCGCCACCCAGTCCCGAGCGCGCCTCGGCGCCCTCGCCAGCCAAAGCAAGGCGGCCCGCCGCTGGTCGAATCTCCTTCTTGCCGCACAGGTGAGCCTTTCGCTTCTGCTGCTCTCTTCGGCTGCGCTCTTCGCCCAGACCCTGCTTAATCTCAGCCGTGTCGATGCCGGACTTGATCGCGAGCACGTCTTCACGGTCCGTCTCGACATGCGCAGCACCGGCTTCGCCAGCCGGCAGGGGGATCTCTCGTCCTTCTACGATTCGGTTCTGGAGAAGCTCAAAGCCCTGCCCGCTGTCTCCGATGCCGCCGTCCACATGTGCATCATCCCCAACTGCGGATGGAATACCGCGCTCCACGTCTTCGCCAGTCCCGACCTGGCTGAGTCCGAACTCCACGGCGAGGAAGATCACATCGGTCTCGGCTACTTTCAGACTCTCGGTATTTCCATCCTCGCGGGCCGAGATTTCACGCGCCAGGACACTCCCGGGTCCGAGCCCGTCGCCATCCTCAGCCGCGCGTACGCCCGCAAGCTGTTCGGCAACCGAAGCCCCCTCGGCCAACGCGTCGGCTACAGCGGTCCGCCGCTCGACCACCAATACCTCGTCGTTGGAGAAGTCGCCGACGCCCAGGTCAATGGCCTCCACGCCCCCGCGCCGCCCGTCATCTATTTCTCCCTGAGACAACGGCCCGATCCCGTGCAAGCGATCGAACTCCGCGTCCACGGCCCGCTTGGCACGCTGGGGACTGAGATCCGTCATACTCTCGATCGCATCGCCCCATCGCTGCCGGTAACTGAGATCGTCGCCCTCGACGATGAATTCTCCGCCGACCTCTCGAGCCAACAATTGCTCGCCCGCCTCACCAGCGTCTTCGCCGTGCTCACGCTTGCACTTGCCGCCCTCGGCTTCTACGGCCTGCTCTCGTTTCGCGTGGCAAAGAGGACCTCGGAGATCGGCATCCGCATGGCCCTCGGCGCCACACGGCTCCAGGTGCAAGCGCTGTTTCTCGAAGAGACGCTTGCCATCCTGCTCACCGGCCTCGTTCCCGGCTCCGCGCTCTCGCTCATCATGGCTTCTGTGACGCGCGAACTCCTCTACGGCGCTCGGACCATGAACCGCTGGGCCCTGGCCTTCGCGGTGTCGGTGCTCGTCGCCCTAGGCTTCATGGCCACGTTGATCCCCGCCCGCCGCGCCGCCTCCATTGATCCAATGCGGGCGCTGCGCAGCCAATAACGTCCGGCGACGGCCAGCGGGTGTCCCACGTATTCCCCGACCCCCGGGGTCTCGCTCTTCCAGAGCGGGACCGGCAAGACTCTTGCTCCTCAACCCATTACGATGGAAGCATGAGGGCAAGCCCATTCCTGTTTCGTTTTCGCCTGGTCATCCTGGTACTTACGATCGCCATCGGCTTCTGGGCTCCGTGGGTTCAAATGGCAGGAGTCGGCACTCGCATCTCTCTGCTCGAGTGGCTGGCTCTTGAGATCAGCCGCCTCGGCCTGTTACGCTTCACCCTGGCCACGCCTGCCGTGATCCTCACCGGATCGCTCATCGCCCTTCTGGGCGCGATCCTCCGCATCTGGGCCTCTGCCTGGCTCGGCCCCGGCATCGTACTCAACCGAGAAATGCAGGCCGGCGCGGTCATGGCCGACGGACCATTTCGCTACGTGCGCAACCCGCTCTATCTTGGGTTGGTCTCTATGATCGCCGCCATGGCCCTAATCATGCCAGCCAGCGGCGCACTCTTCGTGCTCATCAGCGTACCGGTCCTTCTGTTCAGCCTCATTCGTCGAGAAGAAGAGTTCCTCAGCGCCCGGTCCGGCGAACCTTATCGCGCCTACCTGCGCTCGGTCCCGCGTTTGATCCCGCGCGTATGCACCAGACCTCTGCCAACCGGCAACCGGCCCCACTGGCTGGAAGCCGTGCTCTCTGAAATCACCCCCATCGGTGTCTTCCTCACCATCAGCTGCCTGTCGTGGACCTATGACAACAGACTCATGATTCGCGCCATCCTCGTGACACTTGGGGTGTCGCTGGTGGTGCGCGCGCTGATGCCGAAGCGCACGCCGGCTGAGCCAGTCCAGAAAGTCAGTGCCAACCAGCCGTAAAGCGCCAGCTTGAGCCTCAGGCCTGCGCTTTCCCCAGCTTGCTCAGGTGCGTCCACCTAAACCCCGCCGGATACTTCAGTCCGTAACCGAGCAGCCGATCGACGGCAATGTGATTGATCCAGATAAGCGCGTACGGCAGCACTGCCGGACTCCTCAATAGCAGACCGGTCACCGCCAGCGCTGCCGGAGTGAGATAGGAGTGGATCGCGTTATAGATGCGCGCACCCAGCTTCGGCCCGGCCAGATAACCAAGCATGCTCAAGTCGGGCAGGAGCCAGAGCGCGGCAAACAGCCACCAGCTCGCCCCGGCACGCGCGTAGAACACTGCGGAGAGCGCGACGGCCGCAAGAGCTTCGAGCCGCAACAGAAGCTGGATGTCCGAACCCCGGATCGCATCCGCCCTCAAATCTAACGCCTCGGTCATAACACCTTCACTTGCCATACCTCATCGGATGTGCGGGCCCCAGGCGCGGATGGAGAATAAATTCAACCGGAATCGTTCCCGATTCGGGGGTGTGCGCGAAGTCTGCTCTCTCAGCCCTCCCGGCGGGAAGTCTCCAGACCATGTGCTGCTGCATAATGGTCAGCCAGCGCAGGGTCGACAAATCCTCTGTTTTCTCTCAGCCGCCATCCTGCCCATAAAATCCCAGCACTTCAAAGGGGAGGTCCAATGGGTCGCGATTGGCCCGGCGCGAGTGACCGATCGAGGGGCGGGCTTTGGCGCGGATCCCTGCTGTTCTATGTGAGGTGGCACTGCATTGGGGTGATCAGAGTCTCGATCAAGTGCTTCCTCGAGGAGAAGACCACAGGAGGCAAAGACGTCAGATGGACCTGCCTGCTCAAACGAGAAGCCACCTTCCCCTTGCTGGCGAACGGTTTGTCGAGGCGTCAGCTGATCCTGAAGCCATTCCCATGCCAACCAGGCCGAGACCGGATTTCAAACTGTTGCCTCCGGTCGGCTTGCCTGAGAGGATCAGCTCCCGGTGCGGCGATCTAAGTCGCATTTTGTGGCTTGATAGCCATCGCGCCACGCCGAATGCTGCCCAGTGTTTTTCTATCTTCCTCCAGCCCGATCTGGTCGACCAACGCAGTCGACGAACCAGATCCGGCACAGGTCAATCCAGTCGGATCAAGAGATCCCGACACACCGTGAACAGTTACAGATTTGGAGTCTTGAGCTCTTTTGAACATTTAAAGAGGGAGCATATCTTTACCCTGATCATTGGGAGAAAACCATCAAAGTGGACATTCCTAGAACGGTTCGGCCCAGGATTCTTCTGGTAGATGATGACGAGGTGATGCGTGAATTGCTGAAACAGGTGCTGGAATCGAGCGAGTTTCACGTCACTTTAGCTGCAACTGTGTCCGAGGCTATTCATCTGATTGATACAGAGCTTTACGATGCCCTGATCTCCGATCTGCACATGCCCGGAGCCGGTGACGGGTTCACTGTGATCAGCGCAATGCGCCATAAGCACCCCAACGCAGTTACATTACTGTTTACCGGATATCCTGCTTTAAAGGAGGCCATGGACGCGATTCTCCTGCAAGCGGATGAGATTCTGGTGAAGCCGATGGACCCCGGTGAGTTGATTGAGGTGGTGCGCGAGCGATTGGCGAAACGCGGGACGCGGCCTGGAACAAACAGAGAGCGAGTCGCTTCCATACTGGAGCGCGACGCTGCGGCCACCATCGCCAACTGGCTTTTCCGGGTCGAACACGATCCCGAATTGACTCGCATCGAGCTCAGCAGTGAACAACGCACCGGGCATCTTCCGCAGCTGATCCGCGAGCTTGTTCAGCGATTGCGTGTGCCGCGCGGGCTGGGGACAAATCAGGCGTCGACAGCCGCCGTGAATCACGGTCTGGTTCGCCGCTCTCAAGGCTATTCGATTCCGATGATTATTGAGGAATCGCGTATGTTGCAAGTGAGCTTGTTCCACACCTTGCAGGTTAACCTGAACAGTGTGGATTTCAGTCTGTTGCTCAACGACGTAATGACCATCGCGGATGAAGTTGACTTACAACTGAAGCAAACGATCGTCAGTTTCTCAGAAGCGATGGAGAGCCTTGCCGTATAGGCTTGCTCTCGATTCCGTGCTTGTGCTCGTTCCGGCACCCATGGCTGACCCAAGGAGCGACGGCGCTCTACGGACATTAAAGCCGGGCCGGAATCGGGCCGGAAACGGACCAGACTTGAGAAGGACGCCTTCCCTATCTGTCGTCGACGCGTTTTTCATCCTGTGGCAATGCACCGGCATGGAGACAGGAACCGAACGCGAATGGTGCCCGACGAGCGAGTTAACACATCCGTCCTTCCCTGCTGAACAAGGCACTCGGCGCGGATAGTGCCACACGTCTCGACCATATGCGTCGATTGACTGCGAGGCTGCTCATTGGACTTTCAACTGGCACACCATGGGGCCAGAGTCCAGACCGGCAATTGAAGCCCTGGCGCCGTTGCGGTGACTGGGGTGCCCAATATTGATCAGAACCTTGATTTGGATTGAAATAGCCTACAGCTGTTGAGGCCAGGGCCATCATGAGCAATAAGCTGGACAAACTGATCAAGCTGGGAGAGAGATCGGGCGCGACCAACGCGAAAATCATCGATCGAATCATCAACGCCCAGGACTACGCGCTCAGAAGGCAGAAAGAGAAAGCCGAAGACTCCCGCAAGGGCGAGAGTGCTCGATTCGTCTCTAAATTTCGCTCGCCCGGCGTGTGAGTCACTGCCCCGATACAAGTGCGACTCAGCTACCGGCGCGTTTGGCTTTGAATCCCACTTTGAACTTAAAGGGATGGCGCAAGACAATCCAGTCAAACTGAGGCTCGGGACCTTCAGCCCCTCAGGCGAAGCTCCTGAAGCGATGGGCGGCGGAAATCAGCACCCGTGCAGGTCAAATTCTGACCGGAGGAGCTCGGTTGCTGGATGTGCCGCTGAGTGTCCCGCTGAGGACCCCGGGCAGGCTCACCACGAGGCCGGAGCGATCCGGTGAGGGGGAGAGGTCAGACCGAATGGGTGCGATGGCTCTAGGCGGGAAGGCTCTTTTCAAGGTTTGCCAACGGACCTTTGAGTGCCTTCACTCTATCTTCTGCACCTAAAAAATCTAAATAAATAGCTTACAGAAAATTAAGGGGAAGAGCGAACTCGCTCTTCCCCTTTGACGTTCTCAGTCCGGAATGCTTACTTCTTGGCCGGGGCGATAACGTCCTTGGCGGCCTTGGCCACGCGGAACTTGACCACGGTCTTGGCCTTGATCTTGATGGCTGCGCCGGTCTGCGGGTTGCGGCCGATGCGCGCCTTGCGCTCCGCCTTGACCAGGCGTCCGATGCCGGGGATTACGAAGACGCCGTTCTTCTTGGTTTCCTTGATGGCCGTCTCCGCCAGCAGGTCCAGGAAGGCTGCGCTTTGCTTGTTGGTCAGTTCCAGCTTCTCGGCCAGGTTCCGCGTCAGAGCTGTCTTGGTCAGTCCAGTTGCCATGTGATGTTCTCCTTCTGTGCCACCCTCGGGGCGGCCAGTGTTGCCTGGGCTTCCTACGCTTTCCGCGTACCGCATGGAGAGAGTGCCGACCGTGGCAACGCTTGCACGTTTCCCCTGTATTCATGCGGGTCCGGAGAACCCTGTCGTTCGTTACAATGCGACTTCGGAGCGGGTAAAGTCAACCCAAAAACCTCGATTTCCACAAGTTTTTCGCGAATTTGTGCCGATTTCACCGATATTTGCCCGATTTCATCCGGTTTTAGCCAGTTTTGTTGGCAAGTTAGATTCTCAACCACCCTCGCACCGTCCCACCCCGGCCTATCCGGAAAACCCCCGCCAGCAAGCTCGAAATCGCTGGTTAGTGCAGTCCGAAAAGCACCTTCTTCTTCGGAATGGAGGCAGCGATCGGCTCATTCAGCGCATCCACGATGGGCTTGAGCAGCCTGAAATGTTTGCTCAAAGTCTGAGAGAAATTGATTTCCAGTGCCGTCTCCACAGCCAGTGTGGTGCTCAACCCCCACTGCTTGCACTTGATCAAATCAATGGCAGGGTGCTCAGCCGGAAACCCCTTCGGCGGCCGCGTGAGCGCCTCGCCTTCAAACTCAGTAAAGGTCTTTTTCACCGCGGGCCGGTTCAGCAGCTTTCTGAACTCGCCATGATGCACCAGCATCCAATGCCGAATTGCGGCTAGCTGCTCCTTCTCCGGCATATAGGCGCCGGCGGCCACCACCACGCCTTTGGGGCTTACCTGGAAGTAGTACCCGGCGCCGGAAGTCTTATCCATTCCGGTGTGACTCCACCACGCCGCCACGTGCGTCTTGTACGGCAGCTTGTTGTTCGAGAAGCGCGTATCGCGATAGATCCTGAACAACGACTTCTCCGCCGGCCTTACATGATCGGGCGCAAACTCGACCATCGCGTCGGTCACCTTGCGAATGATGGCGAGCATCGGTTCTTTCAGCTCAGCCTCATAAACAGCTTTGCGCTCATTGAACCATTCGCGATTGTTGTTCTTGCCGAGGTTCTTGAGAAATTTCAACCCCTCGGGACGGATATAAGCTTCCGCAGTCGATGCGGGTTTGAGCTTGGTTGCCATAATAGACAGCAGTGTATCGCGCGGGGGGTGGAGGTCCGGATCGAACCTGCTCACTTGGCCCGGGGCGGCGGGCGGCCGGGGCCATCATCCTCTGGACGCCTGATGGCCGCCGGCAGGCGACAGTGGATCGCGCCGGCACTTCGGCTTCCGCTTGCGCTCTCTGCAAGGAGTCAGTTGGTGATCTTCTCCCCGGGAACAGGCCGAAGGCCAGAGAACGAACGCAAAGCTCAGGCGAACCGCTTTCGTTCGCAGTCCATGAGAAGTCTCTGGCCGGTCGCCAGCCATCCGAAGAGGCACTCTGGAACTGACTCACTCCGGCAATCCTCTCGAATGGCATCGAGTTCAATGCAGTCGGATGCGCCTGCCCGGCAACCGAGCGCCAGCAGGCATTCGCTTAAGAAGCTGGTCCTTGAGTCCGCACCCCACCTCGAGTCCCGAGTCCCCACCTCGAGTCCGGTCCTGGACTCCGGTCCCTGCCTGGCGCGGCATCGCCATGCGGACAATCGTGGCCATCGCATTCCTAGCGGATGACCTTCAACGCTCCGCGGAACAGCTCATCGAAGTTCCCCGCAAGCCCCTTGTCCTTCGCTACCGCCTGCTCAATCGCCTTCTCCGCTGCCGGCCGCTGATAGCCAAGATTGGTGAGCGCAGAAAGCACGTCATCGACAGCCGCGCCCTCTACCGTGGCCGGCACGGGAGCCACGGCAAAGTCATCGAGTTTATCTTTGAGCTCCACCACCAGCCGCTCGGCCAGCTTCTTGCCCACGCCCGGAATCCGCACCAGCTGCAGATGGTCCTGCTCGCGAATCGCCTGCACCGTTCTCTCGCTTGACAGCCCGCTCAGCATCTTGATGGCCAGCTTCGGGCCAACACCGCTGACGGTGATCAGGCGCTCAAACAGCTGCTTCTCCTCCCGATCCAGAAACCCGAACAGCGCAATCTGGTCCTCGCTCACCTCCGTATGGATATGCAGGGAAGCCTCTGCCCCCACGCTCGGCAGCGAGGTAAACGTAGGCACGGAGATGGTCACGTCGTAACCGACCCCCGCAGCCTCGACCACCGCCTGGCCCGGCTGCTTAAAGATCAGCTTCCCCCGCAAATGAGCAATCATGGCTGGGCCGCCGGTAAAATCCCCATCCGCTTCGCCACCCGTTCGAGCGTCTCCAGCGCCTGGTCCAGCTCGGCCTTGCTATGCTCGCTGGTCAGGATCAGGCGAATCCGCGCCTTGCCCTCGGGCACCGTCGGAAACGCAATCCCGGTCCCCATCACGCCCTCATCAAACAGCGCCCGGGAAAACTCCATCGTCTTGCGCCCATCGCCCACAATCACCGGCGTAATCGGCGTCTCGGTAGCCGGTGTCGTCACTCCGCCTACATTGAAGCCCGCGCGCTTGAGCTCGCCCTGAAAATAGCGCGTATTGGCCCAAAGGCGCTCGATCCGCTCCGGCTCCGCCTCCAGAATGTCGAAGGCCGCAATGCAGGCCGCTGCCACGCCCGGCGGATGGGAAGTTGAAAACAGAAACGGCCGCGCCCGGTGATACAAATAGTCAATCAGGTCGCGGCTTCCGCACACATAGCCGCCCAGCGCGCCAATCGCCTTGCTGAGCGTACCTACCTGCACGTCCACCTTGCCGTGCGCATTGAAGTGATCGATCGACCCCCGCCCATTGCGCCCCAGCACGCCGCTCGCATGGGCGTCATCGACCATCATGACGGCGCCGTAGCGCTCCGCCAGCGCGGCCAGCTCGCCCACCGGCCCAATATCCCCATCCATGCTGAACACGCCGTCGGTGATGACCAGTTTCCGGCCCGGTTCACTGGCCAGCTCCTTGAGCAGCTCCTCGCAGTGGGCCACATCCTTATGCCGGAACACCTTGATCGTGGCCCGCGACAGCCGCGCGCCGTCAATAATGCTGGCGTGGTTCAACTCGTCGGACAGGATAAAGTCTTCCTTGCCCAGAATCGAGCTCACCGTCCCGGCATTGGCCGTGAACCCGCTCTGGAAGACCACGCACGCCTCGACGTTCTTGAAGCGCGCAATCTTCTCTTCGAGCTCCATGTGGATGCGCATCGTCCCGGCGATCGTCCGCACCGCGCCCGACCCCACGCCAAACGCCTTGGTCGCGGCCAGTGAAGCCTCAATCAGCCGGGGATGGTTGGCCAGGCCCAGGTAGTTGTTGCTGGCCAGGTTGATCACCTGCCGGCCGTCGTAGTGGCACACCGGCGCCTGCTGGTCGTCCAGAATGCGCAGGTTGAAGTGCGTTCCCTTGGCCCGCAGTTCATCGAGCACACTGGTTAAGTGGGACAGTTGCGGGCGTGCCGCCGTCTCGGTCATCACATTTCCCTCCCGCAAAGAGCATAGCGCGCTGCCGCTCCCCCACCCAAGGTCTGCTCGCGGCCGCTGTCGGCTGGCTCCTTTTACCACGCCATTCTCTCTGCTGACGCGTCCAAGCAAATGGGGCCCCCGTAGCCCCGCCGCGCCCCCGCCGGATACAATGGTGATCTAACCTTTGGCTCGCCGGGCAAGACAACGATTCTTGAGATTTGGAGCAGGTGCACGTGACAGGTATGATCCGCCGCAGTTTGCGGCTTGAGTTGGTGGCTGCGTTGGGCCTTGCGCTGGCCGCGCCCGCGCTGCCCCTTGAGGCTCTAAGCACCACCGGCCTGGCCACCCAGACCACCCTCACCGTGGAAACCCACGACCACGCCGGCCGCACCCGGGCCGACGTCACCGTTGCCATCGCCGCCGCTGACGGGCTGCCCGCCACGGGGGCCGTCACGCTCCTGGACAATGGCCGCTCTCTGACCGGCGCTGCCCTGGATAAGCAGGGCAACGCCACGCTCCATCTCAATCTGCCGGCCGGGGAGCACGAATTCACTGCGACTTATGCCGGCGACGCTGCGCATGGCTCCTCGATCTCGCCGTCGGTTCGCGCCCGCGCCCAGGCGGTCACCACACCCGATTTCCAGGTCTCGATAGCCCCCGCGACACTCTCGCTCGGCCTCGGCAAATCGGGAACCATCACCGCAACCGTCACCCCGGAAAACGCCTCGGCGCTCACCACGCCCCTGTTCGTCACTCTCTCCTGTTCCGGCCTTCCTGACCAGTCCCAATGCACCTTCACTCCGGAGAACATCGAAATCCTCCCCACCTCCACCGCGCCGATCACCAGCACGATGGTCCTGGTTACGCAGTTAGGGGAAGGCTCGATCGCGCGGCCCGGCGACAACCGCCTGGTGCTGGCTGTGCTGTTTCCCGGCGCCTTCGCCCTGGGCGGGCTGGCGTGCGCCTTCCGCCGTCGTCCCCGGCTGCGGCGGCTTACGCTGGTCGCCCTGCTCGCTCTGGTCACCTCGCTCGGCACTACGGCCTGTAACCCGCAGTACAACTTCTTCAATCACGGGGCGCCGCCCAACCCGGCCACTCCCCCGGGCATGTATAACGTGACCGTCACCGCCCAGTCCAGCAACGGCGTTACTGCGATCAGCAACTTCGCGAACCTGGTCCTCACCGTGCAGTAGCCGCATGAGCCGCTGGCACGACCCTCCCGCCCAGCTGTTTGCCATGGTCGACCAGACGCCGGCAACCGTCCTGCTGGAGTCCGCAGCTACTCTCGCGAACTCCCGGGAAGGCTCTCTCGGAACCCCGGATCCGCTCCGTCTGTTCACCGACCCTCTCGGCATCTCGGTCGCCCGTCAGCTTGCTGAACTTCCCGGTCTGTTTCAACAGATCGAGCAGGCC
>Ga0208193_1000775_pt1 | contig 15304 bp, 12 predicted proteins | sample June2015DPH_17_2_FD_184716 | JGI IMG/M metagenome (GOLD analysis project Ga0208193, IMG submission 184716) | Peatland microbial communities from SPRUCE experiment site at the Marcell Experimental Forest, Minnesota, USA - June2015DPH_17_10... | ecosystem: Environmental > Terrestrial > Soil >... | reverse complement strand
CACCCACCTCGAGCAACCCCGAACTGGCGGTCTGGACCGCTGTAAGAGGCGTCTTAATCTCGTGCGCTAAAGCATCCATTACCGCCGCACGCAGTTGCTCGGACTTACTCACCGTCTCGGCTCGCTCTTCATGCTCGAACGACCGGTGCCGCTCGATCGCAATGGCAGCAAGGGAGGAAAGTGCGTCGGCCACCAGAGAACTCAGATCTCCGCGGACCGCCAACGCGCCAACGGATTCAGAACCAATTCTGAGGAGACGTTGATAGGTTCGCGTCTCTGGATGATCCCTCGCGACGCCTTCCAGGTAGCCCTCCTTCGCCAGATTCTCCTCGCCCGCATTCCAATTTCCAACCTTATCCTGGCTTGCCAGGTTCCTATCGAACAGAGCAACGGCCTCCGCGGCAAACACCCCTTGAATCAGAACAACAAGCTGGGGGCCGGGAGGCTTGCGAAGATCCAGCAGGAGCGAATTGCGGCTTAACTCATATAAACGCTCCATCCCGGCGCGAAACACACTGGCTTCTCGGGCAGCTCGCAACTCCCTGGCGGTGAGCCTGCTGATCAGAACTGCGGCAACTTCAAACGATCCAAGGGCTATCCAGTCCTGCGCATCAGTGATGTCAAATTGGAAGACCGGCGGCGTAAAGAAATAGTCGAGGCAACCGACTGCCAAGACCGAGACAAAGGATGCCTCCCAGAATCCGCAGAAAAGAGCCATTGCCAATACCAGGAGCAAATAAGTAAAACTGATGGTCGTCAGATTTGCATGCAAGACATAACCTGCATAGGTCAGAACGGCTAAAAATGAGCACCCGGCCAAGCACCGCCATATTGGCCGGCTTCGGCGAAACAACAACGCCCATGTCGGCGGAATGGAAGCTACGATACGGCCTGCGGGGCGTACGTAAGGATGATCCGGCACGTTGGCATTTAGTGTAGACAGCGGCACATCAGGAAACCATAAAGGCTTCGTGTATACCAGATCAGGGAACGGAACACTCCTTTGGCGCGAGCTTCCGTTCCCGATTTCATGTCTGCAAGTTGAAAAGCTCATGATTCAACACTTCTCGCCCTCGGCCAAAGAGATCGTCTGCGCTGTGCGCGGCGCCACAGGCGGCATCAACTTTATCGCTAAGAGCTAAGCCCGAGCGCCACATCCAGAAGGGCGATGAGATCCTTGTGTCTACCATCGAGCACCACGCCAATATCATTCCCTGGCAGCAGTTCGCCGGGGAAAATGGCGCGGTCTTCTGTGTGATTCCGGTCGACGACGGTCGACAGGTCGTGCTCCACGAATTCGAAAAGCTGCTTAGACCGCGCACGCGGCTGCTCAGTTTTGCGCAGGTCTCAAATGCTCACGGCAACGTTTTCGCCTCGTGGCCAATTGTGGCGACTGCTCATCGCTATGGTGCGCGCGTGCTGGTCGATGGGGCGCAGTCGGTCTCGCACCGTTGGACCGATGTCCAGGCGCTCGATTGCGACTTGACGGTGTTCCTCGGACCGAAGGTTCTCGGGCCGACAGGCATCGGCGCGGACTATGGCAAGCCCGATGCATCGGCCGAGGCTCCTCCTGGCAACCGGGCGGGAACATGATCGTCGATGTCACCTTCGAGAAGACAATCTACCATGCGGCTCCCGCCAGGTTTGTGGTGGGTAAGGATGACATTGCTGATGTGGTTGGATTGGCCGCGGCCCTCGAGTCAGGTGGAAGCGGTTGGGATAAAAATTTCACCCGGCACGGGCACGATTTGCTGATCTATTGAACGCACGGCCTGAAGGGCATTCCCGGATTAGGCCTTATCGGTACCGCCAAGCAGCAGGCCCCGGTGCTCGCATTCATGCCGGACGGATTGAAGACCGAGGAAGCGGGTGCGGCCCTCAATCGCGAACCCATTGCGGTGCCCAAGGGCTACCTCTGCGCACAGCCCTCCTTGCGTAGCTTCGGCGTCTAGGTTCGGCGTCTAGGTTCGGCGCGGAGGTGCGGCGCGGAGACGACGGTGCGGCCATTTCTGGCGCTTAACAACGGATTTGATGATGTGGTTGCGCTGCTGGCCGCGCAAGGCCTGCCGGAAGAGTCTGGGCGACTAGAGATCCAGCACTCGATCCAACTCAGGCCTGAGCCTTGTCCCTTCCCAAACAGTGATTTTCAAGCGCCGGGCCGATCTGGTTGCTCCTGGCCAGGTCGCTTCTGGCGAGGTTTCCGGCAGCCAGATGGGCTACGCTTGGGGGCGCACTGCGTGGGGAATGCGGTGGTCCGCCGGCTGTCGACGATGGCAGCCTGCACTTTGGGGGAACGTATTTATGCACGGATCCTAAGGCTCGAAAGTCTCTCCTCCCGGGCGAAGGAGGGGCGAATGTCCTTACTAAAAATGGTGTCAGACAATACACTATGTATGGAGCTCATGGAAAATACTGTTAAGGTCTTGATTGTTGAAGATGAGCCGCATGCTTTGATGGGGCTTGCCGAACTGATTTCCGGTTGGGGATACCGGACAGAGACTGCGCGCGACGGTGTGGAGGGGTGGGAAAAGGCCCTGGTCTGGGATCCCGCCATTGTGGTGACCGACCTGAAGATGCCACGGATGGATGGCATCGGGCTGCTGACCAAACTTGCCGAAGAGGGCTCCGGGTTCAACGCCAACCTGGCGGTCGTGGTGCTCACGGCCATGGGATCGATTGAACAGGCTGTGGATGCCATGAAGCTCGGCGCCTACGATTTTCTGCAAAAGCCGGTGGACGCGACCCGGCTGCGCACCATTCTGGGCAACGCCTCGCGGCAGCGAGAGATGCGAATCGAGCTGGAGATTGCGCGGCGGCGGCTGCGTGAGACCGGCGTGCTGGGCGGGCTGGTGGGCAACTCCAAAAGCATGCGCGAGATTTTTTCGCTGATTGAGCAGATTGCCTCGTCGAATGTATCGGTGCTGATTACCGGCGAAAGCGGAACCGGCAAGGAACTGGTGGCCCGCACGCTGCATACGCTCAGCCCTCGCAAACCGCGGCCCTTTGTCGCCGTGAACTGCGCGGCGATTCCAGAGACGTTGATTGAAAGCGAGATCTTCGGGCACGAGAAGGGCGCGTTTACCGGGGCTGTCGAGCGGCGTGCCGGCTGCTTTGAGCTCGCTAACGGGGGGACGCTGCTGCTGGACGAACTGGCAGAGATGCCGGCCGGCACGCAGGCCAAGCTGCTGCGCGTGTTGGAAGAGCGCAAGCTGCGCAGGCTGGGGGCGCGGACCGAGCAGGATGTAGACGTGCGGGTGCTGGCGGCGACCAATCGCGATCCGGAAAAGGCGGTTGTTGAGGGGCAGTTGCGCGCGGATCTTTTCTACCGGCTGAACGTGTTTCATATCACCATGCCACCGCTGCGGGAGCACATCGAAGACCTGCCGGCGATGGCTGATGCGATGATCCAAGAGATGAATCAGAAGCACACCCGCCGCGTTTCCGGCGTGGCCTCATCGATGCTGGACCGCATGATGAGCTACGACTGGCCCGGCAATGCGCGCGAGTTGCGCAACAGCATTGAGCGGGCTGTGGTTCTTTGCCCTGACGGTGCGCCGCTGGACGTGGGGCACTTGCCGCCAGGTTTTGGCAAGGCGCAGCAGGCTGCGGCGCAGAGAGTGGATGCGAGCATTGTGCAGGTGCGCGTGGGCACGACGGTGGACGAGGCGGAGCGCGCTCTGATTCTGCGCACGCTTGAGGTTACCGGGCAGAACAAGACGCGCGCCGCCGAGATTCTTGGCGTGAGCCTGAAGACGTTGCATAACAAGCTCAAAGAATACAATCGAATTCCCGGCGACCAGCAGGCCTGACCCAGAGACCGAACAGCATCCATGCGCCTAAAGACCAAACTCGTTCTGGCCATTACCACCCTGGTGTTTCTCATCTCCGGGGTGCTTTCGCTGGTGTATGTCTATCAACTGCTGCAATCTGCAGTACAGCAGTCCTATGAGACCAACCGCATGATTGCCGACCAGGTGCAGCTGGCGGTGCGTAATGCTCTGGAAACCGGGCTGAGCGATCAAACCGTGGATCCGAACAACCCCGGGCAGCTGCGTATTCTGGCTGCGCAGGCGGTGCGCGACAATGCCGCACTGCAGGCGGTTGTTGAGTCGGTAAATCGCTACTCGCTTACGGTGTATGACATTAACATCGGCGACAGCAATTCGAACACGGTGCTCAGCACCAATCCGGAAAACGAAGAGAAACCTTTGCCGCTGCGGCCCGACTACAAGCAGCTGCTAAACGCCAATCCGATTGAACTAATGAGGCAGGTTTTTGGGCCGCCCAAAGTGTTTGAAGTGGTGGTGACTTTGGACCGCTACGGCGAGCCTTTTGTTACGGTGCATGTCGGCGTGCGCACCACACTACTGCGCGCCTTCTATGCACCGCGCCTGATTGAGTCGCTCACGCTGATGGGCTTTGTGCTGGGGACAGCGCTGCTGGTGGCCTTCTTGCTCAGCAACCTGGCGCTTCGCCCGTTGGAGCAGATCAGCCAGCAGCTCGATATGCTGAACGGACCGAGCGAAATGGCCCTGGAAGAAGAGAAGGCCGCCCAGCGCGATATTGCCATGGGCGTCTCCACGAAGATTGAGCGCTTTGGCCAGCGCATGCGCAACGTGCAGGAAGTGTTCTCCGCGCTGAAGGAGAATCTTGACCAGATTCTCGGCAACTTGCAGGATGGCATTTTGCTGTTTACCGGTGATGGCCGTGCCGTTCTGGTTTCAGAATCTGCCGGTAGGTTCCTGAACATGGAGCGAGACAACATTCTGGGGCTGCATGCACGGGAGATCTTCGATCGGTCGACCGTTCTGGGGCGCGCTCTGGGCGAGGCCTTCGACGGCGGAATCAGCCTGATTCAAGAGGAGATCTTGACCGAAACCGGGCGGAGGGTGCAGGCTTCGGTCGACTTCATCTTCGACGACACGACCAGCCGCGGGTTGGGCGCGCTTTTGACCTTGCATGACCTGGAATCGGCCGAAGCCATCGAGTCGGAACTGGAGTTGTCGCGGCGCATGTCGGCCATTGGGCGGCTGACCTCCGGTGTGGGGCATGAGGTCAAGAATCCGATCAACGCCATCGTGGTTCACGTGGAACTGCTCAAGAGCAAGCTGACCGGGGCCAGCGAACCGGCAACGCGGCACCTGGAGGTGATTGAAGCCGAGATTCACCGCCTCGACCGGGTCGTGCAACTGCTGGTGGACTTCAGCCGGCCGGTCGAGCTGCGACTACGCGAGCAAGATCTGAAGGAAGTGATTGATGATGTCCTGACCCTTTCCACCGCCGAGCTTTCGACCCACAACGTGATTCTGGAGAGTCACTTACCGACCAAGTCCTTGCTCGTAAATATCGATTCCGACCTGATCAAGCAGGCGGCCCTCAATGTGATTCAAAACGGTGCGCAGGCCATGCCGGAGGGGGGCAGGTTGCGGGTTGTTCTTGAGGAGCAGCGGAAATTTGCCGTTTTGCGCATTGCCGACCAGGGGCCGGGAATTCCCGAAGAGATTCGCGAAAGGATCTTCGACCTCTACTTCACCACCAAAACCGGCGGCAGTGGTATTGGCTTGGCGATGACCTACCGCATTCTTCAATTGCACTATGGAAGCATAGAATTAGAATCAAGTCCAGGGCGAGGTACAGAGTTCTTGTTGCGAATTCCACTCGCCTCGACCGAATGGGGACGCCGGTATCTACAACCGGCGGGCAGTCAAGACGAGAAAGGACTTTCAGGATGAGAATGCGTGCCAGGGATGCCGCGTGGCTTCTGCCATTGTTCCTGACTGCGTGTCTTCATTCTCATAAACCGCAACAGCAACAGAATCAGATACTTGTGCCTACCAACGAGAACCTTCCCAAGCCTGCGGTGACCCACCCCGAGCTGTCTGCATCTACGGTCACGATCCCTGACGAACCGCTGGCCACCGACTCGAACGTAAAGCAGGAGCCGATTCCCAAGGCAAAGCGCAAGAAACCGGCCAAGAATACCCAACCGGCTGCCTCCGCGAATACCCAACAGACTGCCTCCGCACCACCGGCGGCTCCAGAGAGCCCGGGCGTCAGCGCCATCGGTGAGCTTTCTTCCGGAGATCCGTCTGACGAGCGTCGCGAAACGGATGAATCAATCGCGAGCACCGAGCGCGGGTTGAACGGGCTTGGCCGCACGCTGAGCTCTCAGGAACAGAAGACGGCCGCGCAAATTCGTGAATATATCAAGCAGGCCAGAGAAGCACTGCTTTCCGGCGATATGGATGGGGCGAAAACCCTGGCCGCCAAGGCCAAGGCGCTTCTGACCGAATTGAGTCAATAGAAAGCCATTATAAGGAAGTTTAACTCTTCAGAAATACAGTTCTTTGCGCGCCTCAAAGCGCGCTCGGCCCATTCGACTTTACAAGGTAGAAAGTACACGCGGCGAGCAAAACTACACGACCGTGGCGGGTTCAGCGGCCGCAGTATCTCGATTAAACCAATGCAGTATTCCAAGTAAGATCAATTAAATGAATGGTATAGGCTGTTTTTTGTTCCAGGTGCGCCTTTGGCACGGCTGTTGCTAATCAATCAGCGAGCGGACAGTACATGCTCACCTCGCGGGGCTGGCACAGACTGCGAAAAAACAGAAGGCGAGGTAAACCATTCCATGAAGAATAAAACAGTAGTTGCCAATCCGTTCCCCAGCCAAATCGTAGTACTTTTGCTGGCATCTGCACTTGGAATCCCCGCTGTGGCCCAAGACCAATCCAGCGGAACGCCTCAGAGCACCCCCCCGACGGCGCAGTCACAAACAACTTCCGCTACGCCTTCGACGACAACTCCGACGACAACTCCTGGGAAGGAAGGCTTCTGGGGACGCGTCTATCCGTTTGCCCGGAAGAAGTGGGTAAAGAAACAGACGGACCCGATTAATGATCGACTCACCGAGCTGGACTCCGTAAACGCCAAGAACGCCAAAGATATTCAGGATGTGGACAGCCGGGCACAGGCCGGCATCCGTCAGGCCCAATCTGCCGCCGATGCGGCCAACCAGACTGCGACTGCAGCCGGAACGCAGGCCCAGCAAGCTTCGGCCACGGCCCAGGGCGCGGCGGGGCATGTTGATCAGATCAACGGCACCGTGAGCGGTCTCGATCAGTACAAGCAGGTAACCGAGGCTGAAGTGAAGTTTCGTGGCGGTCAGCCGATTCTGTCGGACGAAGCCAAGAAGGAGCTCGATGACTTCGCCAACAGCGTCAACGGCCAGCACGGCTACATCCTTGAGGTAGAAGCGCACTCACCGCTGGCAGGCAGCGCGGGCATTCAAAGCTCCGAGCGCCTTGCTGAATCAGTGAAGCGTTACCTCGTAACCGAACACCAGATTCCCGTCTACCGCATGCATGCAGTGGCACTCGGAAACGCTCAACCTGCTGACGCCAGTGATCCGGGCGCCAAGCCGGAGCGGATTCGTTTCAGCACAGTGCACGTGCGCTTGATGGAAAACAGTTTGGCGGCCCAGGGAGCCGCACCACCCCAGGGTGCTGTTCCTTCGACCGGCGCGGAGCGGCCATAAGACCGCAGCAGCCCTCCCCCAAGGCTTTCCGCCCGACGGCCCCAGGCCGATCGGCCGCCAAAAAAGCTCTCACACGAGAGAACCAAGGCAACCTGGCCCCCGTTGATAACGGGGGCCGATTTTTGCCTGATTCGCAGTTTAGGGCATGCCGCTCAACCAACGGGTCTGTTTGCGCTGAAGGTCTGTTCGGGAAACGGCGAGCCCCTCGGGAATGGTTTATCTCCTACTGCATTGGCCCGGACGACTGCCCAGCTTCTCTTTCACTCCTTCGTTGAAAGGATGCTCGCTAAGTATGAATCTGAAAGTGGCCGTCGCTGCGCTTATTGTTACCACTTTCTCCCATTGCGCCCCGGTGAATGCGCAAGTGGCACCCTCGGCCACGCAAGATGGCCTGCGGTTCAAGGTGGGCGCAGGTTTTTCAGACTATGCCGGAGATCTGAACAACGGCCAGTTGCAGGGTGGGGCATTATGGGTCGACTTTGTTCCTCCCCGACTGCCTTCCTTCCTGCGTGGATTTGGCCTGGAGGCCGAGGCCCGCGGCGTCACGGCCAGTAATACGTCGCCGGCCGAGCCGGGTGCCCTTCGCCAGTCGACGGTCGGAGGAGGTCCCACCTACACCTACTTGCGCTACTCCAGGTTCCATCCTTATGCCAAGTTCATCGTGAGTTATGCCGGCCAGAGTTTCAACCTGGGGGAGGGGGGCGGCGAGCAATTCGAAACCCAAAAAGCCTATGCCTTCGGCGGCGGGATCGACTATCGTGCCTATAGCAATCTTTGGGTTCGGGGCGATTACGAGTATCAGTTCTGGCCTGATGCGTTTGGCATCCCCAGCTGGTACCTCGATCCGCACGGAGTTACCCTGGGGCTGGCCTGGGAGTTCAAGCCGCGGCATCGGTACTGACCGGGGCCGTTCTTTGTCGTGCGGTTGTGGGCCAGGAACGATTGCGGCAGACGGGATGGTCCTCTCGATTCAAGCTTCGCCCCCGGCAAAAAAGGCCAACCCCGGCGGGGTTGGCCTTTCTCTCACTTCAGCTCGTATTCAATTCAGCTTCTGAACAACAATGCAGGCAGATTACTGTCCGCTCTGCGCAGTCTGCGGCATCTGGTCGCCGCCCATGTTGGTGAGCAGCTGTATCTCCACGCGGCGATTCTGCTTGCGGCCTTCAGCGGTAGTGTTGGGGGCAACTTCCTTGTCCTTGCCGATGCCGATCAGGTAGAAGCGGTGCGCGGCAATGCCGTACTTCGTGGCCAGGTACTGAACCACGGCATCGGCGCGACGCTGGCTGAGGTCATAGTTATACTGCGCAGGCCCCGTCGAATCGGTGCCGCCGGTCACTTCGAGAATGTAGCTCTTGGCCGAGCCAAGCTTCGCCGCAAAGTCATCCAGCTGGGCCTTGTCGTCCTTGGTCAGTACGGCCTTGTCGAAGCCGAACGTCACGGAAACATCGGCCAACGGCTTGTAGTTGTCCAGCCCGTGCACCACGCTGTCCAGCGAGTCGGCGCGATGCACCACATCGACAGCTGCGGTCTGCGCGTTGGCTGCTGCCGAGGTGGCCGACTGCGCGTTCTGGTTGGCCGCGTCTGCCGAGCTCTGAGCCTGCTTGATGCCCGACTGCGCGTGATCATCAACCGCGTGAATCTGCTGGTTGTTGGCCGAGGTCTTCGCGTCGAGCTGGTCGGTGTGTTCGACCAGCGGCGCGGTTTGAGTTTTCACATAATTCTTTGTCGCACACCCAGTCGCACCCAAGGCGGCCAGGCTCACTGCCAATCCCAGAACTTCAAGTCGATTGCTTCTCATTTTGTTATGCTCCTTTGTTTCTGCAGGAATCTTGCCTTTCGGATCGAACACGGATCGGGCCGGCAGGATCCTTTGCTGTTTTGCAGCACCCACAGGGCCAATAAAGCAATTCGATGGAACTAACTGAAAATAAGTTGCTTGTTCTCTAAAATAGAGCGGTGGTTGCATTCTTTCGAGGGCATTTTTTACTTAATCCGGTAAGGATTGCGCAGGAAATCTGTTTTTGAGTGAGGAAGCAGGCGGAAATGAGCCGGAGCCGACCCAGGGGCGAGGAGATTCGTTCCTGCCGGAGGCGTCTTATCCGGGAGGAGGCGGTCGGCGACGGGGTGAGCCACATCCAGATGATGGCTCGGCACCGCAGAAGTCATTTCGACATCGCCCTTGCGTGTTCGGATGAGATTGTCGACAAGGCTCTGGCAACCAAAGCTGCCATGTTTTGGGACTTTGGCATGACGGCTCGCTTATGTGGGAACGCGCTCCAGAGGCAAGTGAGCACGGCCAGGACCAGAGTTCGGCTGGTCGGGGAATCTGGTCGCGCCATCTGTAATTCAAGCTCACTCGCGACAGCATTGCAGTCAATTGAGCCTCTGGTCGCGATTTCACTTCGTGCCTCCCGGACTCGTTTTTCCGAGGTTCGATCTTCCGACGCTCCCCACTGGCGGCTTCGTTCTCGCGGGCAGAGACGACGATCGACCGGCTATTGCGCCGCTTCCGGTGCAGGCGGCAGGATGCCCAGATCGCGATAGATCGGGCGTATAGCACGGCCGACCGCCGGCATCTGGGTGAGGAACCAGGCCGCGCCGAGCAGCACAACGGAGCCGTTGACTACCACCGTCCAGGGCGCGCCGATGGCGTGCGCTAGGGATCCGGCCAGCAGGCTGCCAAAGGGTGCCATGCCCACAAACGCTATGGTGTAGTAGCTCATCACGCGGCCCCGCTTGTCTTCGCTCACAATGGTCTGAATGATGGTATTGCTGCCGGCCATGCCTTGCATCATGCCCATGCCGGCGATGAGTACCATCATCATCGAAAGCCAGAATACGCGCGAGAGGCCGAAGCCGATCAGGCCCAGTCCAAACACCGCCGCGGCAAGGGGAATCATGCGCACCAGGCCGAGGACGCTTTTGCGCGCGGCCAGAGACAGTGCGGAGATGAGCGCGCCCACGCCCATGGCTCCCATGAGAAAGCCGAGCGTGTGCGGGCCGCCCTTGAGCACCTGCGCGGCGAAGATGGGCATCAGCACCACGAAGGGCATGCCCATCAGACTGACAGCGGCAAACAGCAGCAGAATGGTGCGCACGGGAAGGAATTTGGAAACGTACCTCCATCCTTCCTTCAGTTCGGTCCACGTGGAGGTGACCTCGCGCCTGGTCTGGACAACCGTCAACCGCATCATCAGCAGCGAGACGATCACTGCGATGTAGCTGATGCCGTCGATGAGGAAGCACCAGCCCTCGCTCGACACTGCGATCAACATGCCGGCCAGCGACGGGCCCACAAGACGCGCCATGTTCACCATGGATGAGTTGATGGCGATGGCGTTCGACAGGTCGCGCCGGTCGTCGACCATCTGCACCATGAAGGCCTGGCGCCCGGGCATGTCGAATGCGTTGATCAAGCCCTGCATGACGCTCAGGGCCAGCACCCAGGGAATGGTGATCAGGTGCGAGAGCGTGAGGCCGGCCAGCGCCAGCGACTGCACCATCGAGAGCGCCTGGGTCCAGACGAGGACCTGGCGGCGGTCAAGGCGGTCGACCCAGACTCCGGCGAATGGCGCGATGAGGAAGGTGGGAATCTGGCCGGCGAAGCTGACGGTGCCCAGCAGGAGCGCGGAGCCGGTGAGGCGATAGACCAGCCAGCTGGTGGCGATCCGCGTCATCCAGGTGCCCATGAGCGAGATAGTCTGCCCGCCGAAAAAAAGGCGGAAGTTAGGGTGCCTGAGTGCCCGCCAGGCGTGAGAAAATCCCGCCGGCTGCCGGCCATTGGGCGGAACTGCAAGAGTTTCTACCGGTGGGGAATCGGGTCCTAGGCTCAAGGAATAAGGTCCTGCTCACAGTTTACCGTGTCCGGTTCCCCCCCGGTTGATCGCCTGTCAGCCGAAAGAGCTCACCCGATTGAGCAGAATCCAAAGAGAACTTCCATCGGGATGGGACGAGAACTGGTTGGGCATTCCGCGTCCCGGGTTTGAGTCGTTGGTGAAGAAAATGGACCAGTTTCTGGCTTGGCGTTTCGGCCATCTGCCTTACCGTGATTTTCTTCCCTGCATGATCCAGTGTCTTTGAGCCCGCATCCTCTGACGGCCAGTACCGCAAGGAACTATTCAGGCAAAGGTTGGCACAGGCAAAGGTAGGCCGTTCACCAACGCGGGCTGAATGCGCTCTGAAGAGAGAACTGACTCCTGCCCGGAGATCAAAGAACTCTGTCGCCTGGGCCTCGCGGGCACAACTGGCCCGCGGAAAACTGTGACCAGGCCGGAGTCTGCCTTCTAGGGCAGCGTAAAGGCTACCTGCACAAGGATCTTCACGGGAATGGGCGTTTCATCCTTGATGGCCGGCTTGAACCGATACTTCTCGACTGCCATCATTGCATTCTGGTCCATGCTCGGCTCGAGGCCTTTCTCCATGTGCGGATTTTTAGGCATGCCATGCTCATCCACAATGACAGCGACAATGCAGTTGCCGTTGATATGCATTTGTCTACCTTGGGGCGAATACTGCGCCACCACGGAGTTCAGAGCCACGGGGGCGGAGACGCCTGGATGCTTTGAAACTTCTGAATCTGGGACAATCGTTTTCACCTTTGGCTCACCCGGCCGGCCCAGGGTCTGCCCGGGCTGCTCGCGCAGGCGCAGGTTCTGTTCTTTGTTGCCGTCCTCGTCGACCGAGTCGAGAATGCAGCTCTTGACGAGCACCTCAAGCGATGCCAGGACAGGAACGGGCGCCCCGTTCAGTGTCCCTGGCTTGAAGCGGTCGGCTGCGGCGATCTTGAGCGCCAGCCTGTCCAGGTCGTCGAAGTGCGGCTCAATGAACATGATCTTTTGGGGCAGCCCCGCCGGATCGATTTCGAGCGAGAGCTTGACCCTGCCGTCGAATCGGCCCTTGCACTCTTTGAGAGGATCAAGGTTGACCTCGAAGGGGAGAATCTCGGGCAGGGCGACCTCTGAGCCGTACGGGTACGCGCTCGCAGGCTTCGATGCGCTCTGCTGCGCCTTGCTGACCCCGCCCAGCGCCGCCAGGAGCCCCAGAACACCCCAGCTGAGAACACAACCTGACAGACGCATCGTAGGCCACTCACAGAAAAAGGAATCGGGAACCCAGGCGGTCCTAACCGACCAGCCCCAGCTCGCGCAGCAGAAATGCGTAATCGAAGGCGATTTCTTTCAGGTAGTCATAGCGGCCGCTGGCGCCGCCGTGGCCGGCTTGCATGTTGGTCACTAAGAGCAGGGGATTGCTATCTGTCTTCAGGGTACGGAGCCTGGCGACATACTTGGCCGGCTCCCAGTACATGACCTGGCTATCGTGGAGCGATGTCTTGACTAACATCGCGGGGTAACCGGCGGCCCTCAGGTTATCGTAGGGCGAGTAACTCAGCATGTAATGAAAATACTCCGGCTCGTTGGGATTGCCCCATTCTTCGTATTCGGGAACGGTCAGCGGCAGCGTGGCGTCGAGCATGGTATTGATGACGTCGACAAACGGAACATGCGAGAGGACGGCGCGGAACAGCTCCCCGCGGAGATTGGAAACGGCGCCCATCAGCAGGCCGCCCGCGGAGCCGCCTTCGATGGCGACACGGGCCGGGTCTCCGTAGCCGGCAGCGGTCAGATGTTCGACTGCGGCGATGAAGTCGGTGAAGCTATTGCGCTTGACCAGCATCCTGCCGGCGTCGTGCCAGGGTTTGCCCAAGTCGCCGCCGCCGCGAATATGGGCGTAGGCCATGACCACGCCGCGATCGAGCAGGCTGAGCCGGTTGCTGCTGAAGCCAAGCGGCAGCGAGTAGCCATAGGAGCCATAGCCGTAAACGTAGAGGGGATTGGATCCCATTCGACGCTGGTCCTTGCGGTAGACCAAAGAGACGGGAACCTTGACGCCGTCCTCGGCGAGGGCAAACACCCGCTCGCTGGCGTAGAGGGTGCGATCGAAGCCGCCCGGAATCTCCAGCCGCTTGAGCAGCACGGAGGTGCCGGCGGCGATGTCGTACTCGTAGACCGAACTCGGCGTTACCAGCGATTGATAGCCATAGCGGAAGGCGTTGGCCGCAAAGATGCGATTGATGTGCGGATGGGCGCTATAGGCCGGCTCGGGGAAGGCGATCTCGTTCGAGAAGACAGCCTCCGGGCCATCGCCTTCAAATTGCCAGATCCGCAGGCGCGGCAGGCCGTCTTCGCGGTCAGTGGAGACGAAGAAGCTGGAAAACAGGTCGATATCTTCCAGCATGACGTCGTCGCGATGGGCGATGCGCTCGGTCCAGTGTTCGGCGCCGGGTGCAGAGACCGGAGCGGTGACGAGGCGGAAGTTTCTGCCCCGATCGTTGGTGCGAATGAACCAGTGGCCGTGGCGATGGTCGACCGAGTACTCGTGCTCCTCCTGGCGCGGGCAGATGACAGTGAATTGGCCCTGGGGCGTGTCCCGGGCCAGAAACCACGACTCGCTGGTGATGTGGCTGGCGGCTTCCATGATGATGTAGCGGCCATCGCGGGTGCGGCCGGCGCCGAGGTTGAAGCGCTCATCGTCGTCCTGGTGGACCAGCACGCTTTGCTTCAACTGGCCGCGGGTGGCGCGATAGAGCTGGAACTGGCGCTTCTGTTCTTCGTCTTCGACCGTATAGAAAAGGGTCTGATTATCGGCTGCCCAGACGACCGAGCCGACGCGCTCGACGGTTTCGGGCAGGGTTTCTCCCGTGAGCAGGTCCTTGATCGAGAGCGTGTACTGGCGGAAGCCGGTCATGTCGGTGGTATAGGCCAGCCAGCGGCCGTCGTCGCTGACATCGGTGGCGCCGATGGCGAAAAAGGCGTGCCCTTCGGCAAGCTGGTTGCCGTCGAGCAGGACCTGCTCGACGGGGTCGGCAGATTCCTCAGGCTCCGGTTCCGATTGCGAGCCGGCCACCAGGGAAGGATTTGCGGGCCTGCGGCAGTGGATGGCATACTGGCGGCCCTCTTCGGTGCGGGTGTAATACCAGAAGTCGCCATCGCGGAAGGCAACCGAGACGTCGGTCTGCTTTACGTGCGCGAGCATCTCCTGGTAGAGCTGCTCGCGCAGGCCGGCCAGCGGGGCCATCACCGTTTCTGCGTAGGCGTTTTCGGCCTCAAGATAGGCTGTGACCTCAGGCCTCTCCTTGTCGCGCAGCCATCTGTAATCGTCGCTGAGGGTAACACCGTGGAGGGTGGTTTCGGTCCGAACTTGGGGAGCGATGGGCGGGCGGGGCACGGTGGCGTCAGTCATTGCTGTTCCAGTTTAGAGCCTGGAGACAAGGGCGAGCTTGGGCCTGGCTCGAAATCCGTGTGGGATGCAGCCGGGGGAACGGGGACCCGACCCCGGGTGGGGAACTTTTCGGCTGCCAGCCGCGTACAATTGAGAGCGATGAAAGGCATTCGCTTCCTACATTCGAACCTTTTCCGGCTCCTGGTGGCTGCCTCCCTATTGTCTTCTGCTGCCTCGCTCGGCGCCCAGCAGGTGGACCAGCTCCCCAAACCCACCGATTACATCAGCGACAACGCCCATGTGCTGTCGGAGGAGACGATTGCGCGACTGGACCACCTCTGCCAGCAGCTGGACCATTCGCAGGCCAATGCTCAGATCGCGGTGGTGACGGTCCAGACCCTGGATGGGGAGGACGCGGCCGAATACTCTGACCAGCTTGAAACCAAGTGGAAGATGGGGCGCAAGGGGTCTGACCGCGGGGTGCTGATTCTGCTGGCGGTGGGCGATCACAAGCGCCGCATTGAAGTGGGCTACGGGCTGGAAGGCATT
>Ga0208193_1000772_pt1 | contig 15341 bp, 13 predicted proteins | sample June2015DPH_17_2_FD_184716 | JGI IMG/M metagenome (GOLD analysis project Ga0208193, IMG submission 184716) | Peatland microbial communities from SPRUCE experiment site at the Marcell Experimental Forest, Minnesota, USA - June2015DPH_17_10... | ecosystem: Environmental > Terrestrial > Soil >... | reverse complement strand
TGCGCCGGGTTGCGCGCCAACCCCTAAAGGTCACCCCCATCAAAACTCGCCTTCTTCGCTTTTCATGGGGTGACGGCTCGACTTGCGCGCTGTGGTCTCGTTTGCCGCCTCACCATGCGTAGCGCGATTTTGTCCGACGCTACACTCATTGTAGAGAGCGTTATACTCTGTAATCCCGGACGGTTGGATGTTGTCTGTCGGTTTCATCGCTGCAAAGCGTGTAGCGGCTTCTAGCGCCGACCTCCGCGCGCGCCGTTGCTGCTTTCGTATTTCGCGCTCAGCCGCAATTTCCTCTCTATTCTGTGCCGCCATTGCGTTAGCAAGTTCCTTCAGCCCCTCGCTGTAGGGTGTGAGCCGGTAGGTACAAGCGGTGCGCATAGCGCCACCCGGCCTGGGCTCGCTCGGAAGGCATTCAAGCCATTCGATCTCTTCAAGCTGGCGCTTTGCCTTGCCAACCGAACTAAATGACTTCACGCCACTGTAGCGCATAAGGGCGCGGTCGCTAATCTGAACGCGGAACGTGTCGCGGTCTTCCTTCGTCGCAAAGCACAGCAGAACCGGAGCAACTCGCTGGGCCTGTGGAGAGAGCCCGGCCCAAATCCCGGACTTCACCAGAAGCTCAATCGGCTGCTCATGTCCGACATCACACCAGCGCAGCGACGAACTGGGTTCCAGGTGACGGCGTTTCGGTATTTGGGGAACGTCGAAGTGTCCGGCGATCCACTGGGCCGCTTCCCCCACGCCGACGCCCTGAACATCACAAACCAAATCGACGACGCTCTTTGTCGGCGAGCCACACCCGAAACACTTGACGCGATTCGTCGTTTTCCGAATGCCCACGGATGGCGTTTGGTCGCCATTCTGATGTTTCTCGGGATGCCAGCAGTGAATCATCCCGTTTGCACCGAAACGCAGCTGTAGCGTCCTTGCAACCTCAGCAATGGACAATCTTCGATTGATCCACCGCAAGTCTGGCACGCCGCGGTTGGGGGGTGTCTCGGTCATTCGCCGGTGTCCGAAAGACTGCTACCGCGCCGCCTGATGGCCGCCGCCGGACGGCGGACGCGATTCGCTCCGGCCACGCTGTAGCTCGGCGCTGCCAAGGGCGCGCCACACGGCGCTGATGCGCACGCGTGAGAGCACATCTTGTGTGGCGCTCATGCCGCATCACCCGAGCGCTGGACCCGCCGCTCGATAAAGTCTGCCAGATCCTCCGGCCGAAAGCGCACGAGATTCCCGACGCGGACATAGGCTAAACCGGAGCGCATCAGGCGCTCTAGCGATCCCAGAGAGACGCCCAGGTAGCGGGCTGCCTCGCGCTTGTTTTTCAGGTAGGTTTGTTCGCTCACGTCCGCATGATCCTATTTCCTACACCGCGGAACGCAACGCTGAAAAGTGCGGATAAGGTGTGGAACTGCGGAAAAATCTTAGCCCTGGGGCTTCTTGAGGTGGATTTTTTTCACGAAGACGTTTCTGATTCGTTGATCGGGCTTACCTTCATACTTCGAATCGCAGGCGATCCACTTCTGAATGTTGCTGCGGCTTTGCCAGCCCTTATTGTTGGGCGTGGGAGGATTCGCAGCCTCGGCGATCATGCCATCAGTCACTTTGACGCCGAGGTTCCTGCACTCGGCTTTGTAGTCGTCGCGGAGTTTCCTTCGCGCGGCCTTTCGGCTGTCGATATCGCAACCGGATTCCCTGCCCTCGGGCACCGGCCCCGTTTCCGTGATAGTCGATCCATTCGGCGCTTGGTTTTCCGTTGCGCCCGCCTGGTTCGCTTTCGGGAAGTCGCTTTGCGGCGCCCGCGCCGTTGCTTCAGCTATTAGTCTTAGCGCCGTATGCGAGAGTGCTTCCCCAGTAATCGCCCCAACGTGCCACTTGGAAGCCCGGTCCGCTTCGGGAATCCCGGCCCATGGCTTTGCTCTCATGACGAAGAAGGCAAAACCCGCATCGAGTTCGCGCCGCATGGCGTCACCCAACCATTGGTATTGGCCCACGCTGAAATGAACGAACCGCGCGATACCCGCCCACAACTCGGTCTCAAACTCTCCCACCGAAACGAAGAGCACCAAACATTCACGCGCCGCCGTCTCGAAATGATGGATGACCAACTCCCGGAGGAGGTTTGCGTCACGGACCCGCCTATCCGGTTTGTCCTCCAGTGTTGGCACTTCACGTTCCAACCTCGGTACGAAGTCCGCCATAAACACCGCTGTCGCGGCTTCCATCCGGGCAATGGCTTCGCTCGGCAATCTCCCGATGATCGGCTTCGGTGCATTCCCGGCCTCTAACTGATGGCACAGAGTGATCGAGTCGTTAACCGCGTCCTTCAGAACCCCCGACTCGATATCAACAAAGGTGCCATCCGGCAGCTTCTCTGGGCCATGTGTAACGATCCGAAACCCTACGAAGTCCGCATAGCGAAGTTCGTCAAACCATTGATCCTCACTGTCATAACCACGAGCCTTTGCAGCCTTCAGAAAGATCGCGCTTGCCCGCGTTCGGAGGCTGGCATTTTTCGGACGAAACCATGTCCATTGGCTCGGAAGTTGAATCGGCAAGAACATCGCAACCGGCCGGCGCGAAGTCCAGATCAAACTCCACGCAGCCTGCGGAAGACTCTCGAAGTCTTTTCGTATGCGGCGCCAAGTGGCGGAATCGGTTGGCATCGCTCCCTTTGCGATTCCCTGAAGTGGAATTGCCGCCAACCGGACAGGGACTCCGGCTTGTCACCGCGCGAAGGTTAGGGGCTACGTGAAACATAACACCTCTCGAATGTCCGAGGTTTGATGTAGGGATTTTTGCAGGGAGTCAGGCCGATTCACAGCTTCTCAGCCCTTCTCACGGCTGATAGCGATTATCCGCTTAAACCAAACTAATTACGCTACTTATTTGAAAATACGGCGGATACGAAGAGTAGGCGAAGCGCGCCATGAAAAGATTATGAGTCCGCTGCTCTAACCGTTGAGCTAAGGGCCCGTCGTTTCTAGTTTATTGCCTCTGCGATTCTGCCGAACTGCCCGTATCCAATTCTATGCACACTCTTCTCCGCGGAAGCACGGGTCCGGAACGACCCGCGATCAGGAGGTCTGTCCTACAGGTTCTCTGCGCTCCGCAATGCGCGCAAATCGATCCCCAATGCCTGGCACTTCTTATACAAATGGCTGCGCTCGAGACCCAGCGCGCGCGCCGTATCGGTCATGCGCTGATTGTGCCGCTTGAGCTCGGTGAGTATCTGATCGCGCTCGAAGGCGTCCACGCGCAGCGAGAGGGGGCCCTCCAGGCGCGCGGCGGAAACTGCCGGCGAACCTCCGGACGCGGCATCCACTTGCGGCAGGGCGATGCGCACGGAGTCGGCATCCACCGGGCCGTCGGCCAGCAGCAGCAGGCGCTCCACCACGTTGCGCAATTCGCGAACGTTGCCGGGCCACGGGTAACGCTGCAACTCGCGGATGGCGCCGGCGGCGAATGGCTTGGGCTTCCACCCGTTCTGGTCGGCCACTTGCGCGGCGAAGTGCTCCACCAGCGCGGGAATATCCTCGGTGCGCTCGCGCAGCGCCGGAAGCAGCAGCGGAAAAACGTAGATGCGATGGTAGAGATCCTGGCGGAACGTCCCCTTCTTGACCAGGTCGTCGAGGTTGCGGTGGGTGGCTACGATCACGCGTACGTTCACGGGAATGGTGCGGTCTCCGCCCACGCGCTCCACCTGTCCCTCCTCCAGGACGCGCAGCAGCTTGGCCTGCATCGCCAGCGGCATGTCGCCGATTTCGTCAAGGAAAAGCGTGCCGTGATTGGCTTGTTCGAATTTTCCGATATGCCGCGCGGCCGCGCCGGTGAACGAGCCTTTCTCATGGCCGAACAATTCCGATTCGATCAGCTCCCCGGGAACCGCGGCGCAATTCAAGGTAATGAACGGCTGGTCGCGGCGCGGGCTGCGGTCGTGTAGTGCGCGCGCGATCAGCTCCTTGCCGGTGCCCGTGTCGCCGAGGATGCAGATGCGCGCCTCGCTGGCAGCCACGCGGTCCACCTGCCCCATCACGCGCCGCATGGCCTCCCCGGAATGCACGATCTCGTGCTTGCCCACGCGCTGCCGCAAATCGCGGTTCTCGGCTTCCAGCCGCTTCAGCTTCAGGACGTTATCGATGGTGAGGAGGAGCTTATCGGTGGAGAGCGGCTTTTCGAGGAAATCGACGGCGCCCAGCCGCGTAGCGCGCACCGCCATTTCGATGTTCGCCTGTCCGGAGATCATCACGACAGGCAGCGCGATGCCCGCGGCGCGAACCTCTTCGAGCAGCGCCAGGCCGTCTTTGCCGGGCATGACGACATCGGACATCATCAGGTCGAACGGCTGCGATTTCAGCAGCTCCAGCGCGCGCCCGGCGTTATCGCAAACCGTGGCTTCGTGTCCGGCCATGCGGAAGGCGCGCGCCAGCGAGGCCAGGGTGTTGGCATCGTCATCGACTATGAGTAGTTGGGCCAAACCTGAGGGTAACCTAAATCAAAGACCTTCGACGCAGAGACGCTGAGCCGCAGAGATCGGAGGGAGAAAAACAGTGAATGTCTTCTCTGCGTTGCCTCTGCGCCTCAGCGTCGAAATCCCTCTATCAACCCAAGTCGATCTGATTGGCAATTACTGTCGCGAAAGAAAGTCGCGTATCCGGGACATTGCACGCCTGACTAACGGATGTTCGAGCCCTTCGCCGCAACGCATGTAGTCCTCGGCCTCCTCCGCTGTAACCGACTTCGCAAACACGAGGCGTTTCAGAAGCTTTGCTCCCCACGCCTGGATATCATCATCGGGATCTTCGAGAAAGCGTTTGACTGCTACCAATTCCTGTCGACCACCAAGGGAACTGAGCAACTCGACTGCGGACCGCCGCGTTTCGATGGGCCCTTGAGCTGCGTATATCTCGATACAGCGTCGGATCGCTACGGCTGGCCGTAGAACCTCCAGCACACTGCGGGCGAGTTCCGAACCCCTTCGGTGGTGTACATAGTGATCAACGGCGCTCGTCAAAGCATCCTCACCAAGGATTTGGGCGATGGCCTCTCGTCCAATGCGATCCCCACCGATCTCGCCGTGGTCCTGGAGCGTCCCGCAACTCTTAGCGAGTCCCTCCCAATCAATCGGGTCAGCGCCCATAAAGCCCTTTCCTCAACGCCATGCTCGCTTATTCATAGGCACCGGCCGCAAGAAGTATTTCGGCCACGGTCTGCCAACTGGGCGACTCGATGGGATCTTTGCCTGCGTTTTTGCGACTTTGGTCCATCACCCTTATCCATGCCTCCATTGCCTCCAAGAAATTCTCGAGCGTGGTATTTTCCCACTCCTCTCGGTTCTTTGCGAGATTGTCTCGCAACATACAAACGAACTCAGCCAAATCGTCCTTTGACCCAACCGAAGAAACCCGCTTTTCCCAATCCCTCATTAAGTACCTCAAATCAAAATGCTTCTCTGCGGCTCAGCGTCTCTGCGTCGAAACCCTCTCTCAACCCAAGTCGATCACGAAGGTAGATCCCTTGCCCGGCTCGCTCTCCACCGAGATGCGGCCCTTGTGGTCGCTGATCACCGACTGCACGATGGCCAAGCCCAGCCCCGTGCCGTGCGTTTTCGTAGTGTAATAGGGCGTGAAAAGGCGCGCGCACTCTTCCGGCGTCAGGCCCTGCCCGGTGTCCGAGACTTCCAGGCGCACGCCGGTTTCGTGAGCGGCGGTGCGGATGGTCAGCGTCCCGCCTTGCGGCATGGCGTCGATGGCGTTGAGCGTCAGATTGCGGAGAACGCGTTCCAGTTGCTCGTGGTCGCCCATGATTACCGGCAGATGCGGATCGAGCTCGGTGCGGATCACAATGTGCGCCTGCGTGAGCTGCGGGCCGAATAGCTGCACGGTATCGGCGGCCAGGCCGTTTAACTGGATTCGATGCATTTCGGGCGCGGGCATCTTGGCGAAATCGCTGAAGCGCGAAATAATCTGCTTGAGGTTCGCCAGCTCGGCGAGCAGCGTGGCCGAGCCTTCGCGAAAGACTTCATCGAATTGCTCGGGGTATTGATCGCGCGCGCGCTGCATGTTTTCCACGGTGATCTGCAAAGGGAACAGCGGATTCTTCAGCTCGTGCGCCAGCCGCCGCGCCAACTCGCGCCACGCCGCCACGCGCTCGGATTGCACCAGCCGCTCTCGCTGCTCCACCAGCTCGTGCGTCATGCGGTTGAAGGCGCGCGCCAGTTGGCCAATCTCATCGGCGGTGGCGACTTCCACCGTGGCGCCCCAGTCGCCCGCGGCCACCTTTCCCGCGCTCTCGGCCAAACGCCGCACCGGCCTGGTAATGCGCGCAGTGGCCCACCAGCTCAGCGCGATGCCCAAAAAAATGCCGCCGGACGCCACCCCGATCCCGAGCTTGAGCAGGAACGCGTCCAGCTCCACCAGCTCCCGCCGCGAGCTGGCCACCAGCAGGACGCCTAACAAATCGTTGTCCAACCCGAAGAGCGGCAGCGCGTGGATGGTCTCGGCAGCCGCGCCGCTGCCGACCGAGTTCGTCTCTTCGCGCTTGAGGGTCTTCACGCGTTCGATCAGCGGCCGCAATTGCGCGGCATCGGTAGCGGGCGCGGAGCCGGATGCATCGAGCAAATCGGCCGCCGCAAATTGCGTCTGCAGGTTGCGGTAGAGCAGCGCGCGCATTCCCGCGGGAGGAACCAGCGTGGAAAGAAAGGCCCGGTCCAGCCGCTGGCCGCCGGCGACGTAGAGCACGCGGTCGCCGGCCGTGGCCGTTCCCACCGCGAGCAGTGCAACCGTGACGCCATCGGGCAGCTCCTCGCGCTTCAGAAATGCGCCGCGCGATTTCCAATCGGGATGCTGTGTGAGCCAGTCCTCCTTGTATCCGAAGCGCGCGGGCCATTCGGCCGACGAGATAATGGTGCCATCGGCCGCCACCAGCTCCAGCAAGTCGAGCCCGTGGGCCGCCGCCAGCGATGCCGCCGTATCGTTATAAGCCGAGTAATCTGTTTTGGCGGCGATATCCACCGCCGTGTCGGACGCCGCGATGCCGTTGACGGCGCGCGCGATCTCCTGCACGTTGCGCTCGTACTCCTTGCGGAACTGCGCCACCAGCGCATCCACGCGCTGCGATTCCAACCGCTCAAACCGGTATTGGATGCCTGCCGAAACCAGCAACCCGACCAAACCGACCGCTACCACAACCGCCGCGGTAAAGATCAGCAGCAGGCGGGTGCGGAACGTCATGGATGGACGCTCTCTATCCACAGATCGCCGAACCGCCACTCACCCAGCGGCGTTATACCGGGGCCGCCTTTGACTCGCGGACCGGCGCCGTAAACGTCCGGCAGGTGAAATAGCGGGACCACGCGGAAGCCCTCCAGCAGGCTGTGCTCGGCGGCGTACAGCGCATCCGGCGTTTCGGCGCGTACTGGCTCGGGCAACCCGAACGCGGCCGCCAGAGCCGCCAGCGCCCGCGATGGGTCGGCCGAGGCGATGCGCGTCTCCATCAGGCGGATGTCCACGCTTGCGCCCTGGGTTGCTCCCTGGTTAGCGCCCTGGGGCGCGACATTGACCGTGAGGCCGGCATCGCGCGCATTGAGGGCAATGCGATCCGCAATGGTCCTCAGGCCCGGGTCGCTCACGCCCAAGCTGAGCGGGTGCGCGCCTGCGGCCAGCGATCGCGCACGCGGCAGATCGAACGCCGCCGGAAAAAGAAATGCGTAGCCCGAGAGCCACTGCGGCAACAGCGCGCCTGAGATCTCGCCCTGCCGCTGCAATAGCACGGTGAGAATGGCTGCGCGGTCTACCGCCAGTGCCAGCGCTTCCCGGACGCGGAAATCCTCGATGCGCCGGCTGAAGACCAGTGCGACCACGCGCACCGGCTGCGATTGCCAGGTCCTGCGGCCCGGCTGCTGGCGCCGGATTTCGTTGGGGCCCAGCTCCACAATGTCCGTCTTGCCAAGCTCGAGGTCAATGGATTGATCGCGCGGCGGCCGCGCCAGTTGAATCTCCACCGAATCCACAAACGGCCGCCCCCCGGCCGCGTTTTCATCGGCTGCATAAACCGCGCGGCGTCCGCCTTCCCACAGCGTGATGTTGAATGCGCGCGCCAGATCGGCCATGCCCGGTCCGGTCTGCGGCGGGTCGGCCGATTCGAACGCGCCGTGCAATTCCACGCGCAGCGTCCCGCCGTAGCGCGGACGGGTCGCGGCGCCGGCGAGGGCAACGCATACCATCACCACCGCTATATGTAGGACAGGCCTCCTGGCCTGTCGCGGCGCCACTCGCGGCGCTTGTCGCAGCACCAGTCGCGGCGCCAGTCGCAGCACCAGTCGCAGCGCCAGTCGCGGCGCCAGTCGCGGCGCTTGTCGCTCCAGCGCCACGACAGGCCAGGAGGCCTGTCCTACATTACGACCCGCACGAAATCGTGACCACATAGGCAACATATTCTCCGTTCGCCAAATCGCGCGCTACCGCCAGCGCCGCGCCGGCGCCTGAGGGCCATAGCGCCGTCACCGGTCCCGGAAAAAGCGTGGGCGCCGTCACCGGCGTGGCCGCGCCGCTGGCAATCGCATAACTCTGGATGGCATCCGGCTCCCCGGCATCGCCCGCGCGCGTGGCGAGTACCTGCGACGCCGCGCCGCAACGCGCATCAATGCCCACTATGTCGCTGCCCCACGACCCAATGCTGCCCAGCGGATCGAAGGCCGCGTCCGCGATCAGCGTTTGGCCGTCCATCTGCGCCAACAGCCACAAAGTGCGCCCTTGCGCTTCCACTGACGCGGCCGAGTAGAATGGCGCGACCGTTTTCCGCACGCCGGCCTGGGTGACGATTCGCCCGTCGAAATAATTGCGCGATGCCGCGAAGTTGGCCAGCAACAGGCCACGGCTGCCCGATTCGAGCACCCACGGCGCGTCTGCCGCGCGGCACTCCATAGACAGCGCGGGCTCGGTATTACCACTGCAAGTCATGCCCGGCAGAAAGGTTTGAAAGGCCGCCCCAGTCGCGTGAATGCGCCCCCGTAGATCGCGCGGCCAAGGCTTCGCAGGCGTCAGCGGAACGGACTGCCGCAATTCCCATCGGTCATTCGTGCGGGCATAGAGGGACATGCCGCCAGGCGACAACACCAGCATGCCCGCCGGCGGAAACGCGATATCGAGTATCGGCTCCGCCTGCTGCCAGACCTGTTTCCGATCGAGCGCGACGCCGCCGGATTTGGCCAATGCCGCAGGGGCGCGGGCCCAGGACGCGATCCATACCTGGCGGTCTTCGCCCTTGCGCGCCTCTTCCACCATCAAATACTGCGCGGCATTTTCGGAAATGGAAACGCGCGCCTCCGTCACCGCGGCGGAATCCACCGGGCGGCAACCTGCGTCGCGGAGCGCGGCTTCGAAGGCAGTACGCGTTTGGGCTAACTCAGCCGCGCCCAGCGAGGAGATGTTGCGATAGGAAACGGCAACGGTTTCGCCTCTGCCGGCGAATGCAGCGGTTTTGCGCGCGAGAATGGCGGCGGCGCTATTGAGGTCGTCGGCGGCCCCTGCGCCCGAAGCCAATAGCAGGAGCGCGGAGAGAACCGCGTACCACCCCTTCACGGCTGCGATCATAGCACACGATGCGCCGCCAGCAGACTACTTCCTTTTCACCTGTCACATCGAAATGATCCCGCCACCCTCAGCGCCCAGCGCAGTTTCAACCATCCTGATGCGGACATTACAGCAGCCTTACAGCATCCGCTGCCCGGCCGCCTTCGCGTCGTAGCCGCCGATGCCTTCCAGCTCACGGCGGAAGCTGGATCGATTCAGCGTGTCCAGCAGCGCCTGAATCCCGGGCTCGTCCAGGCGCCGGCGGCGAATCGCCAGGTCGTAGCGCTCGCTCACTAATGGGATGAACCCCAGACCAAACACGCGCGCCGCCGCACTGGTGGCGATGCAACAATCCACCGCGCCGGTCCGCACCTGCCATGCCGCCGGCAAGTGGCCGGGAGCGACGCGGTCATATCCGCGCACTGCCTTCGCCGGGATATCGAGGCGCTTCAAATGCGAATCCAGCAGATGACGGCTCCCCGCGCCCTGCTCCCGGTTCACTATCGAAACATCCTTGCGCGCCAGATCTTCGATGCCCCGAATGCCCTTCGGATTGCCGCGCGCCGTGACGATTCCTTCCTCCCAGACGGCGAACGAGATCACGGCAACCGAGTTCTTGGGAAACATACGGCCCACCTCGGGAATGTTCGATTCGCCGGTCGCCTCGTCGCGCAGGTGCGTCCCGGCAATATGGACGCAGCCCTCCTTGAGCAGCGTGAGCGCCTGCGAGCTGTTTCGATGAACCAGCACCAGTTCGACGCCCGCCTGCCGCACGTGGCGTGCGAGCACGGAGATACCCGGATCGCATCCGGCCACCAGAATGCGGTTGCGAAAGTCGCCATCCGGGTGGTAGATCTGGACCTTCGTCTTGCCGCCCTCCACCGGCTCGCCCGTCACAATCGCGTCGCTGGCGGGAAAATACCACGGAACCGCGGATGGCGCAGCCGCCATCAGACGCTGGTCCACCCGGCACAACTGCACGGGTTGCCCGGGGCTGGGCGCGTCGGAGCCGGGCAGCAGCAGGACCTGTTCCGTTCGCAAATCGGGCGCCGTGGCCTCTTCCACCAGCGCAAACAGGCTCTCCACGCCGACCTCCAGCGCGCGTGCCAGGCGCAACGCCACGGCCGTGTTGGGAACGTAGCTTCCGGCCTCCATGGCATAGATGGTTTGCCGGTTCACGCCGGCCATTCGGGCCAGACCCGCCGCCGAGAGCCCGCGCTTCTGCCGGAGCTCTGCCAGGTGGTTCTCGATTTCGGGGGCTGATGTCGTTTTCATAAACATTTCTAAGCTATCACCGGTTGGACAGTTTTGTAGGTCGGACCTCCTGGTCCGACCCCGGCGCCCGGCCGATCATGTGCCGAACAAGTTAAGTTGCTACGCATAGGTATGGAAGATTACTTACGCGGAGGCGGAACTTAGTCGATAGCATGTTACCCAAGTCAGTTTAGTGTTATGCTGAAGCTGGATTTGACTTCCCGCCGATTCAAGGCCGACCTTATCTAGCCCGTCCCGCTAAATTAGTCCCCCTTCCAGATTAGCCCGTCTTCAAATCAGCAAAGGACTATAACAGTATGAAAAATATTTTTGTAGGAAATCTCAGTTTCGGAGCGACGGAGCAGGCAGTCCGGACTCTTTTTGAAGGTTATGGCGCCGTCGATCGCGTGAACATTGTTACGGATCGCGATTCGGGTCAGCCACGCGGCTTTGGATTCGTTGAAATGAGCAACGACGCCGAAGGCAACAAGGCGATTGCCGGGCTGAACGGTAAAGATCTTGACGGCCGCGCGCTGAACGTCAATGAGGCCAAGGCCAAGACCGAGCGGTCAGGGGGCGGTGGTGGTCAAAAGCGTTGGTAAGCCATAGCGATCCTGTCAAAGCCCCGGTCCCGCTCGAGGGGCCGAGTCTTTACAAACCCGATCGCGCGAACCTGCTTCCGCTCCGCTGGGGAGACCTCGCCCATTCGCTCGCCAAGGCGCCTGTAGCTGGAAGCAACCGCCGGGAACAGCGCCGTTTTCCCCTCACTTTAAAGCTGACCTACAGCTTGAAATCCGGGGAGCACGGCAGCGGGGAACTCTCCAATATGGGAAGTTCCGGCCTGCTGTTCCACTGCGGTCACCGGTTCGTCAAGGGCGAATTGATTAAGGTCTCCCTGGAATGGCCTTACCTGTTGGACGGGTCCTGTCCACTTCAGCTCTGTGTGCATGGCCGCGTCCTCCGCAGCGAAGATTCCGGCACCGCCATCGCAACCATGAAGCACGAATTTCGTACAGCTCGCAGGACATCACTTGTGGAGGCGATCCCGATTCCCGCGGGACCGCCCGCCGTCGAGCCTCATTTAGAGAGGTGAGCCCGTCCGACTGCTCCCGTTATTCGCACTCCACGATGTTGGTATTTTGACTCTGGTACCTATATCGGTACTAAATCGAGGAAAGAGTATTAAGTGGATGTGATCTTAGCCGCGAAATGGGCTAAGATTGAGATCCACAGCAAAGTCAAATCGGGTTCACGCTTCCAGTTTTAGTGATTGGGCTGCGCCGCGCTGTGACAGCGCCGCTGGTCGACGACACAAGCGCTTATTACTGTTACGGGGAGGTTTCTAAGCGTGATTACTCGCGACTCTGTCCTTGATTGGACGTCTACTGAATACTGTGCTGACAGTGAGTCTCGCAGCGGTTCCGCCCGCAAACACCCAGGCGGCTCTGAGCATCTCCAAGACCCACAGCGGCAACTTCACTCAGGGCAGCCGGACGCAACTTACACGGTGACGGTGTCGAACCTGCAGCCGATTCCACTATCGTCCTGCCGCCAAGCGGCCTTTTCGCTTGCCTCCGTACCCAACCCATCCATCCACGGCCAGCGGTGACCCTCACCGCCACGGTAATGCCCTCCGCTGCAACTAGATAGCTCTATATTATGAACTTTAGCCCTTTCCGAGCCATAGCGTCACTAGACCTGGTTGCACCGCAACAGAAAACTCGAACCGCGGAGATCGTACGGGCAAACAACCAGCGGCCAGCGGCAGGACGCGCACTGCTGCCCCGAAGCCGTTTCTTCAGAGAATCCTGCATCGGTGCGCGATCGAAGCTCATGTGGGGAGCGATTGCCGCCTTGCTGTTGTGCGCCGATGCTGCCGGGCAGGGACCGTTCGTTTGCGCGACCGCCACTGGTTCCGTTACTCCGACAGTGCGGGCTGAGGGGCTGACGGAGAGAGTCGGAGATATTGTTCTGGTCTGCAGTGGCGGGGCGCCTCTTGCGGCGGGAACCCCTCTGCCGCAAATTAGCATTACGCTGTTTCTCAATACGGCCGTGACCAGCCGGATACAGGACGTTACCACTGGGGCTTCCGAGGCGCTATTGGTGATCGACGATGCCGGCGGAACTAATGAACCTTCGGCCCCAACGACCCAGCTTGCTTGCGGAACTCCCGTGACCGGATGCAGCATTACCGCAAATGGCGGAAACCCATACGACGGCGCGCCTGGGCAGCCGAACGTGTTTGAGGGCATCGCCACCGGCAATACGGTAGCCTTCTACGGCGTGCCAATCCAACCCCCGGGCTATGGCTCCCTCACACTTCGTTTCGTGAACATTCGGGTCAATGCGAATGGCATTGCTGTCGGGCAGGCCGCTCCAGGACAGGTGTCTGCGTCCATTGCCGTTTCCGGTGGCCCCGCTATAATGAACTCGACGCTCGCTGTGGCCTTCGTGTTGCAAGGCCTTGGATACCAGACAAGGGACGCGACCGACACGGTAGCCCTGTCAGGCGCAGTCGCCCTGAGCCCGTGTGTTGCGGGGACGCCCTGCCGGGTGGCAACCCTTCGCTTCGGCGAGAACTTCGCCACCGCCTTCCGGGTGCAGTCCCAGTTTACGGAACAGAATATTCCGGATATGATTTACAATTCCGAATCCGGATTCTTCAATACCGCCTTGGCGTCGTCTAATCCGAACCTCGCGACGGCGGGCGTGGCGGACGCCGGGACCCGGTTCAGTGCCGATTTCCAAGACTTGCCGGCGGGCGCGCAACTCTGGGTCGGCCTCAATCCGATTGGCGGTTCCACGTCCACGCTTCAGGCGGTCCTCACCGCCGGCGAAACCGGGCCGTTGAGCCCGATCGCCTCCGGCGGTTTGATGGGTGGCCTGCCAGCGGCCCAATTGTCCGTGACGTACGGCTCGGCCACGGCTGTGTGGGAAGTGACTGCCAGCAATCCTGCGGCTATCGACAATTTTGACTTCCCGGTTTGGGTGGTCTTCCCATCCGGTTCTTCGCCGTCGGGAACCCTAACCATTCAGGGTTCGTTGGCGCCGAACCCGGACAGCGGAGCATTTAACAGTTCGTCCGGTGCGGCGGCGCAGGGATCGAGCTTTCCGATACCGCGCTTCGTTTCAGAACCACCCCCGGCCGGGCCTACTGCCGCCTACCTGTCGCCTTCCTCGGGCAGCGGCGCCAGTCAGACGTTCGCGCTACTGTACGCCGATCCGCTTGGGGCCACAGACTTGACGTCAGTGTGGGTCTGGTTCACCCCCAATTTCAATTCGGCGTCGGCGGCCAATTCCTGCATGCTCTACTACGCCCAGGCCACCAACCAGTTGTTCTTCCTCAACGACGCCGGCACGGCGTGGTCATCGCCCGTGGCGCCAGGCACGGCCCTGACTTTGAGCAACAGTCAGTGCTCGATCAATGTGGCGGGGGCAAGCGTCACATCGTCGGGGGCAGATCTGACCTTGAACCTTCCAGTGACCTTTACGGCGGCGTACGCTGGAACGAAGAGCACTTACATGTATGCGGCTGGGTCGAGCGCCAACAGCGGATGGCAGTTGATGGGAAGTTGGACGGTGCCGTCCACGGTCGCAGTGGTGAGCGACGTGTCGGTGGCTCCGAACAGCGGCTCGGGTTTGCAGCAGACATTCGCGTTACAGTACGCCGATTCGCTGGGGGCCACGGACCTGACGTCGGTGTGGGTCTGGTTCACCTCGAATTTCAATACGGGGTCGGCGGCTAATTCCTGTATGATCTACTACGCCAGGGCCACCAACCAGTTGTTCTTCCTTAACGACGCCGGCACGGCTTGGTCTTCACCCATGGCGCCTGGGACGGCAGTGACTTTGAGTAACAGTCAGTGCTCGGTCAACGTGGCGGCGGCAAGCGTCACAGCGTCGGGGACGAATCTGACTTTGAACCTGCCGGTGACATTTACGACGGCGTACGACGGGGCGAAGAGCACTTACCTGTACGCGGCAGGGTCGAGCGCCAACAGCGGATGGCAGGCACTGGGAAGTTGGACTGTGCCTGTCACAAGCGAAGTAGTGAGCGATGTGTCGGTGGCGCCGAACAGCGGCTCGGGTTTCCAACAGACATTCGCGTTACAGTACGCCGATTCGCTGGGGGCCACCGACCTGACGTCGGTGTGGGGCTGGTTCACCTCGAATTTCAATTCGGGGTCGGCAAATTCCTGCATGATCTACTACGCCAGGGCCACTAACCAGTTGTACTTCCTCAACGACGCCGGCACGGCCTGGTCTACACCTGTGGCGCCAGGCACGGCAGTGACGTTGAGCAACAGCCAGTGCTCGGTCAACGTGGCGGCGGCAACCGTTACTTCGTCGGGGGCAGATCTGTCCCTGAACCTGCCAGTGACCTTTACAGCGGCGTACGCCGGGGCGAAGAGCACTTACATGTACGCGGCGGGGTCGAGCGCCAACAGCGGATGGCAGACGCTGGGAAGTTGGACTGTGTCTGTCACAAGCGCAGTGGTCAGCGATGTCTCG
>Ga0208193_1000771_pt1 | contig 15354 bp, 14 predicted proteins | sample June2015DPH_17_2_FD_184716 | JGI IMG/M metagenome (GOLD analysis project Ga0208193, IMG submission 184716) | Peatland microbial communities from SPRUCE experiment site at the Marcell Experimental Forest, Minnesota, USA - June2015DPH_17_10... | ecosystem: Environmental > Terrestrial > Soil >... | reverse complement strand
CGATGAACACGGCGGCGCGCAGCAATTGGTGAAGATGGCGAACGACATCGGCAACTTCTTTCGCGCGGAACCCGTGCGGGAGGACGCCGTTGCCGGCATCGCCAATCACATCGCGAAGTTCTGGACCAAGCGCATGCGCCAGAAGCTCGCGGCACACGGCGAGGGCGGCCTCGACGAACTGCCGCGCGAGGCCATGCGCCGGCTCGCAGAGCAGCCGGCCGCGCCGGCGAATTAGCCCGCACGCAGGGACGCGAACTTTCGTGGGCGGCAGGCCGCAGGTCAGGTTGCGCGCCGTGAGCGCGCAGATATGTTGCACTGCGTGATGGCTTGACAAACAATTGGGCCGGCGCTGATGATTTCTGCATGTGCCGAAGCATCAAAACGCTTTTCAATTTTGATCCGCCGGTGACCGACGACGAGATCCGTGCAGCCTCGCTGCAATTCGTACGAAAGCTGAGCGGCTTTCACAGCCCGTCCAAATCCAACGAGGCGGCTTTCTTCGGCGCGATCGATGAAATGGAGGCCGCCTCCAAGAAACTGCTCCGTTCGCTGCAAACCCATGCGCCGGCAAGAAGCCGCGAAGAAGAAGCCGCCAAAGCGAAAGCTCGCGCCGCCCTGCGATTTACCCGAGTAAGCTAGGTGGCCGCCTCGCCGCAGGTCAGATTGCGTGCCGTGAGCGCACAATGGCGCAGCACTGCGCCGTCGGCCGCATGGACGGTGATCTTCCAATCCCGAGACTCGCCGACGCGATCCAACACGACATAGCCGAAACCCGGCAGCGACATTCCGCGCCTGATCGTCATGCCGCCGCTCACCAGGCCGGTCAGCAGCGCCGGCACCTGCGTGTCGAGATTATCGCCGCCTTCGCCCACCACCAGTTGCGGCGCGGCCGTGCCGGCATAGTTCTCGATCTGAAAATTATGGATGTGGCCGGCCAGCATCAGAGTCAGCGGCGCCTCGTCGGTGCCGGCGAGGGCTGCGAGCAGAGTGGCGTCGGCGCCCTCCATGGCCTGGCCGCCGCGGCTTTTGTCGGGTTTGGAGACGCCGCGAAACGGATGGTGGGTCACCAGCCAATCGGCCTTGGCCTTCATTGCCGCGGCGATGTCGCGCTTCAGCGCCCGGGCCGCCTCGGGATCCGACTTGTCCTCGTCGGCACCGTTGTCATCGAGCACAGCCAGCTTCACGCCATCGAGATCGGCCAGCAGGGGACCTTCATGCGGATTGCAGGAAGGGGTCACGGGGTCGTGGCCGAGCAGCGTGCTCCAGCCGATGCCCGCGCGAGCGCAGTCTTCGTGATTGCCGCGCGCCATCAGCCATACCGTCTTGCTCAGCAGTCGGGCGCCCGGCGTGAAGAAATCCGCGTTCCACGCCGGCCAATTATCGCCCCACGGGCTACCGGCGCAGCGCCGGTCGCCCGGCTGGCAGGGCGTCTCCCGATACAGATAATCGCCCACATGGATCATGAGATCGGGATTTTCCTGTGCGGCGTGTTCGGCCACCTTGCGGAATGGCCACGAGTTCTCGTCATTGCAATCCTGCACGACCGGGCCCTTCAGCCGGCAGCCAGTGTCCCCGAACACCACGATATGGCGCGGCTTGGCAACGGGAACGGGCAGATCTCGGCCGCCCGCGCTGACGTGTTTGGCACCGGTGGGGATCGTCGCGACGCAGACACGGACGGGAAACGCCGCGCTCGGCGCCGCGCGCTCGGTCATTGGCAGCGATCCGCCGTCGGCGATCAGGGCCGGACAGGCCGGATCGTCCGTGACCACACGCGCCTCGACCGCGCCGTGGCCGCCGTACTGGCTCCAGCCGGCAAGCGTCGTTGCGCCGGCGTTGGGGGAAAGGAGAATGAGCAGGGCGGCGACGGAACTCGTTGCAAGTGCGAAACGCGGCAAAATTGTGATCCTTTTCGTGTGGGGAGATGGCTGCCAGGAGGGGCCATTCAAGTGATTACACATGACAATTTTATGACAATGCGGCAGGCGCGACTTAGCCGGTGCATATATGCGTTGAAATTAAAGTCGTTACCTCGTCACCGGCACATCGCGTCCAATTCCTTATAAGGCTTCGAGTTCGCTGGGAACTTGATCTTCTTCTTTTGCAGCATCAGCTCCAAGAATGCTCCGCCGCCGGGCTCGCCGATGTCCGGATCACCCCGATAGGCTGGATCCGACATCGCATCCGGCAAACTAATGAACTTCACCCCTTTGGCGCGGTACAGCTTCAGAAGCTCCGGCAGCATTCGCGCATCGAATGCGCCCACGTGCATCAGCAGCACATACTTCACGTCCCGACCGTAAACCAGCTGCGAGAGCTCTCGGAAAACACCGTAGTACTGATTCGCCACCGCCAAATAGCTATCGTGCAGCTTGGCGATCGACGCCTCATCATGCTTCGCCACACACCGCGCGTAAGGTTCGTTCCAAAGATAGTCCTCGAAGTCCATGCTGACTGGGCCCACGTATGATTTCCCAACGGCTGTCCCGCCATCCGCCATGCCTGTAAGACCGAAAGCGAGTTTGGATCCTCTGCGCCTCGCCCGCCATTAATAAGCCCGTATACCGGCGGCAACCGTTCTCGATTCAACGTCTCAAGGATCGAGTGAGCAATCTCCAACCGCGTCATCCCCAGTGGGAGCGCCCCATGCACCGGAAGATCGTCGAAGGTAATCGCCATTTGCTGGCCCCACGCGAGGCCCGCGGCAAGAATCAGCAAACCCGCGAGCACGGATTTCTTCAACATTGGAATGAGACGCATCGGGGTTGATCGACTATGGCTTGCTCTGCATTACCGGCAATTCGATGTTCATCTGCTGCGTAAAGAATGTGGCCTAAACGTAGGCTGATGTACTCTTTGACGATCTGGGCTACTATTAGTTGAGCACAATATGGGGATCTTTGGGCAGTTTGAGAGTTATTTTGCCTACGGCCGCAAGGTGCTTGCTAAAACTAAGGGCCAGCGAATATGCACATAGCGGAAGGCCACAGTCTCAAAGCGCCGCTTGTCACAAGACCGGCGCCAATAGCCACACAATTTCATCTGGTCGGCCTGCTGTTGATCCTCTTTGGAGTTGCTGCCGCAGGTTTTGTCGCGCAACACCAAGCTGCCGCTCCAGTCAATCCTGCCGCCGCAGGACACCTCGCTGAGCATGGCCAAGCCATTCAATTCTATCTCGTGGCCCTCGTCATGGACTGGGCTCTCTTCTTTTATTGCTACCTCGGAGTTCGCCGTACCGGTGGAAACCTGGCATCACTCTCAGCTGGCCGCTGGACTTCGGCCACGGACGTTTTTAAAGACATCGCCATCGCGATCCCGTTCATGGCACTTTGGGAAGGCGTCGCGTACGGATGCCACTATCTTCTCGATTTTTTCAGTCCGGCGAACAACGCGGCTACGGTGGAGAGCCTTCTTCCTACATCGCCGGTCGAAATTACGCTCTGGATTCTTCTTTGTATAACAGCGGGTTTCTGCGAAGAGATCGCCTTCCGTGGTTATCTGCAAAAGCAGTTCCATGCCTTGACCGGCAGCATCGCCATTGCAGTGTTGCTGCAAGCCGTCGTCTTCGGCATAACTCACGGATATCAAGGCTGGAAGAACGTCGTCGTAATAACCGCCCTCGGCATACTCTACGGCATGCTCGCCGCTTGGCGTCGAAATATTCGAGTCAACATCATATCCCATGCATGGTCCGATGCCTGGGAGGGGTGGCTCAAGTTCATCTTCTTTCACTGAGCTCGGCGACGAATTCTCTTCGTCGTGGATTACCGCGCACCGCGATGCAGCGAGCGCTCGAGGCGCTCGAACGGCAGCATTTCCTGCGCCAACATCTTGCCGGTGCCATAGCGACCTGGCGGTTTGAGGATCCGTTCATGCGGGCATGGCTCACCACGCTGGCGAATCAATAGTCCCAGGTCGGTAAACATTGATGAATGGCAATGCATTGTATACAATGCATTATCATAAATTTACCCATTAATGCATCGTATATGAGTCACATGAATTTGGTCGATATCGGTGCCGCGCTTGCCGCGGCTCGCAAAGCGGCAGGCCGATCTCAGGCCGAGCTTGCCGGGTCGCTCAGGCTGAGCCGGGCGACCATTTCCGGAATCGAGAACGGAACGATTCGGGAAATCGGCATCCGCAAGGTGCTGGCGCTGTGTGCGGCGCTGGGTCTGGAACTCTCGGCAAGCGCCCGGCGTGCGCGCCCGACATTGCAAGAGTTGAGGGAGGAGCATCGTGGCGGTAAGACCCGCGCTTGATGTGTTTGCGTCCGGCCGACCGGTCGGCACTCTCGCGCGCAGCGACGTCGACGCGGACACCATTCTTTTCGGTTACCGGGACGATTGTGCTCCCGAGCAGGCCGTCTCATTGACCATGCCGGTGGTGCGCGATCAGTACGATGCCATGGGTACGCTGCATCCGATTTTCGAGATGAATTTGCCGGAAGGCGCACTGCTGGAGAAATTGCGGTTCCGCTTCGCGAAGGCGGTCGCCGAATTCGACGATCTGGCATTGCTCTCGATCGTCGGAAGATCGCAGATCGGCCGATTGCGTTTCGCGCCGCCGGGACACGAACTCACGGACGTTCCCGCCCAAGATCTCGGCAAGCTGCTGGCGTACCGCGGCAGCGAGGATCTGTTCGCCTCGCTCCTCGATGAGTACGCTGCGTATTCCGGGGTTTCCGGCCTGCAACCGAAGGTGCTGCTTCGCGCCGGCGATGAGCCGCTGCCGCGGGCCACCGCCCGAGGTGCCACCCACCTGGTCAAATCCTTCGATCCACGCGAGTTTCCGGAGCTTGCTGCGAACGAATTCTTTTGTCTGCGCGCCGCAGCTCTCGCCGGCATTCCGGTACCCGAGGCCAAGCTTGCGGACAATCGGCGCGTCTTGGTGCTGCGTCGCTTCGACCTGCGCAGCGATGGTACCTGTCTGGGCTGCGAGGATTTCTGTGTCTTGAGCGGCTTGCGTGCGCACGGCCGATATCATGGTGGTTACGAAACCATCGCAAGACGCATTGGCCAATTCGTGTCCCCGGAGCAGCAAGCCGGTGCACTGGAGCAGTTCTTCTCGATTCTGGCGCTATCCTGCGCCGTGGAGAACGGCGATGCGCATTTGAAGAACTTCGCCGTGCTGTACGAGAACCCCGAAGGTGTCGTATCGCTGGCGCCCGCCTATGACCTGGTATCGACGACTCTTTATCAGCCGCGCGACACGCTGGCCCTGACTCTCGGCGACAGCAAGGCGTTTCCGGAGCGCTCGGCGCTGGTCGATTTTGGCCGGCGGGCCTGTGGATTGAGCAAGGCCACGGTCGAGGGAGTCCTGGAACGAGTGGCAGCCGGGGTCGATGCCGCCTGCGATGAAATAGATCAATTCGCGCGTGCCCAGCCCGGCTTCTCGCGCGCTGCCGCGTCGCTGTGCGCGGTGTTCTCACGTGGGCTGAACCGTTCGCTTCGGCAATAATTTGGGGGCGCTCGGTAAAATCTGGCAGCCGAAAATCTCTTTGTATTTATGCACCGAAATAACCTATCGTGTACGGCCGCAGCGATACTTGCGGTGCAGCAATGGTGATGGAAGTGGGTCTTCTTGCCGGCGAATACCCGTTTGACCTGGGGTCTTACACGAGGCCGATCGTCACCCCATCTCCGGAAGCGCAGCGATGGTTCGACTTCGGTCTGAGGTGGTGCTTCGGTTTCAATCAGGAAGAGGGAGTTAAATGCTTCCAAAGGTCTCTCGCATCCGACCCCAACTGTGTCATGGCTCATTGGGGCGTCGCATACGGTGCCGGACCGTTCTATAACCTGGTATGGCGGGACCTGGGAGACATCGAAGCTGACAACGTTACGAGAGTGGCCTTCCACCACGTTCAACTCGCGCTCGCGTTGAGCGAGGGCCGGGACGACCCGGAGCGGCACCTGGTCGAAGCCCTGGCGAGGCGCTTCCAAAAGCCCCATCGAGTCTCGCCCGAGGAGTTCGACCGATGGGACGACGAATACGCGGCCGCCGTGCGGCGCCTGCACTACGCCTATCCGGCTGACCACGACATCATGGCTCTGTTAGTCGAAGCCCTGATAACGAGAACGCCGCGCCGGCTGTGGGATGTAAAGACCGGATTGCCTGCGCGAAACGCGGATACCGTTGAGGCGCTTGCGATATGCGAGCGGTCGATCGTCTTGGCCGATCGGCAGGGAATTCCGCAGCATCCGGCAATCGTCCATCTGCACATTCATTCGCTCGAGATGTCCAACGAGCCCGAACGCGCGGCGAGATCCGCCGATGTGCTGTCGACTCTGTGTCCCGACGCCGGGCACATGAATCACATGCCCGCCCACATTTATGTTCTATGCGGCGATTACGACAAGGCGAAAATCGCCAGCGAAAAGGCAATCAGAGCCGACGACATGTATGCTCCTTTCGGAGGACCTTTCGACTTCTACATTACCGCGCGATGTCACGACCTCCATCTCATGATGTTTACGTGCATGTTCTTGGGACAATATTCACCTGCCGTCGCCGCGGCGGAGAAGATCAGGGAAATTTTGACCATAGATATTCTAGGGCTCCGGGATCGTTCGAAGCTGGTTATGACCACGGAGGGTTTTTACTCGATGAAGATGCATGTCCTCGTCCGGTTTGGACGATGGCGGGAGATAATCGAGGAGCCGGCGCCCGGCGATCGCAGTATCTTTGTGGTTTCGATACCGATGCATCACTACGCGAGGGCGATAGCGTACGCGACACTCAAAGATTTCGCGCGGGCCGAGGCGGAGCGCGAGCTGTTCCGCCTCACCAAGAGCCGTGTCCCGCCCTCGAGGCGCTTCCTCAGCAACTTCGCGTTGGATACCTTGGCGGTTGGCGAGGCCATGCTCGACGGCGAAGTGGAATATCACAAGGGCAATCACGAGGAAGCCTACAAGCATTTGCGGGAGGCTGTCCGCCGGGACGACAACCTCAGTTACACTGAACCCTGGGCGTGGATGCATCCGCCACGTCACGCGCTTGCGGCACTTTTGATGGAGCAAGGCCATTATGCAGAGGCCGAGGAGATCTATCGCGACGACCTGGGCCTAAGCGGCAGAATACAGCGTTGCGCGCAGCATCCGGACAATGTCTGGGCGCTCCATGGTCTGGTTGAATGCCTGCAACGGCGCGGAGACACGTTGGAATTGCCGATTCTTTCGTCGAAATTGGCTGCCGCTCTCGCGAAGGCCGACGTTCCGATCACCTCGTCCTGCATGTGCAGATTGAACGATCGCCCTCCACCGAAAGCGTGCTGCCGCCGACCCTAGGCGGGATGACCTTTGCGCACCGGCGGCGCAATCGCGTAAATTTACGGGAGCCGAATATGACCGAGCTTACCGCCAGCTTACCCATGTACAACTTGCCGGAACTGGCGAATCGAAATACGGCCTTTTGGAAGGCGTTGTCCGAAGAAATCGACGTGGAACGCATCCCGGGGCTGCCAACTGAACTGTCATTCTCACGTCTCGCGGTACCCGAGGCCATCGGCAGGGAGGTCCTGTTCTCACAAACTTGCGGATATCCGCTGCAAACTGTCTATCGCGGACAATTTACGTTGCTCGGAGTGCCGACCTACGATTTCCCCGGCTGCGGCGCCGCGTCGCATAGGGCCTTCATCATCGTTCGAAAGGATTCCGACCTCAATTCCATCGAAGACCTGCGCGGCTCAAGATTTGCGCTCAACAGCCGGCATTCGAATTCTGGAATGAATCTTCCGAGGATCATGCTGGCGCGGCGCGGTATCACGGCGCCATTCTTCGGGTCCGTCACCGAAACCGGCTCTCATACGGAAAGCATAAGGCGAGTTGCCGCGGGCGACCTGGATGCCGCTTCGATCGATTGCGTTACTTACGGCTTCTTCAACGACTGCCGCCCAGACGAGGTGAGCGCGCTGCGCGTACTGGATGAAACTCCGGAAAGTCCGGCTATTCCGTTCGTGACGTCCGTTGCAACGGCCGCCGGCCAAGTTGATGCGTTACGGTCGGCCTTGCTGCGCCTGGCCAACGATCGGAGCCGTAAGTCGGCGGTCAGGGGACTACACATCGAAACGATAACGGCGGTCGAAATTTCAGCCTACCAGCTCGTGATGGACTACGAACGCGAGGCGGCCGATCGAGGTTATCCCGAACTCGCATGATGTTGTAAACACGTCGCGTGGAGAAGGGCCGCGGCATCGCGGGAGAATCGCATTATTCGCCGCATTGATGTTCGCGGTGGTGAGGCCACCCGATGATGTCTTCGCGCTCAGATCTCATGCTATTGGCGGCGCCGAACTCGCGTCGAAAAGTGTAATAAGCCCTTGATTAATGTATGTTAACGTGATGTCAGTCTTGAAAAATTTGCAAATCGTTGTGTGGATTCATATGACAACGCAGAATGCCCGCTACGGCTAACGCCGACATTCGCGGGCGAAGCAACAGAGATGAGCGACACCGGCAGACGCCCTGACCGGATGGGTCCTAGAAACTCATCCCCGACCTTGATGTTCGAGAAGGTCTTGCGGGCCTTTGCGGAGGGCGACATCCATTATGCGGATGTTCAGCTCGACCTGAAGCGGCTGCTCATCGGCGGTGCATCGCCGGAGAAGCTGCTCGAAGTCCTGCAGCGTTGGGAGTTGATCGACCCGCTGCAGGAATACGCCCGTGAGGGTATCGTCCGTCACCTCAATGAGGCGATAGAAGTTGCCGCGGCGCAGAACGCGAACCTGTATGCGGCGCCGGATCAAAATCAAGCAGCAGAGTCACCGCCCGCGGCGCTTGCGCCGGGCCCGATCGACCGGGATGCGGGATCAGTCGCTACCGCACGCATTGCACAAGCACGGCACTCGCTCGATGAGCGCGATGCTCAGCTCACCGCGCTGCAGAAGGAGCATGCGAAAATCGCCGCCGCGCTCGAAGCGCGTGCAAAAGCTGCCGAGACGGAGCTGAAGGCGGCCCGGGCGCGCATCGACACGGTGACGGCGGATTTGAAGGCCAGCCACGCCGCGGCGGCCGCGCTCAGTGCACAGCGCGAACGCGGCGACTCTCACCTGGCTGCCGTGCGTACTGAATTAGGCGCCGTGCAGGCCCGATCGAGTTCCTATCTCGAGGTGCTGCAAACCCACGAATGGCGCCGTGAATTGGCAGCGAGCGCCGACGCCGAGGCAGCGGGAATCGAAACGCAGCGAGCGGCGGATTTGCCGGTCACGGCGCCGGTCCGGCCACGCGAGCCGTCCGCGAAAATCGCGCCATTGGCCGCACGGCAGTCAGCACCGCGGGCAGCGTTGCAATCCGAACGCGCCGCTCGAAGTGCGAAGTCCCCGCCGGTCAAGCGAGACGAGTTTTGGAAGCGCGGCGCGATTGCACCGGCGGCCGGGCTCGGCGTTGCCATTCTGGTGCTCGTGTTCGTCTTCTGGTTCTTTGCCCATCGGGCACCTGCGCCGACGCCGGTGACAGCGCCCGCAGTCGTATCCGTTGTTGCCCCCGAACCTGGCACGGCCATCCGCGACTGCCCGACCTGTCCCGGCATGACGCTGCTGCCCGCGGGCCGATTCAAGCAAGGATCGGCCGGCACCGACAGTGGCTCATCGTTCGACAAGCCGCAGCACTGGGTGGTCATCGGGCGTCCCTTCGCCATGTCCACGAATGTCGTCACCCTGGACGAATTCCGGGAGTTCATCACGGCCACCGGTCACGACATGCAGGGCTGCGACGTCTACGACGGCGAGTGGAAGCATCAACCGCAGAGCAGTTGGGAAAATCCGGGCTTCGTGCAAACCGGATCGCATCCCGTCACATGTACGTCCTGGGCCGATGCCCAGGCCTACGCGGCGTGGTTATCGACGAAAACCGGGCATCGATACAGGCTGCCGAGCGCATCGGAGTGGGAATATGCCGCGCGCGCCGGCGGCGAGGCCGAGCATCCGTGGAATCCCGACGGATTGGGCGCCTGTGCAAGCGCGAACGTGGCCGACCAAAGCGCGGCACGCCGCTATCCTGGGTGGACTGTATTCGGCTGCGATGATGGCCATGTCTTCACGGCACCCGTCGGCTCGTTCAAAGCGAGCGCATTTGGCTTGAACGATATGTTGGGGAATGTCTTTCAGTGGACCGAGGATTGCTGGCACGAGGATTACAAGAGCGCGCCGATCGATGGCTCGGCGCGCACGGACGGCGAGTGCTCCGAGCGCGAGCTGCGTGGGGGCTCATGGTTCACCACCCCGGCCTTCGTGCGCGCCAGCTACAGAAACCACTTCGCTGCGAACTACCGGACCAGCAGCGTGGGAATTCGGCTGATCAGGGACCTTGCACCATGACCTTGCGTGTCTCGGTGGTGGCGTGCTTGCTTTTGTCCATGGCTGCATGGCCGTGGGCTGTGGCAGCGGCGGCCGCAGAAGCCTCGGCAGCGACGATCAAGCGTGACTTTGAGGCCTGTCGTGCGCACGCGAATATAGACGCCTGCTACGACGCACTGCGCTGGAAGCCCAGTGATCCTGCGCTTCTCGTCGCCTTGGGAGATGCCCAGCTACGCGCGCACCGGACGGCGGACGCGCTTCGCACCTATAAACGCGCCGCCGACGTTGCACCGAACACGCCCGGTCTGGCCGCGAAGATCAGCGCGGCCGAGGCGCGGCCGACCGTCAAGCGCGTGCCGGGAAATGCCGTTCACGCCGACCCAGGCAAGCGCTTCTCCAATGCCGCTCCGGAAGCGCAATCGCATTGACCGCTGCATCCTGTCGGCCCTTATCCTGTCGGCGAGGGCCGTCAGAAAGTCAGGCGAGCCGCTGTCAGGAATTCAATTGCAAAATTGTGGGCAGCCCCGTTATATAGACGGATCGAAGTTGCTAGCAATGCATGCTACCTTGACTCCAACGGTGAAGACACGGAGGCAGAATGATGGTTACGAAACGCGAATCCCCCGGCAAGAAAACGACGAAGCGAAAGACGGTGGCAGCGGCGCCCGAGTTGACGGACGGCGCGGCGATTGCGGTGCTGGAATCGGCGACGACCGCTTCCATGAGCATCGATCCGGAAGTCCGGCGACAGCTCGTGGCGGCGGAGGCGTACTTCCGGGCCGAAAGGCGTGGATTTGCCGCGGGCAACGAACTTGAAGATTGGGTGGCCGCTGAAAGAGCGGTGGACTCGCGTCTACGGCAGACGCTGGTAGCCTAGCGGCAGAAGTGCCGAAGCTAGCTCCCGCCTCGGCAGCGCAGAAACCGGGCAAGCAAGGACTCGTGCGCCTCGCCAGAGACGGGCCCGACGCGGACCCATTCCAGCGCCAAGGCGTCCAGTTCATCGACACTCGCCTCGCCGTGCTGTCCCATATGCCGGACCAGCCGTTGTACCTGGTGGTTTCGACGCAAAGCCTGATCCTCCGGCGGTGTCGGTAGGTCGGCGAGAATTTCGCTGCGGATGCATAGCATCCTCAGTGCAGTCTCGTGCGCCGCTGCGTCGTGGCCGTTCGCGGCACGCGCTTTCGCCCAGGCCTCGTCGAGCGCCTGAGCGCCGCCCTTGGGCCAATGCTGAACGCCGGCGATGAATTCTTCCGCCGCCTGTTTGAGCGATGCACTGTCGGCGGATGCGGCGTCTTGTGCCGCTGCCCAGCCGTAGGCCTGTATGCGCCGGGCGGCCTCGAGCAGGTTGGCGAACGACTGCTCCTTGTCGCGCGCCCGCTGGCGCAGGAGATTGGACTGGCAAAGCTTGAGCGCGCGCTCGAATCGATCGTGCAGCGCGCGCTGCTCCGCTCTGGGCATTTCGCCCAGCGCCTCGAAGGCGGCACGCCACTGCGGAATCTTCCCCACACCCTCCAGCAGCGCGGCCCCCGACCGGCCGGCGGCCATTTCCGCCTCGTCACATAGCGCTACGGCTTGCACCTTGTTGGCTTCGAGGGCGGCGGCGTACTCCGCATGGGCCTGCTGGCGCTTTTGATAGACGGCATCGCAGTGTTCGCGAAACTCATTCCACAATCGCTGTTCCTGATCGCGCGGCGCCGTACCCACGTCCTTCCACTGCAGCTGCAGGCGTTTCACCGCATCCACGGCCTCGCGGCTGTCCTCCTTGGCGAGCAATGCTTGCGCACGCTGGATGAGGGTTTTCTTCTGCGCCACATTCTCTGCATACCACGCATCGAGCCGAGCCTGCAGCCGGCCGAGTGCGGCGTCGAATTCCTCCTGCACGGCGAGCCCGGCCGCGCGGTCCACGGGAAAATGCTGCCGCCATTCCTGCCGAGCCTCGCGCAGCACGGCCGCCACCGCCCGCCAGTCCGGATGCTCGCCGCTCTGCGCCATCTCAAAGGCGCGGAGCCGCTCGAGCACGACGCTGCGCTTTTCGAGATTCTCCAGCCGCAATTTAGCCTGCGCTTCGAAATATTCGCGGCAGGGCTGATAAGCGCTCACCGAGGCTTGGTGAAAGCGCTGCCAGTCCGCCTCCGAATCGCTGATGACGCCCTTGCTGATGGTCTTCCATTCCTCTTGCAATTGCTTGATCCGATCGGCGAGAGCTTTCGGTTCCTCGGACGATCCGATGAGTGCTTCCATTTCCTGGATCAGTTCGGCGCGCTTGGGCGCCACGGCGTGCTCCTTCCATTCCTTGAATTCGTTCAGTTTCGCGTCGAGCTGCTGCACCTGGCTCGTGAGATGAGCGGGCACGGCCGGCATCGCCTGCAGCTTCTCCTCGATGGCACGGCGCAGCCCGGATGCCTGTCCTGTATTTCCGTCGCGCAGCGCACCATTCGCCTTGCCGATCAGAGCGCCGATCTGTCGCAGGACCAGCGCCTCGGTGGCCAACTTCTCGGAGCGGGCCTTCTGTTCGGCTTCGCGGACCGTTGCCGCTTCCGCCGCCGCCTGGGCCGCGGCTTCGCTGCGGAGCAGGTCTTCTTCGGTGGCATGAGCCGCGGCTTCTGCCTGAGCCGCGCGCAGCGCCGCCTGATGCGCCGCGGCCGCCGCTTGCTCTGCCAGCTGCCGCTCATGCGCCCCGATGACCTCCCGGCAGGCCTCCATGCCCCGATGCACCCGCTCCCGGGCTGCGGGTTTCGCCTGCGACTCGAGAGTTTTCCACTGCGCCTCGAATTGCCGCAGGGACGGCGCATACAGCGCGTCGTACATGCGATGACTGTGCCGCTCGAGCGCTGCACCGAGCGCATCGACGTCGCTTTCGATCTGCGTGATGCGCTGCTCTTCGGCGCGCAGGGCATCGCACTTCTGCTTGATGATCTTGTAGACGCTCTTGTCCTTGCCGCGCAATTGTTTGAGAAGTTGCTTGAGCTCGGTGGGATCTTCGATGGTCTGCGCCGCGAGCTGGCGTATGCGGCTGGAGGAGCCCTCGATGACGAGAGCCGCGACTTTACGCGGATCGTGGATCAAGGCGAGCACCCGCGGCAGGTGAGCGGGATCGCCGCTCAACCCGGCAATGGGCAGCAGCGCCGAGGTGTTTTCGGTGGTTGCGCAAAGGCTGCCGAAATCGATTGCTCCCGCATCGAGCAGTTGGGCTATGCGCTCCTGCGCGGTCAGTTCGAGGCTCGCGCTCGCGGGAGGGGGAGGTGAGGTGCCCTCCAAGCCTGCGAGCTTTCTCAAAATTTCGCCGTCTTGCAGCTTGCGTATGGCCGCTGCGCGCAGTGCCTCATCGTCGGCGGTGCCCTTGTCCTGGCCCAGGGCCGTGGCGTTGATCAGTTCCGGCGATCCCGAATCGAGCGCTGCGGCCCCGTTTTCCGCAGTGGGCGGGAGTGGGGGCGCGGAGCGAAACAGACGCGATAACGGCGCCACCAAGTGCATGAACCGCATAGATAAAGAGGCCTTTTCTCGTCAAAGTATGGGGTGAAATTATACGTCAAGGGCGCGGCTCAATGCGCTGGATGGGCTCGATTAAGCTGGACAGGGTATTACGGCCGAAATAGCAACGCCACGATGTTGACACGGTGGTTCACATCGTCAAACTAGCGGCCCTTACCGTGAAACCTAGCGTCACAGCCTTGCAAGAATTACCACGCCGAGCTCAACTCCGGGCACTGACGGGCCATTTTGGCTAAATCCCGCGCGGCACGTTTCAAGCTCCTGCGCTGGGGGGTGGCGTTCCTCATGGTGTGCGCCGTGCTCGCGATCGCGGGTGCCGTCTGGATCGCGCACCTGGACAGCGTCGTCACCCGGGAATTCCAAGGCCGGCATTGGTCCGTGCCGGCGCGCGTCTATGCGGCCTCGCTCGAACTCTACGTGGGTGCTCAGGTCTCGGCGACCGATCTCGAGGAGGAACTGCGCCGGCTGCACTACCGCCCCGGGGATCCGGCATCGGGCCCTGGGGTGTATCGACGGCGCGGTAACTCTTTCGATCTGCATACGCGCCGCGTGCGCTTCATCGACGAGCAGCGAGAACCTCAGCTGGTCTCGATCGGCGCGGACTCGAACTCGATCACGGGCCTGAAGCAGGGCGACGGCGCGGACTTGCCGGTGTTCCGCCTCGATCCGCCCGTGATCGGCAGCGTGTTCCCGATTCACGGCGAAGACCGGCTGGTCTTGTCGCCGGCCGACGTACCGCCGCTATTGCGCACGGGGATAAAGCTGATCGAGGACCGGCGCTTCGACGAGCATCCCGGCGTCGATGTGCTGGGCATGCTGCGTGCACTGTGGGCCGATCTGCGGGCCCGCCGCGTGGTGCAGGGGGGCAGCACGCTGACGCAGCAGCTCGTCAAAAATTACTTTCTGTCGGATGAGCAAAGTTTCCGCCGCAAGGTGACCGAGGCGTTGATGGCATTGCGGCTCGAGGCCCATTTCTCCAAGGAAGAAATCCTCGTGGCCTATCTCAACGAGGTGTATCTGGGCCAGGACGGCTCGCGTGCCATCCATGGCTTCGGACTCGGCAGCCAGTACTACTTCGCCAAGCCCCTCGACGAGCTCGACGTGGGCGAGCTCGCGATGCTGATCGGCCTGGTCAAAGGCCCCTCCTACTACGATCCGCGCAGGCACCCCGACCGCGCGCGCACGCGGCGCAACCTCGTGCTGCAGGAATTTGCGGATGCGCATTTGGCCGACGCCGACGCCGCGAAACGCGCGGCCGCCGCACCGCTCGGCTTGCGGCCGCCCGGTGGCGGCAGTTACGTGCCGGCCTATCTCGATCTGGTGCGGCGTCACTTGAAGCGCGACTACGCGGATGCGGATCTCGCCGCCGCGGGACTGTCCGTGTACACCAGCCTCGATCTGCGCGCGCAGGCGGCCGCGGAGCACGCACTGACCGCGAATCTCAAGCGCCTCGATGCCATGAGCCATGCGCGCGGCGACCCCATCGAAGGGGCGGTCATCGTCGCCGAGCCGAACAGCGGCGACGTGGTGGCAGTGGTGGGCGGCCGCGACCTGGGCAGCGACGGTTTCAA
>Ga0208193_1000770_pt1 | contig 15376 bp, 17 predicted proteins | sample June2015DPH_17_2_FD_184716 | JGI IMG/M metagenome (GOLD analysis project Ga0208193, IMG submission 184716) | Peatland microbial communities from SPRUCE experiment site at the Marcell Experimental Forest, Minnesota, USA - June2015DPH_17_10... | ecosystem: Environmental > Terrestrial > Soil >... | reverse complement strand
CACTTCCCGGCGCACATGCTCGATGACGATGATGATGTGGGCGGATTTCAGGCCGCTGAAAAACGCCGATGCCATTCGCGCCAACATCGGCGGCCCGCCTGCCAGCAGAAACAAGGTCAGGATGATGACGGTCACCGTGCTCAATAGCGCGCCGCGCGTGGCGTCGAATAGCATGACAGGCGCGCTTTCCTCGGCGCCGCCGGCGGCCGGCGCCGGCGCGGGGCCCGTACCCGCGGGATGCGGTGCGGTTCCGATGCTGCCCGCAGAGTTCCTCAGCATGTCGAAGCGCGCCATGAGCTGCGCGACCGGACGCACCTTTTTCTCGATGATCCTGATGGTGTGCGGAGCCGAGGCGAACCACTGCTGTGCCGGCTCGGAAATATAATCTCCCAAAGCAATCAAGCTTCCGAGGATCGCCGCCATGATCAACGCCGCGCTCAAACTGCGCGGCACGCGCCAGGAATGCAGCCATTCCACGGGACCCGACAGCACCAACGAGAACAGCAGCGCCAACGCCACCGGAACGAACGCTTCATGCGCAAAGTAAAGCAGCGCCCCGACGGCGCCTGCCACGAGCACCTTGAGCAGCGTTGCGACGGAACTGACTTTGGGTCGAACGGCGGTTGGAAGTATTGGTTCTTCCTTCATCTAAAGATCCATCCATAAGTGAGCTGACGCATTTGCGCCAGCTCACTTTACTTGCCTCTTGCGCTACTTGGTATTGTCCTTGGAACCTTCCTTGCGGTTCATACGATCGGCATCGCGGTTCATACGATCGGCATCAGCGCCGCCTGGTTGACGGTTCGCCTGGTTTTGACTCGGGTCGCCCTGATTTTGCTGGCCCGGCTGACCTGCCTGGCCGTGGCCAGCTTGGCCTTGGCCGGCCTGATTTTTGCTCTTGTCGTTGCTTTGAGGACTGTTCGCCATGGATAACGCCTCCGTTGGTTGTATTGCGGGGTCAACGCTAGATCCGAAGCCGCAGCACATATGTAGGCCGTCTGCGGCCGCCGCTGTGCATTGGCGGCTGTGCCGGCGTAGGAATGCGCCGACCTGCCTTAGGGGGCAGACTGGCGTTTACGAGGCGGACTGAATGTGGCCCCCGAACGGCGGATTATGCGATGCTTTGAGCCTCGAAATTTCAAGGGCTTATCGGTATGTCACGTGAAGCGTTTCGGTGGGACGATCCGCTGTTGCTCGAGGCGCAATTGACGGATGACGAACGGATGGTTCGCGACGCGGCGCGCGATTATGCGCAAGGCAAGTTGTTGCCGCGCGTCATCGACGCGTTTCGCCATGAACGCACCGACCCGGCGATCTTCAAGGAAATGGGCGACGTGGGTCTGCTGGGAGCGACGATTTCCGAGGCGTATGGCGGCGGCGGCCTCAACTACGTGAGCTACGGGCTGATTGCGCGCGAAGTCGAGCGCGTCGACTCAGGCTATCGATCCATGATGAGCGTGCAGTCCTCGCTGGTGATGCTGCCCATATTCGAGTTCGGCACGGAGGCACAGAAGCAAAAATATCTACCGCCGCTGGCGCGCGGCGAATCCATCGGCTGCTTTGGACTGACCGAACCGAATCACGGTTCCGATCCCGGCAGCATGATCGCGCGGGCGCGCAGCGCGTCCGGCGGCTACCGTCTATCGGGCGCCAAGACCTGGATCACCAACAGTCCGATCGCGCATGTGTTCGTGGTCTGGGCGAAGACCGACGATGAGGCGATCCGCGGGTTCATTCTGGAGAGAGGCTGGAAGGGATTGGAGACACCGGTGCTGCACGGCAAGGTCGGATTGCGAGCCTCGGTCACCGGGCAGATTTTGATGGACGATGTGTTCGTGCCCGAAGAGAATTTATTGCCGGGCGTGAGGGGCTTGAAGGGCCCATTTACGTGCCTGGACTCGGCACGCTACGGGATTTCATGGGGTGCGCTGGGTGCGGCCGAGAGCTGCTGGCACACGGCGCGGCAGTACGTGCTCGACCGCAGGCAGTTCGGGCGGCCACTGGCTGCGAATCAGCTCATCCAGAAGAAGCTCGTGGATATGCAGTGCGAAATCACCTTAGGATTGCAGGGCTGTCTGCGTCTCGGGCGCATGAAGGATGAGGGCACGGCGTCCGTGGAGATCACCTCCATCATGAAACGCAATTCCTGCGGCAAAGCGTTGGATGTGGCGCGGGCCGCGCGGGACATGCTCGGCGGCAATGGCATTTCGGACGAGTACGGCGTGATTCGTCATGTCGTGAATTTGGAAGTCGTGAACACCTACGAGGGGACGCACGATATCCACGCGCTCATTCTCGGCCGGGCGCAAACGGGAATACAGGCATTTTCCTGAACTTTCGCGAAGTGGAGGACACGATGAAGACGCGCCGATTGGGTAAGCAGGGGCTGACGGTGTCGGAGCTTCCGCCGTCGCGTTCAGCAAAGCGGACCTGCAGCGCATCGACAGCGTGGCGCCGCATGGAGTTGCCGTCGGGAACCGCTATCACCCGGACATGATGCGGCTGCTAAACGGCTGATCGGGGCAACGTGGGCGAAGGCGGCGTGGGCGAAGGCGGCGCGCTTTCCACCGCGTAGCCCGCCGCCAGCCAGGCATCCAACCCGCCTAATAGAGGCCGCACGCGCTTGAATCCATGGTTCATCAGCATGCGCGCCAGGCGCGCGGCGGAAGCCTCGCTCGGGCAGGTGCAGTAGAGAATGATGTCGCCATCACGCGGCAGATCCTTGATGTGCCGCGCCGCATCCTCGAGCGGCACATGCAAGGCGCCGGGTATCCAGCGCGGCTCGAGGCTGCGCGCCGTCTGCGAGCGCACGTCCACGACCACGGGCGCGGCGCCGCTCTCCATGAGCCGGTGCAAGTCGGCGACACTGATACGCGCCATGCGCAGGATTTTGTAGAAATTCGCGCGTTCCCAGCTTTTGTAACCGATATAGCAGGCGAGCAGCAGCACCAGCGCCAGTCCGGCGAGACTGCCGACGCGATCCATCTCGATCAGCAAGGTTTCGATCTGAGCCCTGAACAGCATGCCGGCGACGAGACCGGAGCCTACCCAAAGAATCGCGGATAGCGTGCTCAAGAAGATGAATCGCATCCAGCCGATGCGCAGCGCGCCGGCCAGCGGCGGGGCAATCATGGCCAATCCGGGCACGAACTTGGCGATGATGAGCGAGTTGACGCCCCAATGCTCGAAGCGCGTCTGTGTATTGTTGACGCAGGAGTCCGGTTCCAGGGAGATCCTGCACAAGGTCTTCAGTACGCGGATGCCGAACGTCTGGCCGAGCAAATACCAGCCGCAGTCGGCGGCGAGACAGGCGAGCGATGCGCCCAGGAACACGGCCGTCAGCGACAGCTGGCCGTTCGCGGCGACCGCGCCGGCGACGATCAGCGTCGGGACCGCCGGAACCGGCAGTCCGAGCTGACACACGAAAACGTTTATGATGACTATGCTCAAACCGAAATGGTTGAGCGCTAGCAGGAGTTGTTGGCTCAATGCCTAAGCGTCCTCGCTTTGAATCCAAGATTCGGCAGGAAGGCGGCCGCCACGCCGAGCAGCGGCAAGTAAGCGCACAGGCGATACACGAACTCGATGCCGCGCACATCCGCCACCGCACCGAGCAGCGCCGCACCGATGCCGCCGATGCCGAAGGCAAAGCCGAAGAACAGTCCGGAGACCGCGCCGACCTTGCCGGGAATCAGCTCCTGCGCGAATACCAGTATCGCGGAAAAAGCCGACGACAGGATCAGTCCGATGATGAATGTCAGCACGCCGGTCCAATACAGATTCGCGTAGGGCAGCAGCAGCGTGAACGGCGCGACGCCCAGGATCGATGCCCAAATGACGCTCTTGCGCCCGATGCGATCGCCGATCGGGCCGCCGAACAGCGTGCCGATGGCCGACGCCGACAGAAACAAGAACAGATGAATCTGCGCCGACCCCACCGTGATGTGAAACTTATCGATGAGATAGAAGCTGTAATAGCTGGTGATGCTGGCGATGTAGAAGTATTTCGAAAACAGCAGCAGCACCAGAATGCCCATGGACCAGACGACGCGGCGCGATGAGACCGGGCCGGGCGCCGCGGAGCGCTGCACTTCCGCGGACTTGGACTGCAAATGCTGCCGCTGGTACCAGGTGCCGACGCGCGCCAATATGACGATGGCGAGCAACGCCGCGAGCGCGAACCAGGCGATGCTGATTTGCCCGAGCGGAATGATGATCAGCGCCGCGGCCAACGGGCCGACGGCGCTGCCGCTATTGCCGCCCACCTGAAAGATCGACTGCGCCAGACCGTGGCGGCCGCCGGAGGCCAAGCGCGCGATACGCGATGACTCGGGATGAAATATCGATGAACCGGCGCCGATCAAAGCGGCGGCTGCCAGCACGCTGGCGTAATTCGGCGCCACCGCCAGCAGCACCAGGCCGCACAGCGTGAATCCCATGCCGACGCTGAGCGAATAAGGCTGCGGGTGCTTGTCGGTGTAGATGCCGATGAACGGCTGCAGCAACGAGGCGCAGATCTGGTACGTCAGCGTGATCGCGCCGATCTGCACGAAACTCAGGTGAAACTCGCCCTTGATCAACGGATAGAGCGCGACGATCAACGACTGCAGCATGTCGTTGAGAAAGTGCGAGAAGCTCAACGCCAGCAGCACGTTGAATCGTGTTTGCAGCGCCTGCCCCACACCTTTTGAAACCGCGGCGATACTTTTGGCCATGATGTGTCTTCGCGAAACCTCGTACCCTACTAGCTAGTTCGTTGTCTGTCCTGCCAGAATGCCGCCATGAATCGATTCGAACCCTACGTTTTTCTGCGCGGACTCGCGACGCGCTGGGACGTGTTGGCGTTCATCGTGGTCATCGGCCTCATCGTATTCCTGGGCGAAACCTCGCGCGGACTGTTCGCACCCCTGGCGCAGCTGCAACAAACCCCCCTGTCGCTGAATCCGCTGCATTTGCCGGAATATGCCGCCAGGACCACGTTCCGCATGCTGGCGGCGCTGTTTCTATCCCTGGTTTTCACGCTCACGTATGCAACATGGGCCGCCAAAAGCGAGCGCGCCGGAAAGCTGCTGGTGCCCATACTCGATATTCTACAGTCGGTGCCGATCTTAGGTTTCATTTCCATTACGGTCGTGTTCTTCATGTCGCTGGCGCCGGGCCGGGTGCTGGGCGCGGAATTTGCAGCCATCTTTGCCATATTCACCAGCCAGGCTTGGAACATGGCGTTCAGCTTCTACCAGTCGCTGCGCACGATTCCGGTCGAGCTCACCGAGGCCGCTGAATCGTTCCGCTTGTCGCCGTGGATGAGATTCTGGCAGCTGGAAGTGCCGTTCGGCATGCCGGCGCTGATTTGGAACATGATGATGTCGATGTCGGGGGGCTGGTTCTTCGTGGTGGCCTCGGAGGCCATCAGCGTCGGACACACGACCGTGGCGCTCCCGGGAGTGGGTTCGTACATCGCGCTGGCGATCGAGGATAAGAACCTGGGGGCGATCGGTTGGGCCATCCTCACCATGCTGATCGTGATCCTGCTTTACGATCAGCTGCTGTTCCGTCCATTGGTGGCGTGGGTCGACCGGTTCCGTGTCGAACAGGAACCGGGGGTGCGGGTGCCGCAATCCTGGGCGCTGACGATGATGCGCCGCTCGCGTTTGATTCAAGCGGCCACCGTCGCTTTCCACGCGGCCGTGCTTTGGACCAGCCGCGCCGTGAAGCGCGTCGATACGCCGCTCGAGCCCGCGCCGCCGGCGAAGCGGCGCAGTCTGGATCTCTTGTGGTTGTCGTTGATCGTGGCGGCGCTGGTCTTGGCTCTGTGGCATATCGTCGTGCTGTTGATCAAGCAGACCCCGCTGCGCGAGGCAGTGCAGGTCTGCGGGCTTGCATTCCTGACCATGCTTCGGGTGTTCATCCTGATCGCGCTGGCAAGCGTGGTGTGGGTGCCGATCGGGGTCTGGGTGGGGATGCGTCCCCGTGCCGCGCAATTCGTGCAGCCGATCGCGCAGTTCATGGCCGCCTTTCCGGCGAATCTTTTGTTTCCCATCGCCGTGTACGGCATCGTCGCCTGGAAACTCAACCCGAATGTTTTCTTGAGCCCCCTGATGATCCTGGGGACCCAGTGGTACATCTTGTTCAACGTGATCGCCGGCGCCTCGATGATCCCCGCGGAAATGCGCTACGCCGCGGCGAATTTCCGGGTCACAGGCTGGTTGTGGTGGCGCAAGGTGGCGCTGCCCGCGGTGCTGCCTTTCTATGTGACCGGCGCAATCACCGCGTCCGGCGGCTCATGGAACGCGGCGATCGTCGCCGAGATCGCCACCTGGGGCGACACCCAGGTGCAGGCCAAGGGTCTGGGCGCGTACATCGCCGAAGCCACGACCGCGGGCGATTTCCATCGCATCGTTCTTGGCATAGGAACCATGAGCCTGTTCGTGGTGATCATCAACAGGATTTTCTGGCGCCCCTTGTATTACTACGCCGAGCGTAAATACCGAATGACTTGAGCCTTTAGGATCGATATGGAACAGACACCGCTACTGCAATGCTGCGAGGTGCGCAAGGCATTCCCCAAGCCGGACGGCGCCGAATTGCTGGTGCTCGAGGGCATGAATCTCGAGCTGCGGGAGGGACAGATCGTCGGGCTGCTCGGCCGCTCCGGCTCGGGCAAGTCCACCTTGCTGCGCTTGATTGCAGGTCTTGCCGAACCGAGCGCCGGCAGCGTCAATTATCTGGGCAAGCCCATCATGGGTCCCGCTCCGGGCATCGCCATGGTGTTTCAGAGCTTTGCGTTGTTTCCCTGGCTGACCGTGTTCGAGAACGTGGCGTTGGGGTTGGAAGCGCAGCGCATGTCGCGGCCGGAAATCAGGACGCGATCCCTGGCAGCGATCGATTTGATCGGCCTGGACGGATTCGAGTCCGCCTACCCGCGCGAGTTGTCCGGCGGTATGCGACAGCGCGTCGGCTTCGCCCGCGCGTTGGTCGTGCATCCGAATATCCTGCTCATGGACGAACCGTTTTCCGCGCTCGACGTTCTGACCGCGGAGACGCTGCGAACCGACTTCCTGGATCTGTGGTCGGAAGGCAGAATGCCCATCAAGGGCGTCATCCTGGTCACGCACAACATCGAGGAGGCGGTGCTGATGTGCGACCGCATCCTGGTGTTCGGCAGCAATCCGGGCAGAATCTTGAGTGAGCTGAAGGTGACGCTGCCCCAGCCGCGCAATCGCCTCGACCCGAGTTTTCGTGAACTGGTCGAACGGATCTACGTGGAGATGACCGCGCGGCCCAAGGGCGCGGTTCCGGGGCGTCACGAGCGTTTTCCGGGCCTGGGGATAGGCAGCGTCCTGCCGCAGGTATCCACGAACCTGCTGGCCGGCTTGATGGAAGCGGTGGCGGCCCCGCCCTTCAACGGCACCGCCGACCTGCCGAAAATTGCCTCGGATCTGCAGATGGAAATCGACGAGCTGTTCCCGATGGCCGAAACCTTGCAGCTGCTGCGCTTCGCGGAATTGGAGGGCGGCGACATCAAGCTGATGGATGAGGGGCTGGCGTTCGCCCATGCCGCGCTCGATGAGCGCAAGCGGATCTTCCTGCGTCATTTGCTGACTTATGTTCCATTGGCCGCGCATATCCGCCGGGTTCTGGACGAACGGGCGTCCCATTCGGCGCGAAAAAGCCGCTTCATCGACGAGTTGGAGGACTTCATGAGCGAAGAGGACGCCGACCGGACCCTGCGCGCCGTGGTGCGCTGGGGGAGGTACGCGGAGGCATTTGCCTATGATGACGAGAATGCCATGTTCAGTCTCGAGAATCCGACATAAAATGCGTGGATGATGGACTCCTCACCGTACTTGAACCTGCATGTTCCGCCGGATGAGATGGTCAAATACATTCAGGATCTGATGACGCTGCCGCATGGCGAGATCGCGGCAAGCTCCGCCATGACCTTGGCGCAACGGCATTGGGGCGGGGATACGCCGCTGGCGCGCGCCGCGCTGCTGCGCTGGAGCGCGCTCAACCTGGCGTTCCAGGACAAACGATTGGAAACCTGGACCGTTACCCGCGAGCGCGATCGCATCCAGGTACCGGCGGCACTGGTGGCCGCAGCGGGTATCGCTCCCTTGGTCCTCGATAACGAGCGGGCGGTATTCGACATCCCAGCGCTGCTCGATGCCACCTTGGATTTTCAGCCACCGGCAGGCCAGGCCTAAGGGGCCACATGGGCACTGCCGCAAGCCGTGCGCCTGAGCCGCGCTTTGGCGTGCTGCGCCTCATCGCGCTCTACAAGATCGTCAAGGTATTGCTGCTGCTGCTGGTGGCCTACGGCGAGTTGCGTCTGCGCGACGCCTCGCTGGTGGCCAAGCTCTTGTCCTGGGCCTCGGCGCGGCCTTATGGCTTGGAGCACCGCGTCGTATCGCACATGGTCGAATGGTTCAGCGGCTTGAGTTCATCCCGCGCCGAGGCACTGCGCCTGGTGACCCTGGGCTATGCGGCCATTTTTGCCGTCGAGGGCGTGGGCCTGTGGCTGCAAAAGCGTTGGGCGGAGTGGCTGACCGTCGTGATCACGGCCTCATTGGTGCCGCTGGAAGCCTGGGAAATGTTCTACCGGCCGACGGTCGGTAAATTGCTCATATTGCTCGGCAACGTCGCCATCGTTGCCTACCTGGTATGGCATGTGCGCAGGAGCAATAGAGTGCAGGAGCCGCCGCCGCTGCTGGCGGAAGTCAACAAATGATGGCGCGAATTTGCGAGCAGGCGGGCTCCAAGGTGAAATGATCTTCATGTCTCTCCAAACAGGCAGAGACCGCGTATTGTTCGCGACTCTCGTAAATTACACCGTTTGGGAGATTACATGATGAAGTCCGCGTCCCTGATCAGTTCTGCATTGTTGGTCTTTGGGCTTGCCGCCGGCTCCATGGCCGCCGACATGCCGAAATCCGCTGCGCCGACGGCCGCCGATGCTGCCGCCCCCGCCGCGGACGCCGCCAAGCCCGCCAAGACCAGCAAGCACAAGGCCAAGGCCAAGGCCAAAGCCAAGGCTGCCAAGAAGGCCAAGACCACCAGCCCTGCTGCTGACACCACGAACAAGTAAGTAGCGGTTGCCAGGCCCCGACCGCTGCACCGCGGCCGGGGCTTTCCTATGCTCTGCAAATGCTTGCTGCTGCTCTTATCGCTGGGTACGCTGCAGGCCCAGGCGCAAGTTCTGCAGTTTCAGGCGGGGCACTTGCGGGTCACTGCGGTGCGCTCGCCGCCCACGCCGCCCACTGCCAGCGTCGGGGCCGTATATCTCTCAATTACCAACGGCGGCACCAAGCCCGATCGCTTGCTGGCCCTAAGCAGCCCGATCGCCGCGAAAGTCGAGATACACCGCAGCATAATGGCGCAGGGCGTCATGCAAATGCGTGAGGTCGAAGCACTCGACTGTCCGCCCGGCGTGACGGTCAAGATCGAGCCCGGCGCGCTGCACATCATGCTGCTGGGATTGACGCAGCCTCTGGCGGCGGGCTCCAGCTTCCCGCTGTCATTGAGATTTCGCGATGCAGGTGTGCTCGTGGTGCAGGTACCGGTCGCCGCACATCAGGAAGATTGAAGCGGACGTTCACGCACCGGAATGGGCACGTTGCAAAGATCGATGTGGCCGGCGGGAACCACGAAGAACTCCTCGGGCCGATTGCGGCGCGACTCGATCAGGGCCGCGAATGCCGGCGTGTCGGTGCGCATGACCTCGAGATTGACGCGCTGGGCGGGCGGCACATCCGCCGCGACACGAATTGTTCTGATCGGCAGCGGCATCTCGTTCTTCGCATAAAAGCCCATCTCGCCGCTGCCGCGCGCCAGACCGGAAAGCAATTCCACGCCTTTGACGACGCGGCCGACCAGCGTCACATTGCGGTCCAAATGCCGCGGAGCATGTCCGATCACCACGTACATTTCCGCGCCGCTGCCGCTTTCAACGTCCAAATCGCGGCCCACGCCCACCATGCCGTAGCAATGCGCCAGCCAGGTACGGTGTAGCGCCGCCGAGCGCGCCAGCGGAAATCCGCCGGAAAATCCCACCTCCGGCGCGTAAATATCGCCGTCCGGCAAGCGGGTGAAAATCATGTGTGCCGGCAGCGGCGAATCGAATTCCGGCGGCAGTTTACCGACGCCCGCCGGAATGGGGTGGCGGTTCTGCGGATCAGCCCACTGTGCGACGTAGTTGTCCTGTTCGCGGATCACCGCCAAGCCGTCGTAGTAGCCAGCCCGGGCCAGGGTCTTGATGTTGCGAACGTGCAGTGGAGCAAACGCCGGTGCCAACTCGATGACCACCCGCCCGCTGGGCAGTTCCACGTACAGCGTGTTTTCTGGGTCGAGAGCCCGCCAGTCCTGGGACGTGGAGGCGGCCAGGACCTCGGCCATGTTAGGGGGCTTGGCGGCAAATGCGTCAAACGACAAAAAGCCCAGCGCGCAAAGTATTAAAAACTTAAAATCTCGCCCCATGTCTGAAGTATTGCATAATCGTTCAACCCTCATAGAGGTGGCCAAGATGCGCTCAAGTCTGGTGTTCGTTGCCCTGCTGGCCCTCGGCATGCAGGCGGAGGTCGCAGGCGCTCAGGGTTATGGGCAAGGGGGACCGATGGGCGGACAGATAGGCGGACAGGGACAGATGGGACCGAGAGGCGCCCCCCCGCAGGAGAACATTCCGTCCAATCCGAGCCCGGAGAAGCCCGACAAGGCGGCGGCCAAGGCGTATGCGGCCGGCACCAAAGCCCTGAACAAGGCGCGCGAGTTGCAGGATCTGATCTCCACGTCGACCGATCCGGAGAAGAAGGCCAAAGCCGAAGAGAAGTTGCAGGATACCTACGGCGCGGCTTTGGATCAGTTCACCGAGGTGCTGCGCAACAAACCCGACATGTACGACGCCTGGAACCAAGTCGGCTATGTTCACCTCAAGCTGGGCGCCTATCGCGAATCCATCGATGACTACGACCATGCGCTCAAGCTCAAACCCGATTTGCCGGAAGCAGTGGCCCATAGAGCCCTTGCGTTCGTGATGACCGACCGGCTCGATGAGGCTAAGGCCGCGTACATGGACTTGTTCTTCCATGAGCGCCCGCTGGCCGACGAGTTGATGGTGCACATGCAGGATTGGGTACAGCGCCATCGCACCGCGTCCAACGGCGTAAGCCCCGCGGATATCGATTCGTTCGACAAGTGGGTGACCGAGCGCAGCGGTATCGCCAAGACCGCCGCCGCCGGCGGCAACTAGCCGACAGCGGCAACTAGCCAGACCGCCGCTGCCAGCCGGCGACCAGCGGCGCGTGAATTTAGCGGCCGGAAGGGCCGGACGCCGCTCGCTGTAGTTCGTCGAGTTCCGCGCGCAGCTGACGCACCGTCTCCTCCAGCGCGCTGACGCGCTCGCTCAAACGCTCGCCCGAGCGCGCTGCGGCGGCGCTTTCCTCGGCCGGCACCTCGTCGCCGGCGACCGCAACGGGGATTCCCGAAAATAAATGCGCATAGCGCGCTTCGCGCTCGCCCGGCGCACGGTTCAGCTTGGCGACGAAGGGGCCGTCCTCGCGCTCCATCAAGCCCTTCAGCGCAGCCTCGACCGCGGCGCCATCGACGAACTCGCACAGGCGATTGGTGCGCGAACGCAATTCCCCCGGCGTCTGGGCGCCGCGCAGCAACAGCACGCAAATGATGCCGACCTCCTGCTTGGAGAATTTCACCGAGCCGAATTCGGTGTTGCAAAAGCGGTGCTTGTACTTGGTGACGCGGCCGCCGTAACCGGCGGACTTGTCGCTCACCAGGTATTTTTTCATGAGCGAATCGATCGACTGCTGCACCTCGGCCTCGCTCAATTCCAGCAGCGGCTCGCGGTTGGTCTTCTGGTTGCAGGCGTTGGTCAGCGCGTTCAGCGAGAGCGGATACTGATCGGGGGTCGTGACTTCCTTTTCGATCAGACAGCCGATGATGCGCGCCTCGTTCGATGTGAGTTCGATGTTCATGATTCAATATACCGTGGCTTCCAACTCCGCGCCGCTTGCATTAGGGTAGCGTCTCACTGCCCGGAAAACACAGGGGACCCTCGTCATGAAAACCAAAGCCGCCGTCGCCGTCGCCGCGCGCAAGCCGCTGGAAATCCTGACCGTGGATTTGGACGGGCCGAAGGCCGGCGAGGTGCTGGTCGAAATCAAGGCCAGCGGCGTCTGTCATACCGATGAGTTTACCCGGTCCGGCGCGGACCCAGAGGGACTCTTTCCCGCGATCCTCGGCCATGAAGGCGCCGGCATCGTCGTGGACGTCGGCGCGGGCGTCACTTCGGTGCGCAAGGGCGATCACGTGATTCCGCTCTACACGCCGGAGTGCCGTCAGTGCAAGTCCTGCACCTCGCACAAGACCAACCTGTGCACCGCGATCCGCGCGACGCAGGGCAAGGGCGTGATGCCGGACGGCACCAGCCGCTTCTCCATGGGCAAGGATCTGGTACACCACTACATGGGCTGTTCGACGTTCTCGAATTTCACGGTGCTGCCGGAGATCGCCGTGGCCAAGATCAGAGAGGACGCACCCTTCGACAAAGTGTGCTACATCGGCTGCGGCGTCACCACAGGCATAGGCGCGGTGATCAATACTGCCAAGGTGGAGGCGGGCGCGAACGTCGTGGTGTTCGGCTTGGGCGGCATCGGCCTGAACGTCATTCAGGGCGCGCGCCTGGTCGGAGCCGACAAAATCATCGGCGTCGATTTGAATCCCGGCCGCAAGCCGCTGGCCGAAAAATTCGGCATGACGCACTTCGTGAACCCCGCGGAAGTCGGCGGCGATCTGGTGGCGCACTTGGTGGCGCTCACCGACGGCGGCGCGGACTACAGCTTCGAGTGCGTCGGCAACGTGGATCTGATGCGCCAGGCATTGGAATGCTGTCATCGCGGCTGGGGCGTGTCGGTGATCATCGGCGTCGCCGGCGCCGGCAAGGAAATCAGCACGCGGCCGTTTCAATTGGTGACCGGCCGTGTCTGGAAGGGCACGGCTTTCGGCGGCGCGCGCGGCCGCACCGATGTCCCGAAGATCGTTGATTGGTACATGGATGGCAAGATCAACATCGATGATCTCATCACGCATCGCATGCCGCTCGCCGACATCAACAAGGCCTTCGATCTGATGCATGCCGGCGAGTCGATTCGCAGCGTGGTGGTTTATTCGTGAGCGGCTTGGAGCTACTCTCCAAGCACGTTTGCTACGGGGGAGAGCAAAGGTTCTACCGGCACGAGTCGCGCGAAACACGCGGCCCCATGAAGTTCGCTGCCTACCTGCCGCCGCAGGCGCGCTCGAGCCCCGTGCCGGTGCTGTATTTTCTCTCGGGCTTGACATGCACCGAGGAGACTTTCTGCGTCAAGGCGCACGCGCAGATGCTCGCCGCCGAGCTGGGCCTGATACTGATCGTGCCGGACACCAGTCCGCGCGAGCCGCGAATTCCCGGCGATGCCGACGCCTGGGATTTCGGTTATTCGGCGGGCTTTTATCTCGACGCCACCGAGGCCCCCTGGTCCCAGCACTACCGCATGTACAGCTACGTAAGCGGCGAGCTACCGCAGATCGTGGCCGCCAATCTGCCCGCGAAAGCCGCCGCGAACGGAATTTTCGGCCACTCCATGGGCGGTCACGGCGCCCTCACCTTGGGACTGCGCAATCCCGCGCTGTACCGGTCGATATCCGCATTCGCGCCGATCGCGGCGCCGATGCAATGTCCTTGGGGTAAAAAGGCGTTCAGCCATTATTTGGGAAGCGATACGCGCACCTGGTGCCAATACGATGCCACCGAACTGGTGGCGAAGAGCGCGCATCCCGGGCTGATCCTCATCGATCAGGGCGATGCGGATCAGTTTCTCGCCGAGCAATTGCTGCCGCAGAAATTCGCCGCGGCGGCCGCCAAGTCCGGACAGGCGTTGACGCTGCGTATGCAGCCCGGCTACGACCACGGCTATTATTTCATTCAAACCTTCATGGGCGATCACCTGCGCCACCACGCGAGCGTGCTGCTACGTTAGTTAAGCGGGCCGGCGCTCTCAGCCGGACTGCGGCGGCGCGGCTTCGCTCCAGTAATCCGTCGTTACCATGTCTTTGAGGGAAAAGCGACGTGCCCAGTTGGTTTCCTCGAGCATCGGAGCGGCGTAAAAGGCAGGCACGTGCCCCAAACAAAGAACAGCTACCGGTCGGCTTCCTTCGGGCATGCGCATCAGCTGCCGCAGCGCTTCAGGATCGAATAGCGAGACCCAACCCATGCCTACATTTTCTGCGCGCGCTGCCAGCCAAAGATTCTGAATGGCGCAGGCTACCGAGGCCAGATCCATATCCGGCATGGTCCTTCGCCCGAAGATATGTGCTTCGCGGCCAGTGGCGAGCGCGGCGACGAGGAGTTCGCCGCATTCGCGAATGCCTTCCACTTTGAGACGCATGAACTCATCTTCACGCTCGCCGAGCGCGTTTGCCGTCGCCACGCGTTCCGTTTCCACGAGACAGTGAATTCTTGCGCGCAGAGCCGGATTGCGCACGCGTATGAAGCGCCAGGGTTGCATCAGTCCGACGCTTGGCGCGAGGTGCGCCGCGCTCAGCAGGCGCTCCAGCAAGGAGTCATCGAGTGGATCGGGAAGAAAATGCCGCATGTCGCGCCGCAAGTTCATGACGCGATAAATCGCTGCAATTTCCTCGGCGGTGAAATCACTTGCAGGAGTGTCATCCGTCATCTATGCAATATCCAAAAAATGAACCGAGCCGAACGAAATGGGGGCCTCGAGCGGCGCCGCCGTACCAAGGCGCCCTGAACGCGCGAGCGCGACTCTGATCACCCCTGCGTGGGTAACGGCTACGATGCGTCCAGCCTCGCTGCGCCGCACGTGCGCCAACCAGCGCATCCAGCGGGTCGCGACCATCTCGGCGGACTCTCCGCCGCCAGGCCGGTATGCCCAAATGTCCTTTGCCCAGGCATCGAGTTGTTCCCGCGGCAGCTCATCCCACGCCCGACCTTGCCAATCACCGAAGTTCATTTCCATCAATTCCTCGCACCGTACCGGCTCGCGGGGCGATGCGAGGCGCTGTGCGAGTCCCAAACATCGTGAGGAGGGGCTCGAATAGATGCTTGCTTGCGCGATCCTTTCGCTGGATATCTGTTCGCTCACCGTTTCAGCGGCCGCGCTAAGAACCTTGGCTTCCACCGGCACTTCCAGATCGCCGTAGCAAAGACCCCCAACATTCAAGGGTTGCGGATGCCGAACAAGATAGACTTGCATCAGCGCAGCGCCAACGTGCCCAGCGCGGCCAGCATTATTCCGAGTTCGGTCATCTGTTGCACGGCCCCCAGACAGTCTCCTGTGTAGCCCCCGATACGCCTCGCAAAATATAC
>Ga0208193_1000768_pt1 | contig 15384 bp, 15 predicted proteins | sample June2015DPH_17_2_FD_184716 | JGI IMG/M metagenome (GOLD analysis project Ga0208193, IMG submission 184716) | Peatland microbial communities from SPRUCE experiment site at the Marcell Experimental Forest, Minnesota, USA - June2015DPH_17_10... | ecosystem: Environmental > Terrestrial > Soil >... | reverse complement strand
TCGGTGCCTCGGATGGCTTTACCCGCCGCCCTTTTCTTTATAGCGGCGTCTGGTATGGATTGGGGGGAGGCCTGTTGGCGCTCATCCTGGTCTCCTTCGGCACCCTGTTCCTGGACCAGCCGGTGGCGCATCTCGCGCTTTTATACGGCAGCGGCTTTCGACTTGAAGGCTTGGGGTTAGTCTCCATGTTGGAGGTTCTGGCGGCGGCAGCCGCCCTGGCATGGGCTGGGTCCTGGCTAGCGGTACGGCGGCATATACGAGCGATAGAACCTGCATAAGCATATGTTTTTTAATGATAAACAGTCGAGTGAAAACACCGACTTGTGTAGCACTCCGGGGTAAAGAGTGCTATGATGCGTCCTCAGATAACTGGAGGATTTAGGTAATGACTTCTACTGCTCTAGTCGCCAAAAAAGGTGGGCTGGTATTCGCGGGACCGGTCGGGAGCCTGGACTCTTATATCGATCGCGTTTCCCAGATCCCGGTGCTGACCAAGGACAACGAGGTCGCGTTGGCGGTTCGCTTCCGTTCCGAGGGCGACCTCGACGCGGCCCGTGAACTGGTGCTGTCGCACCTGCGGTTCGTGGTGCATATCGCCCGCGGCTACTTGGGCTATGGCCTGCCGATGGGCGATCTGGTCCAGGAAGGCAATGTCGGCCTCATGAAGGCGGTCAAGCGCTTTGACCCCGATGTGGGCGTGCGCCTGGTTTCCTTTGCCGTTCATTGGATTCGGGCGGAAATCCATGAATACGTGCTGCGCAACTGGCGCCTCGTCAAGGTGGCCACGACCAAGTCGCAGCGCAAGCTGTTCTTCAATCTGCGCAAGATGAAGAAGAATCTCACCTGGCTGTCCGAGTCGGAGACGGCGGCGGTCGCCAGGGATTTGGGCGTGGACGTCCGGGATGTTCGCGAGATGGAACAGCGGCTGTCGGCGCGCGACATGTCCTTCGATCCGACGCCGGAGAGCGACGAAGATGAGACTTACTCGCCGGCGATGTACCTACCGGCGAGCCATGCCGACCCCGCCATCGAGGTCGAAAACGAGGAGTGGGAAGAGGATTCCGCCGATCGTCTCAGCGTGGCGCTCGAGAAACTGGACGAGCGCAGCCGCAGCATATTGAAGCGCCGCTGGATGACGGACAACAAGGCCACTTTGCACGAGCTGGCGGATGAATACGGAATCTCGGCCGAGCGCGTGCGCCAGGTCGAGTCGAACGCCATCAACAAGCTCAAAGGGCTGATGGCTGCGGCCTAGGAGCCTCTTTGCGTTTGCTTGCGACGCCGCGGTCGGTTGAATAGCCGGCCGCAGTGGCGTAGGTTTCGAGCATGCGCAGCGCCGAGCAGTGGTTGACCGAATACGGCGTCAGCCATCGTAATCCCACCAACAAGTCGCTTCATTGGATTTGCGTCCCCATCATACTTTGGTGCGCCCTCGGATTGATCTGGACGGCGCCGTTCCCTGCTGAGCTGCGCGCCGCCGTGCCGGCTGCCAACTGGGCCAGCGTCGTGGCGATTGCCGTCATCGTGTATTACGCCTTCCTGTCGCGGCGCCTGGCATTGGGTGTACTGCCGATCTTCGTGCTCATGCTGTGGTCCATCGACGAGGTGGATCGCGATGCGCCGCTGCCACTATGGCTCATTTGCGTGGTGCTGTTCGTGCTGGCGTGGATCGGGCAATTCATCGGCCACGCCATCGAGGGCAGGCGCCCGTCCTTCTTCAAGGATTTACAGTTTTTGCTGATCGGACCGCTGTGGCTTTTGGCCGATGTCTACCGCCGCGCGGGTATCCGCTACTGATCAGGGCGCGTGCCGCGCCTCGAAATCGGCGGCCGCGCGAAATACGTGGGTATGCAATTCCGCGGTTCGCTCCCGGGTGGCCGCGTAGCCCCCGGCGAGCACGATGACCAGCGGAATGCCGCGACGGCGCACTGTCTCGATGACGAAACGCTCACGCTGCGCGATACCGGAGTCGGTCAAGGAAAGCTTGCCATAGCGGTCGCCCGCGGCCACGTCCACGCCGGCGAGATAGAAGGCAATTTGCGCGTCCGAGCGCTCCAGCACCACGGGCAAGTGCTGCGCCAGCGCGTCCAAGTACTGTGCATCGCCGACCCGGTCGCCGAACGGCACGTCCAGATTGGATTTCATCTTGGCCCGCGGGTAATTGCGCTCACCGTGCATGGAAAAGGTGAAGACCTCGTCCACTTGCTCGAAAATGGCGGCGGTGCCATTGCCCTGATGCACATCCAGATCGATGATGGCGCTACGTTGGATGGCGCCCTCGGCGCGCAGCACGGTCACGGCCAGCGCCACGTCGTTGAGCACGCAGAATCCCTCACCATGATCCGCGAATGCGTGATGCGTGCCGCCTGCCAGATTCGCCGCAAGGCCGTCGCGAAGTGCCGTTCGCCCGGCCTCGAGCGTCCCGGATGCGGCCAATATGGAGCGCTGCCAGAGCGCCTCGGACCAGGGCAAACCTAAGCGCCTGATCTCCGCGTCCGAAAGCGTCGCCGAACTCAGCTTGTGCAGATACTCGCGCGTGTGCACCAGCTCGAGGGATTGCATGCCGAGCGGCTCGGGCCGCATCAGATCGCCGGCCGCGATGATCTTGTCGGCGAGCAACCGCGCCTTGAGCAACGGATACTTGCTCATCGGAAACGGATGCGGCGGCGATAGCGGCACTTCGTAGGCCGGATGGTACATGCACTTCACGGCACAATTATGGGGCTCGTCATCGCGGCCGTCGAACTTCAGGCCGCAGGATTCATGGCCGAAATCACCGCGATCGTCTTATAGCTTGCGGCGGGTCGCGGCCTCAGGGCGCACCTTTCGTATCGGCGCCGATGTTCCTATGGCTCGTGCTTCTGGAGCGCCTGCGCGGCGGTTTCAGGCCGCCGATCTGACGGCGGCCGCCGCGGCAATCACCGTATCGGACGCGGCGCAGTCGACCATTGCCAGGCGCTGCTCCAAATCGTCGCGCAAATCCTCGAGTTCCGCGACCTTCGCCTGCGCGCTGCGCCAGGCCAATTCGGCGAATCTTAGGGTTTGCAGCAACGAAATACACTCGGACTGCATGGCCCTCACGGCGCTCTGGGCAGCAAACCAGCGGCGCTCGAGAAATTCGGTCGCGAATTCGGTATCGTTAGAACATTCCGCCATTGGTTCCCTCAACACTGGTTGTCGACCGTCAATCCAGTCTGCCCATGCTTGCCATCCTATCCAGGCTTCTCTCCTGTCCAAGTCAGGTATGGATGCTGCCAAAGATAGATGACGGTTAGCGGTCAGAATTACGGCATTTAGTTGAAACGAGACGGCCTCGCCAGCCTAGCGAACGGCGATGAACGCGGATTGGTGCTACTTAGGCGCGTGCGCGTGTTTGTATACGCTGGCCGCGGGCACGTTTGAGCCAAGAGGAGTCATCCGACACCCCGCTATCGCCCGAGGGATTGCGTTCGCGCGGCTCGCTGCCCTGCGCTGCTCGGGATTCGTTCGCCAGCAATTGCTGCAGCGAGCGCCACGGCGAACTCCAGTTTTGATTCAAATCTCCCATGATCCGTCAGGCCACTTGACCGACCGGCACGATCTCGGTCTCGACCGGCAGCTGTTGGCGCAACTTCGGCCAGTCGATCAAACGCAGGTGTCCATTCATGTCCTCGACCAGCGATGTGCAGCTCTCCACCCAATCGCCGTCATTGCAATAAAGAACACCGTCGATATCACGCATTTCGGCGCGATGGATGTGTCCACAGACGACCGTGTGCACGCCGCGCTTGCGCGCCGCGCTGGCGACCGCCTCTTCGAAACTTCCGATGTATTGAACCGCCGTTTTTGCTTTGTGCTTCAGATACATGGACAGCGACCAATGCGGCAGGTCGAGCTTGCGTCGAAACCAATTGATGTAAGGATTGGCCGCCAACAGAATGTCGTAGATATCGCTCCCCAGCTTGGCGAGCCAGGGGCTGCACTTTACCACGCTGTCGAATTCGTCCCCGTGCATCACCAACATCCGGCGGCCGTCGGCGGCCGAATGGATATATTCGCGATGAATCTCCAAATTGCCGAAGACCGCGCCGTCGAATTCCCTGAATACCTCGTCGTGGTTGCCTGGAACGAAGATTACCTTGGTGCCGCGCTTTGCCTTTCCCAGGATGGTCCGCACGACATTGTTATGCGACTGCGGCCAGAACATGCTCTTCTGCATGCTCCAGACGTCAATGATGTCTCCGACCAGGAATAGGGTGTCCATCTCCACCCGATGCAGGAAATCCAGGAGTAATTCGGAACTGCAGCCTTTGAAGCCGAGATGAATGTCCGAGATAAAGGCGGTTCGAACTCTTAAGGTAGAGAAGCCATTGCCGCTCAGCATATCCCGTCTCCGTAGTCTATCGGGTAGGCACACCTTCTCTAATAGTTGTTACGAATCTGTGGCGCTGAGAATAAGATTTGTTTACAAAAAAAGGACTTAGGCGGGGAACATAACGTGGAGCGACATAAATGTGACGCACTGCCCGGTTAGTCGGCGCAATCCACCGCGGGTTGGGCAAAGCGATAGCCAAAGCCGCGAACAGTCTGGATATAGGATTCGTATCCCTGTGCGCTCAAGATTTTTCGCAGCCGTTGGGCCTCCCCCCGAACCGTTGGCGGCCAGCGGTAGGCAGCGGCGAAAGGGAGCACGCAGTGCTACCCGACACATGGTTGTCGTGCTGCGGTCATCAGTACGAGCGATCATTCCTTGCAATCGGTACCGGCGCAGACAAGCGGTTCGATTGCAGCCGGTACTTGCTCGGTCCGCCGGTGCGCCACTCGCCCGGTCGTAATCGCGTATCTGACACTGGAGGTTCATGGAGTGGGCGCTTCGTTGAATTGGATGGACGCTTCGACTGCATCGAGACCCCACGGAGCGCCGCCCACTGATTCTGGTCACTGTCCAATTCTCGCTACCGCGTACGCGGCGGCGCTGATCGAACTGTGCGCTCGCATCTGGCAGGATCTCGAGCAATTCGCCGAGATGCTGCATCAACCCGGAAGGATTGCTGCGCCCCCGGGTTTCTTGTGGCTGACGGCAACTTTGCGGCTCGAACTCGTGCTGATGTTGGATTCATGGAATTCGGAACGATGGCGTTCCATGCTAACCCTCGAGCAACGCGCGACACTTCGATCCATGTTGACCGACGTGCTCGACCTCATGGGCGTTGCGGCGGATGAACTGACCCCACCCGATATTGAGCAAGCGCAGGACCGTTTGCTCGATGAAGTGCTCACTCAGTGCAGCGGTCTTGCGTCACGCGATACCGGTCACTTTGGAAAGCATTAGAGTTGTGGGGCGGACACGTTCAGCAGCCTTGGCCGCGAGGGTACTTAAAGGGACAAGCGTTTGAATATCGATTCGGGTATCACGCGAATCACCCACATGATCGGCCGCCAGAAACCGGGTGCGTAGATCACCGGTGTGCCTTTGATCATGGCCGCGACAATGCGTTTGGCGACGGACACCGGTGTCGCCCAGGCGAGCCCCTTCTTGAAGGCGGCCGTCATCGGAGTATCGACGAAACCGGGTTTGATCGTGACGACGCTCACGCCCTTCTTTGACAAACGCTGCCGCAGGCCGCTCGTAAAGGCCGAGACCGCCGCCTTTGCGGACCCGTAGATATAATTGGACTGCCGCCCACGGTCGCCGGCCACGGACGATATGACGGCAATCACGCCGCTGTTGTTGGCGGCAAAGCGGTTCGCAAGGATGGTGCACAGTGCCATGACCGAGGTGGCGTTGATCTGAATTTCGTTCAACATCACCTCGACCGAGTTTTCGCCGGCAATTTGGTCGCCGAGCGTCCCGTGCGAAATCAGGGCGGCGTCCAGGCCGCCAAGCGTGGCCGTGGCGGCAGTTACCATGCCCTCGTGCGCACCGAAATCCCGGACGTCGAGTTGATAGGTCCCCACCCGGGAGGCGCCGCGAATTCGCAGATCTGCCGCGATCGCCTCCAGCCGCTCCGCGGAGCGTGCAACCAGAAACAACGCAGCGCCACGTGCCGCGAATTCCCGCGCCGCGGCCTCCGCGATCGCGGAGGTTGCGCCGACAATCAAGACTCGCCTCACGCGGCTTCGCCGACGACACGCCGCCAGAACGAGGAGGAGAATCGAGGATCGACAAATTTGGCGAAATCCCGCCAGGCCGGGAAATATTGCTGGAAGGACTGCACAGACATCCGCGCATCCTTGGCAGGGTAAACGGCGCCTCCGACACTTCGCGTGATGTCGTCCAGGGACTCCATGAGGCGCAGCGTGGCTTCCCCGCGATTCGGAAAGTCAATCGCCAAGGTGGTGCCGGGTCGAGCAAACGACAGCATCCCCAGCGACTCGGCATGTCCGAAATTCTTGAGTACCGTAAGAAACGAGCCGAATCCAGAACGAGACACGAGTCTCAGCATATCGCTAAGCGACGCAAGCGCATTGTCCCATGGAAGCACGCACTGGTACTGGAAAAATCCTTTTCGGCCGTAAATGCGATTCCATTCCAAAATCCCATCCAGCGGAAACAAGAACGAGCGGTAATGCCACAGCACGTCCTGTTGCGACGCACCTGGACGCCAATAGTATAAGCGGTTGAACGCATTCAATGACAGCCTGTTGACCAAGGAGACCGGCGGCGTCCATGGCAATCGAAGAGCCCGGTCGGCCGGAACCGGCTGGTCATGAGGTACGTGATTGCCCCGCATGAATATACCGCGCCCCAATGTGTCACCCCGAGCGGCACAGTCAATCCATGCTACGGTGTATTCGAAGCCGGCATCAGCGTCGCGCGACAAAGCGAAAAAGTCCTCCAATCCAGCGAATCGCTGGCTATCGCCTCGAATCCAGGGTCCGTTCACTCGACGCAACTGCAGTTTCACGCGCGTAATCAGACCGGTAAGTCCCAGGCCGGCGACGGTCGCTCGGAACCAGGCAGGGTTGTCCTGTAAGGAGCACACCAGGCGTAGACCGTCGGACCTGCTCAACTCCAATTCCAGGATGTGATGAGAAAAGCAGCCGGCGCGGTGGTGGTTCTTGCCGTGAACGTCGTTTGCGACCGCGCCGCCGACGGTGGCCAGCGCCGTTCCAGGGACCACCGGCAAGAACCAGCCCTGCGGGAGCGTCAGTTCCAGGATCTCCTTGAGCAACAATCCGGCCTCACACTCCAGGACGCCGGTCGTGGGGTCGAATGAGATGAATCGATCCAGGCTCCGGGTGCGTAGCATCAATCCATCTCGATTGAGACAAACATCTCCGTAGCTGCGCCCGTTTCCATATGGCAACATCGACCATTGAGTCGACGATGGTAAGGACGCAAATCGATCGCGCATGGAAACACTGGCGGCTGCGTTCTGTATCGGCCACCGCCCCCATGAAGTCGGTCGCCACGTCATGCGCTTCAGATCGAAGCCAACTCGACCAAGCCCAGCAGGCCGAGTACCACCAAGCTCACCCGATCCCGCAGTGCGAATACGACCGGAACCGGATCGTCATGCATCTGGCCGCGCGTCGTCCGCAACCACACCCGACTGACCCAATACAACTGCAAGGGACAGATCAGCCAAAGCGGGTTGTTGTGCCGGTGCATGCATTGCCCGCCCGTCGGACATCATTGAGTTCCTCATATCTTTTGACCAAGGCAAGGCTAAGGAATATGAATACCGAAAATGCCAGCAGCCAGAACGATAATGGAACGCTCGTCGCCGCGGATCCGGCGATGATGCGGATAGTGTACAAGGCGGCCAATGTCACGACAAATAACCCCAAACCCTATGCCTTGCGCCGACCACGCCATGACGCCGACTGCGAGCGCAAGCGTCAACGGCACGGATGCATGACCCGGCAGAGAAGATTTCCTGACAAAGGTACTTATGAGCGAATCTTCAGAACTGAGATGCGCTGCGGTGTTCGCCGCGGACAAATCGGTAGCCGATCCCGCGTACCGTTTCGATTTGCGCCTGGCACCCCGGCTGGCTCAAGAATTTGCGCAATCGCTGAATGTTGACGTCGACCGTGCGTTCATCGACGTGAGCGGCACTTCCCCATACATGCAGCAGCAGTTGGGCGCGATTGAAGGTTCTGTCCGGATGCGCCTTCAGGAATTCGAGCAGGCGGGATTCGACTGAGCGCAGCTGTGGATGGCCTGGCGCCGCAGGTACGCGCCCGGATGCAACGTTGCCGGGTGCAACGCCGCCGGATGGCAGAGCGTTGGATGCAATGCCGTCGGCCGAGGCGCCGTCGCTGCGCACCTTGGTGCGCAGCACCGCGCAAACTCGCGCCACTGCCTCGCGCAGCGAGAACGGCTTGGCAATGTAGTCATCAGCGCCCGTATCCAAGGCGCCGACCACGTCCTGCTCGCCGGCCAGCGCCGACAAGATGATCAATCTGACAGGATGCGGAAATCGCGTGGCACGCACGCGCTCGATCACGTCCAGCGCCGCGAATCCCGGCATGCTCCAATCGAGGATCACCAAGTGGGGCGGCCGCTCCGCCACCGCGGCGGCGGCGGCCGATCCGTCGGTCACGACGCTCACGATGAAACCCGCCTCGCCGAGCCTGTGGCGCAGCGACTCGACCGCCGCGACGTCGCGGTCGACGATCAGTATCTGTTTATGTGTTTGCGCAGAAAGCATGCACCTAAAGGATTACAGACCTCCGTGGTTACATTATTGTGAAACCACGATCGATGACCGCCGTACGGGTCGCGGCGCGCACCGACACGTGGGCGTAGCCGCGCAATTCGCGCGGACGCTGCGGCACCTCGCCGGCCGGCCCGGCATCATCCGAGGCGTTCCACGCCGCCAGCAGCAGGCCTAATGCCAGCCAATTCAGGGCGGCTTCGCGGTATGAGTAGGACATGAGACTCTCCTGGTTTGGCTCTGCAACCAGTGTGCGAGAGACCGGGCGAGCCCCTGCGGGCGGCAAACAGGCAATCTTGCGGCCAATCCTGACCAATCATGGCAGCCACGCCGCAAAGGACCTCAGTTGGGTATCATCCCGTCATGAAGAAAAATATCGCCATCGTCGAGGATGAACCGGCGTTGCGCGAAAATTACGCGGCGGCGCTGGCGCGGCACGGCTATGCCGTCAAATCCTACGGCAACCGCCACACGGCCATGCAAGCGTTTCGCGTGCGCCTGCCCGATCTGGCCATCATCGACATATCGCTCGAGGACGAGGCAGAGGGTGGCTTCGATCTGTGCCGGGACTTGCGCGCCTCATCGGCGGAGCTGCCCATCATTTTCCTCACGGCGCGCGACTCTGAGCTGGACGCGGTTTCCGGACTACGCCTCGGGGCGGACGATTTCCTCACCAAGGACGTGAGCCTGCCGCACCTGGCGGCGCGGGTCGCGGCATTGTTCCGGCGCATCGATGCCTTGAAACGGCCGGAAAATGCGGCGGAAATCATACGACGCGGCGCCCTCATGATCGACGGCGACAAGATGCAGACCACCTGGAACGCGGTTCCCGTGATCTTGTCGCTGACCGAATTCTGGATCGTGCATGCGCTGGCGCGCACCCCGGGACATGTCAAGAACCGGCAGCAATTGATGGATGCAGCCAACGTGGTATTGGACGACAACACCATCACCTCGCACATCAAACGCGTGCGGCGTAAATTCCAGCAGGTGGATCCGGCCTTCGACGCCATTCAAACCGTGTACGGAATGGGCTATCGCTGGGTCGAGTGAGCATCCGGCTGCAATTGCTGGTCGTCGCGCTCAGCACGCTGGTGCTGCCATGGGCGGGTTGTCAGTACGCGCGCGAACTCGAATCCGCGGTGCGCGGCTCCCAGGAACAATCGCTGCTGGCCAGCGCGGGTACCATCGCCAACGCCCTATCGGCGCAGCCCCAGCGCGTGTTTCGCAATTCGGATCTGCGCGCCTTCGATGCGCGCGGCGGCGATCTGTACGTGCATCCCTTGATGAATCAACCGCTGCTGGACGGCTACCGCGAGGATTGGGGCATAGCTTGGAATCCAGTCGGTCTGCCTACGATAAACGGCTACCACGCGCGCCTGCAGGCAGGCTCCACCGAACGCTACCTGTACCTCTACGCGGAGATCGATGACGCGCATTTCGATGCCGAACCCAACGATGTGCACCCGGACCAGGACCGTTTCGATCGAGTCGATGTCTGGCTGCAGGGCCAGGACGGTACGGATGCGAATTATTTCTTCGCCACCACGGCGCCGGGGCTCACCGCCGCGCAACATGTGGTCAAAGACGACGACATGCCGCGCGTGGTTGCAGAACCGCGCATACAAGCTTACTGGCTGCAGACCTCGCTGGGCTATCACCTGGAAGCGCGCATCCCCTTGAGCTTCGTGGGCAGCCGACTCTGGATCGAAGTCCGCGACGGCAGTGGCAAGGGCAGCGCCGGCTTTACCCCCGTGGCGAATGCCGACGGCGGCCGCTTGTTCTTCGCCACCGATGGACTCGACGGATTGCTGGCCACGTTCATCCGCGAGGGTACGCGCGCCACGGTGATCGACACGAACTCGCTGGCATTGGGCAGCGCGGGCAATGTGTCGGCTCAACCCCTCGGCGCGAGCGAGGACGCCCGCAACAGCTGGTACCGAACTCTGCTGGAAACCGATGCGTCGAACCTGCCGTCCCTGAACGAAAGCGGCGGCCGGCTCGGCGGCGACAGCGTGCGCACGGCGCTGTCCGGCGAGCCGCGCGCCGAGTGGGTGCGGGGCGACGATGGCCGCATGCTGCTGACCGCGGCGGCGCCAATCGTTGTCGACGGCGTCGCCCGGGGCGCCATATTGCTGGAGCAAAATGCCGAGCAAATGCTCGGGCTGCGCACCCAAGCATTCACACACCTGTTCAATCTCACGCTGATTGCCACCGCGACGGCGGTCGTCATCATGCTGCTGTTTGCCGCGTGGATGACCTTTCGCATCGGACGTCTGCGCAATGCCGCGGATTCCGCCGTGGGCAGCGACGGCCGCATACGCCTGACAATGCCGGAATCGCGCAGCGGCGATGAGATCGGCGCCTTGGCGCGCGGCTTCGAGCGCCTGCTGGCGCGGCTCAACGAGCATGCCCAGTACCTGCGCACTCTGGGCGCCAAGCTGTCGCACGAGCTGCGCACGCCGCTCACCATCGTGCGCTCGTCATTGGATAATCTCGAATCGCAAGGCTTGCACGAGGACCAACGCAGCTACGTGACGCGCGCGCGCGAGGGCACGCAGCGCCTGCAGACCATTCTGACTTCGCTCGGCGCCGCCGCGCGCGTCGAGGAGAGCATCAAGCAGGCGGAGCGTGTGAACTTCGACTTGCGCGAACTGATCGCAACCACGGTGGCCGCCTACCACCGCGACGGCTTCCCCGGCACTACTTTCGTGCTGGAGCTGCCCGAGGATCCCTGCTTCGTGCGCGGCGCCCCGGACTTGATCGCGCAACTGCTCGACAAACTGATCGAGAATGCAGTGGATTTTTGTCCAGCCGCCGGCAAGATCCAGGTCTGGCTGGCGCGCGAGACCGGCAATTATCTGCTCGAGGTCAGCAACGATGGTCCGCGTATTCCCGCCGAGGTGCTGCAGCATTTGTTCGAGTCGCTGTACGAGCAGCGCAGCGGGCGCGACGATAAACCGCATTTCGGTTTGGGCCTGTACATCGTACGGCTGGTCGCCGAATTCCACGGCGGCACGGCGCGCGCCGCCAACCGCGAGGACGGCGGCGGCGCAGTCTTCACCGTGACGCTGCCGATGATCTAGCCTGGGCCGCCTTCGTGCCGCCAGCTAGACTGGCGCGAAAATTACTGTCTCGAGTACCGCGGGCCTGAACCTCGATTACTTGACAAGCCCGAGCCGGAATCCGGTGCGCACCTGGATTAGCCACGCCTCTCGATCGTGACCATCCAGTTGAGCGAGTGCCTTGGGCGGCGAACCTGCGTCCTTGAGAAGCCGCTCCAGCGACACAAGGCAGTCTCCCCACTGAAGTGTGCAGCACGCGCGAATCGCTGCGCGGTCTGACGTTGTGAGAATTAGGATATCGGGTGCCGGCTTTTCATGCGCCAGAATGTGCGCCAGAAGATCTCGCTCTCCCGCGTCGCCCCGTTGAGTCTCATCGACGACGGTTCTCACGGTTTCTACGGCATAATGCCCAGAGCCGCCTCCTCCTATCGACACGCACGGTAGGATCGCGTTTGTGTCGATGAATACCCGCTTCTTGGGCCACTCCAGTGCAGTCATTCTGATCTTGAAAAGTGAAGTTTTCAAGATTTCGCTTTATAGCTACTGAATCTTTTCCTGGTGTAAGTTATTGTTTAAACTAGATAAAATCCCGATGATCGTCATTCATGATACTGCGTCGCGATATGTACCGCCCGGTTACGTCTTTCGGCGCGATCAGGGACCCGAGCGATGGCGGCTAGCCGAATCTTAATGCCCGTGTCCCCGGCCGCCCCTCATGCGTGAGCAACCACTCCTTGCGCGGCAGTCCACCGCCAAATCCCGTTAACGAGCCGTCGGCACCGATGACCCGATGACATGGCACGATGATGGCAATCGGATTCTTACCGTTGGCGAGGCCGACGGCGCGGCAGGCGCTCGGATTGTCGAGGCGCTGCGCCAATTGCCCATAGCTCCAAGTCTCGCCGAACGGTATCGCAGTCAGCTGCCGCCACACGCGCTTCTGAAACTCGGTGCCGCTCATGCGCAGCGGTAGATCGAACTGCCGGCGTTCGCCCGCAAAGTATTCGCGCAATTGGCTTGCAGCCTGCGGCAGCGGAGCCACGCTCGGATCCATGACCCAATCGGCAGTGCGTGGCGGATGCTTAGCGGGGCTCGCCATGTACAAACCGGTCAACGCAGTGCCGTCCGAGGTCAGCGTCAGGCGGCCGATAGGACTGTCGATGCAGCAAAAACTCACCAAGATTTCGGGTTTCATGGTTTGGCTCCTTCGTCGTGGCTACTGCTCTTTACCCGCGGCCTGAATGCGCTCGATCTCTTCTTTCGGTTGCCCTCTGACAAATCCCCGCATCCTCTAGCTTCAAAAGGCAGGCTGGTAGGCGGTAGAAAACAATAGGGTCTATGGTGCCCCAACAATAGACGAATTACTCGCCGTTTTCGGACATTGATTTCTTGCCTTCCATATTCAGCTTTTTCACACGTACAGTCACATGCAGCAGTTCACAAAAATAATTTGTGTGATTTCGACGCTCTCCTCGCAACGAGAGCGATCGCAGGTGGCTGGATTCTACCCGCTAGAGACGTTGACGCTGCTTCAATGCGGACAGTCAAAATAACGAGAGCGGTCACTCACATGAGCGAACGCAAAATGGGAATACCCACGCGTCACTGCAACTGGTGCTGGGTCGCCAGGGATGACGAAGTGCTGGGCCGATTTGGCGCCCGACCGGGACGCAGGATAAGATGAACGCTGTGATTGAGAGGAACCTTCAGGAGGAGCCCCATGAGTCGCGCAGACGTTGAGATCAAGACCAAAGATGGCGCTTGCCGCACTGCCGTGTTTCGCCCGGCGTCAGGCGCGGGGCCGTGGTCGGCGCTGATATTCTACATGGACGGCGTCGCCATTCGCCCGACGCTCTATGACATGTGCCAGCGTTTGGCCGATTTCGGTTATCTGGTGCTGCTGCCGGATATGTTCTATCGCATTGGCGCTTACGAGCCGTTCGACGGCAAGACGCTTTTCACCGATCCGGTGCAGCGCGACAAGCTCATGTCGATGGTGCGCTCCGCCACCAACAAGCAGCTGGCGACTGAAGACACCGGATCCTTTCTGGCTTATCTCGACAGCCTGCCGGACGTGAAAGGCAAAAAGGTCGGCGCGACCGGGTATTGCATGGGCGGCAGCTTCGTAATGACGGTAGCGGCCGCGTATCCCGATCGCTTCGCGGCCGCCGCAAGTTTTCATGGCGGGAGCTTGGCGACGGATGAGCCCGACAGCCCGCACAGAAATTTCGACAAGATCAAAGCGCGCGTGCTGATTATCGGGGCCGATCAGGATCAGCTCTATCTGCCGGAGCAAGAAGCGCGCGTGAAAGCGGCGCTCGATGCGGCGCACGTTCAGTATCGCGCCGAAATCTGGCCCGGCGCGCTGCACGGTTGGACGATGGCGGATCTGCCGGTTTACAAGCGCGAAACGGCCGAACGGCATTTCGATGAGCTGCGGAATTTGTTTGGCGCGGTTTTGAAAGGTTAGCCGTCGCCGGTGCAGAATGACGGACTGATGCAGTCGCTTAACTACTGATACCGCTAGGCGCGCGATTGCATCCATGTCGACTTGTGTATTGATCCTTGCGGCACTAATAGGTCTCGATTCGTGCCTGCGCATCCACACAAGCGTGTCAATTAAATCGTCAGTGCGTTAATGACGCTTCTTCGCCACGACGAAAGCATCGGGAGTGCGGAGTTGGCGATGCGACGGGGATGGCGATATTTGTCGCAATTGCCGAGATATGCCGGCGCCACGCGGCGGTTAGGCTGTTTATGAAACTGAATGGATGCCTGCCACGTTCCGGTCGATGCGCTGCTTCCGCAACGTCGCATAACGCACCCTTAGCTCGACGCAACCAAGGAATGATGCTCCTGCGATCTTCGATTCGTAGCAACGCCGCCGCTGCAAAATCCCGCCGTCTGTCGCAGGTGACTTGCGCCTGGGCGGTCCCGGCGCGCAGAGCAAAGGCGAGTGAGTCTCTTCCCCATTCTAACTGCCACCCCCCTAATTTCTGCATCGCCGGGTCGGACGATGTTCGTGCTGTCATCGACTCGCGGCAACGCTACAACTGCAGAAGCGCATCGTATGTCGCAGTCCGCGAGGCGATATGTCACGCGCAGATTACTCAGCAGCTTGCCTCGAAGGCTAAACCGTCAGGACCGTGGACGGAGCAGACACTGCAAAAGTGCGCGCGGCGGCCAGGGAGCGCGTAGGACGTCCAAGCTCGCGCAGAATGACCGGAAATCGCGGAAGGCCGTTACTTTAGGGGACAACCTCAGCAGCGTGCGGGAGAGAATTCCATAGATAATGCGCCGCGTAGGCGCGCCAGGGCCGCCAGACTTCGGCATGCCGCTGCAACTGTCTCTGCTTCAGATTCGCGGCTCTCATCAACATGAGATCGCCGGTCGGGAAGGCATCGGGCCAATGCAGCGCCCGCATGGCGATATAGTTCGCGGTCCAGTGTCCGATGCCCGGCAACGACACCAGCTTCTCCATCTGCTCCTCGACATCGCTGACGAGCGACAGGATCACGCGGCGTTCGGCGACGGCTTTTGCCAATCCGATCAAACAACGCGCGCGATTTCCCACCATGCCGAGCGCGGCGATCTCTCCCACCTGCCTGTCGGCCATCACCTCGGGACGCGGCGCCAGGCGATTCAGCTGCGGATACGGCGTGGCGATCGGGGTG
>Ga0208193_1000766_pt1 | contig 15406 bp, 14 predicted proteins | sample June2015DPH_17_2_FD_184716 | JGI IMG/M metagenome (GOLD analysis project Ga0208193, IMG submission 184716) | Peatland microbial communities from SPRUCE experiment site at the Marcell Experimental Forest, Minnesota, USA - June2015DPH_17_10... | ecosystem: Environmental > Terrestrial > Soil >... | reverse complement strand
GCTGGTATCCGGCGTCACAAACGTCTCATCGAGGACCAGTGCCGCGTTCTTGAATCCCGAGTCGAGATCGCCAAACGACCACTCCTCCAGCGCCTTGCCCATCGGCAGGCGGCCATCCTTGGCGTCCGCGAAATCCGTCGCGGTCCATTTGAGTTCCACGATTTCGGGTAGCCCCGGACTTGGCGGGGCGCTCCAGACATTGCCGTCCGTTCTGGCATTCGGGCCGCCCGGCCGCAGCGAATCGAGCGGATCGATGACGAAAGGGAGCCGCTCGAAATCGATTTGAATTCTCTCGATCGCTTCAACTGCCGTTTCTTCGTCCACTGCGGCCACCGCCAGAATTGGCTCGCCCTGATAGACGGGTTCCATGGTGAGTGCCCGTTCCGTGTGCTTATCGGCCTTGACCACCGTGCCATTGTCGGTGAGGTTGTCGGCAGGCGCGGGAAGATCCTTGGCGGTGAGAATGGCTTTGACGCCGGGCATTGCCAGCGCCTCACTCACATCGATTCTCGTCACCCGCGCGTGCGGCTCAGGGCTCAGCAGCAGTTTGCAAAACAGCATTCCCTCCGCGCGATAGTCTTCTGCATACTTCGCGTTTCCAGTGACTTTTGCGTAAAGGTCAGCCGTAATATAGTCCTTGCCGATCAGCTTGTAGCCAGCTCCGTACTCACGCACCGATGCTCCCCCTCATGTTCTCCGCCCCGTGCATCATCGCGGTCAGGATTTTGTCGTAATCCTGGCAACGGCAAAGGTTCCCCGAAATGCCGTGCGCCAGCTCCGCCCTGGTAGGATTAGGATCTGTTTTCAGGAATCCGACCGTCGCCATAATGAAACCCGACATGCAGAATGCGCACTGGAACCCCTGTTCGTCGATGACTCCCTGCTGCACCGGGTGGAGGGTTCCATCGGCCGCCGCCAGCCCTTCAATCGTCGTTACATTCCGGTTGCGGACAGTGTGTGTGAGTACCGAGCAGGAATAGTGGGGAATATCGTCGATCAGGACGGTGCAAGCTCCGCACTCAGCCCGGTCGCAGCCCAGTTTGGTGCCGGTAAGACCCAACTTATAACGCAGTGTCCACGCCAGTCTCTCTTGCCTTATCGCGTCCACTCGCCGCTGCCGGCCGTTGACGGATAAGGTGATCAACCGCTCTCCCGAGGCCGCTATCTGACCATGCGCCGTCGAACCGCGAAAAAGATAATTCGCCGAGGAGACAGCCGCACCCCCGGCAATAACGCCCTGGATAAATCTCCGTCTCGATACCGCTTTCGGATTGTCTTCAATAATTTTCAGATTTGTGCTTAAGACCATTTGGGCCTCCCTCCTTGCTTTTCGCCGAAGGATGAATCTGATCGTTTTACGCCCGGAAGGACGGTCAGCCCCGCTTCGCAAAAGGATTTAAGGTACGACATGTGCAACCCCGCCTTGGCGATTACCCGCCAAGATCGGCATCTGACTTGCGATCCAACTGGGAAAAGGACGTGGGATACCTCTAACGGTAGATCCCCGCGATGGAAAACAGTTTCATTGAGGTGAAAGCGATCGGCTATCAGCTGAGACTGCGGTGCCCAAGCGCCGTGCCTTCGGCATAGATACCGCAGCTCTTACTTGCGACCGTCACGATTTCCGGATGCTGCCGCAGTACACTCCGGGAAGCTGTCCGCGGCGCGACCAGAATCGTTCCATACTGTTAGCCCTTCCGCCATGCCCAATCGTCGACGCCCACGCGACTCAGAACCGGATCGTCGCTGGTCACGATGGACAACCGATCAAGGAATCGCTGGCCCAGACGTCCCCCTACCCGGCAACCGACCAGTCGTACAATTTCCGAAGCGCGATCAGTTTGACGTCCGTAAACACGCGCGATGCGGCAGCAGCTCACAGAAAATCTTGCGGGGGCACGACAAATTCCAACAGCGAAACCGGCCGACCGTCGCCCATAGCTGGATAGACACACCACGAAAAATCCTGGAGACAACGGCAGTAGCAATGAAACTTTCTTAACCAGATTGTGTTTTTGCCCGGCCCCGCTTCGGTTGCAGTTTCTGCGGTCTCTACGGAGTGCGCCAGCGCAAGATAGCACCCACACCCTCAACGGCTTCGAGTAACATGGAATCCGCAAATAAACCTTATTGCCGCACGGTCTCGGCGGGAGCCTGTACGCGCGAGGAACTTGAATTCGCGGTCCAGGTACGGTTGAACATCTGTCGGGCCATGCTGGTCTGCGTGAGATCGATGCTATCCACCGGCAAGATGGTTGGTTCGAAGTCCGCGACCTTCAAAAGCAACTCCTCCCCGGTAGAGCGGATGGGAGATGCCGCAATCGAGGTGAGTTGGTGGATCTCCAAGGGGACTTCTCTCCGCACGCGCACTCGCACGGAAGGTTCTGGGAATACGACTCTCCAGAAACTTCGCGACCTTCACCACGGCCTGCCCGTGCAGAAGGTCCAAAGTCACCCCACCGCCGCGACCTCCGTCGCGCTGTGGCGCGGTTTCATTCCTCCTCGTCGTCGCGGTCGAGAACCTGAATCTGGCTCTTCTCGTCCACGCACAACACCAGTGCTCGTTCGGGAGGATTCAAATACAGGCCTACGATATCGCGTACCTTTTCCTCAAAGTGCGGATTGCTTGAGAGTTTGAATCGCTCAACGTGATGCGCCTGCACGTCATGGCGCTGCCACACCCGGTGAACGATGATTCGAGAGATCCTGGGTTGCCTCGCCATCGTGCGCACACTCCAATCAGTGCCACCATCGCCAGGCCGGGTCTTCAGCGTAGCATCGAGAATCTTCTGCTCCAGTTCAGGCGTCAAATACACTCCCCTGGCGCTTTCACTTGCCAATTCCCGTGACAGCTGCGAGGCCGTCCGGCGCGTACGCTTCCCGCAGCGCCAGGATAGTTGGGCGCGAAAGATTTAGCGGGGGGAGTCTTCCTTCGAAGCCATAATGCCGTTGAAGGTTAGTCCGTCAAACCTCAGGACGCCGTTTTCCCTGTCAATCCAGAGGTAGCCATCGGCAGTCTGCATTATCGAATGGATGTCGCCGCCCGGAAATCCTCGGCCAGGAGCCCATCGATCGCGAATCTAATCAGTTGCGGAAGCCGCGTGAACATCATTACCGGACATATGAGCGTCCCACGACGGCGTCAAACTTAGCTCCCATACCCTCTTCAATCGTTCACGGTTTCGGTAAATGGAGGACCTGCGTACGGGATTCCCCATTGTCCTCGCAAATTAAACACAGAATTTCAAAGGGTTCTGGAAAAATAAATTCACTTTCTCTTCCAACTCGGATTGGTCGGCTGTATGATAAATCTTACGTGTATTGTTATGCGAATGGCAGATGTCTTCGCGGCCGATGGCATGCGGCTCCGATGAAGCTTGAGGCTGGACGGGTGCTCCGCGCCGGCGCGAAAGGAACCACACGGTGCGAGCTCTGATCATGGCCGGCGGAGCGGGAAAGAGGCTGCATCCTCTTACCCAGGATTTGCCCAAGCCGCTTTTGAGAGTGCGCGGGAAGCCCATCTTGGAGCACCTCCTGCTGTGCCTGCGGCACGCTTGCGTCGACGATGTTACGCTCGCGGTCGCTCATCTGGCCTCTAAATTAGAAGCCCACTTCTCCTCCGGCGCGAATCATGGACTTCGGATCTCTTATCTGCATGAGGATTTTCCGCTTGGAACCGCAGGAGCGCTCGGCATTTTGGAGCGGTTTGAAGAAACGATCCTGATGACCAATGCCGATATTCTGACGGACCTCGATTTCGGCAAGATGCTTGCGCAGCATCGCAACCAAGGCGCGGTGCTTACCGTAGCGTCGCAGTTGAGGCATACGCAGATCAGCCTCGGCGTTCTGGAAGTCGACGCGAACGGAATGGTGAGCGGATACCTCGAAAAACCGCGTCTCGAACATCGCGTAGGCATTGGGATTTATGCGGTCGACCCGGAGGTCAAGGCTTTTATCCCTCCAGGAAGACCGTTCGACATGCCGGACGTGATCAACGCCTTGGTCGCCGCCGGCAAGAAGGTCGGATGTTACGATCACCGCGGCAATTGGATCGACATCGGAACTCCCGAGGAGTACTCGCGCGCTGAGGAACACTCCTGGTTGGGCGCGAATCTGGATTCGGTCACCGGCGCCTCTGCTTAACACCAGCTGCCAGAACCATGCATATAGCGCGATAATACTGTTGATGTTGGGCCGGCCGGCGAGGGGAACGTTTGCGGGCTATGAGCCTGACCGATATCCTGCTGAGCAGTAACGTCTTTGGCGACCAGACGCCAATTTCAGCTACCCGCCGCACGGTTTTGGGGTGGATCCCGCCTTGGCAGTGGACCAACAGGTTCGGTATCTGCGCTTTTTTCTCGAACCCCCAACGCACCTTCGATCGACGGCGTGTGGGACATCCTCGATCCCAAGAGTGAATTTTGTGAAGATGGACATCGAAAGGATTCGAACTGGCAGCGCTGAAAGGCGCGGAACAGACGCTGCGGCGATTCAGGCCCAAAGCTGGCCATCTCGATCTACCACAACTGGGAAGATTATTGGACCATCCTCAAGACGGTCTGAAGCTGGGCTATCGCTTTTATCTCGAAAACTATACGCTGAGTGATGGCGAAACCATTCTGTACGCTAATTCGGTTGATCGCCCCAACCGAAAACCGGCGCTCGCTCCCGCCACCAGGAATGAACCCGCCGTAGCCCCTCCGCAAGAGGCACCTGCGGCTCCCAGCCGAGAACCTTTCGGGCCTTGAGGTTATCGGAGAGCAATCTTGCCACCTCGCTCTCTTGAGGACGCTGTCGCTGATCCTCACTGATAATCTCGCTGCGTAAGCCGGCAATCTCCAGAATCTGTTCGGCCAGTTCGCCGATACTGATATCCGTTCCCGTGCCGAGGTTGAATTCGCCGTAAAGAGCTTCCTCCACCGTGGCCGCCTTGATGAATCCGCGTACGGTGTCTTCCACGTAGGTAAAATCGCGGCGGGGCCAAAGCGAGCCGATTTTGACCGGACCACCCCGGAGGGCCTGCTCCATGATTCTTGGAATTACCGCTCGCGGCGACTGCCGCGGACCATAGGTATTGAACGGCCTGACGATCACCGCCGGCAAGGAGAACGAACAGACATAGCTTTCGACGATTTTATCGGCTGCGATCTTCGAAGCCGCGTAGGGAGATTGCGCCTTCAGCCGATGGGATTCGCTCATCGGGACCGAAACGGCGGATCCAAAGACCTCGCTCGTAGAGACGTGAATCAGGCGCTTGACGCCCAACCGCCGTACCGCTTCGGCCACATTCAACGTGCCCACCGCGTTCACCTCAAACGTATCTCGCGGCGCTGTGTAGGAATATGGAATCGAGATTCGCGCGCCAAGGTGATAAACGGTATCGATATCGCGGCAGCATTCGGCTACAAAATCTGTATCGAGCAAATCGCCACGCATGATGTCGAGACGCTGGAAGTCTTCCGGCGGCAGATCGCGAAGAAACCCGACTTCCCCCGAGGAGGAGTAGCGAATCAGACATCGGACCCGCCATCCATCGGCGAGCAGCGATTCTACCAGATGGCTGGCAATAAATCCTCCCGCTCCGGTGACGAGGGCGGTTCGAGCGAGATTTGCGATCATCTAAGATTCTCCTCCAGCTTCGGGATAAGGAAACGGGTCGGCGTGCATCATCGAGATCAGTTCGCGCCATATGGGAGCCTTCCAGCCGGTCGCGTGAGAGAACCGCTCACCATCGAGGCGGCGATCGCAATAGAAATCATCGGCGGGCGCGATAGAAGTGCGCTGCCCGTAAAGCTCCTTAAGAAGGCTCAGCAATTCGTATTTATCGACGGGCGCGGCCGCAATATTCCAAATTCCTTCGAGCGTCGGAAAGCGGTTGAGAATCATCGACGTGACCCGCGCCAGCTCCAACGTTGGAAGCCCCGTAAAAAGGGCTTGGGTGAATCCCTTAACTGAGCGTCCGTTCTGCGCCAGGAACCATTCCACTAATCCGTGCTTCCCCCGCAACTCTCGCCCGATGATGGACGTCCGAATCGTCAGGCAGGGCGCGGGAGGCTCGCCTAAGAACTTGCTTGCGCCATAAAGATCGCGGGCGTCTGGCAAATCGGATTCGCGGTAGCCATTGGGACCTCGCTCGCTCATCTTCGATCCGGTAAAAACGCAATCGGTACTGTAGTGAATCAGCCGGATGGATCGAGCAGCGCAGAAATCGGCCAGCACCCTCGGAAACACGCTGTTGACGGCGATGGTTTCCATCGGATCATGGTCCGACATGATCTGCTTCACCATTCCGACCGCGTTCAGCACGGCGTCCGGGCGCCGGTCGAGCAACTTCACGAGCTGGCCGGTTTCCTTGATGTCCACGTTCGTGGCGACTTCCTCAACTTTGATCGAGCCCGGCCAGTGGCTGCCGTTGTCTCGTATGGCCGCGGTAACCTGATTATCCGGCGCCAGCACCTGCGCCAGTTTATGCCCCAGCATTCCCGTCGCGCCTAAAATCAAGATCCGCATATTACCTTCCGTGCACATACCCCAGAAGGATTCGCAAAATGGTGTCGCTGACCGCCGTGTTAAGGTACTCCGGCGGGGGAACCCAGCGGCCGGAATTCTCGAGCACAATTCTAGCGGCCGTCATGATGCGGTCGACGTCGCATCCGGAAAGCATATTGGAGCCGCACTCGAGAGTCTCGGGCCTCTCCGTCACGTCCCTCAGCGTTACGTTTGGCGTTTTAAGAATCGAACATTCCTCCTGAACCGTTCCACTGTCGGAGAAAACGCAGCGGGCGCTTTTCTCGAGCGCCACGAAGTCGAAGAATCCCAAAGGTTCCACAAACTGCACTCTCGGATCCGTGCGCAGATTCATGGCGTCTAATCGTGAACGAGTGCGCGGATGAGTGCTCACCAGAACCGGATGATCGTATTCGCTCGCCAGCCTTTCGAATGCCTCGATGAACCGGGCGAGCCGTGCGGGATCGTCGACGTTTTCGGCGCGGTGAAGTGTAACCAGGAAGAACGCTCCGGGGCGAAGCTGAAATTTCTGGAGCGCTATGGAAGAGTCAATCTGTGCCGCATAGGCGTTCATCACTTCGAGAATCGGATTGCCCGTCACGAACACGCGATGCGAGGCGATCCCTTCCCGAAGCAGGTTCTGCCGGCTGCGCTCCGTATAAGGAAGAAGGATGTCGCTCGAATGATCCACAATTCTGCGGTTCACTTCCTCCGGTACCCGGTCGTCGAAGCACCGGTTCCCGGCCTCCATATGGAAAACCGGAATGCCCAGCCTTTTGGCGACGACAGCGGAGAGAGCGGAGTTGGTATCGCCCAGAATCAGCACTCTGTCCGGACGCAGCGCCACAAGTTTGTCGTAGCACGCGCTGAGAATACTGCCCATTTGCCGCGCGAAATCGGGCTCCTGCACGCCCAGAGAATAGTCCGGAGCACGTAGCTTCAATTCCTCGAAGAAAATATCGGAAAGTGTCGCGGTGCTGTTCTGGCCGGTATGAATCAGAACGTGATCGCAGACTCTGTCCAGCTTGGGAATAATTCGCGAGAGACGGATAATTTCCGGGCGCGTGCCCAGAATCGTCACGATCTTTAACAGAGCGTCTCTCCCACGACCGCGCCGCGAGCCGCGTCGAGCCCGTGCTCGGCCAAAAGATCCGCGATGCCCTGCGGGCTCAATAAATCGTCGCCGGAGGAGTACTGCCACAGATCCCTCGCATGGGAAGATGCAGCAGGCGCGAGTTCGGGAAGCATCGGCGAGATGACGTAATACGCGCCACGTTCCTGCGTGCGAGCGCTTTCTTCCAGAGAAATCAGCACTTCGTCGAGCTTTTCACCGGGCCGGATGCCGGTGACCTCGATCCGGATATCGCGCTCACCAATCATCGCCCGGGCAATATCGACGACGCGGCCGGCTGGAATTTTGGGAACAAAAATCTCACCGGGATTTCCGGTGTCGATGGCGGCGACGATGGCGTCAACGGCGAGCGAAAGAGTGAACAGGAAGCGGGTCATTCGCTCATCGGTCAGCGTCACGGGTCCACCCTCGGCGATTTGCTGTTGAAACAAAGGCAGTACGGAGCCGCGCGACGCCAGCACATTGCCGTATCTCACAATCACCACGCGGGTGTTCGGCAGGTTTAATTGCGCGCTCACCAGCAGTCGTTCCTGTAACGCCTTGGTCATCCCCATGACGTTGATGGGAAGCACAGCCTTATCCGTCGAAACCCCCACCAGCGTTTCTACCGGAAGGCGGTTCTGCTGAATCGCATTGAGGATATTGTTCGGACCCGCGATGTTGGTGAGAACGGCCTCATAGGGAAAATACTCGCAGGTTGGCACCTGTTTCAGGGCGGCCGCGTTGATTACGACATCGATATCTCTCAACGCCAGGCAGACGCTATTGTAGTCCCTCACATCGCCGATTCTGAACTGTAACAGGCGCTTAAAGTTCTCGAAGACGATTTCGTCGGTCTGGTTCGGCCGATTATGAAAATCCAGGCGCATCTGGTGCTGCTTGGCTTCGTCACGGGAAAACACGACAATCCGCGCCGGCAACCCTGCCTCGCCGCTCAATAATCGCTTTACCAGGACCTTTCCTAGAGAGCCGGTTCCACCGGTAATGAGCACTCGTTTATTTTTAAAAGGAAATTCAGTCACTTGAATGTCAAGAAGATGGTCAAAAACTCAAATTGGCTAAACCAGTATACAAGAAAAGATTTCTTAGTTCCCTGCCCAGCAAAGGTACGCGTTGGGATAGAAATCCTCCGCTTGCGGCAGACGATCGACCGGGCACCATCGCGAAGCCGTCTCCATTCGCGAGGCGTGCAATTTCAGGAACAATTCAACCCATTCTTTGGAGTCCGCCTCCCAATCGAGCAGCCAGGTCGACGGTCTTTCCCAGCATCGCTCCGGGATGGCTCCGAGCGCGGTTGCAGCCAACGGCAGCGCGGCTTCCATTAGATCCGTCAGGATGTAACTCCACGTCTCGGGCACCAGGCTCGGCAGCCACCCGACGTGAGGAGCAATTCCGCACAGCCGCTCTGAAAACTCTGAGCTTTCGAACCGTCCGTGAACGGTCAGGGTCTCCTTGCATTCTTCGATATCGGTGGACAGGAGCTCCATTTGACCCAGGACATGGAACCGCAGCGGGAGCTTGCGCCGCGCGGCCAGGCGGGCGGCGCCGCTGACCAGTTGCCGCCCTTTGCTTTCGGCGATCCGCCCGGCGATCAGTATCCGCAAGGGCTCCTTGTCCCAAATGCCTGGAATGAGCACATGGCGCACCCGCATCGCGGTCGCTTCTCGCCAATGACGGGCGACGATCAGGGGCAAGCCAGGATGCATCCTTTCGATGCGGGTGCCCATGTCGCGCGAGATCGCGATCACTCTGGCCGCGCCGCGCAAAATGGGCAGAGGAGTCTCGCGCAGCATGCCATGCTCCGGGCTATCGAGGCGCGCATCGCCCACAAAGCGTCCATCTTCAAAACAGAGATGCGGATGGCTGGCCAGCGGATGGTAATCGTTTAGCGTGACATCGAAGGGCAGCGCCAGGCCGGCCAGCAAATCCTCCGCTTCGCGGTCGAAGCCGAACGTGCTGTGAACATCGACTCGTCCGACTCTGGCTGCCTGCAGGATGCGTACCAGTGCCTGCCGCTGTTGGGGAAGCCGGAAAACGATGCCCCGGTCTTGCCTGGGAGGGCCGAAGGTTAGATAAAGAGAACCGTCTCTGGTCCCGCATCCGGTTATGCAATTCGCCTTGCGGTCCAACGCTCCAATCAGCTCTGTTAGATGCCTTTGCGCGCCGCCGCCCAGCGAGTGGAGCAGGAAAAGCACCGTCGGGAGCCTCGCGTGCCCAAGCCCGGATAGCGCGGTGATTACCGCTTTTTCCGAGGTCGAGGAAAAAGAAACCCGCGCGTTTCCTAGTAAACTCTCGTCGACTTCGGGGGCGGGAATCGCCAGCTTCGATACGAATGAGGAGCCGCGCTTCAGAGCTTCTGCTGCCCGGGCCAAGGAACTACCCTCGCGCGCCGCGTGGGCCGCCTCATACTCCTCTACGCGGACATGTTGAGGGAGCGCACTCCAGCCAGCGGCGGAGAAGGCATCGATCATCGCGGGCAAAGCGGACCGCCGCGCGATCACATAATCGAGCCCGCCACGATTCCTGGGCCGCGCAATATCGGCATCGGAGAAAACAAGCCGCTGAAGCCCCGCCAGGACCTCCTCCCGAGAGTAGGACTTGGGCGTAAACGCGATCGTCACCCCTGATGCCACCTCCGCCGACCGAAGCGCAGCTTCGAAACCATCCCTCGGCGGTGGGGTGACGACAGTAAGCGGATGCTGCCCGAGCAGCGAATGGATTCGAAAATCGAGATACGCGCGGAGGCCCGGATAGGAAGTCAGGCGCTCGCGAATCTTCATCATGAACCGCGCCGCTGAGCCGTCATAGGATTGCATGACCGATTCGGGCGTGGAGTCGATTAAATAAATGAACATGCGGCTGGCTTCTTCCAGGTGCGAAGCGAGCTTTGATCCCTGCAGGGGGTGGACTCTCTGCCGGACGCCGGAATAGGGCGAGTGGACAAACGGGGCCAGACGGGCAATGCGATACCACAGATGGTAATCCTGCGTCGTCGGCAAGCCGGGCTCGAATTTGCCCGCTTCGAGAAAAAGCGTGCGAGGAACCAGCAGTGCGCAGCCGTTGATCAACCCTCGAAACACCGCGTCGAGCGGCCGCGCCACAAGATTATTTCCTTCGAGCGAAATTCGCGCGGTGAATTCCCCTTTTTCATTCATCAGCTCAAAGTCGCCGATCACCACGCATTGTTCCGGGAAGCTGCGAAACACTTCTATTTGGCGAGCGACCTTGTCGGACTTATACAAGTCGTCGTGGCTGAGCCAACTGAACAGCTCTCCGTTCATCGCCCCGATGCCGGCGTTCAGGGCACTCGCCACGCCTCCGTTGGCCTTCTGGATAATGCGGATGTGCGACTCGAATCTCCGCACCACGGCTTCCGTCGCGCCATGGTCTGTCGATCCGTCGTCAACGACAATCACTTCTATGTTGGTGTAAGTTTGGGCGAGCGCGCTCTCGATCGCCTCAGCAACATAGTTGGCGCCGTTGTAGACCGGAATTACGATGGAAACCAGCGGATTCCTGGTCATACTTCCACATGCGCCGCACGCAGCAACTCTTGGCGCCACCAATCGATCGTCTTTTGAAGCCCCTCCGCGAGAGAAACGGACGGCTGCCAGCCAATCATTTCGCGCGCGCGAGCCGCTCTGCCAAACAGGCAATCGCCTTCATCGGGTTCGTCCTCGGGCGAGTCGACATTCCTGCCCCGCACTAAGCTCAGCGTCGTGCGAATTAACTGTGCGACCGAAACAGGCTGCCCCGATGCAATCAGAAATGCGCTTCCAGCAGCTTCGGATCTCGCCGCCAGGCATAAAGCGTCGATCACATCGTCGACGAAAACGAAATCGCGTTTCGGCCGCAGGCTCCGTACACTTACCTCCGGTTTCCGCAAGACCTGCGAAACGATAGTTGGAATCACCGCGTCGGCAACCTGGCCGGGCCCGTAAACGTTGAAGCAGCGGAGCACATTTACCGGAAGGCCGTAGCTTTTGTAATACGCCTGCGCGAGTATATCGCCCGCCAACTTGGTCGCCGCATAGATAGATGCCGGAGCCAGAGGAGAGTCTTCCGTGACCGGCGAACCGGACGCTGAACCGTACACATACGCCGTTGAGAGCAGCACCACGCGTTCGACGTGTTTCCGCCGAGCGGCCTCCAGAACGTTCTGTGTGGCGAACGTGTTTGCGAGAAACGCCTCGGCCGGAGAGGTTTGTACGGCGCCGCTCGAAGCCATTCCTCCTAAATGAAACACCGTGGAAACATCTTGCAGGGCCTCTGTTACCGCGTCGACGCTGGTGAAGTCGCAGCGCACTTGCTCGGCCCCGCGCGAATACTGTTGCCCTACCGCTGCGCTCCGCAGGCAACGAACGTGTGAGCCCTCCGTCAACAAGCGCGCCAGAAGCCGGGATCCGATAAACCCACCGGAGCCGGTAATGACAATGCGGCCCGAGAGCGCCCTCATTGGACCGCCGCTTCCTCCTCTGGTCCGCCCGCCATGATTAAAGCTCGCACCGAGTGGTTCCTTTCGCGCCGACGCGGAGCACCCGTCCAGCCTCAAGTTTCATCGGAGCCGCATGCGATCGGCCGCGGAGATATCTGCATATGGCAAAACCAAACGTAAGATTTATGATACAGCCGGCCAATCGGAATTGGAAGAAAAGTGATTTTTTTTGAGGTGGACCCCTTGGGTACTGTGTTCGAGCAGAGCAACGATGATCCGATGTCGGAGCGGCATTTACGCACGCTTGCCAAAAGCTCACAAATCGAACTTGAACTCAGCTACGATGGTTGGCGTAAGCAGAGGGCCAAAAGTGTATAACGATCCCCTAGTATCGACGATTATTCCTGTATATAACGGCGCGAATTATGTCGCCACGGCGATCCGGAGCGCTTTGGACCAGACTTACCCAAACACTGAAGTAATTGTTGTGGATGACGGGTCAACGGACAATACCGCGCATATTGTTGCAAAATTTCCGGTCAAATATATCAAAAAGCAAAATGGTGGGGTTGCCAGCGCGCTCAATACCGGCGTGCGTGAAATGAAAGGCCAGTTCTTCTGCTGGCTTAGTCACGATGATGTTTTCAATCGCAACAAGATTGAGCGGCAGGTTGAGACTTACTTAGGGCGCCCGGCTTCGGAGCGTATCATCTTATGCTCGGACTACGAACTCATCAACAGTAGTGGTGAGCCGTATAACACGGTCACACTGGACACAAAGTTGATTGCCGAAAAGCCGGAATATGCTGTCCTCAGAGGCTTGGTGAATGGTTGTACGGTATTCATACCGGTGGATTTCTTTTCCGAAGTTGGCTATTTTGACGAGAGCTTGCCGTACACCCAGGACTATGATCTTTGGCTGCGCGCGCTTCAGCAATATCGCTTCGTCCACATGCCCGAGGCGCTCATCAAATGCAGGCAGCATGATCAGCAGGGAAGCAAGCGAGGGAATTATGCTGCTGAGTTCAATTCGCTATGGATCAAGTCGCTCGATTCAATCTCGCCGGACCGCGCTCGCGAGTTGGAGGGAAGCCACGCACGGTTCTTCCTTAAGATGCAAAAGTTCCTGAGTCACGCCGGTGCGAATCAGGCTGCGGCTGAGGCGGGATCGCGGGCGGTGCAGAGCATCAAAGTCTCGGTCGTTATCCCGTTTTTTCAGAACACAGACCAACTGCGCGCGGCTGTGAATTCCGTTTTATCTCAAACGCACAAGAACATTGAGGTCATCGTTGTTTACGACACGCCGGAGACAAATATCTCCGACGCCGTTCCAGGTGCCTTGCCTGCGGGGTTCACTTTTGCGCACTATTGCCAGCATCGCCGCGGCGCCGGACTTGCTCGAAACTTCGGCGTGGAGCGAGCTACTGGCGAGTACATTGCGTTTCTGGATTCCGATGACCTCTTCCTGCCGACCAAGGTTGACCGCCAATTGCGCTTCATGGTGGACAACTATGCCTTCATATCGCATACGTCTTACTTCGCTTTTGCCCTCGACGAAACGATGGATTCTTCGTACCGGCCGTCTGGGCAATTTAGAGGGCATGTGTTTCCCAAAATCTTGAGCGGTAATCCCATCGCTATGCCGACCTCGATGATTCGCGCTGAAGTCTTCAGAAAACACACTTTCCCGGACGCCTTTCAATGCGAAGACGGACTGTTTTGGGCGTCGGTCACAGAGGAGTACGATCTGTTCGGGATGGATGAGGCGTTATCGATCGTCTCGGTGTCTGCCGATAGTGTCGCTTACAATCCCCTAAAGCAGTGGAAGGCAATCCTTCGAATGGTTGCCTATTATGAAGCAGACTCGCGATTCCGTATTCACACACAGCAAATCCAGGAGCTGCGGAATGCGTCAGATCGGGTATTGCAGAAACTTCGCGAAGACTCAGGAGCGAACGTCGCGCGTTCCGCTGAGGATCGGGCAGGTTTGGCGCACAGACGTCTAGAGGTGGATGCCCTAACGCCTCGACCGTTGCTGCCTGAGGGTGATGTCTCGCGCTTGCTTCAACAGCAAACCGAGCTACTCGCGGAGGTGAAGGTGTCAGTCGATAATATTATGCAGAGCCGTATTTGGAAGACCCTTTCAAGCGTCGGCGGCTTTCTGCTCTGGGTAAGCGGGAGAAAAGCGGGATAGGCCATGAATTCCGCTCTCAATCGATCGCAGGAGCCATCTATGCCGGTGATTGCTTTCGATGGCGCCGAGTCGGTGGCGGGCCGCGCGCTCTTCGCGATCTCAGCGCTCTATTGGTGTGCGCTTTGGTTGTCGCGCGTCGAGGTCCGGCTCATCGATGTGGTGAATGAAGATGTGGCGCTGGCCGCTGCGGTTTTTGAGGCCGACACCGGGAAAAAGCTCTCGATTTACCGCCCTTCCCGGGGGAAATCACCCCTGGAGGGATCGGACCTGTACGCCGCCACAGCCTTCCGCTCCGCATCGCATTTGCGTTTGGCGGAGGCGCAATCCATGAAGATTCCGGTGATTGTGGCCCTCCAGTTTCCGGAGCCGAGTTTTTTAAATAGCTTGATATTTATGCAAAAAGCCGCTTTTGATCCCAAGATTTTTGCGGAGCGGCTGTATACCACCGTGGAATCATGGATCTGAACCAGCCGGGCAGCGCGCGAACGCCCATGGTCGTGGTTCTCGGCCTGCCGGACAGCCCGCACACGGCGCGCTGGCTCAACATGGTTCGCGGCCGGGGAATCCGGTTCGTTCTTGTTCCCATCTATTTTGGTCCTGTTACTCTGGGACTCAAATCTGCCCGGATCATTTCGGATCGGGCGGACGCGGATCGGCTGAGCGACAGAGATATCGGGATTTTTGATCTCGATTCCGTCCCGCACGAAGAGACGGCATCGCGATACGAACCCTGGCGTCCGGAATGGCTGGGTGACCTCAAGCTGATTCATCCCGGCCATCTAGCGTGCGCGATTCGAAAGATTCGTCCGGATATTATCCACTCGATGACTGTGCAGTTCGGCGGATATCTGGCGCTCGCGGCGAAAGATCTGCTCAAGGCGAAATTTCCACTCTGGCTGCTCTCCAACTGGGGCAGCGACATCTACCTCTATGGAAAGCTTCCCGAACATGAATCGCGCATTTTGGATATTTTGGCGCAAATCGACGGCTATCATTCCGAGTGCGAACGCGATTTGCGGATCGCGCGTCGCATGGGATTCCGCGGTTTCGCTTTTCCCTGCATTCCCGCTTCCGGGGGCTCGGATTTTTCGAAATTCCCTCCCCTCAGCCGGTTTGAGCTCCCTTCGCAGCGGCGCGA
>Ga0208193_1000763_pt1 | contig 15429 bp, 10 predicted proteins | sample June2015DPH_17_2_FD_184716 | JGI IMG/M metagenome (GOLD analysis project Ga0208193, IMG submission 184716) | Peatland microbial communities from SPRUCE experiment site at the Marcell Experimental Forest, Minnesota, USA - June2015DPH_17_10... | ecosystem: Environmental > Terrestrial > Soil >... | reverse complement strand
TTCAAGGTCTGGCTCACGATCGCGCCGCCGCTCGATGCAAGTGCGTCCGCACCGGGCAGGCTATGCGTCGGGCTTGCTGCGCCCGGCGCGGCGGAAGCGGATGGCGCTGAGGCTGGATTGGCCAGATCGAAATAGCTGGTGTCGATGCCGTTGCGGTCGAGGAACGCCTTGACGTTGACCAGTTGCGATTTGATCGTATTGCTCAGCGCGGTGGCCTGCTGCGCGATGGTAGTGCCGCCGAGAAAAATGATGCCGCACAATAGCGCTGCAAGCACAAGGCAGACGATGGCGAGCCGCAGCCAGTGCGGCCAGTTGACGACACGTCCGAGCAGTTGCGTCAGGGCGTTGAGCGTAACGCCGAGCAGCATGCCGGCAAAGATCAGAAACAGCGTCGCTGCGAAATACCATGCAAACAGCAGAAGGCCCGCGAAAGCGACGACGCCGATGCCGCCGACGGAGATGGCCCAGGCCAGGTCGTTTCGAGCTTCCCGGCGATCGTCAAGCGGCAGTGGCACGTTCTTCCATTTCTACCAAAGTTGAAGATGCACTCTTTCGTCAAAACGGCTGCGGATCAAGCCGGGCGGAGCGCTCGCAGGCGCAATCCGGTGTCCGAGGGCCGGCCGGCGGGGCGAGGAATGAAGCCACCGCAGGGCAGGGCAGCCGGGGAAAATGATCCTAAAATATTGATCCGATTCAGATGCAAGTGCATTATCGCTCTTTCGAACGGGTGCGAGATGGAAGGGGCATGAGAAGGAAGCCGGTTGTCGGTGTGATCGGGAATTCGCACCGTCTCGAAGGTCGCTTTGACGTCCAGGCGGTTGGCGAACGTAACCTTCGCGCCATCGCCGAAGTGGCCGGAGCCTTGCCCCTGGTGTTTGCGGGTTGCCCTGACATCACCGACATTCCGGCCCTGCTGGATGTGGTCGATGGCATCGTCCTGACGGGCGCTCGTGCCAATGTTCATCCTACCCGCTTCAAGTTCGCACCCGATGCCAAGCACGAACCCTATGATATCAAGCGCGACGAGGTGGCGCTGACCTTGTCGGAGGCCTGCGTCGCCCGCGGCATCCCGCTGTTCGGCATCTGCCGGGGCCTTCAGGAGATGAACGTCGCCTTCGGGGGCTCCCTGCACCCCGAAATCCGTGAATTGCCCGGCCGCATGAACCACCGGATGCCACGCCTGGAGACCGGCGAAATCCATCCCGACCCCAAGGTGATCTTCGCCGACCGGCATGAAGTCCGGCTGCTTGCCGGTGGCGCCTTTGCCGAACTGCTCGGCTGCGACACCATCCGGGTCAACTCGCTGCATGGTCAGGGCATCCTCGATCCCGGCGAGCGGGTGGTCGTGGAGGGCATCGCGGAAGACGGCACGATCGAGGCGATCCGGATTGCGGATGCGCCGTCCTTCGCGCTCGGCGTGCAGTGGCATGCCGAATATGATCCGCAGCGTAACCCGATCAACCGCGCGCTGTTTCAGGCTTTTGGCAAAGCGCTCCTTGGCGACAAGCGCGTCGCTTAGGTTTTTGATGCCACGACAGGAAAAAAACACACGAGCTCAAGTCACCACGGGCAGGTATTGGCCCAAAGCGGTAGTGCCGTGAAGCGGAATATCCGCTAACATCTCCAGCATAAAACAAATAACCGCTTGCGGGGAAACGCTATGGGGAAACGAAACTGGTCGCGCCGGGAAATGCTCGGCGCGTCGGCAGGCGCAGTGACTGGGGCGCTGTTCGCCGAACCCATCAAGGCCGCCGCAGCGCAGACAACACCCGTTACGCCTGATCTGATCGAAGCCGCGCGCAAAGAGGGCAAGCTCTCCTATTACGCGGCGATCGAACTCAATGTGGCCGAGCGCCTGGGGAAACTGTTCGAGGCCAAGTATCCCGGCATTTCAGTGCGGGTCGAGCGCTCGGGCGCCGAGCGGATTTTCCAGCGTATCGCCCAGGAAAACGACAGTGGTATTCACGCGGTTGATGTCGCCAATTCGACTGACGTCTCGCATTATCTCGATTGGAAGAAGAACGGCTGGCTCGCGCCCTGGCTTCCGGAGGAGGTCGCAAAAAATTTTCCTGCTGATCAGTTCGATCCGGAAGGCATGTACGCCACCTCATGCGCCTGGCTGGAGGTGATCGGATACAACACCAACCTGGTGAAGGCCGAAGACGCGCCGAAAAGCTACGCCGATCTGCTCGATCCGAAATGGCTGGGAAAACTCGTCAAGGGTCATCCGAGTTATAGCGGGGCCATTCTGACGACGACCTTTGTGCTTTCTCGCGATCTCGGCTGGTCGTATCTGGAAAAACTCGCCCAGCAAAAGGTGATGCAGGTGCAGTCGGCGGGCGATCCGCCGAAGAAGATCGCGCTCGGCGAACGCGCCGTGATGGCCGACGGCAACGACTATAACCTCATGCTGTTCAAGGATCAGGACAAGCCGGTGGAGGTGGTGTATCCGGCCGAAGGCTCACCGCTGATCATCGTGCCCTGCGGGGTGTTCAAGGACGCGCCAAATCCGAACGCGGCGCGGCTGTTCCAGAGCTTCTTCTTCAGCCGTGAGGCCCAACAGATGCTGGTCGACGAATTTGCCCATCGCTCCTTCCATAACGAGGTCAAGCCTCGGGCCGGACAAAAGCCGATGTCGGAAGTGAAGATGCTGAAGTCCGATCCTGTCGCCGTGCAGGCGGCAAGCGAAGAACTGAAAGCGCGTTACGCCAAGGTGTTTCGGGTGTGAGACGCGCACCATAAACCGACAAGATCAATTGCCGTCAGGGAGACCGGACCCTCCCCAAGGCGGCAAGTTTCATAGAAAAGCCAAGTGTCCGCAAAAGGAAAGATAAATGCCAGTCTACAACATTCTCCTCTTAGGCGCGTCGTATGGATCGCTGCTCGCATCGAAGCTCCTGTACGGGGGCCATTCGATCCACCTCGTTTGCCTGCCGGCGGAAGCCGAACTGATCAATGCCGAAGGATTCAAAGTGACGCTGCCTCTGCGTGGCCGCAAGGACCCCGTTCTGCTGGAGTCCCGCAAGCTGCCGGGCAAGGTGACCGCGGGCCCTGCGACCGGCGTCGATCCGTCGAAGTTCGACCTCGTCGGATTGTGCATGCAAGAGCCGCAATATCGCTCCGATGGCGTTCGCCAGCTGCTCGATGCGGTTGGAAAGGCCGGCGTGCCGTGCATGTCGATCATGAACATGCCACCGCTCGCCTACATCAAGCGGATTCCAGGCCTCGACTACAAGGCGCTGGAGGCGGCGTATACCGATCCGCGCGTCTGGGATTCGGTCAGCCCGCACAAAATCACGCTGAACAGCCCCGATCCGCAGGCGATCCGTCCGCCGGACGGCAAGGCCAACGAGCTTTTGGTCACGCTGCCGACAAACTTCAAATGCGCGAGATTCGAAGATGACAAAGACACGCAGATTATTCGCAACCTCGAAAAAGACGTCGATGGGGCACGCTTCAAGATATCAGGTGACGAGATCGAGCTTCCGGTCAAATTGAAGGCTTACGATTCAATCTGGGTGCCGCTCGCCAAATGGTCGATGCTGCTCGCGGGCAATTACCGATGCATCACCAAGGACGGCATGCGGACCGCGCAGGAAGCCGTGCATTCTGACATTGAAGAATCGCGGTCCGTCTACAATTTTGTGTTCGATCTTTGCGTGAAGCTCGGCGCCAATCCATCCGATCTTGTTCCATTCGAAAAATATGCCGCTGCCGCGCAGAGCCTGTCTCGCCCGGCTTCCGCAGCGCGCGCGTTGCAGAATGGCGCGCCGAATATCGAACGCGCCGACAAGCTGGTGCAACTCATTGCCCTTCAGAAGGGCCTGAGACATCCGGCGATCGATGCGCAAGTCGCCCTGGTTGACGAGCGCCTTGCTGCGAATAGAAAGGCAGCCAAGATTTGAGAGGTCGTTGATCGACTAAAGCATGATCCGGAAAAAGCCTGCCCCGCACTTGATGCGGGGTGCGTAGCGGTTTTCCCTCGCGACAAACGCCAAAGGCGTTTGCGCGGAGATCATGCTCAATCAAAGAGCTAAAGCGCGATGACGATTCAACCAAATCTCATCGCGCTTTAGGGGCCACGTACACATTGCCGATGAGGGACCTCGCCTTGCTTCGATAGGGCAAGGTTTCCAGGTCTGACAATCGGACTGGTAAGGCCGGCTATTTCGGCATCGGCAGGGCGATCGCCTTATCGGTGGCGCGGTCGCCGACCCACAAGGTGTCGCCGGCCGGCTCGATGGCCGTCGACTGGGTCAGGCCGTCGAGAACAGTGACGACGGTCGCCTGATCGCCATTGACGGTAATCATGCTGGCGCGGCCGTTCCTGTTTTCGGCGAGAAACAGCTTGCCATTGGCGGCGCGCATACCGTCCGGCCCCTTGATCGGGCGGTCGGTCCAGATCTGCACGGGCGAGCCCGCCTTGCCGGCCTGATCCAGCGGAATCCGATACAGATTGTTGGATATCACATTGTTGACGTAGAGCTCGTTGCCCAGAAAGGTAATGCCGTCAATGCCGTCGAGCGTGCGGTCCTCGATCAGCAATTCGGGCTCCGAGGCACCCGGCTTGAGGCGAAAAATCCGGCTGCCGAAAGTATCGCTGACATAGAGCGCCTTATCCGGCCCGATGACGAAATCGTTGCACAGATTGATATCACCGGGCAGCGGCCAACGGAATTTCGGTGCAGCGCTGGTCAGATCGAAGCTGCGCAGGATCGAATGGCGATTCTTGCCCGTGCCGATGATTTGACAGGCCCACAGCGTGTTGGTCGAGCTATCGGCCAGGACGCCGAGAAAGCTGACATTTCCCTCGGCGGCGCTGACGTCGATGAAGACCTTCGCCTCGGACGCGCCCTTCGCGGCGCGATAGATCACGGGCTTGCTCGCGCTGCCGATGATGAGTGATCCGTCCGGCGCCTCGGTGAAGCTCTCCGGCTGCGACTTTGGTTCGGTGGTGACGACGAGCTTGGGCTCGGCGGCCTGCGCCGCGGAGCAGGCCAGCAGTGCGGCAACGGCCAAACCCGGGACAGATGAGAAGACAGATGACAAGAGAGCCGAAGGGAGACTCTTATTCGAGCGCTCGTTTGAAAACATCTGTCGATCTCTCCCCTTGCGGCCCGTCGGAATTGCACCATGGGCTCGGTTCGCTTCACACTGGCGGTTTCGAACATTTAAACGGTAGCGCGTGTTGAAACACAAGCATTTTGGATTTGCACGAAGACTTCCGACACAAACCTTTGTGATTTCGGTTGCGCAACGCGCTCCACTTCGCTGATGTTTCGCTCGATGGGGGTCGTCAAGCCCGGCGGGATAGCAAGCGTTTTCGACGTTCGCTGTCATTACTGATCACTGAAACACTTTCCTCTGCAGCAGATTGGTATATTCGTATCTCGCTGGCCTGTTTTGAGGGATCAATTGTAATGACTACTGCCGTCTCCGACGAGGGACCCGCACTCATTGGACCTTACGCCAAACCCGCCACTGATGAGAGACGCGTCAGCCTGCTGACCCTTTGCGGGCTTGCGCTGGTGATTGGAATCATGACCGGGCTTGGCGCGGTCGGGTTTCGCGCCTTGATCGCGCTGGTGCACAATCTGTTCTACAATGGCAGGCTGAGCACGGTTTTCGATGCGAATGTAAGCGAAGGGCCGAGCACCTTCGGCGATCTCGTCTTTTTCTCGCCGATCATCGGCGGCCTGATCGTTGTTTTTCTGGTGAAGACTTTTGCGCCGGAGGCCAAGGGCCACGGCGTGCCCGAAGTGATGGACGCCGTCTTTTACAAACAGGGCAACATTCGCGGCAAGGTCGCGCTGGTCAAGGCGTTCGCCTCAGCGCTTTCCATTGGCAGCGGCGCGGCTGTGGGGCGCGAAGGGCCGATCATCCAGATCGGCTCGGCGCTCGGCTCCGCCTTCGCCCAGTTTATCGGCCTGTCGACCTGGCAGAAGATCACGCTGTTGTCCGCGGGGGCCGGCGCCGGCATCGCCGCGACCTTCAACACGCCGCTTGGCGGCGTGCTGTTTGCGCTCGAAATCCTGTTGCCGGAAGTTTCCAACCGCACATTCCTTCCTGTGGTTGTCGCGACGGGAGCGGCGACCACGATTGGCCGGATCCTGATCGGGCCCGACCCGGCCTTCGCTGTCCCGGATGTGCAGTTTTCCCTGGCGAACTCGCTCGCGCCCGGCGAAATCCTGAGCTTCGTGCTGCTCGGATTGCTGTGCGGGGCCGCCGCCTGGGCCTTCATCCGTCTGCTCGTCGTCATGGAAGACGGCTTCCCGAAGTTGCCGGGAAATGAATACATCCAGAACATCGTTGGCATGGCCATCATCGGCTTGATGATGGTGGTTCTCACCCGCACGTTCGGTCATTCCTATGTCGACGGTGTCGGATATTCCGTCATCCAGGCGATCTTCGACCAGAAGATGACGGCGGTGGGGCTGCTCGCGCTCCTGTTCCTGCTCAAGATGCTCGCCACCACCATCAGCCTTGGGTGCGGCGCTTCGGGCGGCATCTTTTCGCCCTCGCTTTACCTTGGCGCAACGCTGGGCGCGGCCTTTGCGTCAGCGGTGGGCATCCTCCTTCCGAATTCCGGCCTGACGCTGCCATCCGCGGCGATCATCGGCATGGCGGCCATGGTCGGTGCGGGCACCGGCGGCGTCATGACCGCCATCGTCATGGTGTTCGAGATGACGCGTGATTACGCAATCATCGTGCCCGTGATCGTGGCGGTTGCACTGGCCGCCGGCGTTCGTCGCGCTCTGATCGGCGAGACGATCTACACCATCAAGCTGCGCCACCGCGGTCACCGGATTCCCAAGGAACGGCACATCAATCTTTATCTGGTGAAGCAGGCGCAGGATATCATGGAGCGCGGCTTCATCGTCGCCAGAGCCGGCACGATGCTGAAGGATGCGATGCTGCCCGAAGACATCGACGACGTGCGTCCCATCGTGGTCGAGCGGGAAGGGCGGATCGTCGGGCTGATCCCGCCGCGCTCTGGACTGTGGGTCGAGGCCCGCACCAATCCGGACGTTCGGGTCGAGAAATTTGTCGAGAGCCGGCTCGTGATCTGCCGCGACCAGGACCTTCTGAGCATGGCTTTCGCGCGGCTGAAGCGCCGCCGCGCCGGCGCGGCGATCGTGTTTCGCGGAACCGCGAGACCCCGCGTCAGCGATGTGGTCGGCATCATCACCAAGCGCGCCGTCGCGGACACGGTAATCGACAGTTACGAGGATTGAGTAGCCGCTTCATGAAAGCGATCGGAGCGAAGCGTTATCCCTTGACGCGGCGCTCGCCTCGTGTGGAAAATGGCGGATGCCGATTGCCGCTCGGGGACTGGCATGAAACGTTTCGACGCGATCGTCATGTTTGCGAGCCTTTGGCTGCTCGCCTCGATGGTAATTGACGTTCTCACCCCGAACGAGCTGACGGTTTATGCCATCGGAACTGCCATAGCCCCGGCCACCGCGGTGTCTGCTATGCTCTACTGGTTGGGAGTGCCGAGGATCGATTTTGCGGTGTGCTTCTCGGTACTCTGGATGGTCTCCGGGATGGTACTCGTACTGATCTCACCGGTTCCGCTACCGTCGCTCATGATCGTTGCAGCGTTTCTGCCAATGTTGATCGTGGGGACCGTGATTAATTTCCAATACTGGCGACGTTCATTCGCGGCAAAGGTGCCGGACGTCGAACAGGCCAACTGACCGGCGCTCTGCTCCACTGTCAAATGAAAAGGGGCGCTTTCCAGCGCCCCTTTTGGATTGGAAATCGGCCCGCGAGCTTTTACTGCGAGTAATACATATCGAACTCGACCGGGTGCGGCGTCATTTCGAAACGCTCCACTTCGGTCATCTTCAGTTCGATATAGGCATCGATGAAGTCGTCGTCGAATACGCCGCCGTTCTTGAGGAACGTACGGTCCTTGTCGAGATTTTCGAGCGCCTCGCGCAAGCTGCCGCACACCGTCGGGATCGCCTTCAGCTCTTCCTTCGGCAGATCGTAGAGGTCCTTGTCCATCGCCGGACCCGGATCGATCTTGTTCTTGATACCGTCGAGACCTGCCATCAGCATCGCGGCGAAGCCGAGATAGGGATTGGCCATCGGATCGGGGAAACGCACCTCGACGCGCTTGGCCTTCGGGTTCGACGTATAGGGGATGCGGCAGGAGGCCGAGCGGTTGCGCGCGGAGTAGGCGAGCAACACGGGGGCTTCATAGCCCGGCACTAGGCGCTTGTAGGAGTTGGTGGAGGGATTGGTGAAGGCGTTGATGGCCTTTGCGTGCTTGATGATGCCGCCGATATAGTTGAGGCAGGTTTCCGACAGGTCGGCATATTTGTTGCCGGCGAACACCGGCTTGCCGTCCTTCCAGATCGACTGGTGGCAGTGCATGCCTGAGCCGTTGTCGCCAAAGATCGGCTTCGGCATGAAGGTGGCGGTCTTGCCGTAGATGTGCGCGACCTGGTGGATACAGTATTTGTAGATCTGCATCTGGTCGGCCATCAGCGTCATCGTGTCGAACTTCATGCCGAGTTCGTGCTGGGCGGACGCGACTTCGTGGTGATGCTTTTCGACCTTGACGCCCATCTTGGCCATGGCGCCGAGCATTTCGGAGCGCATGTCCTGCACCGAATCCTGCGGCGGCACCGGAAAATAACCGGCCTTGGTGCGAATGCGGTGGCCGAGATTACCGCCCTCATACTCGGTGTCGGAGTTGGTCGGAAACTCCGCGGAGTCGAGCTTGAATCCGGTGTTGTAAGGGAGCGCGGAGAAACGGACGTCGTCGAAGACGAAAAACTCCGCCTCGGGCCCGAAGAAGACGGTATCGCCAACGCCCATCGACTTGACCATGGCCTCGGCCTTCTTGGCCATGCCGCGGGGGTCGCGGTTATAGGGTTCGCCGGTGGTGGGTTCCAGCACGTCGCAGGTGATGACCATGGTGGTCTCGGCGAAGAACGGATCGATCGTGGCCGTGACCGGATCCGGCATCAGGCACATGTCGGATTCATTGATCGCCTTCCAGCCCGAAATCGACGAGCCGTCGAACATGGTGCCCTCGGAGAAAATGTCGTCGTCGATCATGGTGACGTCGAAGGTGACGTGCTGCCACTTGCCGCGCGGATCGGTAAAGCGCAGATCGACGTATTTGACGTCGTTGTCCTTGATCGACTTGAGGACGTCCTTAGCGGTCTTCATGAATCCCCCTTTTTGTGACTGACTTGATCTGGGGCCGCACAGGGCGCCCGGCCACTAGTGTCTCGGTTCTGTCATTCGTATTGTGTCGCGGCAAGCCCGGTTACGAATGACAGAACCAAAGAGACACTAGCAAATATTTGTTTGTAGTGCGGTTTTGGATCTGACATTCGCTTGGAGCACCCGCGGCAGATTTGAAGCGAATGTCAAATCCACCGCACTAGCCAATACAATTGGGGGGTGTTCAACACAATATCGGAATGACAGGAGAAGTGCCGCCTGAAGCGGCATCCTGCGATGTGAAAACCTCATGGTGAGGAGACGCTTGCGCCGTCTCGAAGCGTTATCCTAAGGTGCGTGCCGCTGGTGCGCCGCTGAAGGATGGGCAGGCTGTGAGCGGGCCCGTCGTCCTTCGAGGCTCGCGCTTGATTTTGCACCATTCACGACGGCCTCGCGGCCACTCGGCCTGCTCGGGTGCGCTCGCGCCTCACAGGATGATGTGTACCTAGATCGCGTCGAGCCCGGATTCACCAGTCCGGATGCGGATGGCCTCCTCGATATTGGACACGAAAATCTTGCCGTCGCCGATCCGCCCGGTCTGCGCCGCGCGGCGGATCGCATCGATCGCCCGCTCGACGAGTTCGTCGGAAATCACGATTTCGATCTTCACCTTGGGAAGGAAATCCACGATGTACTCGGCGCCGCGATAGAGTTCTGCATGGCCCTTTTGCCGCCCAAACCCCTTGGCTTCGGTGACGGTGATGCCCTGTAACCCGACTTCCTGCAGCGCTTCTTTAACCTCGTCGAGCTTGAACGGCTTGATGATGGCTTCAATTTTCTTCACAGGTTGCCTCCCGGCACTTTCTAAGGTCTCAAGGACGTTCAGGTTTGTTGTCGCGGATTGCGCGATGATGCGGATCGGGCGGCCGGGGCGCAGGCTCGATATTTGCCTGCCCAAGCTACCGTCCGGGACTTTCTTGGTCGAAAGCAGGGTCTATGCCAAATCGTTAAGGTGTTGGATTTTTTAATTTTATCAGCCCTTTACGGGGAGCCGGAAAGCCTCCGGCAGGAATCGTCCAATGATAGGGCGGATGAATAAATAGGCAAATAGATCAAACGGTGTGCATTCGTCTGGGCTTGGGCGCGGGGAAGTAGGAAAAGTGCCTTCGGAAAAGGCGTTTCTGTCAGGGGATTAGGCATGGAAGTTCTGACCACCGCTGAGATGGAGCGCGCCGACAGGCTCGCGATTGCTGCGGGAACACCGGGCTTTGCTCTGATGCTGAGCGCGGGTCAGGCGGTTGCCGCAGCTGCCATGGATCTTGTCGAGGAGGGCCCGATCGTGGTGATCGCCGGTCCCGGCAATAATGGCGGCGACGGCTTCGTGGCCGCGGCTGAACTCGCCGCGCGCGGCCGGGAAGTTTCCGTCATCCTGCTCTGCGAGCGCGACAGCTTGCAGGGCGATGCGGCCTCCGCCGCGCGGGGCTGGAAATATCCGGTGCTGCCGTTCAATCCGCAGGCCATCGGCAAGCCGGCGCTGATCATCGACGCTCTGTTCGGCGCCGGTCTCGACCGGTCGGTCAAGGGCGAGCCCTTTGACATGATCGAGGCGATCAATGCCAACGGCGCGCCGGTTCTCGCTGTCGATCTGCCGAGCGGCATCAACGGCACCACCGGCGCCGTGATGGGAACGGCCGTGCGCGCGGTGGAAACCGTCACCTTCTTCCGCCGCAAGCCCGCGCATTTGCTGTTGCCGGGGCGCGTTCACTGCGGCCACGTGCGCGTCGCCGATATCGGGATTGACGCCAAGGTGCTTGCGGAGATTGAACCCAGGACCTTTGAAAACATCCCGCCGTTCTGGCGCGGCTCATATCCGGTGCCACGGACCGACGGGCATAAATATAGCCGCGGCCATGTTGCCGTCGTCTCGGGCGGACTGGCTGCAACGGGTGCGGCGCGGCTCGCGGCTCGCGGCGCCTTGCGCGCCGGCGCAGGTCTCGTCACGCTGGTCTCGCCGCGCGACGCACTCGCCGTCAACGCCTCGACGCTGATGGCGATCATGGTGCGTAGCGCGGACACGGCGATCGAATTCGCCGAGACCCTTGCTGACACGCGCTTCAACGCCTGTGTGATCGGGCCGGGCGCCGGGATCGGAGAACGCACGCGCGACTTCGTGCTGACGGCACTATCAGCCAAGCGCGCCGTGGTGCTGGATGCGGACGCATTGACGAGTTTTGCCGGGGCGCCCGATCGGCTGTTCGAAGCGATCAAGCATGCGCCAGACCCGCAGGTCGTTCTGACGCCGCATGAGGGCGAGTTCCCGAGGCTGTTCAGCGATCTCAGCAACAAGCATCCGCTTCGCTCAAAACTCGAACGGGTGAGGGATGCGGCCGAGCGCGCCGGCGCGGTAGTTCTGCTGAAAGGGCCGGACACGGTCGTGGCCTCGCCCGATGGCCGCACGACGATTGCCGCCAATGCGCCGCCCTGGCTTGCGACCGCAGGCGCCGGCGACGTGCTCGCGGGCATGATTTCGGGCCTGCTGGCTCAGGGCGTGCCGGCGTTCGAGGCCGCTTCGATCGGGGTCTGGATGCATGGCGAAGCGGCGCGAGAGGCCGGACCTGGATTGATCGCGGAGGATCTTCCGGAAACGCTGCCGGCGGTGACGCGTCGTCTCTATGACGAGTTCGGTATCGAGTATTAGCGCATGGTCCGGACCCGAAGGGCCACGCCAGCGCAAAGTGTGCAGCGGTTTTCCCTCGCGACAAACGCGGAACGCGTTTGCGCGGAGGAGACCATGCGCAAAAAATTATAGCGCATGATTTACTCGACGCTGTACCAGCGCACGAGCCGAGGCGCGCTCCAATTTGTCTCAACAGCCTCCATCAGCCAGCGCCCGGCGTATTCTGCAACAAACGCGATGCGCTGGGTTTGTCCGGCATCGATCGCGATCGTATCGAGCCAGAACGGCTTCCAGCCGTCGTCAAGCCGATCGAGATGCCTGAAGTGATGGCCGTGCAAATGAAAGACGGACGTCGTCTGGGCGCGGTTGATCAGCGATAGCACGACCGTGCGGCCGACTTTGGCGCGGAAGGCGGGCGGCACGGTGGACACGAAAGTGGCCGGTCGAAACCAGTCTTTCTGCTCGCCACCGAAGGGAAGATCGATCCGGAGCGCGGCCTTCAGGTCGAGATGCGCGGGCAGGCCATTCGATGGCAGCGCAAGCGCGGCTGGCAGATTTTCGGTTCGGATCGGCGCTTCGTCCGACAAGACCAGGTGAGCAATAGGGCGAGCCGCTTCGCCATCATGCATCAGGATCGGCGTGCTGCCCGCCTCTGGCGCCATATCGATAAAGACATCGGCGCGTCCGCCGGGCGCCAGCGCAAAAGCGCCGCCGCGCGCCAGAAACGGCTCGGCCGGCTGGCCGTCGAGCGCCATGACCGTGACGTCGTGGCGCTCGATTTTCAAGGCAATCACATGGCGCTGGAGGGCATTGACGAAGCGCAGCCTGAGCCGCTCGCGCCCTCGCACCCTGATTTCCGGCGTAAGCTGCCCGTTCACGGTGTAGACCGGCTTTGTGCCGTCGGGATCGAGGCCGGGGGCGATCGCGGCGCCGTCGGGCTTCAGCCGCCAGCCCTCGATCAGGAACACCTCGTCGCGATCGACCTGGAGATTGGCTTGGACCGGCTCGCTCTCGCGGACGATCAGCGGCAAGGCCCGCATGGGTCGTGCCGCGCCGTCGCCCAGCAAGGCCGGGTCGCACAGATAGGTTCCTGCGTGGCGCAAGGGCAGGCTGAAGGTGTCGCTGGCGGATGGCGTTAGCGAAGATCGGGCGAGCAGTGGCTCGGCCGCCGCGACACCATCGACGCCGCGCCAATTGAGGACTATCGGCGCGGGGAGATCGTTGGCCAACGTGAATTTCGGGCGGTCGCCGCGCTTGAAGAGAAGATGCGGATCGCCGAGCGACCACACTTCTGTCGCCGGTTCTTTCTCTCGCAATCCGAGAACACCGGATTGGCCGCGAAGTGCGAGCGGAGGCGGCTCTTCGGCCTTGGCCGCGTTACCGGGTGCTTGCAGGGCCACAGCCGCCAGTCCCGCCACCACGGCGCGCCGGTTCGGTCTGAAAATGTGATCTGACATGGCCCTAGTGTCCCGATTCCGAAGTTCGTAGCATTTTGAGGAGCCACGTTTCGAACTTCGGAATCGAAAGGACACTAGCAAACCTGGTATTCTAGTGTGGCTTTGGTTCAGAAGTCCGCATGGAGAATTCGCGGCCACACTTGATGCGGACTTCTGAACCGCCACACTTGATGCGGACCATTTTTGGCATGATATGTCCAGTAGAGTAGGTTTGATGTCGCATATCCGATGGCCGCGATCGGATATTTGTTGCTGCGAAGTGATGGCGCATGTTGTAAGTCCGCCCGCGGCATCGCGGCCAAACCTTGCGGGCGTGGCGGAATTGGTAGACGCGCTGGATTTAGGTTCCAGTGACGAAAGTTGTGGGGGTTCGAGTCCCTCCGCCCGCACCACCGCCCCTCATGGCATGGCGATACCCGAAAACGCTCTCGAAGCCGTCCTGCAACTTGCGGCTGCTGGACGCCCGTTCCGCTTAAGAAACGGGAAAGCATGCCGGGACATACTCCCTCGATTTTGAATGGTCTCGATTCTGGATGACGGATCTTGGGAATGCTCTCGAAGGAACGGTTTTCACTCGGCATTCGCGGCCGCATCCTTTTGCTGTTCGGCCTGTGCACTGCCGTTCTGTTGTCGGCCTCAGCCTATGGCTTCTGGCAGTACTCGGCGAGCGTTGATGTCTTCGTCACCAACGTCAAAGCAAGCCAGGCCAATGCCATCGACGTCCTGGTCGTCGAGACGAATTTCAAGAAGCAGGTCCAGGAGTGGAAGGACACCTTGCTCCGCGGCAAGAAGCCGGAAGCCCTCGACAAGCACTGGGGCGCGTTCCAGCAGCGCGAAAGCGACGTCCGCAACGCAGCCGAACGGATGAAGGCAAGCGTGGCCGACAAGGAGGCCGCCCAACTGATCGGCCAGTTCGTCGCAGCCCACAAGGACATGGGCGAAGCTTACCGGCGCGGCCTTCAGACCTTCAAGGATCGCGGCTTTGACAGCGCCGCCGGCGATGCGGCGGTCGCCGGCATCGACCGCGCGCCAACCGAACTGTTGGGTAAAGCGAAAGAGCGCTTCATCATGGTCGCCGACCAGGAAGCGAGACAGGCGTCCGAGGGCGCGCGACGGACGGGCTGGACCGTGACGCTGCTTCTGGCTCTCGCGGCTGTAACGGGCGCCGTCCTGTTCATGATCGCCATACAGCGGAGTATTTCGCGCCCCCTGATGAGCGTGGTCGGTAGCCTGGGTGAACTGGCAGGCGGTAACACCGCCACGGAGGTTTCAGGAAAGGAACGGAGCGACGAAATCGGACAGGTCGCGTCCGCCATCCATATCTTCAAGGAAAAGATGATCGAGGCCGAGCGCCTCAAGGCGGATCAGGTCGCGGCAGAACAGCGCGCGGCCCAGCAACGCAAGTCGGATATGCTCGGGATCGCCGACGACTTCGAAAATGCGGTTGGGCAGATCATCGAGGCCGTCTCAATGGCATCGAGCGAACTCGAAACGTCGGCGGGTGCGCTGGCCACGACCGCCGAACGCTCCCAGCAACTCAGCATGACGGTCGCTGCGTCTTCGCGGGAAGCGTCGGCCAATGTTCAGTCGGTGGCCGCCGCGACGGAAGAATTGTCGTCATCGGTCGGCGAGATCGGCCGGCAGGTCCATGAGACCGCCCGGATTGCGAGTGAAGCCGTCGGTCAGGCGCAGGCCACGACCGAACATGTCAGCGGGCTTTCGAAGGCCGCAAGCCGCATCGGCGACGTGGTCGAGCTGATCAACTCGATCGCGGGCCAGACCAATCTCCTGGCACTGAACGCCACCATCGAGGCGGCTCGCGCCGGGGAGGCGGGGCGAGGGTTTGCCGTCGTCGCATCCGAGGTCAAGGCGCTGGCCGAGCAGACCGCCAAAGCGACCGGCGAAATCGGCCAGCAGATTGCGGACATTCAAAGCGCGACCCAGCAATCGGTCGGCGCCATCGGCCATATCAGCGCCACCATCGAGCGGCTGTCCGAGATCTCGGCGACCATTGCCGCGGCGGTCGAACAGCAGGGCGGGGCGACGCAGGAAATCTCGCGCAACGTGCAGCAGGCGGCGTCAGGTACCCGGCAGGTATCATCGAGCGTG
>Ga0208193_1000762_pt1 | contig 15430 bp, 16 predicted proteins | sample June2015DPH_17_2_FD_184716 | JGI IMG/M metagenome (GOLD analysis project Ga0208193, IMG submission 184716) | Peatland microbial communities from SPRUCE experiment site at the Marcell Experimental Forest, Minnesota, USA - June2015DPH_17_10... | ecosystem: Environmental > Terrestrial > Soil >... | reverse complement strand
CCCATTCGTTGCCCTGCGTTCTGAGTAACCTCAAATGCGCCCTCAACTGTTTCCACGCTGAGCGAAGTGGCCCTTCAGGATGGTTTGCTGAATCTCCCCAAGCCAGGGGAAGGTGCGCCCCGTCACCTCCGAGTTCCTTGACCATTCGATTTGCCGGTCCTCTGCCGTTCTTGAGCGGCGAGTCGCGGGGAGCGAGTTGATTGGAAGATTCAGTTCCGACCGCCATGGAGACGTCCTTTCAGCCGCCAATCGAACGAATCACTCTCGCCGGATTTCCTCCGACAAGAGTACCGCGGGGAACGTCCCTGGTAACTACTGAACCCGCTGCCACGACTGAATTCTCACCCACAGTTACGCCACCGATGATGGTCGCGCCGGCAGCGATCCAGACGCTTCTCTCAATCACGATGGGCTTTGCAATCACGCAGGCACGCCGCTGGGAAGGTTCAAGTGGGTGGCCCGACGTGATGATGCTGACGTTCGGCCCGATCATCACGTCATCGGCAATGTCGATCCCGCCAAGGTCGTACAGAGTGCAATTCTGGTTTATGAATACATTACGCCCAACGCGGATATTCTCGCCTCCGGTGGTGTAGAACGGCGGGATCAGCGAGAAGCTCTTGTCCACCTTGTGGCCGATGAGGTCGCTGAACACGGCCCGAATTTCCTCCGCATCGTCGAACGTCAAACGGTTGAGAGTGGAACTGATCGCCATAGCCCGCCTGACGCTAGCCAACATGGCCGCTGATTCTGGCGTTTTGCCGGGAATAATCTTGGTGGAATCTTCATTCGACATTTTTTCTTTTCCTCGGGTTCATAGTCCAAACGTGATTTGCGATCGGTACCGAGTGGTTATCACGCCACGCGGACCGGGTTGGGGATTCGGTGCCATCTGGGCCACTTGTTCTCGGATTCTGTTCGATGCGGGCGGGGATTCGGCTGGGAAGTGGGCCGCATTTTAGGGCTGGCAAGACAATGGCCCCGATGGCGGGCTCATTGACGGGTGATTGCGCCTCCGGCGAAGATGATATCAAGCAGTTGTCGGCCGGCAACGACTCATTTTTTATATGTTGTTAACAACGGTAAAATCCACATTTGCTACCCTTCTCGAAAAGCGATTATTGGCAATGTGGCGCCATACTCACACGCTGGATGGCGGCCACATTCGGCATGGGCTGAGCAGAGATCTCGGCTTTTCTGAGCCTGATCGGGTAGAGAACATTCGCCGCGTAACGGAGGTCTCCAAGCTGTCCGCGGATGCGAGGCTCGCAGTGATCGTCTCGTTCATCAGCCCCTATCGCGCCGGGCGGGAATTCCTTCAGCCGCGCTTTCAATCTGACGAATTCCTGAAAATTGTCGTTGTCCCACCGCTCCAAGAGTGCCAATGCCCTGTCCCGAAGGGACTCGATGCCAAAGCGCGGCGTGGAGAATGGACAGATTTCAACGAAATCGACGCCGGATTTGAAGCCCCGAGGGCGCCATTTATCCGCTTGGAAACAGTTGCTCACAAAGCGGAAGAGTGCCTCGATCGCATTCTTCTAGCCTTCGCCCCGCCTCCGTTGCTCCAAGCGACGGACAACTGGGGTGCAACGGGATCGATCTCCAGCCGGAAAACTGGCCCGGCGAGTTGCTCCCGACCAAAGCGGCCTTTGCTCCAGAAACGAGCCAGCCGGTCATGACGCTCTCTAGCGAGTTGGACCTGACGATCGAGTCCAAGCGATACGCCTCGCCGCGGGCTCGTGCCGGTCTCAGGTCTCACCATCCAATGCTGAACAGTTTCGCGCTGCTGTCGCCGAATTGGCCGGTTCTCTCACAACAATCCCCGAAGGTTCCATTCGAGCCGCGAAAGTCCTGGGGGCTTTTCTGGCTGGCGAACCCTCTGGACCTCACTCCGGAGTTTCTCCGGGCCAACCGGGAATTCTGGGGCAAGATTGCCCTCATCGGCTCCAATGCGCCGATTCCTCGGATTGTGTACGCTTCGATGATGGCGACACGGTACTACGCTGCCAGAAGCGCGGAGGCCAACAAGGTTGATCGGGAGATCACTACGCAGGTCAAAGCCACACGGACTCAGAGAGAAAGTCTTGGACGCTGGCGACTCCTTCGCACCGATCCCAGCAGCAAAGCCCCGAGTGCTTCCTCCAGGGGCAGAGAAACGCAAGTTCATTGTCATCGTCATGGGAAGTTCGCCGAAGTTCTGCCCCGCAGCCGAGGACCACTCCGATCTCTGCCTCGCATTCACCGAAACAATGGACGGGGGCCAGGCGGCCGCACATTGCATTTTCGAGGAAGCAGGGGGCGTTGCCGGCCTGGATGACAATTTTATGAAGTACAACCAACCCTTAACACGAAATTCCGGCATCCTGCTCATGGGCCTGTTGAGACAATTCGGTTTCACTCGGAGACCAGAGCGGGATCTCTTGCGGGTAGATCAGGTGAATCCTACTAAACGGCAGTGCGGGCTGCTTCTCATTTAAACTGCGCCGCTGCCTATTGTGGGTTAATGGGTTGAGCGCCTCAGAACTGAATCACAGCAGGTATCGGATATGGCAGAAACAGCGATTTCGAATCAGAATCAATATTCCCTCGTCTCGCTCGTTGAGGAATTGGACGCCCGCATTGGCGTGCTCGACGAGCCCACCGTTCGACAGTTGCTGACTCAGGCCAACCTCGATTGGCCCGAGGTGGCTCCGTATGTCGAACCGCGTGCCGATACCTATGCCCGCCGCTGGGTCGTTCGGCGTGAAAACTATGAGGTGCTGGTGCTCACTTGGTCTCCGTCCCAAGGCAGCGTCGCGCACGATCATGCTGGTTCACTTTGCGGGCTGAAGGTGATCAAGGGCCAGCTGACCGAGCAACTGTACGAAAAAATGCCGGACGGCCGAGTCCAGAGGACGACAGCGACCCGGATTGGCCCTCAGGAAATCAGTATCGATCCGGGTTTGATCGTCCACTCGCTCGCGAACAGCGCATCGAACGAAGTGCTGGTTACGGTCCATATTTATTCTCCACCCTTGCGAGATATCCGGAGTTACATCATCGCCGAAAATCTGCCGCCCCGACTGTTCCTGCGAGCCGCTCGGCCAGAGGCAAAGGTGATTGCGATCATCGGCGGCGGCTTCAGCGGTCTGATGACGCTGGCGAACCTGATTCGTTTCGGGAATGAAGCGGCAATGCCACTCCACTTCATCCTGATTGACCGGCAAACCTCCATTGGCGATGGCGTCGCTTATCGCACCACGAATGCACGGCATCTGCTTAACGTTCCTGCCAGGCGCATGAGCGCATGGCCCGATATGCCGGATGACTTTGTAGCTTTCGCACAATCAATCGATCCCCAGGTTGGGCCTGATGACTTCCTGCCTCGAAAGATCTACAGCCACTATCTTCGCAAGACGGTGTCTGATTTCGCGCAAGCAACAGGAGAGCACCTCAGCGCCGAGGTCCTGCATGACGAGGTGACCCACCTGGCGCCATTTTCCTCTTCCGGTTGGAGCGTAAGAACAGCTGGAGGTCGAAGCGTCCAAGCGGACTTAGCGATCCTCGCGCTTGGGCATCTGCCTCCCAATGATCCGCTCGCGAACACCTGGAGTGGTCCCCGTGTCCGCTACGTAACCGACCCCTGGGCCTCGTTGGCCTTAAGCTCGATTGAGCCGGATGAACCGGTTCTGCTGATCGGCAGCGGGTTGACGGCAATCGACACAATTCTCACGCTGAACAGGCCGGATCGGGTTGCCCCGCTCATCGCCATCTCTCGTCGCGGGTTGATCCCGCTGCCCCACTTGCGGCTGCAGAGACCAGCGGCAGGCTTATCCGGGTTCGCTGATGAATGCCTGAACCCGGCAACAACCATGACGATTTGTCGACTGGCCTCCACTCTTCGGCGGCACATCGCGACTGCGCGCGACTCAGGCGCGGAGTGGCAACAGGTGATCGACGCTCTGCGCCCCATGATTCCGCGCCTATGGAACTGTCTTGACGTCGATCAACGGTCGCGATTCCTGAGACACTTGCGCCCGTTCTGGGAGATTCACCGTCATCGCATGGCGCCTGCGGTCGCCAATGCCATCGAGCACCTGCGCCGGGAGAAGAGGCTCGAAATCGTCGCGGGCTCTATGATCGCCGCGACTGCGGACGCGGACGGTATCGATGTGACGTTCTCCCGCCGCGGCCTTTCTGCCCCACGAACCGCGAGGGTCTCCTGGGTAGTCAACTGTACCGGTCCAGGAGCACACAATCGGCACGGAACACACCCTTTCCTTCGACCTCTTCTTGATGCTGGCACAATCTGCAACGATGAACTGGGGTTGGGTTTGCTCACGGACGAATCTGGTCGGGCCATTGGCGTCAGCAAAGACGCCCGCCGGGATCTGCTGGTCGCCGGTACCCTGCGGAAAGCCACACTATGGGAATCCACCGCGGTTGCCGAACTTCGACAACAGGCGCAGACGATTGCGCATACGGCGCTTGAGGCTCTGTGCCGCGGCCAAGCGTAGCCAGATTTATCATTCAAGTTGACGCAGTAGGCAAGTATGCCAGCACTTCATGGCTTGGCAAGCGATAACGTCAGAAACACTCGCCCAATATCCTGGCTGAAAGCGGCAAGAAAGGATTTTGAACGGTTTCCGCAAGCTGCTCAGGATGAGTGCCTTGACGCCTTATCGATTGTTGCTGAATGCGCCAGTTGTAAAACCGCTGTCAGGTGTTGGCAGTGGAGTCTTTGAAATCGCTCTACCCTTTCGCGGGAGCGCTTTTCGGGTAATTTACGCTGTTCAGGTCGGCATTGAGATAGGGGTGCTCCACGCCTTTTGAAAAGAAATCAACCCAAGGTGCCAAGGTGTGAAGCCCCCCAAACATGACGAAGTAACCAGATACTCTGAGTCCGGGATTGAGTTTCTTGATGCTTCTGTTTAGAGTGAATAGCGCTCAAGCCATTCAGGTGGCGAAGTGGCCTGAGGCCTCAGGGAGATGAGCGATGACCAGATGGTTTGCAGAATTAATCCTCATTGTTGTTTTATGTGGTTTCGTGTCTGCGCAGTCCGCGTCTCGGCAGCCTGCAGCAAGCGCTTCCGTGCTCGTCTTTGAGATTGCCGATGTCCACGCGAGTCCTCCTGCTCCATATCCTCCTTACTTGCATACTGGCACTCTCGTGGGCGAATCCTACGTTATGCGTCAGGCTACGATGCTCGATATGATTTCGACCGCATATGGCATCGACAAGAAAAATGTGCAAAGAGGTCCAAGTTGGCTAGATTGGGATCGGCTCGACGTAATTGCTAAAGCCCCACCCTCAACTTCTGATGGAGCCCTGAAGCAGATGCTTCAGTCGCTGCTAAAGGACCGATTCAAACTGCGAGTCCATGAGGGAAGTGCGTTAATGCCCGCTTATGTGATGACCGCCGTTAAAGACCGCCGATCAATGAAGCCCTCAGATAGCCCAGAAGAAGGCGATTGCAGAATCGAGTCAAAAGATGATGCGCTCTCTGACCCGTCGCGTTACATCCAGTTCTCTTGCCGGGGCGAGGCCATGGACAAATTCGCGAAAAGGTTGCTGCGCATGGCGCCTGATTATCTGCAAGAACCTGTGGTCAATCTAACGGGACTCAATGGGACCTGGGATTTCGACCTCAAATGGACAAAGCAGAATTTACTTGCAGGAGCGGCAAGTGCTGGCATTTCGATCTTCGATGCACTCGATAAGCAACTCGGTTTGAAGCTGGTGCCCGGAACGTCGGCCACGCCCGCGCTCTTCGTGGACGGCGTCAACGAAACCCCAAGCGCCAATCCACCCGGTTTGGAAAAGAACCTGCCCACACCGCCACCGGCCCATTTTGAGGTCAATGTGGTGAGGCCCTCGAGACAGGACGAAAAAACACTCGGCGATATTTGAGGGGAACGGCTCGACCTTCATGCTTTCACGCTTAAAGACCTGATCGATTTGGCCTGGAATATCAGAGCAGGCGACAGCGAGGCTCTGGCCGTTATCGGAAGATCGCTCTCGCTGGGCAATGAGCCGTACACCATTATTGGTGTGGTCGGAAAGCAGTTTCTCGCCGAGCCCGAAGCGGATCTTTGGCTGCCTTTTCAGTTTGAACCAGTCAGCAGCAACATGAACATCTACTTTCATGTCGCCGCACTGCTCAAACCTGGCGCCACTTTGGAACAGGCAAAGGCGCAACTGAAGCTGGCCGCCATTCAATATCATCGCGACTACCCCACGCGGACGAGTCCGCGGGTCGAGTTCGAGATTCAACCGCTTCGGGACAGCATCGTCGGCGACGCGCGCACATCGCTGCTGATCATGCTGGGAGCGGTGAGCCTGGTTTTGCTGATCGCCTGCGCCAATGTTGCAAATCTGCTGCTGGTGCGCGCCACGGGACGCAAGCGTGAGTTTGCAATCCGCTGCGCTCTCGGAGCGAGCCGCTCGCGCATCGTGCGCCAGTTGCTAATCGAGAGCGTGATGCTCTCTGTCAGCGGCGGCATTCTCGGCATGGCGCTCGGGTTTGCAGGAGTACGCGCTCTGCTTGCAATTAGCCCCGCAGGGCTGCCGCGCATTGGCCAAGACGGCTCCGCAGTAAACGTGGATTGGCGCGTACTCGCTTTCACCCTTGCCGTGTCGCTGCTCACCGGCATTCTTTTTGGACTTTTTCCAGCCTTGACAGCCTCCCGAACCGATCTGAACTCCGCATTGAAGGAAAGCAGCAGCCGCTCCGGCACTGGATTCCGTCAGGGGAAGACACGCTCGCTGCTTGTCGTCTGCGAGGTCTCCCTGGCGCTGGTCCTGCTGATCGGCTCCGTGCTTCTTATCCGCACCTTCATTGCCCTGCACGCTGTCGATCCCGGATTCGACACGCAGAATGTTCTCACGATGGAAATGTCGCTTACCGGCGACCGCTTCCAACAAACTGCAGGCGTGGTACAGCTTTCGCGCAATGGACGCGACCGGCTGAATGCCATCCCCGGCGTGGAGATTTCAGCCGTCGCCTATTGGTTGCCCATTCAGGTCGGAGACGGTCTGCCCTTCCAGATCGCTGGACAGCCGCTCGACAAAGACCACCTGTATAACAGCCGATGGATGAGCGTTTCGCCCGGCTATCTGAGCGTTTTCAAGATTCCTATTCTGCGCGGCCGCGATTTCAAAGAGAATGACACCGCCGCCACTCCAGCCGTAGCTCTGATCAATGAAGCACTGGCAAAACAGTATTGGCCCAGGGAAGATCCCGTTGGCCGACAGCTGCTCATCAGCAGGGGTTACGGACCGGAACTGAATGAGACTTCGCCTACGATCATAGGAGTGGTCGGCGACACTCACAACGACGGTCTTGGCCGTCCGCCCGACGCGATGGTGATCGTTCCGATTGCGCAGGTCACGGACGAATACACGGCGTCCTACACGAATGTGCAGCCGCTGCTTTGGATGGTGCGCACCCACGGCAACCCCCATCAGCTCATCACCGCTGTGACCGAGCAACTTCGCCTGGCGAGTGGAGGATTTCCAGTAGCGCATGTCCGAACCATGGAGGAAGTGATGGGGCGTTCGACAGCCCGCGAGAGTTTCAACATGCTGCTGTTGACCATCTTCGCGGCAATCGCGCTGGTCCTAGCCGCAATCGGCATCTACAGCCTCATGGCCTACTCGGTTGCACAACGTACCCAAGAGATGGGCATTCGCATGGCGCTCGGTGCGGACCGCTCTGCCATTCGCAGGCTGGTGGTCTGGCATGGCATGAGACTGACCATGCTAGGCGTGATCTTGGGCCTCGGTGCGGCCTTCGGCCTTACCCGCCTCATCGCGAGCTTCCTGTTCACCGTAAAACCATGGGACTCGGTCGCGTTCCTTTCCGGGCCGCTCATCCTTTCCGCAGTGGCGCTGCTCGCGGTGTGGCTGCCAGCCATGCGTGCCTCCAAGGTCGATCCGATCGAAGCTTTACACACTGAGTAATTTGGATGAAACAGCGTTTGAATGCCGCTCGCGAAACTCAACTGCAGCCCAACGTTTTGTTCGGGAAAAAAAGCGGCCAGTTTACCTGCTTTCAGGCGCGTAGGCGGAATCCGACCCTACTCGGGATTTTGCGATCTGGCGATCCAAAGGTTGTCAGTAATCGCATAGCGATTTATCGCTTCTCGAGAAACGTTGTGGCAAATGTACTGGGGCGTGCCTGAGGGAGAGTTCCCGGAAGCTCGACTGGCATAATCAAGTGCAGGGTTTTTATACAATTCCATAGGAGGCATCTGATGTTCCACTCAACCGTCGTAGACCACCTGGTTTTCCGAGTTTCCGACATGACTCGAACGGAACGTTTTTATAACGTACTCTTGGGAGAACCCTTCAAAGCTGACGGATACATCATGTACATGGTCGGCGATACGCGATTGTTCTTCACTCCATATTTCGAACATGCGACTCCTTTTAATAAGGAGAATATCGGCCTCAACCACATGGCGTTGGCAGTAGGCACAAGCGAAGATTTAGAAACCATCGAGTTGCATTTAAGCCGGCATGCTATCGCTCACAGTGGAATCAAGCTCTGGCAAGATGGATTGACGAAGTATATCTGGCTTGATGATCCAGATGGAATACGCATCGAGTACTGGCTGCGACTTCCGCAAGTACCTTCCCTCTGACCGGAGTTCCTATCGATCCCCGTGTATTGGATTGATCAGACGCCCGATTGTCCACGCAAAAATCGTCGTTTGCCGGGTCACCGGGCTGTCCGCCTATAGTGCGTGTTTGCAAATCCAGTCCACCTGGAAGTAAAGCCGGCCTATCGGAAAAGCCAATTCAATATTGTCTGCTGGCTACCAAGTGTCCATATGCCGATTTTTTCGCCATCTGGCTTGGTCTCAAGTGGTGCCGACATAGCCTGCTAGGCGAACACATCGAGCTTACCTGATCGTTGTCAGGCTGGTGTATTCGAGCTTTGGATACCAGGCGGAGCCGCGACCCGCGGGTGTGAGGTCAAGGATCGTCCACAAGCAGTCGAGGTCCGGGGCTCCGCGCGGGTCCTGGCCGGGATCGGCCATCTCACCACTCATCTCTCCGCTCCAGAAGTGCCGGATTGTGCCATCGCTGCGAGTGAAGACACTAAGCCCCGGAACGTCGCCGTCCCCCGCGCTGACGTAAGCGCGGGAGTAGTTGCCTTTGGTGTCGGAGTAGATCTGTAGGTTCTTCCATCCGCGTTCCAGCTTGAAGTCAAAGAGACGCTCGATCGGCGAGCGTGCGGTGACAGCAAGAGCGACACGCTCGCGCAGGTTTCTGGCGGTGCCTTCCCATGAGGTGAGCATAGCGGTGCACATGGGACATGCTCGCTCGCGTTGCGGGCCGAACATCATACTGTAGATCACCAGAGTGTCTTTGTCACCGAAGATCTGAGAAAGGCGGACCGTGCCATCATGGCCTTCGAAGGCAAAGTTCTCAGGGATTTCACCGCCAGGGGGAAGGGTGCGCCGAAGTGCGGCAACGCGCTCAATGTGGCGCCGGAGCTCGATCTCTTCGGCGAGCAACGCGTCGCGAGCCTGGCGGTATTCGGGGCTCTCGTTGGGGAACTGCGCTCTATTCCTTGCGGCGAGCTCTATAGTGGGAATGAGAATGGTGTTGTCGGGCATGCAATTCTCCTTGGTGAGACGTGCCGTGTAAACGTTCATTTTTATAACGCAGAAACCCGGCCGTTGCGGATCTCTTTCGGATCGACGATAATCCGCAAACTGCGGGATCTTCTCGGCGACCTGTTCTGCCCTGACGTCACGGTAGCAGTGGCAGGCCGGAGAAACTGAAGAACGCTCAAATGTTTAGCGTGCGGGCGCAACGTCCGCAGGCCAGTAAGGCTTATCCGCATCAGCTAGGTACCCGACCGCGTAGCGATCGTGATGGCGAACCCAGGCCATTGCGAAGGGCAGTTCGTCCTCATCGCGGCCCTTGGGAACGAAGTCGAGATAGTTGTAGGTGTTCACGGTCGTCTCGGAGCCGCGTGCGTAAGCGGAGTATGTGTGGAAGATGCTGCCGCTCTTATCCTTGTAGAAGACGCTGATTCCTGGCGCTTCCGCGCTCGGGAATTCAACCAGATCGAAGTTGTAGTCAACCTTGCCCTGGGCCACCTCCTCCGGGGTGAACGTGGCGCGATAGTCGTAGTTGAAGTCGGTTCCGTACGACGAGACCCATGCAAACCGCCAGCCCAGGCGCTTTTTAAACGGTTCGATTTTGGACAAAGGAGCTCGGGAAACCGCTGCAAAAGAGACGTCGCGTTGCGCCAAATGCACCAGCGCGCCATCGGTATGATCCATGTTGAAGGAGCAACTGGGGCAGCCTTCGTTCCACTCCGGGCCGAACATGAAGTGATACACGATGAGCTGGCTTCTGCCGTCGAAGAGGTCGGCGAGGGATTTCTTGCCATCCGGTGAATCGAAGACATAATTCTTGTCGACTTTGACCCAGGGAAGCTGGCGGCGTTCGACGGCGAGAGCATCGCGCTCGCGCGTGAGCCGCTTCTCCTTGGCAAGTAGTTTCCTGCGAGCTACAAGCCAGTCCTCTCGCGACACTATTTTCGGGTTTTCAATAATGCTGGTTGCCATCTTGATCTCTCCTTTGATTTGAATTCGGGACAACTTCTTCTGCTTCGCTCTTTTTGCGAGACACCTTCGCGGCCAACGCCACCAGCCCGCCGGCCGAAGCCGCACCGGCAACGATTAGTCCCACAGACGCCAAACAGAATGGACACATCGTTCATCTCCTTGGTGGCTAAGCTTGACCGCTGAGCCGACTCTACTGGGGTGACGGGCGAAGAAAGTCGATTTCGACAGCCCAAATAGAAAAAGTCTGTTCGCTTGCTTATGAGTTGACGGGCTCTGCTGCTACGAGCTTCGCAAACTGGCGCTCGGCCGCCTTGACCGCACCGCTGCGCCAGCTTTCCGCCATGGACGCTGACATGGGATCTGGGAAGATGTCCTCCTCCCCATTCTCCACTCCGTCGAAGATGGCTCGCGCAACCGACTCCGGAGAGACCTTCGGTACGTCGAAGCCTCGGGACATATCCGTGTCCACGGGGCCGGGTAGGACGGCATGCACGCTCACGCCCCGTCCGGCCAAAAGAGCGCGCAGCGATTGCGACAGGGAGAACGCGGCCGCCTTTGAGATCGAGTAGGCCGGAATGATCGGCAACGCGGCTAAGGCCGCCACCGACAGAACGTTGACGATGGCTCCCCGAGAGCGAGTGAGTAATGGCAGGAAAGCCTGGGTCACGCCATACGTACCAAAGAGATTGACGGCGAGGTGACGTTCGAGCGCGACGCGATCGCTCAAGTCATCGAAGAGCGCCAGGCCGGCGTTATTGATGAGGATGTCGAGAGATTCGACGCTCTCGACGGCTCCCTGAGTCTGCTCTGCGTTGGTCACGTCCAGAATCAAAGGCGCGACGCGCCTATCCATGTGGGAGAAAGGCTGGCGCGTGCCGGCATACACCCGCTTCGCGCCTCTTCTCAAGGCTTCCTCGACCAGCGCCTGTCCTATACCGCGATTGGCCCCGGTGACCAAAACTGTTCTGTCTGCGATTGTCATATACCCCTCCTATCTAATTAGGCGTCTCGCGGACTACCGCTGAGCGGCCTCTACAGGGGTGACGGGGGAAGAGAGTCCATTTCGACAGAGCGAACAGGAACAATTATCCCCGCCTCTGCAGCAGGAACTGTCTCACGGCTGGATCTTCAGCCAGTCCAATCGCCCGGTCGAAGGCATCCGCGGTTTCCGATGTTTTTCCCAGCCGTTGCAACAGATGAGCGCGAACCGCCCAGTAGGGCTGATAAACCGCGACCTCGTCCATATCGATCCCATCCATTACCGCGAGTCCTGCTTCAGGTCCGTTCGCTTCGCCGACCGCGGCGGCGTATCCAGTTCGCGTGCCGAGCGTTGGCGATATCCGGAGCAGTTGTTTATAAAACAAAGTGATCGCAGTCCACTGGGTCCGGCCGCTGCGTGCACGCTCCGCGTGTACCGATTGAATCGCGGCCTCGAGTTGAAAGCGGCCGGTGCGACCGTGACCCGCCGCTTCGGCGAGATGGCGTTCCGCTTCTTCTATGAATGGCAGAGACCACTGCTGTGAATCCTGCTCCGAGAGAGGAACGTAGCGTCCGTCCGGCCCTCGCCGCGCTGCTCTGCGGGCTTCGCAATGGAGCATGAGAGCCAGCAGACCACGAACCTCCGCTTCATCGGGCATCAGCTGGAGAAGGACACGTCCGAGCCAGATCGCCTCCTCGGCAAGCTCCCGGCCGCGCTGGTCGACGCCCGCCATGTCGTCCCAGCCGATCCCGAAGGCGGCATAAATAGCCTCAAGCACAGCGTCGAGCCGCTGCGGCAGTTCACGCTCCTGGGGCACTTCAAATTGAATGCCGCCGTCGCGGATCTTCGTCTTGGCACGCACCAGGCGCTGCCCCATCGTCGTCGGCGAGATCAGGAAGGCATGGGCAATGCGCGCTGCGTCGAGGCCCAGAACGGTCTGAAGCATAAGGGGCGTATGCATTCCCGGATCGATGGCCGGATGGGCACATACGAAGAGCAGTTTCAACCTTTCATCTGGAAACTCCGGTGACAAGATCGCTTCCTCCTGCTCCTGTCTGAGAAGCAGGAGAGTGGGCTCGCTCGATACAGCTACTTGCTGATGACGCACATGGTCGATTAGCGAGTGCCGCGCCGTTGTCAACAGCCAGGCCTCTGGATTTTGTGGCACGCCGTCCCTCGGCCAGGTTGTGAGTGCGGCTACCAACGCATTGCTGAAAGCGTCTTCCGCGCTGGCCACGTCGCGCGTGTGCGAGGAAAGGTATGCCACCAGACGACCGTAGGACTCGCGGGCCACTCGCTCAATCGCTCGGTGAGTGCTCTCCTGACCGCTTCCGCTCATCCCGTGATCCGGTGCTTGGATTGAGGCGCCAGCGGACGGACTTCGATGGTGCCGGATGTGGCTGCCGGGCAACGCGCCGCCCAGTCGAGGGCGTCATCCAGCGAGGGCAGTTCCAGAATGATGAATCCCCCCAGTTGCTCCTTAGTATCGGCGAAGGGGCCATCCTGTACGCGCCGCTTCCCTTCCTTGAGTCGCACTGTGGTTCCAGTCTCCGGCACTTCAAGCGGATCGCCAGCGAGGTAGGTGCCGGATTCGACAAGAGCCTTATGGTACGCTCGCCAAGCACCGGTGTAGGGGTCGGTTCCGTCGCTGTTTCGTGTCGCAAAAGCTTCCGGTGATTCATAGATCAGGAGGGCAAATTGCATTAGATTTTCCCCTTTCTAAACAATTATGAGCGCCTTTGTGGGCCCGAATGGATGACGGATGGGAGGCAGCCCATTCGACAGATTTTCAGGAAATCTCCAGAAACTTCAAGCAGTCATGAGCGAATTCACAGACCCGGCCCGGATTCTGCCCGGCTATAGAAAGTAATCCAATTAAACGAAAAACCGTCTTGGCTAAATTCCAACAAATGTACGTAATGTCCCATAGGGATGCCGTCAATTGCCTGTAGACCAAGGCTTTCGGTCAAGTCTGCAGATCCCACGGCGACCACTCGGTTATTTGGTCAGTTTTGGGGCTTGATTCCGACCGAGTCTTTGAATTTTACCTCAGATAGATCGCTTTCTCCCAAAAGGTTGATGTGCACCTGGCGGCCGCCAACACTTAGGCCACCGCCTTTAAGAATTCCTCCGCTTTACCAGTTCATTGATCTGGACGAATTTCTGCGACAGGTATAGGCCTAGACCGAACAGTCGTATCACCAGCCGCCACTTGAGCGTTGCCTATCAACCGTCGCCGAGGAGGAGCCCTCGGCTAGCCTTGCCGTGTCGGCTGCCCAGTGGGAGCGAAGCTGCATTTTCACGACATTTTGCTGCGTAGCACTCTAGGGGCCAGCTCACGAAGCGGGAAAATCGTACGCCCGAAGAAAATGAACATTGAAAACAACAGGCTTACAGAAATCAAAGCGAGGCAATCATCCGCAAGCTCTAATGATCTGCAATGCATTGATTTGATAAGCTGTTTTTTTGCCCTGGGAATACACGGAACTACGCGCTCGAATTGAAATTGCAGCGATGCGAAGAATAGTGTCCCTGCTCCACGCGCAAATCGCCTCAGACCCCTAAGCCGGAGGCATGCCATGGGCCAACATCTTCGGACACCGGATGAAATCCCTGTCCGAATCGATTATGTTGAGCTCTCGATTTCTGCATGGATGCGATAGGAAAATCTCATGAGACATTCGCGCAGTGGCGAACAATACGCCGGCGCCGTCCCTATACTGATCATTGCCACCATCCTGGTCATCCCCCGTGCTTTTCAGTCGATCCCGGAACTTCTGCTGCGTACCGCCGATCTGCAGAACCGGATTCTCGTCTGGTATACCGTGACTGGCGTCATCAACATCGTGCTCGATTATTTCCTCATCCGGCATTACGGAGCGATCGGCGTCGCCTGGGCCAACGGCATCGCACAGTGATTCGGAGTTATCGCCGTCTGGGAAGTCGCACGGCAAGTGTACATCTTCCGTTTCCCCATCCAGGCCGGCATCCGGCTATCCGCCGCCGCTGCCATCACGGCAGCAATGGCATATTCCATCGACCGCGCAATCCCCGGCCTTTTAGGACTCGTTCTGGCCATCACGACAGCCATTCCTGTCTACCTCATTCTGGTCAAACTTATCCGCGGACTTCAATTCTCGATCGTGTCCGCCTGGCGCCCGTTGAAACCGTTTCCCGGCGCCGGCACGCAAGCTTTACCTCGCAGCTATTGATTTAATCACCCCGAGAACAGTCTAGACCAATTTTTCTTTTGATACAGAGTCTTACTTGCGCAGCTCTTGCTCTTGCTTATGAGAGTCATTGCCTTTGTTTCTGAGATAGGTCCGGAATTTATCCCGGACATCAAAGCTGCCACAACTTCGGGCTTCAGTGTTTGCGTGGGAACTGTCTTTGGCACCTGATTTCCACTGTAGTGATGAGCGACAAGAGAGTATATCCCGATTCAAGAGTTACTCCCTTGAACCGGCGTATTGGATGCCTCCAGGTGTGCAGGATAAGCTGAGCGGCGATCATCTCAGCTTCTTCTTTCGCCGGGCCGTGGAGCGTCTCGACCTGAGGGGCTTCGAGCGGGGGTATGCGGTCGAAGGTAGCGCGATGTATGCGGCCTGTATTTATGTCGATGCTCTTCAGCCTTTGCCTGTCAATTCGCGAAAGATCTCGGCTTCACGTTCACGGTAGGGAGTCCCGTCGGGGTGGAATACGTCGTGGAACCAGACTGTGGGCGGCCTAAGAACATAGGGGCGCGTCCAGGAGTCCCATGGCAGATAGGTTTGACTTTTGCCGGCCACCAGGCCCCAGTTAATAGCCCCGACATGGTACTGTCGCGCGATGGGAAGAACCGTGTCGAACGTGCTGCCCGCGCCCCGGGCCATATACTCGGTG
>Ga0208193_1000761_pt1 | contig 15430 bp, 13 predicted proteins | sample June2015DPH_17_2_FD_184716 | JGI IMG/M metagenome (GOLD analysis project Ga0208193, IMG submission 184716) | Peatland microbial communities from SPRUCE experiment site at the Marcell Experimental Forest, Minnesota, USA - June2015DPH_17_10... | ecosystem: Environmental > Terrestrial > Soil >... | reverse complement strand
GTCACATTCAGGTCGGGCAATCCCGTGTCGAAAATCGGCAGATCGTTCTGATTGCGGTAGGGCACGTAGCTGTAGAGCAATCGTGGCTCGAGAGTCTGCGTGCGTTGCCCCTGCGACCCGGCGTCGCGGTCGAACACGAGACCGGCGTCCAGCCGCCCATAGGGCAGCGACCGGGTCGGCGAGCTGGGAGCGCCGAGGCCGATCGCGTCGGCGTTCTTCAAATCGTACGCGGTGAAGTCATAGCCGACTGCGGGCTCGAAGAAATAGCCGGGTTCGCGCACCGACCAGCGCACTTCCGGCGACACGTTGAAGCGCACGCCCGTGGGACCCACTTCACGCAGGAAGTTCACGAACTCGCTTTCGAGCGCAAGCTCGAAATGCGTGTCCGGAACCGGCCATAGTGCAGTCCCCTGGATCCGCGGCACACGCGAGTAGGGACGCTCGTCGCAGTACGCCGTGGCCACGACAGCCAGCTGGGCCGCGGTGCAGGTCGTGGGCAGCCCGATATCGATGGTCTGAAAGTTCTGCAGCTCTCCGCGCACGCGCCAGATATCGTCGTAATACAGCAGGTCAGCCCGGCGTTCCAGGAAGGTCACGCTGGTCTCAGCGGAGCCCACGCTGAAGTCCTCGAAGTAGGCGCTGTCGCTGACGCTTGCGATGTCGGTATCGAATCGCATGTACCTCGAGAGGTCGGTGATATCGGTGAAGTGGAAGTAGCTGCGGTCGCTGTGCGTTTGCGAATCATCCGGCAGAAAGGTGCCTTCGATCTGGCCGTGGGAGCTCGCGGTCAGGTATCGAAACTGCTCGGCTACCTGCTCGCCGCGCGCCGACATGGAACTCGAGGTCACGGTGAGGTCGTAATTCGGCGCCAGATTGAAATAGTAGGGAATGTCCAGCTCGTAGCCGGTGCTCCCGTTATGACTGAAGGCCGGAAACAGCAGGCCGCTCTTGCGCTCGTCGCCCACGGGAAACGAAATGTAGGGCGTATAGAAAATCGGCACATCATAGAAGCGCAGGGTCACATGGCGGGCGACCCCGACCTGCGCGTTGGAATCGATATCGAGCGAGAGCGCGCGCATCATCCAGTCTTCGTTGCCGACGGGACAGGTGGTATAGCGGAGCTCGGTAAAACTCAGCTTGCCGTCCGGGAGCATGTTGATGTTCTTCGCGACGCCGCGCCCCATGCGGCCCATGAGCTGGAAATTCGACTGGTCGAAATTTGCGGTGCCGTCCAAGTCGTAGCTGCCGTCGACACTGCGCATGCGCATTTTCGGATCCAGGAAATCCACGGCGCCTTTGACGATGATCCGCCCCGTCTTCTCATCATAGGTGACGGTATCCGAGATCACGGTGCGCGCGTCCTGCCGCACCTTGACGCGGCCGGTCAGGACGGCGTGGCCGTTGGCATCGCCGAGGCCCAGGTCGAGCTTGGCATCGTTGCTGTCGATATGAATGCGATGATCGTCCGCGGCGATGTCGGAATCGAGCGGGGCCTGGTACTTCGGCGGAGCGGGGCACATGTCTCCGGCGTGCGCCGCCGAGGCGGCGGCGAGGCAGAGGAATATGAATGCGGCTCGGACCTCAACAGGCATGGACAAAATGCATCGCCTTAGTCGGTATAATGATGGATGCCGCGCGGTTTGCGGTGAGTTAATGGTCAAGCATGGATCTACCGGATGCAAGCGATTCCCGCCTCGCGCAGTTGACCCGATGGGTGTTCGATGATTTGGGATTCACGGGCGGCCGGATAGCGCCGGCATCCGCCGATGCGAGTTTTCGCCGCTATTTTCGCGTTACCCGCGGCGAGGATAGCTACATCGTGATGGATGCACCGCCCGACAAGGAGGATCTCGGGCCGTTTTCGAGCGTGGCGAGGCTGTTGCTGCGCATCGGGGTGAACGTGCCCGTGATCCTGGCGACAGATCCGAAGCGGGGTTTTCTGCTGCTGTCGGACCTGGGCGTGCGGCAGTATCTCGAGGAGCTTGCGGTTGACGGGACGGCGGACCGGCTCTACGCCGATGCGCTCGGCGCCTTGAGCACCATGCAAACGGCCGATGGCGCGATGGCCCGGGATTTGCCTCGCTACAGCCACGCCTTGCTGATGCGTGAAATGGATCTCATGCCGGAATGGTTTTTGGGCTCTCATCTCAGGCTGCAGGTATCGGCCGCCGAGCGCGGCATGCTGGCCGGGCAGTTCGAGATTCTGGCGCAAAGCGCCCTGGCGCAGCCGGCGGCGTTCGTGCACAGGGATTATCATTCGAGAAATTTGCTGGTGACCGAGACCGACAATCCCGGCATCCTGGATTTCCAAGATGCGGTGTGGGGACCTGTGACCTATGATCTGGCGTCCTTGCTCAAGGATTGCTATATCGCATGGCCCGCACCCCGGGTGCGAGACTGGGCGCTGCAGTATCGTGAGCGGCTGCTCGCCAGGGGATTTCCCTTCTTGGGTGCAACCGAGTCGGAATTCATCCGCTGGTTCGATCTGGTGGGATTGCAGCGGCATATCAAGGTCCTGGGGATATTCGCGCGCCTGTTCTACCGGGACGGCAAGCAGCAATACCTCAGGGACCTGCCCCGGGTGCTGCGCTATACGCGGGAAGCGGCCGGCGCCTACGCCGAAACGGCGCAGCTCGCCGACTTCATCGCCAGGCGTATCGAGCCGGAATTTCTCGATGCCCAGGCCAGGAGCCTGTCTGACTCATGATGCGCCTGCTGCGGCCGCTCGCTTGAGCGCACAGTCCGACCGTCCCCGCGTGGCCATGATCCTCGCGGCCGGCCGCGGCGAACGCATGCGGCCGCTCTCGGACACGACCCCCAAGCCCTTGCTGCGGGTCCGGGGTCGGCCGTTGATCGAGCGCCACGTCATGGAACTGGCGCGTGCCGGCATGGAGCGCATCGTGATCAATCTCGCGTGGCTGGGTTCACAGATCAGCGAGTATCTGGGGGACGGTGCGCGCTACGGCCTGTCGATCGCCTATAGCGAAGAGCAACCGCGCGCGCTCGAGACCGCGGGCGGGATCATTCGCGCATTGCCGCACCTTGCTCCCGGGCCATTTGCGGTGGTGAACGGCGACATCTACACGGATTTTCCGTTCGAGACTCTCGAGATATCCCGCGATCGAGAAGCACACCTGGTGCTGGCGCCCAATCCCCCTCAACATCCTCAGGGGGATTTCGGACTGGAGCGGGGGCTCGCGCTGGCCACGGCGGAGCACCGCTATACCTTTACCGGAATAGCCGTGTATCGGCCCGAATTCTTCGCCGGCTGCGCCGACGGCGAGTTGCCCCTGAAACCGCTGCTGCTTCGCTGCATGGCCGCGAAGCGCTGCTCCGCCCAGGTTTATTCGGGGCGGTGGGACGATGTGGGCACGCCACAACGGCTGGCGGCATTGAACGGCGACTAGGCAATCTAGTCGCGGGGTTGTGGAATCGATTGAAAGCGCGATCCGGCTCCCACTAGATTCTGTTCAATCCAGGCATGCTCGACTTTTGGCTACAACGTAAGGCTGCGCAGTGGACGTCCAAGGTCGCGCCCGACCGGCGCTACGCAAACACTTGATTTTTACGGCGGCTGCGCTGGCCGCCTCGCTCCTATGGTTGGGTATGACTGTGTTTTCGCTCGCCCGGGACACGGCATTCGTGCGGCACTCGAGCGCTCAGCGGCAAATCATCTCGGACGGGCGTACTGAATTGCAGACCGTCCTCATCTCCTTGACCAACGCCGAAACCGGACAGCGCGGATATCTCCTCACCGGCAAGGATAGCTACCTCGCTCCTTACCGAAATGCCGTGATCGAGCTTCCCGCACTCCTGCGCAAGCTGAGCAATCTAGACCGGCAGGCCGCGCCATTGCCGTCGAACTCCATTGCGGAGGTCCAACGTAGCGTTGGACTCAAGCTGGGTGAATTGGCCGCAACGATTCGCATGGCGCAGGGCGGCAACGCGGCCGCCGCCGTGGCGCTGGTGACCACAGGGGAGGGACAGCGTCTGATGGAGCGGCTGCGATCCGATATCGACGCACTCTCCTCCGCTCTCAACGCCGAGGATCGCGCGGCGGCCGATGCCATCGTGCAAAGTGTCGGGCATCGCGAACGGTCCGCCGTATTTGCCGCCTGTGCATTGCTCATCTCGCTCACGCTGGCGGCGACGCAGGTCGCATTGCTCTTTGCCGCGCAGCGCCGCTTTCAGCTCGCCCTCGCCGCGAGCGAGCAAAAGCATCGGGCGCTGGTCGACGAGCAGGCGGAATTGATCGCCCTGGTCCAACCCGATGGTTCGCTCTCCTATACCAATCCGGCCTTTACCCGGTTCTTCGGCGTCTCGACGACGCCCTTAAAGGGCGGACCGTTTCTGGAATGGGTGTTGGCCGCCGATCGAACCGCCATGAAAAGTGCCTTGGGCGATGCCTTGGCGGCGGTCGAGTCGATTGCCATTGAATCGCGTGTGCTGGCGGCCGATGGGCAGGAGCGATGGATCTCCTGGCGACTTCGCCTCCAACAAGGGTCGAACGCGTCGCCCGCGGTGCACGCCGTCGGTCGTGACGTGACTCTGCGAAAGACCGCGGAGGCCTCTCTTCGGGCAAGCGAAGATTTCTTGAGGCGTACGGGCCGGGTTGCCGGGATTGGCGGCTGGGAGTGGAATTTAACCACCGGACGGCTGCATTGGTCCACGCAGGTGCGGCGAATTCTCGAGGTGAGCGATGACTACGTGCCTACCATCGACGGCGCCTTGGATTTCTTCGCGGAAGGAGCGCGGGAGAAAATTCGCCGTGCAATGGATGAAGCTCGGTTTCGGGGTACACCCTGGGATCTCGAGTTGCCGGTAATACCTGTGTCCGGGCACCGGATCTACGTGCGTGCCGTCGGGGAGGCGGAGCTCGATGAGGATGGAATCCCCTTCCGTATCGTCGGGACTGTGCAGGATGTGACCGACCGCCACGAACTGGAGCAACAGCTCGAAGCGAACATCGCGCGCCTGACGCGCATCGAGAAGGAACTGCGCGAGCTGACCGAAGTGTTCGACAATACTACGGATCTCGTCGCACAAAGCGATTGGCAGGGACGCGTTCACTTCATCAACAGATCGGCGCGCCGCGCGTTGGGTTTCGATGAAGATAAGCCGCTCGAAGGCCATACTTTCCGGGAATTCTATACGCCCGAAACCAGCGAACGATTCCTTCGGGAAATCGTGCCCGCGGTCAAGCGCGTTGGAGTGTGGGTGGGCGAGACCGATGTCGTCGTAAAGGACGGCCGCGTGGTTCCAGTCAACCATATGGTCATTGGACATCTCGACACCCAGGGGCGCGTGTCGCGCTATTCATCGCTCATGCGCGATATCACGGAGGAAATTGCGGCGCGGCTTCAGCTTGCGAGACAAACCGCGATGCTGAATACCATCATCGAGGCCATTCCCGCCATGGTGGCGGTGTTCGATCGCGATATGCGCTACTTGCTGGTCAACAAGGGCTTTGAACGCTGGCAAGGCAGGGGCCGAGCCGAATTGATCGGCCGCTCGGCGAAGGAAACGATGGATCCTGAGGAATATGAACTGAGCCGCTCCTGGGCCGAGCGTGCCCTTGCGGGCGAAACGGTTACTTATGAGCGGGAATATCCGGCAGCCATCGAGCTACGCCACGTTTCGTTGACCTATCTGCCGCTGCGGCTCGACGATGACAGCATCATGGGCTTTTTCGGCGTCGCGCAGGACATTACCCGGCACCGCGAGGAGAATCTGCGGCTCATGCTGCTGGCCGAACGTGATTCGCTGACGGGAGTGTTGAATCGCGCAGGCTTCGAGGAGTTCATCGAGACGAGGGTGAGGCAGGGCGAGGCGGCGCAGTTGGCCGTCATTTATATCGATCTCGATCACTTCAAGCCCGTCAACGACACCTACGGCCATGCGGCGGGCGACAAGGTGCTGTGCGAATTTGCTCTCCGGCTTCTCCGCCTGTTACGTCCGGCCGATGCCGTGGCTCGATTGGGAGGCGATGAATTTGCCGTGGTCCTTTCGTCCGTTAGATTCATCGAGGATGCCGGGAAGGTCGCGGAGAAAATCGTCGACATGGCGCGACAGCCCTTCTCATTGGGAGAAACAAAGGTTTCGATCGGTGCGAGCGTGGGGGTGGCGTTCGACGCCGGTGGCGGATGGAAAGCGCTCGTCGAGCGGGCCGACGCAATGGCCTACCGCGCGAAGGCCGCCGGCCGCGGGCGCTTCGCGCTCGCAGACGAGGGGTGTCCGCTGCCCGTATAATGGGGCCATGGCTGACTTCAAAGGCATCCCCATCCACCCGGCGTCCCCGGCCGTTAGAAGCGGCGAAAAATACCAGACGCCTCAAGGGTTTACGGCGATCAAGGACGGCATAAAGCAGAGCGCGGCAGGGCCGCCGTTCGTGGCCGGCAGGAAGCCTCCGTGGCTGCGGGCGCCGCTGGCGGCGGGTAAGCATTTTGACGGCGTAAAGCAGATCGTGCGTGAGCACCGCCTGAGCACGGTATGCGAGGAAGCGAAGTGTCCGAACATTGGGGAGTGCTGGAACGCCGGCACCGCGACCATCATGCTGATGGGCGCGGTATGCACGCGGGCGTGCCGCTTCTGTGCCGTCGATACGGGCAATCCGCGCGGTTGGTTGGATGCCGACGAGCCGGAGAACACGGCGCGCTCCGTCGAACTGATGAAATTGAAGTATGTGGTGCTGACTTCCGTCAATCGCGACGATCTACCCGATGGCGGAGCCAGGCACTACGCCGACACGATTCGCGCCATCAAGACACGCAATCCGCAGACCGCGGTGGAAGCGCTCACCCCGGATTTCCAAGGCGTCATGCGCGACGTGCAAATCGTCCTCGATTCGGGCTTGGATGTGTTCGCGCAGAACGTCGAGACGGTCCGCCGCCTGACTCATCCGGTGCGCGATCCGCGCGCCGGCTATGAGCAGACCATCGGCGTGCTGCGCGCGGCGAAGGTCTATCGTCCGTCGGTGCTGACCAAGACCAGCTTGATGCTGGGTCTGGGCGAGACCGATGCCGAAATTCACCAAACCATGATGGACCTGCGTGCCGCGGCGGTGGATATTCTGACCCTCGGGCAGTATTTGCGGCCGACGCCGAACCACTTGAATGTCGAGAGGTTCGTGCCTCCGGGCGAGTTCGATCAGTACCGCAATCGGGCTTTGGCGCTGGGATTTTTGGAGTGCGTGTCGGGCCCCCTGGTGCGGTCGAGCTATCGCGCGGAGCAGGCGCTGGCGCGCAACAACGCCGGCGTCGTCAACTCATGAACGATGCGCCCCTGATCCGGCATCTCGGGTTGGCGCCGTATGAGCCGATCTGGCGGGCGATGCAGAAATTCACCGACGAACGGGAGAGTTCGACTGCCGATGAAATCTGGTACGTCGAACATCCTCCGGTATTCACCCTGGGACTCAATGCGAGCCGCGAACACTTGCTGTCGCCGGGCGACATCCCGGTGGTGCAAATCGACCGCGGCGGCCAGGTGACCTACCACGGTCCCGGACAGCTGGTGGTCTATCCGCTCATCGACTTGCGGCGGCACCCGCTCGGGGTGCGCGAATTGGTGATGGCTCTCGAGAATGCCGTCATCGCCTACGCGGCCGAGCTCGGCGTGACGGCCAAGGGTTCGCGGGAGGCGCCCGGGGTGTATGTCGACGGCGCCAAGCTGGCCAGCGTCGGGCTGCGTATTCGCCGCCGCGCGAGCTACCATGGATTGGCGCTCAATGTGTCGCTCGACCTGGAACCGTTCGAGCGCATCAACGTGTGCGGGCATCGAGGGCTTGCCGTGACGCGGCTTGCGGATCACGCCGCCCGGGTCGCGGCTCTTGGCGATGCCGCGATGGACACGGTGGCGAATGGATTGACGCCGCATCTATTGCGGCAGCTCAAATTCGAACCCGGCTACAGCGCCATCAATACCGATTTGCAGGCGGTCAACTCGCGGTAGATCGCATCCAATTGCTCGCGGCTGGTCGCGTGCACCAGATAGGTCAAAGCCAGGAAATTTCCGTCCGCGCTGGTGCGCGTGCGTATGCTCGACTCGGGTTGCGGCCCCGCATGACGTTCGATGATGCCTTGGGTGAGCGCGCGCAGGTCGCTGTCGCGGCGCCCCATCACCTTGATCGGGAAATCGCTTGGAAACTCCTGGAGCGTCGGATCGCTCATAGCGCCGGTGTCCCGGCGAGTTCTCGTGTGTAGCCGGCAAAGGCGGCGCTCATTCGCCGGAATTGCGGGCCGGGCCTGCCGCCGCCCACCGCGGCGCCGTCGAGGGTCGTGACCGGCAATACGCCGCGCGTTGAAAATGCCAGCCAGATCTCGTCCGCCGCCCGAAGCTCGGCTTCAGAAATGCGGCGGCTCTCGCAGTGCAGGCCGAGGCGCGCCGCCAGCTCCGTGACGACGTCACGGGTCGTGCCCGGCAGAATATGCCGGCCGTTGGGGGGAGTGTGAATGACGCCGTCCTTCACGACATGCACGGTCGTCGATGAACCCTCGGTGAGTTCGCCGTTCTCGAGCAGGATGGTCTCAAATGCACCGGCATCGGCCGAGAGCTTCTTTAGCAGGATGTTGGCCAGCAGGGACGTGGATTTGATGTCGCGCCGCGCCCAACGCGTGTCCACCGCCGTCAGCGCCGACACGCCCTGCTCGAGCAGAGCGGGCGGCACGGGTTCCATGGGGGTGATGTAGGCAAACACGGTGGGATTCAGGCCTTCCGGCCACGCGTGATTGCGGCCGAGCTCCATGCCGCGGGTGACCTGCAGATACAGATACGCCTCACGGGCCGTATTGCGTGCGATCAGCTCCTGCGACAGCTGTGCCCAGTCGGCATGCGACAGGGGCGCCGGCATGCGGATGCCGGCGAGGCTGCGATTGAGCCGGTCCAAATGCTCGCGCAAGCGGAACGGGCGCGACCCGTAGATCGGAAAGACTTCATAGACCGCATCGCCGAACAAGAACGCGCGGTCGAGGGGCGATACTCGGGCCTCCGCCAAGGGCAGGTAGGCGCCGTTCAAGTAGCAAATAGGAAGCGGCGCTGCCATCACGCGAACCACAGCCGTATGGTATCGATCAGCCGGCGCCACCAGCCGCCGGCGGCCACCTCTTTCAGTGGATGCAGCGGCAGAGTAGCCAGGGTTTGATTGCCGGCGAACACGCGCAGGGTGCCGAGATTCACATCGAGGGCGAGCGGCGCGATCAAGCGCGGCGGAACGTCGGCGGCAGTCTTTATGCTGTCGGCTTCACCGCGCGGCAGTGTGATGTAAAGATCGTCCTTGATGCCGAGATCGACCGTGGGGCTTTGCGCCTTCCAGACGTGCGCGCTCGCGAGGACGGTGCCGCCTTTGACCGCCAATTTGGTGTCGTAGAACGTAAAGCCATAGTTGAGCAGCGCGGCGCTGGCGTTTTCACGCCCCTTGATGCTCGTCGAGCCCATGACCACCGACACCAGCCGCATGCCGTCGCGGAGCGAAGACGTCACGAGGCAGAAGCCCGCAGAATCGGTGTGGCCGGTCTTCAGGCCATCGACCGTGGGGTCCTTTTCCAGCAGGCCGTTGCGATTTTGCTGCTTGATGCCGTTGTGTTCGAACTCTCGTACCGAGAACCATTTGTAGTACTGCGGATACTCGCGAATGATGGCGCTGGCGAGCAGTGAAAGGTCGCGTGCCGTGGTGTAGTGCTGGGGGGAGGGGAGTCCCGAGCTGTCCTCAAAATGGCTGCCGACCATCCCGAGGCGTTTTGCGTTGGAGTTCATGAGCTGCGCGAACGTCTCTTCCGTTCCCGCGATGCGCTCGGCCAGCGCAATCGTGGCGTCATTGCCCGATTGCACGATCATCCCCAGGATCAGATCCTGAATCGACACCGGTTTGCCGAGTTCGATGAACGTGCGCGAGCCTTCCGAGCGCCAGGCGTGCTCGCTCACCATGACCTGTTCGTCGAGCTTGAGTTTACCGGCCGCCAGCTCCTGAAACACGATGTAGGCCGTCATGAGCTTGGTGAGGCTGGCGGGCTCCATCCGCGCCACCGCATCCTTCGCCGCCAAGATCTTGTCGGTACGATAGTCGACGACGATGTACGCGCGGGCGTCGACCTGCGGTGGAGTCGGGATGGCGGTCGCGGCAGCCGGCGCCGGTGGAGCGGGACTTTCGGCAACACTGGGGACGGTCGCGAATGCCGTGAGAAAGACGCAGGCCAGGAAGGAACGGAGCATTAGGCGAATACCTTGATGAAAATTGATGGTTGTTGAAGATTATCGCACGGCGAAGTCGAGTGGACTCTAGTAGTCCGGCAAATAAGTCGTTCCGCGGTAGTAGAGGGCCTCCTTCCACTCGTACCACTGCGGAAAGACTTTCTTGACGGGGTGTTAGTACTCGGCACTTAGTCGAGTGCGAGATGCGCATCGCCGATGCCCGCCCGCTCGAGCGCGGCGACCACCCGGTCGAACTCCGCTACGTCGGGCACCGGTCCTATGCGTACACGATACATTTTGCGCCCCGCGATCACGTCATTGCGCACGAAGACTTTACCCAGGTTGTCGCCGCGCAATTTTTGCGCCAAGCGCTCCGCATTGGCGGGGTCGGAGAATGCGCCGGCTTGTATGAATAGAGTCGGACGGGTGAATCCCGGGGCGGCCGGCGCGGCACCGGATGCCGATGCTGCTTCGGGCGCGGCATTGGTTGCGGTGATCGCCGGAGGTACGGCGGGAGGCGTTGCTGCGCCGGGTGCTGCCGCGAGTGATGCAGCCGTGGATGGTGCCGCGGCGGGCGGTGCCGCTGCGGGTGGCGTGGCGGGTGGCGTCGTGGCGGTCGGCGTCGCGGCGAGCGGCACGATAACGAGGGCCGCAGCTACCGGCGCTGCGGCGGGTGTGGTTGATGCGGTGGGTGCAGCTGATGCGGCGGGCGAGGTCGATACGGCAGGTATGGTCGATGCCGTGACAGCCGGCGGCAGCGGGGGCATCGACGGGTCAATGGCGCGCACTTCGACCATGGCGGTACCGTTGCGTAGCATGTCGAGCTTGGCGGCGGCGGTGTACGACAGATCGATGATTCGATTGCCGACGAACGGACCGCGATCGTTGACGCGAACCACGACGCTGCGGCCGTTCTGTAAATTCGTGACGCGTACGTAGGCGGGCAGCGGCAATGTCTTGTGGGCTGCCGTCATGCCGTACATGTCATAGGGTTCGCCGGTCGAGGTTCTTTCCTTGTGGAAGCCTGGGCCGTACCACGATGCGACTCCGCGCTCCCAGTACCCGACGCTCGAGGAGAGGACGTAGTAGCGTTTGCCGAATACATCGTAAAACGGTGGATTGCCGTAGCGCGCCCGCGGTTCCAGGCGTGGGATGGCGTCCGGCACGGAAGCCGCCGCGGGCGGCACCGACAAAACCGGCGGTGCCGGAGAGGCGGGTGCAGGCGCTGTGCGCCGTGGCGCGCTGAAGCACCCGGCGAGCCCGACGACCATCGTCGACGCAAGAGCGGCCAACGCGAGAGGGGCGGCGAGCGCGCGGCGTAGTTTCACTGCGGCGAAGCCGGTTGCCGAGCGGCGGAGTCGGGCGCGGCCAGGCTGGCCGCGTCGTTCTGCAAGACCCGCTGTTTGACCGCCGCCGCCAGTTCATACACGGCCATTGCGTACAGCGCGCTGTGGTTATAGGTGGTGATTACGTAGAAATTGTTGTAGCCGACGCGCCAGTGAACCCCGTCCGTCTCGTCGGCGGCGACCAGCAGAGCGGGCGCATCCGCCGCGAGTGGGCTGTCAAAGCTCACGCCCTTCGTGCGCAGGGACTCCACGGTCTCGGATAGGCCAAGCGTGCGGCCGTCCAGATCCGGTGCCTTGTCGGGGGCCACGCTGGCTTCGCTGAGGACGGGTTCGCCGGCGATCCAGCCATGCTCCTTGAGGTAGTTGCCGACGCTCGCGCATACGTCCGGCCAATTGGTCCACAAGTCGATATGTCCGTCTGCGTCGGCGTCGACAGCGTAGCGCCGGTAATTGGAGGGCATGAACTGCGGCGCGCCCATGGCGCCGGCATAGGATCCCTTCACGCTCAGGGGATCGAGACCCTTCTCGCGAGTCAACAAAAGAAATTGCTCGAGTTCGCCGCGAAAGAACGGCGCGCGGGCCGGGTAGTCGAATGCCAGCGTGGCCAGCGCGTCCAGCACGCGGTATGAGCCGGTCTGGCGGCCGTAATAGGTTTCGACGCCGAGGATGGCTGCCAGGTATTCCGGGGGTACGCCGCTGCGAATGCTGGCTTGATCGAGTGCCAGGCGATGCGCGGCCCAGAATTCCGCGCCCTCGCGAATGCGCCTTTCGGTGACGAAGATCGGCCGGTATTCGAACCACGGCTTGGCTTTTTCGGCGGGCCGATCCATCGCTTCGATGATCGCGGGTTCGTTCCGGGCTGCCTTCAGGAGCTTGCGCAACTGCCGCTTCGTGAAAGGCGAGGTGTCGGCCATGTGCGCGATGAAGTCCTTGACGTCGGCGCGCTTGACGTCGATCGCGGCGGCGGGTCCGGAATTCGCGCAAAGCATGACGGCCAGCAGGAATAGATGCTTCAAACCGAAGAGCTTGCGCACGTCTTTAGGATCCGATGAGCTTGCGATGCGAATGCAGCGACATCAATATGCCGAAGCCCGCGAGCAGCGTGACCATGGAGGTGCCGCCGTAGCTGATCATCGGCAAGGGCACCCCGACCACCGGTATGATGCCGCTGACCATGCCGGAGTTGACGAATACATAGACGAAGAAGCTCAGTGCAATCGCGCCTCCGGTGAGACGTGCAAAGGTGTCCTGGCCCTGCATGGCAAGGTATAGCGCGCGCCCGATCACGACACCGTACAGCACCAGGAGCACGAGACAGGGCAGCAAGCCGAACTCCTCGCCGATGACGGCGAATATGAAGTCGGTGGAACGTTCCGGCAGAAATTCGAGCTGCGCCTGGCTGCCCATCATGTAGCCCTTGCCGAACAAGCCGCCGGAGCCGATCGCGATCTGCGATTGGATGATGTGGTACCCCGTGCCCAGCGGATCGTTCTCCGGGTTCAAAAACGTCAGTATGCGTTGCCGCTGGTAATCGTGGATGAAATGCCAGGCCCCCCACACCGAAAGCCCCAGCACCGGAATCGATATCAATATGATCCGCAGCTGCAGGCCCGCAAGCAGCATCACGATGAGACCGGAGGCCGCGATCAGCAAAGCCGTGCCGAGGTCCGGCTGCTTGGCGATCATGGCCGTGGGAATCACGATCAGGATGCCCATGACGAGCAAGTCCTTGAAGGTCGGAGGCAGGGGGCGCTCGTGCATGTACCAGGCGCAAATCATCGGCACCGCCAGCTTCATGATTTCGGATGGCTGGAAGCGCATGAAACCGATGTCCATCCAGCGCTGCGCGCCTTTGCCGACGTGACCGGTCACTTCGACCACGACCAGCAGCAGCACTCCGATGACGTAGGCGATGGGCGCGAACAGGCGCAGGTACTGAGGTGTGGCCAGCCGCGCGAGCGCCAGCATGGCGGCGACCGCAATGGCGATATTCCCCAGATGATGCTCGACCATTTTCAAGTTCTGTCCGGAGGCGCTGTACACGACCAGAATGCCGAAGCACACGATGATGGCCAGTACGCCGGTCAGCGGGCCGTCCAGCCCCAGGGCACGCAGAGTGCGGCCGCCGGCCGTCAGGGTACGGCGGGTCCGCGATGTCGGGAACTCATCGAATCTCATGCCAATGGCCTTGACCGGCGCCGGCGCCGATGGGTTCCCCGGCCCAAACGAGGGTTAGCGTTCATGCAATCGGCTCAATGTGCCGGCCAGCAACGGCCATAGCAAGGCGCCGATGACGGGCGCCAGCCAGCGGCCGAACGTCGTCACGGGGTTGCCGGTGGCGCCGTCGACCCAGAACAGCACGAACTGGTACCCGGTCAACAACGCAAAAATGGTCAGACATTGCGACAGCATCGAGAATACCCGCAGGCGGAGCCGCAAGTGGGTCGCCCATCCGGCCATCAACGTGAGCGCCAGGGCGTGCTGTCCGAGCACCACGCCGTGGATCACATCGAGCGCGAGACCCGACACGAAAGCCAGGGTGAGGCCCCCCGCCCTGGGCGATACGATGGACCAGTAGAAGACCACCAACACCAGAAAATCAGGACGAAACGCGTCCAGAGCCACCGGCAGGGGCAGCACCGCCAGCGCCAGGGCCACCAGCGCCGACAGAGCCATGGGCAATCGGCGGATTCGAGTGTCGCGCATCATTGGGCGTTCGCTCGCGCGGCCGGGGCCGTCGGAGCCTTCACGGGCTTCGGAGCCGCGGCCGGCGCCCGCGCTGCGGCTTTCGTCGACGCCGACGCCGGTGTCAACGCGGCGTGCTCGGCATGGGGTGGCGCGGTCGGCGCCGGTGTCGATGCGGCGTGCTCGGCATGGGGTGGCGCGGTCGCCGCCGGCGGGGTGGCCGTGGGCGCCATGGATGAGGCGGTCGAGGCGGCCTGGGGCTTCATCCAGACAAACATGAGCTCGCGCGACCGATCGAGCGCGGCAGCGGGCTTCACGTCGACCTCGGCCAGGGACTGCGCGGGATCGCGCTTGACCTCGGCCACGGTGCCCACGGGGTAGCCTGCCGGAAATCCGCCGCCGAGGCCGGAGGTGACCAACAAGTCCCCGGCGACCACATCGGCGCTGGTGGGGAGGTAGGGCAGCTTGAGCCGGCCCATATCGCCCGTGCCCACGGCGATGGTCCGCAAGCCATTGCGGTTGATCTGTACCGGGATCGCGTGAGTGGCGTCGCTGAGCAGGATGACTTCGGAAGTCAACTGGCCGACGCGCGCGACCTGGCCGAATACCCCGCCGCCGTCCAACACTGCTTGCCCGACGAATACCCCGTCCTGCGCGCCTTTGTCGACCAATACGCGCTCGCGGAACGCATCCAGATCCACATCCATGATGTCGCCGATGATGAATCGGTCCGTCACTCCCACGGTGCTGTCGCGCAAGCCGCGCAGACGCGCGGTCTCGGCTTCCAGCGCCTCATAGCGCTGCAGGCGGAACTGCGCCAGGCGCAATTCCGCCTCGAGCTTGGTCTTGTCGGCGCGCAACGCATCCCGCGTCGTCACGCTTTCGCGAAACCAGTCCCAGCCCTCGAAAGGGCTGGCGACGGCTATTTGCACGGGATAAGCCACGATGGACAGGACTCGGCGAATCCTGCCCAGCTGATCGTAGCGCTTGTCGACGATGATGAGGGCTAGTGCCAGCAGCGAATACAGCACGCAGCGGAGCAGTAGTCCCGTCGTTCGACCGGATGCATCGGTGTTACGAAAGGCGACCACGGGAAATACTCGGATAGGCTAGAGGGCTTCCCTTCGCGTGCATTACTCCAGTCCGAATATGCCCGGTCCATGTTCCTCGGTGAGTTCGAGGATCCGGCCGCCGCCGCGCGCGACGCAAGTCAG